>Ga0315273_10005850_pt1 | contig 15249 bp, 14 predicted proteins | sample YL17G02_0_MG_FD_205753 | JGI IMG/M metagenome (GOLD analysis project Ga0315273, IMG submission 205753) | Sediment microbial communities from Yellowstone Lake, YNP, Wyoming, USA - YL17G02_0 | ecosystem: Environmental > Aquatic > Freshwater > Lake > Sediment | place: USA: Wyoming | collected...
GGGCTGCAACGAGGTGCTGCCTCCGCCGGGCGGGGGCGGCGGGAACACGACCATCGCCGTCACGGGAGCGCCCGTGCGCGTGCACGTGAACCCGAACGCGATCAACATGGCGGCCGCACCTATCGTTGCCAGCGAGCCCGGCTCGATCAAGCAGGCCCGGTACATAAACATGTGCGCCCTGACCGGCGAGCTCACGGCCCGATACCGCAAGCAGAACACGCTCGGAATCTCGTTCGACTGGTTCGAGCCGAACACGGGCCTCGTCATCCGCAGCGAGAACTCGTGGACGGCGAACGCCCTGGTCACCGACTCGACGCAGCGCAACTGGCTGAACAGCTCGAACATCGTGCGCTGGGTGATGGGCGTCGATCGGCCGACGATGATCCGCGCACTGAATCCTCTGCGGAGCTTCTTCCTGAGCGCCCAGGCCTTTGGGACCCACGTGCCCGACGTGAAGGCCGGGCGCTTCGGGTACACGGGCGGAGACAACAACAACTTCATCTTCACGGCTTTCGCGCAGACCCAGTACATGCAGGACCAGCTCGTCGCCCTCATCTTCGGCGCTTACGGCGTGACCGGCAACGACGCCACCCTCGGCGGCAACCTCGAGTACCTGGTCAACAACCATATGTCCCTGCAGCTCGGAATCACCGGGTTCCTCGGCGTGCGGCGCGAGCACGACATCGGTCCCTTCGCCCTCTTCACCACCGACACGCCGCCGGCCCAGCTGGCCGCGAATCCCCTGAACCACAGGCCCTTCACCGAGACGGGCTTCGGCATCGGTCACATGCAGGCCGGCGGCTCCGAGCGCAACCAGATGGACGAGTTCTGGGCAAGGGCGCGGTACCGGTTCTAGCAGCTCGCCCTCGAGCACGAGAAAGTGTCCTCTCCAGAGCGACCGCCTCGCGAAACCCGGCCGCGTGACTCACACGCGGCCGGCGGGGCACGCAAGTCTCCGCGCGGATCTGCCGGGCTCGCCGTCGTCGCGCTACTGGTCGGGATAACCTACGCCAAGGTGCATTTCGCCGGCGAGCCGCCGCCGGCGGCATCAAGCCGTGCCGCCGTGGAAGGCGGGATCCTCCCCGCGGAGGAGGACTACTACGCGGTCGACGTCGTCGACGCTGACCATGTGTGGATCGTCGGCTCGTACGGGGCCGCGATCCTGCTCGGCGAGCGGGGCCGCAAGGCCGAGCTCCGCGCACCTGCCGTCCGCGAGCCGCTCTTCTGCGTGAGCTTCCGCGACCCGTCGACCGGCGTGGTCGGCGGGCGCGGCGGCCTCATCCTCCGCACCACCGACGGCGGGCGATCTTGGTCGCCGGTGGCGCCGGGCAGCGTGAAGGAGAACGTCCTCGGCTTCGCAAGGAGCCACGACCCGCGCCGGCTCTGGGCCGTAGGGCCGGTGGGGATGCTGCTACGGTCGACGGACGACGGCGTCACCTGGGAGGACCGGTCCCTCGGCAAGGACGTGACCCTGAACGCGGTGACGTTCGTCGACGACCAGGAGGGATGGGTCGTAGGGGAGTTCGGGACGATACTGCACACCGAAGACGGGGGCGAGACGTGGCAGCGGAGCGAGGAGATCACGGGGCTGCCTCCCTACGTCGAGGATGTCACCGAGGAGGTCGCGCTGCGCGTGGGCATCCCTCCGCTCAGCAAGGAAGACCTCTACCTCTTCGACGCCGCCTTCGTCACGCCCGACGCGGGCTACGTGGTGGGCGCCGGCGGCTTCGTGCTGACGACCGCCGATCGCGGCCGCCACTGGGCGGCGGCGCGCGCCGGCACGCGGAACACTCTCTTCAAGGTCCTCCCAACGCCGATCGGCGGCCTGATGGCCACCGGAGTGCTCGGTACGGTCGTGCACCATCGCGGAGAAGGCTGGGCTGCCGACGAGGAGATCTCCCACAGGCTCTTCACGTGGATCCGCGGCGCGGATTTCTCGGCGGATGGGGCGCTCGGCGTCATCGTCGGCGGCAGGGCCGCGGTGCTCCTCTCCCGCGACCGCGGAGAAACCTGGGAAAGCCTGCCGCGCGAGCGTCTCGCGGCGGCCTTGCCCGGACGCTCTTCCTGAAGATCCGGCTCGAGCCGAGGTGACCCGTGCTTGAACGATTTCTCGTAGCGACTGCCCGGTGGGTCCTGCGGCATTCCTGGATCTCGCTCAGCGCGATCCTGATGATCACCATCTTCTTCGGCTACCACGCGCGCAAGGTCGAGATGTACAGCCAGTTCGCCGACCTGCTTCCGCAAGGACACCCGTACATCAAGGCCTACAACCATTTCCGCCAGACTTTCGGTGGCGCGAACGTGGTGGTGCTCGCGGTCGCGGTCAAGCAAGGCGACATCTTCAATGCCGAGACCCTGCAGAAGATCCGCTACGTGACCGAGGCGGTCGACCAGATCGACGGCGTGAACCATTATCAGGTCGCCTCGATCGCCCACGTGAAGATCCGCCGGCTCGAGACCGGCTCGGGGGGTTTGATCCTCTCACGGCCCGTCCTCCCCGAGGACATCACACCCGACCCGAAGGAGCTCCTGCGCCTCAAGGAGGCGATGTTCAACAACGACATCGTCTACGAGAAATACATCGCGGCGGACGGGAAGTCCGCACTGATCCTCGCCGGCTTCAACGAGGAGCGCCTCGACTACCGCAACATCCACCGCGAGATCATGAAGATCAAGCAGAAGGTCGAGGACGAGAACACCGTCTTGTACGCCTCTGGCGAGCCCGTTCTCAAGGGATGGGTATGGTTCCACACGGGCGAGCTCGCTCTGATCTTCACCGCGACCGGCCTCTTCGTGTTCGTCACCCTGGTGGTTTACTTCCGGCGCCTTTACGGTTGGATCCTGCCGGTCATCGGCACTTGCGTGCAGGCGATCTGGGGCCTCGGTTTCACGGCGCTCCTCGGATACAACCTCGACCCGCTCATTCTGGTGATTCCCCTTCTCATCTCGGCGCGCGCCGCGAGTCACGCCGTGCAGATGATCGAGCGCTACTTCGAGGAGCTCGAGAACACGGGCGGCGACCGCCATCTCGCCATAGAGCGAGCGTTTACCGAGCTCGTCATTCCTGGCGTCATCGGGGTCCTGGCCGATGCTGCCGGGATCCTGGTGCTCAGCGTGGCGACGATCCCCTTGATTCGCAAGCTGGCTTTCTTCGGCTCCTTTTGGGGCTTTTCGAATATCTTCACGATTCTCATGTTGATGCCGCTGCTCTTGAAGACCCTGCCTACTCCGCATGTGACCAAGCACTACGTCCCGCGGTGGATGGTCTCCTTTCTGCATGGCGTGGGGGAATTCTGTACGCATCGGACCCACCGGTGGGTCATCGTCCTGACGTCGGCGGTAATCGTGGCGCTCGGCCTTCAGCAGGCGGTGCACGTTCAGATCGGAGAGACGGAGGCCGGCTCGCCGCTGCTGTGGCCGAACTCGCATTTCAACATCTCCACCCGCAACATCAACGCCAACTTTGCCGGCGCGAACCAGTTCGTCATCTACCTCGAAGGCGGTCGCTCGAACGTGTTGAAGGAGCCTGTCGTCCTCGAGACGCTCGAGAGTTTCCGCCGTTACATGTTGGAGCAACCCGAGGCTGGGGGAACGCGCGATGCGCCCACGCTAGTCAGGTCCGTCAACCGCCTGTATCACTACAACGATCCCAAGTGGCAGGTGATTCCGCCGGATGCCGCGGGCGTGGGAAACATGATCTTCATGTACGAGGCCGGAGCCCCGGTGCCCGGCGTCATCCTCGAGTACATGGACTTCGACGCACGCGATGGCCAGCTGGTCATTTTCTACAAGGACGCGCGCGGGGTGACGATCGAAAACGCCGTGGCACGTGCCAAGGCCTTCATCGCGACGCACCCTGTGGATGGGCTCAACTTCCGGCTCGGTGGAGGAACCATCGGGACGACCGCCGCACTGAACGACGAAATCGCCCATTCCGATCGGGTCAACACCATCCTCATCATCGTCGCCATCTACGTGTTGGTGAGCCTGAGCTATCAGTCGTTCGTGGCTGGCAACATGGTGATGACGACACTCATCGCGGCCGGAGTCGTGAGCTTCCTATACATCGGACTGAAAGGCATCGGCATGAACATCAACACGCTGCCGGTGACCGCCGTCGGCATGGGAATCGGCGTAGACTACATCTTGTACGTCGTGGACCGCATCAAGCGGGAGTACGGGCGCCTTGGGGATGCAGACATGGCCATCAAACGCGCCGTCGCGACCTCCGGGATGGCGGTGACGTTCACGGCGACGACGCTGGTCGGGGGCGTGATGCCGTGGTACTTCTTGTCCAGCTTGCGATTCTCGGCGGAGATGGCGATGTTGCTCGCACTGCTGATGCTGACACACTGGCTCGCCGCCATCACGCTGGTTCCGGCGATCTTTTCGATCGTGCGGCCGCGCTTCATGACCACCGAATCGTCGCCTCTCGAGGAACCCCCTGAGGCCCAGCGACCGACCGTCCGGGCTCTGGCCGAGTGAATGCGGGTACAACCGTCGGAAACCATGTCCGGGATCGTCGCCATGTGGAGGACTCTCTGCGGGATCGCCGCCGTCCTCGCGCTTTCGGCGGCTGCCCCGCTGGCCGAGAACGCGCCGTCTGCGGGGAGCGTCCCGGGCATGCAGACCGTCTGGCACCCTGTCGCGGACGGGAACCTCCACGAGGCCGTTGCGGCCCTCCGAGCGCGCTTCCGGCTTGACACCCCGGAAGGGCTCACCGCCTTGCGCGGGTTCTCGCTCGGCGTGCTGCGCGAGGGGCTGAAGGACGAGGATCCCTACGAGCGCTGCTACGCCGCCAGCGCGCTCGCGGGGCAGGGAGACTGGTCGGGAGCCGGCGTCCTCGAGGACGCCATCGTCTCGCTCGATTCGGGACTGCGCCGCGCCGCCATCGATGGCCTCGGAGCGATCGGGCGCGGCGAAGCCCTGCGGATCCTGCGGCGCATCTACCTCGAGTCGGACAGCTTCGGGCGGGTGCTCGTCATCCAGGGGCTAAAGGGCGCCGCAAGCCCGGACGGGTTCGATCTGCTGATGCAGGCCATCCGCGAGGCCGACCCGAGCCTGCGGCTGCAGGCGGTCGAGAACCTGGGGCTGCTCGGCGACGCCTCGGCGGTCCCCGCGGTGCGGGGCGTCCTCGCGCGCGAGGACGCGCGGATGTTCGAGCGAGTCACCGCCGCGCAGGCGCTCCTGCGTCTCGGCGACCGCTCCGGCGTCCCGCTGCTGCTCGTGGCGCTCGAAGGTGCTCCGGGCACCGGCCGAGCCGCCGCGGCGCTGGCGCTCGGCTACGCGAAGGAGGAGCGGGTCGTCCCCGTGCTCACGAAGCTGCTCCGCGATCCCGAGATCGACGTGACGATCGCCGCTGCGGCGGCGCTCAGCCGGTACAGGAAGAAGGACGGCCTCCCGCGGCTGCGCCAAGCGCTGGAAGACGAGGACGGCATCACCCGGCGCCACGCGGCGATGGCGCTCGAGCACGTGGACTACGCCGTCGCGCGCGACGTCTTGCTCGCCGGGCTCACGGCCTCCGACGTGGGAGTGAGGCTCGCGGCCACGCAGGTGGTCGGCGTCGCAGGCGACGCCGGGGAGATCGGCGCGCTCACCGCAATGCTGCGCAGGGACGAGAACCCGATCGTGCGCGCCGAGGTGGCGTGGGCCCTGGGACGGATACCTAGCCGCAGAGTCATCGACCCGCTCATCGAGCTGGTCCAGGAGAAGGCGCCGGAGGTACGTTACACTGCCGCCGAAGGTCTGGCCCGGACGGCAACCCGGTTGATCAGGACGGAAAAAAACGGTCCGCAGCAGGGCGCGCTCGCGCCCGTGCCTGCGCGGGATTAACGAAGAGCACGGAGGAGGAAAAGCTCATGAACAGCAGTGGGACAAAGAAATACGCTCGGCGCTGGATGCCAATCGCGATCGCCTTGGTTCTCCTCGCCTCGGCGGCGCTGGCCGCCGACGACGTGAAGAGCTACACCCGGGCGACGTTCGACGAGTGGGTCAAGAAGCACCAGGATGCGGAGCCCGCCTTCAAGCCGGGCGACATCATCACCCAGAAGGATCTGGACAAGCTCCGCCCGTTCATTCCACCGGGGTATCTCGAGCAGCTCGACTACCCCGAGTTTCGCGCCGAGATCTCCGCGCCGGGCGACTACACCCAGCACCGGGACTACATACAGTGCACCGAGCAGTACCAGTCCCAGGTCACGCTCGAGGCGAACGGGGCGCTCAAGAACTACGTGTGCGGCCTACCGTTCGCCCCGGCCAAGCTGAAGGTCGAAGAGGCGGAGGCCTCCGGTCTCAAGGCGGCTTGGAACTACAACTTCCGCTGGCAGAATTACGGTCTGGCGATCACGGACGTCGGTTGGATCTGGGACCGCTTCGACGGCGGCACACACGGGCCGTTCGTCTTGACCAAGCCACCCGACCACCTTGCGACCGTCAAGGCCGACGTCCCCGCCGACAACTCCGCGGCCTACAAGGGGGGCGGTACGTTCCAGCGCGCTCTGCAGGGGCCCTACCAGCGGGCTTACTACTCGCACGTCGCAAAGCAGCGCGAGCATGGCGCGATACTGCCGGGAAAGGACTCGCAGAACTTCGAGTTCAAGGAGTACACCGGCTTTCACGATCCGTTCGACATCCGCGGAACGGCGTTCATCATCTACCGCTACACCGACCCGCTGCGGGCGGACGACGCCTGGGCCTACGTGCCGAGCCTGCGGCGCGTGCGCCGCATCTCGGTCGAGACGAAGTCCGACTCGCTGCTCGGCACCGACCACACTCTGGAGGACTTCTACTCGTTCTCCGGCCGTGTGCTCGACTGGAACTGGCGGTTTCTCGGCTGGAAGAAAATCGTTCACGTGATGAACTCGAAGTACCTGGACACCCACTACGGCGGCCCCAAAGGAATCACGCCGAACGACGACAGGTGGGAGCTACGCAACTACGCGATAGTCGAGCGCACCCCGAGAAACCCGCGCCATCCCTACAGCGCCGTGATCATGCTCTGGGACACCCAGACTTTCGAGCCCTCGTACAGCATGGCGTGGGACAAGAAGGGAAAGCTCTGGAAGGTCTGGCAGTGGCAGAAGAAGTGGAGCGAGGAGATGACCGAGCCGACGGTCAAGGAGATGAACGTGGGGCAGAGGATCCTGACCTTCCAATCGATTAATGTGCTCGACGTGCAGAACGACCGCGGCACGCTCGTGCCCTGCTACGGGCGGGGGTATCCCGACGTGGGGAGCGCCTCGGACATTGAGCGGTTCTACGACGTGAGCCGCCTCGAGGAGCTGCACCGCTGAGCGGCGGGACGAGGAGACATGCCCAGATGATACGGGTCGGATACTTCCCCTGTCAGCAGGATCCGCCGAGCGCGCAGCACATCGATCGGCTGTGGAAGGAGGTGATCGTCGAGGCGGGAGTTGCCGAGCAGGCTGGGTTCGACAGCTGTCTCTTCAGCGAGCATCACCAGCAGGCGGACGGCTACCTGCCGAACCCTCTGCTCCTCGCGGGCCTAGTGGGCGCCGCCACGCAGCGGATCCGGGTGGGAACCTGCGTTCTCCTCCTCCCGCTGTATCACCCCGTGCACGTGGCCGAGGATGCGGCGGTCGTCGACGTCGCCACGGGAGGCCGCCTCATCCTAGGAGTCGGCGTCGGTTACCAGCAGCCGGACTTCGACGCCTTCGGGGTTCCGTTCGCGGAGCGGATCGGGCGGTGCGAGGAGAGCATCGAGATCCTGCGCCGCGCGTGGACCGGGGAGCGCTTCTCCTTCGAGGGGCGTCATTTCCGGATCGGCAGCGTCCAGGTCACTCCCCGCCCGATCCAGCAGGCACGCCTGCCGATCTGGATGGCCGCGTGGACACCCCCGGGTCTCCGCCGTGCGGCGCGCATCGCCGACGCCTGGCTCACCGACCCCCTGCAGAGCCTGCCCGTGATCCAGCGCTTCGCCGGCATTTACCGGAAGGAGGCCGAGAAGGTCGGGCGCACGGCGTCGGTGGCCCTGATGCGCGACGTGTGGGTGGCGCCGACGATGAAAGAGGCACGGGCGGAGAGCGACCCGATCATGTACACCCACCGCTTCTACTTCCGCTACGGAGCGTACGCCCCGGACGATCCGTACATCGAGGGCGTGCGCTCCGAGGACGACTGGACGTTCGAGCGCGCGGTGAAAGACCGCTTCGTCATCGGCTCCCCCGAGGAGTGTCGCGACGAGCTGAACCGTTGGTGCGAGGAGGTTCATCCCGACTACCTGATCCTCCGCATGCGCCATCCCGGCGGCCCTCCGCACCCGCGCGTCGTGGAGGCGATCCGGCTGTTCGGCGATAAGGTCTTGCCGCGCCTGTGATCGTGAGAGGAGACCCGACATGCTGTTCATGCTGAAGGCCCACCTGGAAAAACCCGCGGGGACGTCGAACCGCGAGTTCTATGGTGCGTGGAAGAAGGAGTCCGAGGCCGCCCTGGAGGCGTGCCGAGCGGGCGTCATCAAGGGGATCTGGAAGGTCGCCGGCATGCCGGAGGTCTACGCCGTGCTCGACGTGGAGTCGGGCGACGCGCTCGACCAGGCGATCCTCAGCCTTCCACTCTGGAAGCTCGGCCTGTCCCATTTCGTCACCCAGCTCGAGATGATACCGCTGCGTGCGTACGAGAACTGGGCCGAGGACCTGAAGACTCTGTCTCAGGGCTAGCAAGAGTCAGCCCGGATCTGGAAGCCGCGGGGTCGGCGAGCCCCGGTTTTCCGACATATGGAGGTTGCTATGGATGAGTTCGGTTCGCAGTGGATGCAGCGGTGGCAGAGCTGCGTCAACGACGACGGAGTTATGAAGAACGTCGGTCGCTACTTCGACGAGAACGTCCTTCTCGACTTCGGTGAAGACAAGGCCTACGTCGTGCATTTCCGCGGCGGCCGGGTCGAGCGCATCGTCGAGAAGGCCGGACCCGAGGACCGCTACGCGTTTGCGCTCCGCGCGCCGAAGTCGAGCTGGCAGAAGTTCGCTCAGCGCACGCCACCGCCGATGTACAACGACATCTGGGCGATGGCGCATCCGCTGCACGGCCGCCTGAAGATCGAGGGTGACGTCAAAGTCGTGTGGCAGAACCTACGGGCGTTCACGTGGGCCCTCGCGCTGATGCGCGACGTGGCTCACTGAGGAGGTTCACCATGGCAAGCATTGAACCGATCGTCGGTCGCTACGTGCACGTCGATTACGAGGGCCGGGACTATCGGATCTACTACGAGGAGGCGGGGCAGGGGATTCCGCTGGTGTGCCTCCACACGGCGGGCACCGACACGCGCGAGTGGCGCCACCAGCTCTGCGACCCGGACATCACCAAGCACTTCCGGGTCGTCGCCTTCGACCTGCCGCGACACGGGAAGTCGATCCCGCCGGCGGGTTGGTGGAAGGAGAGCGAGGAGTACAAGCTCACCTCGAAGTTCTACTCGGAGTTCCTGATGGCCTTCTGCCGCACGCTCGGACTCGAGAAGCCGGTCATCATGGGATCGTCGATGGGAGGCAACATCTGCTTGCATCTCGGCCTCAACCATTCCGACCAGCTTCGCGCGCTGATCGCCATCGAGGCCTGCGAATACTCGCCGGGCTGGTGGCTGAGCTGGCTCAACCACCCCCACGTCCACGGCGGAGAGGTCTGCGCGACGTCGGTGTTCGGGCTGATGGCCCCACAGAGCCCCGACGAGTACCGCTGGGAGACCTGGTGGTACTACTCCCAGGGTGGCCCCGGCGTGTTCAAGGGGGATCTCTACTTCTACAGCGTCGACCACGACTTCCGCGGCAAGTGCGACGCAATCAAGGGAAAGATCCCGACGTACTTCATTACCGGAGAATACGACTTCGCGTGCACGCCCGAGATGACGAGGGAGACGGCCGCGAAGGTCAAGAGCTCCGAAGTCATCATCATGAAGGACAACGGGCACTTCCCGATGTCGGAGAATCCGGAGAACTTCAAGCGGTACCTGATGCCGGTGCTGGAAAAGATCCGCGCCCGAGCGTGACCGCGTAGAGCAGATCGACGGGGTCGGCGACCCGTCAAGGAGCGAGAACCATGTCGAACACGATCACGAAGCAGAGCATCACCCTCGAGGCCGCGGAAAAGGCCATCGCGGCCGCGCAGGGCGAAGCACGCAAGATCGGCGTTGCGATGTGCATCGCCGTCGTGGACGAATCGGGCACCCTCAAGGCATTCACGCGCATGGACGGCGCGGCCTTGCTGAGCGTCGACATCGCCGCCGACAAGGCCTACACCGCGATCTCCTTCAGCATCCCGACGCATGCCTGGTTTGACTTCATCAAGAACGACCCGCCGCTGCTGCACGGCATCACCAAGTGGCCGAGGCTCGTCGTCTTCGGCGGCGGCTATCCCATCAAGCTCGAGGGTCAGGTCGCCGGGGGCATCGGGGTGAGCGGCGGTCACTACACGCAGGACATGCAGGTGGCGAAAGCGGGTCTCGCCGCCCTCGGGGCACCCGCGGAGTGAGGCGTTGGCGGAGTGCTATTGCCTTCCGCGCTCCGCGCGGTTGCGGCCGGCTGCGGTCGACCCGGATACGGATCGACCACAGCCGGCCGCGTTCGTCATTCGTGCTTGAGCGTTCTGGCAGAAGCTGAAGGCATTACACGTCCCCATTAAGAAGGAGAAGCAGCATGCCGAAAGAGCCGATGAAGTTCGAGGAGATGCTCAAGGACTCACCGAAGAACTGGGGCCGGTGGGGAGCGAACGACGAGCTCGGCTGCCTCAACTTCCTCACGAACGAAGAAGTTCTGCGCGGCGTGAAGGCAGTCCGGCAGGGAAAGACGTTCACCCTCGGGATCCCCCTCGCCCGCCCGCAGGGCGACCCGCTCTACCCTTCGCGCAGCCAGCCGATCCGCACGATGGTGAGCGACAAAGGCATGTACATGAGCGGCCGAACGCAGCCGCTTCCCGGCGGTTTGGAGTATGCGGACGATGTGATCGTCATGTACCTGCAAGGCACCACGCAGTACGACGCGCTCGGCCACGTTTGGTACGGCGACAAGATCTATAACGGTTACGACGCGAAGACGACGATCGGGGGTCTACAAAAGTGCTCTATCGAGCCGATCGCGAACAAGGGGGTGATCGGTCGGGGTGTCCTCCTCGACATCGCGCGCTTGAAGGGCAAGAAGCACCTCGATCCGAACGAATCGATCCACGTCGCGGACCTCGAGGCGGCGGCGAAGAAGCAGAACTCGCCGATCGAGAAGCACGACATCCTGCTCATCCACACCGGGTGGCTCAAGCGCTACTACGACGAGGGCCTCGCCGGCTTCTTCCCCGGCGGTCAGATGCAAGAGCCCGGGCTCGCGTATTCGAAGGAGCTCGTCAAATGGTTCCACGAGATGGAGATCCCTTCGATCGGTAGTGACACGATCGCAACCGAGCAGACGTGGCACCACGAGAGCGGGACGATGATCCCGCTCCACATGGCGCTCCTCTACCATCTCGGGATCGTGTTCAACGAGATCAGTTGGACGCACGATCTCGCCGAAGACTGCGCGAAGGACGGGCAGTACACGTTCCTGTTCGTCGGCTTGCCGCTGAAGGTCGTGAACGGCGCCGGCTCGCCGGTGAATCCGGCGGCGATCAAGTAGGAACGACGAGCCCCGTCGGGTCAACTTCCGGCCGCTGCACGACAAAGGGTCCGATCGGAACCACCCGCCCCGTCAGCCGGTCCGCTCGCCGGAGGGAGGGCGAGACCTTCGGCGACCGAGAGCTCGATCCCGACGCCGCTCACGTCCGGCTCCGAACGGCCGAAGTGCCGGGGGCGCGGTTGTCTTGGCAAGAAGGAGGGGGACATGGTTCAAGTTCAAAACATTCTGTGGCTCACCGATTTTTCCCAGGACTCGGCTTATGCGTTGGCTTACGCGCACACACTAGCGGGACTGTACAAGACCAAACTATACCTCATGCACGTCATCGAGAATCCGACCAGTCGCATATATGGACCGGTTGAAGGGGATTATTTGGCGATGGAAAGGAACGCGCGGGAAAAGGCCGAGACGTGGCTCCGAGAGTATACCACCAAGGAATTACGCGATTTTCCCAATCATGAGATCCTTCTTCGCGAGGGAGATATCTTGGCGGAAATTCTGGGGGTCGAGACAGAAAAAGCCATCGGCACCATTGTGGTGAGCACTCATGGCCGTACCGGACTTGCCCATATGCTGCTCGGAAGCGTCGCCGAGAAAGTTGTTAGAAGTGTTCACTGCCCAGTGTACGTCATTCGCCATCCGGAACGCTTGACCACGCGATGAAGTATATAAGCTGTGCGCTTCACTCTTTGGCCGTTTAGTAGGCGGAGAGGAAAGCGCGATCGCGACACCTGAAGCTGTACAATGATCCGCGCCACCACGCTGACTGGAACGCGCGAAGAAATCATCGAATCGATTCACGCTATGAAGAAGGCGGGTATCAATCAGGTCGCCGTTCAAGCGGTGACCGATTCGAAAGAAACCCTCGAGACATTTTCGAGTGAGATTATTAAGCGGATGAAGTAATCTGCTCGGCAGGATGGATTCGGTCATGCCGTCGCCGGGCCGCGCGCTACCGGAACGCAGGCATGACCAGCTCGGCGAAGTCACGCCACACACTCTTCTGTCGATCCGCGCTTGGCAGCAGGTTGATCTCCTTGATGCCGCTCTTCTCGAGCGAACGCACCGTTTCGATGATCTCCTCCGGCGCGCCGACGAGGCAACTCGCATGAACGGCTTCCGGGGTCACGAAGCGCCGCTCTCCCGGCTGGACGAAGGTGCAATGGCCGTCATGGATCTGACGGAAGCGGGCCTTTTCCGGCAGGCTGTAACCGGCGACCCGCTTTGCGTAGTCATCCCAGACCTTGGTGAAATAGCTCGGGATGAGCTCATCCTTTTTCCCGAGCTGCAGCCAGATCTCGTAAAACATGTGTAGCTCGCAGGTCACCCAGGCGCCCGTTTCGTCGATCACGCGATCGTCCGTCACCTTCTCGCCTGGTCTCAGTACGCAAGCCGCGGTCAAGAGCACCGTGTGGAAGTCCTTCCCGAGCTCCCGTCCCGCGGCCTTCGCGCCCGCGCTCACGTTCTTCAAGCGCTCGTCGATCGCGCCCGGATTCCGCCCGATGGTCGTCCAGCCATCACCATAGGCGCCGGCCGCCTCGCACGCCTTCGGACCGTTGGCTGCGACGTAGATCGGAATGTGATCGTCGAGGTTGATGAAATGGCGGTCTCGATGGATGAACTGAATCTCGCGAGTCTTGCCCCGGTAGGTATAGTCGACCGCCTTGCCGTCGAGGAGAGCGCGCACGACGCGTAGGTACTCCTTGAACTCCTTCACCGGCATCGGATCCTGCCCCATCACTCGCATCGCGGTGTTCCCGGTACCGATTCCGAGGAAGGCCCTGCCGGGCGCCAGCTCGTTGATGCTGGCGATCGAATGCGCGGTCACCGGCGCGATGCGCGTGCCGGAAACGGCAACCCCGGTCCCGATCTTGATGCGCTTCGTATTGGCTGCGGCCAATGCCAGCGTGGCGTAGCAGTCCGACCAAATCATCTGGGAGTCGGGCACCCAGGCCCTGTCGTAGCCGAGCTCCTCGGCATAACGAGCGACGTCCCACTTGCCGACGTGCGTATCCACCGTGATGCCGAACTGCATGTCGAACCCTCCTTCTACTGCATCACACGGAACCGTTCGGCGGGGGAGAGGAAGGGATTCACACGGGAAACCCGACCGGGCGGCAGTGCTCGACCCGCTCGATGTATTCGCTGATACCATAGCCGGTCGCGCCGTTCCACGCCGCAAAGCTCCTCGCTCACTTGGGCGCGGACGTCGTGAAGGTCGAGCCGCCGGCGGGCGAGACCCCGTGCGGCGTCGGGGTCCGTTCCCCGCGAAGGAGTCGAACCGCGAGCGAGGCCGGCTCCACCTCGATCTCGATCAGGCGAAGCAGAGCGTTGTGGTCGACCCTTCCCGGTCCGCCGACCGACCGTTACGGTCTACGCCGGGTCCGCCTCTCCGATTCAGCGTGGGGCAAGCGCCTCGATCGTGCGTTGGTCGGGAATCATGCTACCGTCGGAAGCGATCGGCACGATGCAGACGTGAGTGGCTCCGGCCTCGTAATGGGCGGCGATCCGCTGACGGATCTCGTCCACCGACCCCCACGCGACGATCGCGTCGACCAGGCGATCGCTCCCGCCACCGACAAGGTCAGCCGGGCCGAAGCCCAACGGGGCCAGATGCTTCGAGTAGGCACGGAGGCCGAGATAGAAGCTGGTGTACTTGCGAGCTGCGCCTCGAGCCTTCACCGGGTCGGTTTCGAGGTGCACCGCCTGCGCGGCGCAGACCCACTTGTCCGGCCCGGCGGCCGCGCGCGTCCTGGCGGTATGCTCGGGCGGCACGAAGTAGGTATGCACGCCTTGAGTCTCCTCGAGCGCGAGCCGCATCATCTTGGGCAGGAGCGCGCCGAGCACGACCGGCGGGGGCTCTTTCGGTTTGGGCGCCTGATATTCAACGGCTCTCAGCCTCGCCAGATACCCGCGCATGGTGCTCAAGGGCTTTTCGTAGCCGAGGCCTCGCATCGCTTGGAGTTCCCGGTGACTGACACCGAGGCCGAGGACGAAGCGGCCTTCGAAGAGCTCGGCGAGCGTGTTGGCCGCACCCCAGGCCGTGACCGGTTCGCGCTTCTGCACGATCGCGACGGCCGCGGCGACGATCAGCTTCTCGGTATTGCTCAAGAGGTAGGCGGCATGGGTGAAGATTTCGCGCCCGAAGAGCTCGGCAAACCAGATCGAGCTATATCCGAGCCGCTCGACCTTCCGGGCGAATCGTCCGGTTTCCGCGCCGCTCATTCCGTCGAGAAAACAGAAGACACCGGGCGTCCGCAAGGCGGACTCGAAATTGCCGTAATCGGTTCCATTGGTCATTTGAGAATCCTCCGAAGCGCGGGCTGACGCCCGCAACCCAAGTCCCGAATTTACCGCTCTTCTTCAAGTTCAGATTTTCGATCCGTTTCCCGCTCGAAATCGTTCGCGGCGCCCTCAGACGAGAACGATCGCGAACGGCCGCGCCCCGGCCCTCAGTCGTCCACGGCGTAGCCGCGCTTCGGCACTAGTACCGTCCGTTCGAAGCTCATGAACTGAGTGCCGTCGGCCTTCTTGCCGATGGTGCGCACCGCGACGATTCCCTGCGTCGGACGTGAAGACGACTCGCGCTTCGACAGGACTTCGGACTCGGCATAGAGGGTATCGCCGACGAACACGGGCG
>Ga0315273_10005852_pt1 | contig 15245 bp, 17 predicted proteins | sample YL17G02_0_MG_FD_205753 | JGI IMG/M metagenome (GOLD analysis project Ga0315273, IMG submission 205753) | Sediment microbial communities from Yellowstone Lake, YNP, Wyoming, USA - YL17G02_0 | ecosystem: Environmental > Aquatic > Freshwater > Lake > Sediment | place: USA: Wyoming | collected...
CAGATAACTGTTTTCTCTGGATGGGAGTTAAACGAGTTCTCTTGTGAATAACCATAGTTGTTTTACTTAATTGTTATGAAACTATTTTAACAATTTTTGTAAACAACGCTAATTAATCTAACATATATAGCATAAGAAGGAGGATAAAACCTCATGATGAAGATTCATAAACAACGCGGATAAGCGAATAAAGTCATTTCTAAATCAACCGAAGAAAGCGGATAAATAAAGATTCATTTAATCAAAAACCAGATAGGCCTTCTGCCCTTTCAGAATATCCTGCCCGTTCCAGTCGTGGATCGCGAAAAAAAGATCTTCAAAAGTATAGCGAAATCCCTCGCCTTTCCGCGTGCCGGGATCGTTTGAAATGAAACCGTCCCGGTCATAACCCTTGAGCACCAGCATATGATAGACCGGCCCGCCGTTGCGGAAATTCGGATTGGGCAATATTTTTCCGGCCGCCGGAATGATGACCGGTTTTCCGAAAGCCAATTCTTTTTTGATGTCCTCGACAGATACATTATATTCTATCCGAGAATTTTTCATCCCAAAAAAATCTCCAGCCACTTGCGCCAGTTCTTTGAGAGTGATGCTGACTCCGTAGCCGTTTTTTTCTTCATATTTCACTAAGGTCTGAATTTCTTTTTCTCCGCTGTCTTTGGAAATAGTTGTTTTTTGATCCGAGAAATATTTAAGCATAATCAAACTGGTTTCTTCGCAGGCATCTTCATGCAACGCGTCCCAATTGGCAAAAGGCGCTTGGGACAGAAAAGGAACTTTGAGCATAATCTCATCGGGAATCTTCTCCACTTCTTCTTTTTTTGGCTGGATATCCGAAAGGGTTTCTTTGGAAACAATCTGGATATTTCCTCTCGTCGGAATTTTCTTTTCACTCTGATCCGAACTAAAAGATGGCTGATAATTCACCGTTTTCTTTTCGGAAAATATAAACAATGAGAACACCGCCAATATCAAAAATATAAAAAATATCCAGATAAGTTTTTTTCTCTGCATAATTCCAATGTACCTGTTTTCAAAAAAAATCGCAAACGAAAACCATCTTGCGAAAACAGGACGGTTTTTTTGAAGTTTTAAATAAAAATTCTTAGGAAAACATCCTTACCAGCCATCCGAACAAACTTATTCCTTCTTCGTTTTCCAGAATGAATTGCTGCAGACGGATATTTTCCTGCTGTAACATTCTCGCCTGTTCTTCCAGCACCAGTTTGACGGAACTGTCTTGGGTTGTATTGGCCAATTCCTGAAGTACTCTGATTCTGCCTTCATTGTCTCCAATTTCCGCCCGCACATCTTCAATGTTTTTGAAATTAGGACCGATGATAAATCGAATGAATTTGTTCCGGTTTTCAATCTTATTCAGGGACTCTTGCAATTTTTCTTCGGATTGATTTTGCGCTTGAGCCACCAGACGGACTTGTTTTTCGATTCCTCCGTCAAGATCCGAGATTTCTTTGAGATTTTGCACGAATTGGGAAACGGCGCTTCCATGTTCTTCGGAAAAATCATCTTCTTCTTGATCATCACCAATGACACTTTCCAAATAATCCTTCATCGCCTCGAATTTTTTTTCGGCGATTTTCAAAATTGCGTCTGCGCCATCAGCATCTCCGTTATTAAATTTGAATTGGGCATCAGCCACTAAATCTTTAACTTTTTGGAGCCACTTAATAATATTTGAAACATCCTTTCCGCTTTCTTTCGCGGCATTGATCCTCAATTCAATCTTGGCTATTTTTTTATTCAAGTCCCCGATATCTTCGGTGAAATTATCATCCTCCTCGCCTCCGAGTTTCATTTTTATGAGCTTTTTCAATCTTTCCAGTTTTTTATCCGCTTGCTCAATCAGTTTTTCCGCCACATTCTTGTCGGAAATAAGTTTTCCATCCGCTTCATTTACCAAGCTTCTTATCGCTTCCAGATCGACATTAAATGAGTCAATATCTATTCCGATTGCCGCGAGCGCGCTGATTTTTGATTGCAGTTTGCTTATTTTCTTGTTCAATTCCTGGATATCATCCCCGGAGACATCCGAATAGAACTCTCCGTTTTCTTTCTTATTTTTATCTGTCGCATCTTGCGAATCCCACGAATTTTTTACTTCAATTTTTTGATTATTTTTATCTAATTCATTCTTGTTATTATTTTCTTCGCTGTTTTCATCAGCCAAAGCTGTTTTGGTATTTCTTAATCCTATACCTGAAAATATCGGCGCGAAAGATATTCCAAGCACAAACACCCAGATCACCGCTAAGACAAGCGCAAGAACTTTTTTTATTTTTTGCATTTCCATATGATTTTGCATTTCTTTCGTCATAATTAGCATTTGTCGGAAAAATGGCCTAAATTTATTATAAAAAATGGCATTTTAAACGCCTCTTCTATAAATACGGATGTGTTTTTGAAAATATTTCAGTTTTTTTGGATTCATCATCTTGTTCCTCCTTTTTCAAATTTATGCTATCTTCGCTCTTCTCTTTATCATTTTCAATTTTAGCGTCCTCAACTTTTTCATCACTCTCACTTTCTTACTCCTGTTCTTTGACATTATCATCCTTTTTATTTTCTTGAAACGGATCTTTTTCGGAATCGGCATTGTTTCCGAATGCTTTTGCCGCCATCACTTTTGCCAGATATATCGTGACCAGAACCAGAAAAATCGTGATGCCAAAGGCATAGGCAAATTTCACCCAGATGGAATTCCTCTCCAGCGGAAAAAGATATCCAATCACTCCTTTGATGGCCTCGTTCCAAGCCAAACCCGCCACCAAACCCATGGCTGTGATGATATAGGTAACCACTTTCGTCTTGATCTCCCGCTTTAAGAGCTCGCTTTCTTCTTTGACGTTGTTTATTTTCAACATAGGATTCCTTATCCAAAAATTATAGCAAATATTTTTCAAAAAACAAATAAGCCCTCCTCGAGCTTATATTTATATTTCAGCACTTATTTATTCCGTCCCATTCTTTTCCGTTCCACTTCCGTCAAGCATTGTTTCCGCAGTCGCACGGATTTCGGCGTCACTTCCAGATATTCATCTTCGGACATAATTTCCAATCCCCTTTCAATTGTCACTTCCCAAGAAGGAACCAGCTGCAAGGCCTCATCCGCCCCGGAAGAACGCATATTGGACATCTGTTTGCCTTTGGTCGGATTAACTTCCATATCCAAACCCTTAGAAGTGTTCCCGATGACCATCCCGTTATAAATTTCCATAGCCGGATCGATATATAAAACTCCGCGCTCCTGCAGATTGGCCAACGAAAATCCCAAGGCCTTCCCGCTGGCCATAGAAATCATGGAACCCACCGAATGGCGCTGAATTTCTCCCACATATGGTTTGAATCCGATCACCCGCGAAGACATGATTCCTTCGCCTTTCGTATCAACCACAAACTCATTGCGATAACCCAAAAGTCCGCGAGTCGGTCCCTCGAAAATCAATCTGGATTGCCCATTGGCCTGCTTCATGTTAGCCATGATGCATTTTCTGCGTCCCAATTTTTCAATGACTGTTCCGACTTTCGCATCCGACACATCAACTGTCACTTCTTCAAATGGTTCCATTTTTTGTCCATCAATCTCTTTGATGATCACTTGGGGTTGAGAAACTTGGACTTCAAATCCCTCTCGGCGCATATTTTCCAGAAGGATCGCCACATGCAATTCGCCACGCCCATAGACCTTGTAGTAATCGCTTTCAAAATCGATTTTCAGTCCGACATTGATTTCCAGTTCTTTTTCCAGGCGCTCACGGAGCTGTTTGTTCGTCACAAATTTTCCTTCGCGTCCGGCAAAAGGCGAATCGTTCACCAAAAAATTCAGCGAAATCGTCGGCTCATCAATGTGGATCGCCGGCAAAGTTTCCTGTTCCGGCGTCTCACAGACGGTCTCTCCGATAAAAATATCCGGGAGACCCGCAATCATCACAATATCTCCCGCTTCGGCTTCCGCCGCTTCCTGGCGATTGATTCCCTGAAAAGTATAAAGCTTGGTTATTCTTCCTGTTCTCGTTTCTCCATTGGGTTTTTTGACAGTTACCGTCTGTCCATTTTTGATTTTGCCTTCATAAATTCTGCCGACCGCCAGGCGTCCCAAAAAATTATCATAACCCAGATTGAAAGCCTGCATTCGGAGCGGCGCAGCGATATTGGAACAAGCCGGATGAACTTTAGCGACTATTGTTTCCATGAGAGGAGTTAAATCATGTCCTTCATCATCCAGATGCAACTTGGCAATTCCCTCGCGGCCGATCGCATAGACCACCGGAAAATCCAATTGCGCGTCACTGGCTCCCAAATCCAAAAATAATTCAAAGACCTCTTCTTGGACGATGTCCGGTTGCGCCGCCGGCTTGTCAATCTTGTTGATGACAACGATCGGCTTCAGCCCCAATTCCAAGGACTTTTTCAGGACAAAACGCGTCTGCGGCATCGGTCCTTCTTGGGCGTCAACCACCAAAACAACCGAATCAATTGAACGCAAAACCCGTTCCACTTCCGAGCCGAAATCGGCATGCCCCGGCGTATCCACGATATTAATCTTGGTGCCGCGATAAAAAACTGAAGTATTTTTTGAATAAATCGTAATCCCGCGCTCTTGTTCCAAGGCATTGGAATCCATCGTCGCGCCTTCTTCTTTGATCGTTCCCGTTTGTTTCATGATTGCGTCAGTCAGAGTCGTCTTTCCGTGATCCACGTGAGCAATGATGGCGATATTTCTAATTTCCATACCCTTCAGAATAGCTGACAAAAAACCATATGTCAATCCAAAAATATTTTATGTAAAAATATTTTATTGCGCAAAAAGAGCTCCACTCGGGAGCTCTTTTATTAAAATCGGCTGCAAATCTATTTTGTTTTTTCCGCCAGCTTAGCTTTCGTCAATGATCCGACATTACCCGTCTGCGGAATGCCGTTGACGGCTTAAAATTTCTTGACCGCTTCCGTCGTGAGCGGATCATAAATTCCGGTTACATATTGGCTATCGAGATAACCCAGCTGAACGAGAGTTTTCTGGATATTCTTCACACCTTCCGAAGTATTCGGATTGAAATTGTTTTCATCAATAGCGCCGGTGATACTCTTGAGATTGATTTTCTCTTTTGGCTTTGACGGAATCAGCATCCGGATTAGTCACTCTGATTTCGCGCTGGGAAGACAGTTTAGCCCTCAAATCTAGGCATCCAAATATAGATTGGGAATCAATGTCTTCACTTGTATCTTCAGCAAATTTTCAACTTTTTTATTATATTTTCCACCTGAATTTTGTCAAAACCGATTTTTAGTGTTTCAACTTTTGCGCTTCCTTGCTTAAAAAAGGAAAAGTAAGTTAGAATAAATACGTTATGCTGATCGACGATGTCACAATCAAAATCACTTCCGGCCACGGAGGCAAAGGCGCGGTGGCTTTCAACAAGAATTTGATGAGTTTGGGGCCGACCGGGGGAAGCGGCGGAAAAGGCGGAGATGTTTATCTTGAAGGAACATCCGATTTAAGCGCGCTCAACCATTTCCGCTACAAAAAAGAACTCGCGGCCGAAAATGGCGGTGACGGCCGGAGCCAATTCCGCGACGGGCGTGACGGAAAAGATATCGTTCTTCCGGTTCCAATCGGAACGCTTATCCATGATATCACGACAAACAAGAAGTTTGAAATATTATCCGTCAAAGAAAAAGTTCTGATTATGAGAGGCGGCCGGGGCGGCAAAGGAAATTTTCTTTTCCGTTCGTCCCGCAACATTTCACCCAGACAATTCCAGGAAGGACTGCCGGGAAAAATTCTCGGACTGCGCCTGGAACTCAAACTCATCGCCGATATCGGTCTGGTTGGACTGCCTAATGTCGGAAAATCCAGCTTTCTCAATGCTTTTACCAACGCTAAAAGCAAAGTGGCCAACTACCGTTTTACCACGCTAGAGCCGAACCTTGGCGTTTATTATGAACTGATTCTCGCCGATATTCCCGGTCTCATTGAAGGCGCCTCAACCGGCAAAGGACTGGGCATCAAATTTTTGCGCCACATTGACCGCGTGAAAATCCTTTTCCATTTCATCAGCGCCGAAGCGGAAGATCCGGCAGCGGATTACAAGATCATCCGCCGGGAACTGGACGCTTATAACAAAAATCTTCTCAAGAAAAAAGAATATGTCTTTTTGACCAAAAGCGATCTGGTTCCGGAAAAAGAAATCGAAAAAAAAATAAAGCTTCTGAAAAAAATCGGCCTTGAAGCTTTGTCCATTTCCGTCATTTCCGAAGAAGATATTGAAAGAATCAAAAAACTTCTCAACGATATCAAGAAAGAAAAAGAGACCGACTGACCGGCCTCTTCTTTTATTATCAATCCTTGGATTTTATTTATCCGCCAGCTTCTTTTTCAGCAAATTGATAACTATCGCCGGATTGGCCTTGCCTTTGGATTCGGACATTGTCTTTCCCATCAGGAACTGCAAGGCGTTCTGCTTTCCATGGCGATAGTCCTTTGCCGATTTCTGATTTTCCGCGATTATTTTATTCACCATTTCTTCCAATTCCTTTTTGTCGTTCATCTGCATCAATCCTTTCCGATCAATGATTTGCGAAGGATCGCCTCCGGTCCGATACATCTCTTCCAGCACCGCCTGCGCCGCGCTGGAATTTATTTTTCCTTCCGCCACGATACCGATAAACTCGGCGTAATTTTCCGGAGTTATTTTCACCTCGGCAATCGTCTGGAAATTTTTTATCAAGTGTTTTTGCAATTCATTGGCGATATAGTTGGCCGCGAGTTTCAGACATTTTTCCCGTTCGGCTGCGGTTTCTTTATTTTTCACCTTTTCTTCAAGTTCTGAAACGACGGCTTCAAAATAATCAGCCAGCTTCTTGTCACCCGTGATTACCTCGGCGCTTTCCTGAGACAATTGATATTCTTCCGTCATCCTTTTTTTCTTCGCTTCAGGAAGTTCCGGCAGCCGTTGCTTAAGTACCATGATATATTCCTCGCTGAAACGCAGTGGCGGGATATCCGGTTCCGGAAAATAGCGATAATCGTGGGCGGATTCTTTTTTTCTCTGACTCACGGTGACATTGCGATTGCTGTCAAAACCTCTTGTTTCCTGGATTATTTTTCCCCCTTTATCCAAAATTTCCGCCTGCCGCTGGATTTCATATTCAATCGCCTTCTCCACAAACCGGAAGGAATTGATGTTTTTCACTTCAACTTTCGTGCCACTCAATTTTTCCTCGCCTTCTTGGTGGAGCGACAAATTGACTTCGCAGCGCATATGTCCTTTTTCCATATCCGCGTCCGAAATTCCGAGATACCGACTGATCTGCTGAAGTTTCTGACAAAACAGACGCGCTTCCGCCCCCGATTCAATATCCGGTTCCGTCACCAGTTCCATCAAAGGAACGCCTGCTCGATTAAAATCCACCAGAGAATAATTCGCGCCTTTCGGATGCACTAACTTTCCTGTGTCTTCTTCCAAATGAATGCGGGTAATGCCGATCTTTTTAGTTTGGATATTTGAATTTTGAATTTGGTTATTGTTTGGGATTTGGGATTTGTCACCGCCTTGGCGGGATCCCGACTTGGCGGGAGGATTTGGGATTTCCAGAATTCCGTTCTGGCAAAATGGCTGATCGTATTGGGAAATTTGATAACCCTTGGGAATGTCCGGATAAAAATAATTTTTTCGGTCAAATTTTGATTCAGTTCGCAATTTGCAATCCAGCGCCAATCCCGCTAACTGCACAAATTCAATCGCTTTCTGATTGGGAACAGGCAAGGTGCCCGGCTGCGCCGTACACACCGGACAAATGTTCACATTCGGTTCTTTCTCCAAACCCATTCCGTTTTTGCAGCTGCAAAACATCTTGGAATCCGTTTTGAGTTCCACATGGATTTCCATGCCGATGACAGAAATATATTTTGCCATAAATTTTTAAATCCCAAACTCCAAACCAGAAATAAATCTAAACTTTGAAAATCATGAACTAATGAATTTTTCAGTTTCTATGATTGGAATTTTTGTTATTGTTCAGAATTTAGAATTTTTTTATACGTATTTATCCAAATTTATCTATTGTCTCCGTTTCCCTGCAACGTTCCGCGTTCGTGACGGCTCTCCAGTTTTTCAATATTATAAGTAGCGACTTCATCAAGCGACAATCCCAGTTCTGTCGTCAACTGGGAAAGATACCACAAGACATCGCCCAGTTCTTTTTTGAGCATCAACCGGGTTTCCGCGTCAACCGTTCCGCCCTTGTCGCGAAATATTTTTTTTATTTTTTCCGCCACCTCGCCCGATTCCCCGACCAGTCCCAGGGTTGGATAGACGAAATTCTTTCCGATTTTCGGATAGATCGCCGTTTTTTTGGAAAGATCTTGATATTCTTCAAAATTCATATGGATGGATTTTATCCCAAAATTATCTCAAATCTGTTTTTTATTTTATCACAGCAAAAGTCAAAAGTAAAAGAATTTATTTTCTATTTTAGAAGGTATCCGGCAACTGTTCCGATGATGCCGGCATGTACCGCTTTGATTTTCCGGTTGGCATTGACGATCTTCCAGCCATATCTCCCAGCCAGCAAAAAAAGAAAATTCTTGCAGATTTTTATCGCCTCAATGTCTGTTTCATTTTTATGATCGGCTTCAATCGCGGTCAAAAACCTGTTCCCGTGCATCAAGATTGAAAGATCTTCTTTAAAAAGCCGACTGTTTATTTTTTCCAGATATTCAAAATCCGCTCCTCTGGTCAGTCCCCAAGCAATCCCGGTTCCCGTGTAGTCCTCCGCCACAATCCAAATGCCCGCATCCAATTTTCTTTTTAGTTCCGGTTCGTATCGTTCTCGATTATCGGCATATTTTTTCTGCAGTGCTTCCGCGTTCAGTTCATTTCGCTGCCTGAATTCCGGATCCCGAAGATATTTATGAATGAACGGACCTTCCGATTTCAAATCATAGATGGGATATTTGAGCCGGATAGCATTTTTTCCTTTGGATTTCAGATACTCAACCAGCAATTCCATCTGGGTTGTTTTCCCAATGCCGTTTATACCATAGATAGCGATCATTTTTCCTCTTTTCATCTTTTTTCTTTTTAATATTTAACTCTGTATCTCAACATCAGCGTGTTCTTATTGATTTTTTTCATCTCTAAAAGTTCCAAATCGACATCATATTCCCCACTAAAAAGTGAGATTCCCGATCCGAAAATTTTCGGTTCGATCGTCACGATGATTTCATCAATAAGTTTTTTTTTGAGAAACAGACTGTTGAGATACGCTCCTCCTCCCAGCAGCACCGAAGCATAACCCAATTTTTCCAATTCTTCCAAAGCTTTCTTCACATCTCCCGTCATCCATTTCACTCCCGGAATTTCCGGAGAATTTTCATTGAGGGTGAAAACCACGTTCAGGCGGTCTTTGAGCGGAGCGGGGAATGTCGCAAATGTTTTTTCCCCCATCAACACCACCCCGTGACTTTTGGAAATTTCCGCAAAAAGTTTCTTGTCTTCCCGGCTCGTCCAATCCGGAAAATGTTCGGAATTTTTGGCGATTTTTCCGTCCAGCGTCATAGCCATCATCATCACGACTTTGATCATAAATTGAAAATTGATTGATTTATTATCGGCAGCTTAAATGGCGATTGGCGCCTTGATGGCAGGATACGGATCATAACCTTCTAGGACAAAATCCTTGTAGCCAAAACCGAAAATATCTTTTCTTTCCGGATTGATCTTCATCGTTGGCAGTTTTTTCGGAACTCTTGCAAGTTGCTGATTCACCTGTTCCAAGTGGTTTTTATAGATATGGACGTCTCCGAAAGTATGCACAAAGTCACCCAATTGCAAACCGCAAACTTGCGCCATCATCATCGTGAGCAGCGCGTAGGAAGCGATATTGAAAGGCACTCCTAAAAACACATCTGCGCTCCGCTGATAGAGCTGACAAGATAATCTGTCGTCAGATGAAACATAAAATTGGAAAATCGTGTGGCAGGGTGGCGGAGCGGTTTTTTCACCCTTGATCAAATCATACAAATCCGCCACATTCCATCCGCTCACGATTATCCTTCTGGAAGTTGGATTTTTTTTGAGCGTTTCCACCGCTTCCGCGATCTGGTTTATTTTCATTCCGTCTTTTCCCTCCCAAGCCGTCCATTGTTTGCCATAGATCGAACCTAAATCCCCGTTTTCATCCGCCCATTCATTCCAAATAGTCACACCGTTGTCATTGAGGTATTTCACGTTCGTATCGCCTTTCAAAAACCACAACAGCTCGTGGATGATGGACTTCAAATGGATTTTCTTGGTGGTAACAAGAGGAAATCCTTCCTTCAGCTTGAAGCGCATTTGATAACCGAACAAGCTGATTGTTCCCGTTCCGGTACGATCATCCTTGAAAGTCCCTTTTTCTTTGATTGTCCGCAATAAATCAAGATATTGTTTCATAGAAATTTTTGCTATATTTATTTTTAATATTCTCTAAATTTCCTTGACCGGTTCCGTGCCGTGCCTGCTCACATATTTTTTTTGATAATTTCTTCAATTTGGAAATATAGCTCCTCCACCGATCCGCTATTATCAACCACCTGATCCGCAATTGTCTTGAGATTTTCAATCTGCGACTCCGATTCTTGCGCCTGCTCTTTTTGGAATTCCTCAAATGTCTTCACCTCATCGTTGAAATTTTCTTTGCGGCATCTCATCCGCTCATAGCGCTTCCGCATATCCGTCTCAATGAAAATCAATTTGAAATGAGGCAAAGTTTTGAGATGAATGATGTCTTCAATCCGCCTCACGCCATCAATCACCACGATATCCTTGTCGTCTCCCTGCGTGTCATGAAAAACGATTTTCGCCAAGAGATCTTCTCCAAATGTTTTTCGGAGCATCGTTGAAAGGGCTTGCAAATTTTCCCGTGATTGCTCCAGATAGAGCTGAACCAGCACCTCCCGCAGACACGTGGAAAAACGATACGAACTGCCATTGTAATTTTCTACGATATATTTCGCCACCGTTTCTTTTCCGCTGGCCATTTCTCCGGCCAAACCTAAAATTATCTTTGCCATAAGTTATTTCATATTACCTTGATCCGCATATTCTGCAATACGGTCATTTAACAAATCGCATCGGATACAAGCTTCTTCAAAAACTTCTTTGCTTCTTCCCCCGACGTGATAATCTTCTTCGCAAACCACTCTTTTTATTCCGGCATTGATAATCATCTTGGCACAAGCATAACAAGGCGTCATCTTGCAATAAAGCGTCGCTCCTTCAAGAGCTACGCCGAAACGCGCCGCTTGGATAATAGCGTTTTGTTCGGCATGGGCAGTCCTGATACAATGCCTGGATTCATGATTATCCGCATACATTACCGTGTTCATTTCATGGCCTATTTCATCGCAATGTTTCAATCCCACCGGAGATCCTACATAGCCAGTAGATATAATTCTTTTATCCCTAGTAATCACACAACCTGATCTTCCTCTGTCACAAGTTCCCCGCAATCCAATCATTTTCACGATGTTCATAAAATATTCATCCCAAGATGGTCTTTTATAATTTTCTTCTGTCATATTTTTATTTTAAATTCTTATATATCGGAAATTTTTTACACAGCGCAATAACTTCTTGGTGGATCTTCTGCAAGACATTTTCATCGCGATGATTTTCAATCGCGTCAGAAATCCACTTGGCAATCTGCTTGATCTCCTTTTCTTTCATCCCCCGCGTGGTCACGGCCGGCACGCCGACCCGGATGCCGCTCGGATCCATCGGGCTTCTGAGATCATCGGGAATCATATTTTTGTTAACTGTGATGCCAATCTTATCCAGCGCCTCTTCCGCTTCTTTTCCGGAAACGCCTTTTGATCCGAACACATCCACAAGCACCATATGATTGTCCGTCCCGCCAAACATAATTTTTAAACCGTTTTTCTTAAGTTCCTGCTCCAGCACTTTCGCGTTCTTGATGATTTGCCTCGCATATTTTTGGAAAGATGGTTTGAGCGCCTCCCCCAAAGCCACCGCAATGGCCGCGATGATATTCATATGCGGCCCACCTTGCAATCCCGGAAAAACCGCTTTGTCTATGGCTCTGGCGAATGATTGCTTACACATAATCATTCCCCCTCTCGGACCTCGCAGTGTCTTATGCGTCGTCGTCGTCACAATGTCAAAATACGGCACGGGGTTCGGAATGGCTTTCCCAGCGATAAGTCCCGCAATATGCGCGATATCAATCATAGAAATCGCTCCGCATTTTTTGGCGATCTCTCGGAATTTTTTGTAGTCAAGCTGACGGGTATAAGCCGAAAAACCGGCTAAAATAAGTTTCGGTTTTTCTTCAAGCGCGATTCTTTCCAGTTTTTGATAATCAATCATTCCCGAAGCATCCGTCTTATAGCGGATGAAGTTATAGATTTGAGCCGCAAAAGTCACCGGATGACCGTGCGTCAGATGGCCGCCATGAGAAAGATCCATCCCCAACACTTTATCGCCGGGTTTCAGGACGGCGCTATAGGCAATGAGGTTGGCCGGCGCTCCGGAAAGCGGCTGGACATTCATATGCTCGGCGCCAAACAATTTTTTCGCGCGTCCGATGGCCAGTGTTTCAATCACATCGGTATATTCCTGTCCGCCATAATATCTTTTGCCCGGATAACCTTCCGAATATTTGTTGGTAAAAACCGAACTCAACGCTTCCAGCACCGCTTCTGAAACATAATTTTCCGAAGCGATCAGTTCCATGCCGTTTTGCTGGCGCCGGATTTCTCCCAGCACCGCTTGATAGATTTCCGGATCTGCTTGTTTAAGTTTTTTCATAAGGACGCAAAAAAAAATAATGACCGGACTTTTCTATTTTACCCTTTTTCCCTTGGAGGGTCAAAAAAATTATCTTGACTTCGTCTCAAAAATCTGCTATAATGATAGCATAATGAGGAACGGGTGTCTGCCCGTTTTTTGTTATTTTATGCCATTTTTGGCCTAGAGATGGTCAGTCTGGGCGCGAAATGGCCGTAATTATTAATAAAATCCGTTTGATTAAAAAAGACGGATAAAAACAAAATGGAAAAGATTGAAGAAAAATGTCCGCATTGCGAAGAGCAAAAGAAAAAAGAGACGGAGACGGAAGAAATGAACTTCACGGTTCTCGTCGCCCTCGTTCCGATGCTCGTAATGACACTCTTCGGACAAGTTGGATTGTTCTAACTGGAAATAATCCAAAAAAAGAAAACAGGCGATTTTTTTAAAAAGACAAAAATTAAAATAAAACAAAAAAAAACTGGAATTTAAGTTCCAGTTTTTTTTTTATGCTGGTTTTTTGGAAACAGTTAGATTTTGACCCATTTGCTTCCGACCATAATGGAAGTGGCGGCATTGTCCCTCGCGGTGTCGTATTGGACGGAAATGTCTTCTCCTTTTTTGATGTCATTTTCCGTCTTGGCTTCGGGTTTTCCGTCTTTCATCCTATAGATGGTGGTCGCGGTGGAATAAGTGACGGTCGTTGACTTTCCTTCTTCATTCTTGAAAGTGAGGGATTTCTTGGCAGTGTCAATGTTCTCCACCGTGCCGGTGGCGCTCACGTATTCCGCCGGAATGACGATGATTTTCTCTTGGGTTTTTCCCATTTCTTCTTTTTGGCTGGATTTTTGACTTGACGGGATATTTACTTCATCTTTGGGACCGGCCTTCCAGACGAAGAAAAGTGCGGTGGCCGAGGCGATAACCAAGATAATGGTTCCGAGACCAACGGTGATGGTTTTGTTCATAGTTTTTTGGTTATTGATTATTTAAATTAATTGAATTAATTGAATTAATTGGAGAACTTTTTGATTAGGGAGTCACTTCTTTCCATTTGTTGATGGTGGGACAGGCGCCATCATTGCAGGTTTCGGATTTATCAGATGGTTTAGGTTGAGGACAAGAAGAATCTGGAGCCGAAATATTATTGCTATCCATGCAAAAATGACTTATAATTTTTGTTCCATCGCCGCAAGGTTCCGAACAAGCACCCTTATTGTGATACCAGTCGTAGGTGATAGGAACACACAATCCACCACTATAAACATATTCGCTGTTGCAAGTAAATTCGCATTTTGGAGGACTTCCGGCGGGAGAACTGCAGGAAAGAACATGATTATATGAAGTGATGCCGGTCAATCCGGTGCCATCTCCCGAACAAAGAGTGGCATTGGAGGGTACTGTTCCGGTACAGGAAAATGTCGGGTTACAGTTCAAATAGAAAACGGGATAGGTTGTGATATTGGTTCCGTCAACGCAGTTGCAATCTTGATAATAAGTCAGGGGGGTTGTCGTCGGATTCATACAATCGGAAGTGGTTGATTGATAGGTGTTGGTACGGGCATATTTATAGGTACTGCTGCAGATGGAGCAGGAATAAGTGACAGGAACGCAGGCGCCTCCGCTCAGCACATATCCGCTGTTGCAGGTGTATTCGCATTTGGCTGCCGTGCAGGAAGAGACCGGGGTTCTGGCGGTGTTGGCCGAAAGACCGGTGCCATCTCCCGAACAAAGAGTGGCATTGGAGGGTACTGTTCCGGTACAGGAAAATGTCAGGTTACAGTTCAAATAGAAAACGGGATAGGTTGTGATATTGGTTCCGTCAACGCAGTTGCAATCTTGATAATAAGTCAGGGGGGTTGTCGTCGGATTCATACAATCGGAAGTGGTTGATTGATAGGTGTTGGTACGGGCATATTTATAGGTACTGCTGCAGATGGAGCAAGTATAGCAGCTCTTCGTTCCGGCCGCATTAGGTATGCATCCATTGTTGCAGGTTGAGCCGACACAAGTGTTGGCTTCGCAGCCTTTGGAGACGCAGGCAGTGCAATTAAAGTTTGTTGGACCAAGGGGTGTTGTCCAATTACAGCCATAGGCATTGCAGGAATGAATCCACCATCGGTAACTATCTCCAGCAATTGTTGAAACAGGGATTGAGATCCCGGAAACTGCTTCATTGCAATAATCGCCGTTTGTTCTGTCTGCTCCTCCTGGACACGGGTTATTGCTGGTTCCCGTAGTCGTATTATCAACTCTCAAGGCATAGCTAGTGGCGCCGGGTGCGGCAGTCCAAGAAAGCGTGGCGCTGGTGCCCGGCGAAGGACATAAAGCAGAGGCGTAAGGTGGACTGTCTGTCAAGACAGTATTTTAGCTTCAATTAGATGGATTTGGTTTTTAAAAATTAATTGATTATTCGGTAAATATATTTGAGCCGGG
>Ga0315273_10005853_pt1 | contig 15244 bp, 12 predicted proteins | sample YL17G02_0_MG_FD_205753 | JGI IMG/M metagenome (GOLD analysis project Ga0315273, IMG submission 205753) | Sediment microbial communities from Yellowstone Lake, YNP, Wyoming, USA - YL17G02_0 | ecosystem: Environmental > Aquatic > Freshwater > Lake > Sediment | place: USA: Wyoming | collected...
CGTAAACCCCGGGGGACACGCCTGTGTCCCGAGGTAAGCGATGGTTTCCGTAAGGCCAGCCCGGAGTGTCCCCAGATTCTGGCTCCTGACTTCTCTGTTTGCGGCCATGCCGCGCTGTGCCACTACTTCCCACGGCCTGAAGGCCGTGCCACTGGGGAAAATGGGGAATGAGTACTCCGTCCCCGGATTGCGGTATTATGCCCTGTGATGCGCCGCCGTGAATTTCTTTCCGCCAGCCTTGCCGCCGCGGCCGCCGAGGATCGCATCCGGATCGGTTTCCTCGGCTCCAGCCATCCTCACGCCGAGGCGAAGGTCCGAATCGTCAAGGAGTCGCCGCGCTGGGAACTGGCGGGTGTTTCGGAAGACGACGGCCCCACCCGCGATGCGCTGCTGGGCGACCCATCCATCCGCGTCGTGGCCGTCGAATCCGACGTCAAGCGGCACGCCGAACACGCGCGCCTGGCTTTGGAGGCCGGCAAGCACGTGCACCTCGAGAAGCCGCCTTCGGACAATATGCGCGAGTTCCGCGAGCTGGCGGCCCTGGCCCGGCGCAGGAACCTGCTGGTGCAGTTGGGTTACATGTGGCGCTACCACCCCGCGATCAACGCGATTCTGGAAGCGGCTCGTAAGGGCTGGCTCGGCGAGGTCTATCTGGTGCGCGGCACAATCAACACGCTCACGCCGGCCCAACAGCGCGCCGGCGTCGCGTTGTTTCCCGGCGGGTTCATGTTCGAACTCGGCTGCCACCTGATCGACCCGCTGGTCCGGCTGATGGGCTTGCCGGCCAGAGTCACTCCGTTTCTTGGCGCCCACGGCGACTTCAACGACCGGCTCGCCGACAACACCGCCGCCGTGTTCGAGTATCCGCGCGCCATGGGCATCGTCAGTTCGAGCGCTTTACAGCCGCACGCATTCCCGCACCGCGCATTCGAGGTGTTCGGCTCGAACGGAACGGCCCTTCTGCACCCCATCGAGCCGGGCACGCTGCTCAACATCGACCTGGTCAGGGCCGCCGGACCCTACATTGCGGGCGTGCAGCAGGTGAAGTTCGCGCCGTTCCGCCGCTACGTTGCCGATTTTGACGAACTGGCGGAGGCGGTGCGGCTTTCCAGGCCGCTCGCCGTCACGCCCGAGGAAGACTTGAAAGTACACGAAGCGCTGTTGCGCGCTTCGGGAATGTGGAGCTGAAACATGACCACCCGACGAGATCTGCTGAGGACCATCGCGGTCGCCCCCGCCCTGGCGGCGGCCGCGACGCCAGTGACCAAATACGTCCGCTTCCGCAAAGGCGCGGCCACGGCCTACGGTATCCTGGACGGCGAAACCATTCGCGAGATTCGCGGCCCGCTGTTCGGCGCGCACAAGGAGAGCGGCGCGCAGCACAAACTGGCTGACGTCAAGCTGCTCTATCCCTGCGAGCCGCCCAAGATTCTGGCCGTGGGCCTCAATTACAAGACCCACATCGGCGACCGCAAGCCGCCGGCCAGCCCGGAGATCTTCTACAAGCCGATCTCCTGCCTGCTGAACCCGGGCGATCCGATCGTGATCCCGAAGACCGCGCTCAACGTCCACTACGAGGGCGAGTTGGTGATCGTCATCGGCCGCCGCGCGCGCAACGTCACCCCCGACCAGGCCCGCCAGGTCATCTTCGGCGTCACCTGCGGCATCGACGTGAGCGAGCGCGACTGGCAGAACGGCGCGCAGAAAGACATGCAATGGTGGCGCGCCAAGGGCGCCGACACGTTCGGGCCGCTGGGCCCCGTGATCGTGCGCGGCCTGGACTACGGGAACCTGAAGCTCCAGACGCGCCTCAATGGCAAGGTGGTGCAGCAGGCCCCCACCTCGGATCTGCTGTTCGCGCCGCCGGCCATCATAAGCTGGATCAGCCAGGCGGTCACGCTGACGCCGGGCGACGTCATCTACACCGGCACGCCGGGGCAAACCAGCAAGATGAAGCCGGGCGACGTGGTGGAGGTCGAAATCGAAGGCATCGGCGTGCTGCGCCACCCGGTCGCGGCCGCCTGAAAAGATCCGTCAGCCTGGTATGGCCCCTTTTTCGAAAAGGGGCCATACCAGGCTGACGCATTTTTGAACATCAGAGCCGGGGTGGCGGAGAAGACGGCGAACAAACCAGGAGGCGCTGCCCGTCCAGGATGTTCTCGTCGAGAAGAATCAAGTGTGGACCGGTTCCAGAACGTACTCGGGCGCCACGTACTGGCCGGAATGATCGCGAAAGGCCTGGCTGGCGAGCCGGACCGCTTCCGCGATTGCGTCTCTTGACACATCGCCCCGCCACTCATCCACAATCGTTTCCCACGCGTTGCCCGAGGATACTTGCTCCAGCACATCGCAGACCAGAATGCGGGTTCCCCGAAATGTCGGCTGGCCGTGGCAAATGGAGGGATCTGCCACGATGAAACGGCCGATGAGCCGGGACTCTCGCATCATTCGGTTCGGCACAATCACGGCGCCTCACCCATGATTATGGTTGGTCCCGACAAGGTCCGTGGCGACATCGCACGGCCGTCCCCCTTGCCGGCAGCCGCCACGTTTGCTATCGTCGGTTCGCGATGAGTACTGGGGTACGCTTATCTGGCGCACGCGCAGGAAACGCGCGGCCAGATCCTGGGACGGGTGATGGACACGGCCGGCGCGGTGAACGCCGAGACGAACGTGGCGACCTCCGCCGCCACCGATCACACCGGCGATTACGTGCGTCCGCGCCGGAGAATCCGAGGGGTCTTTGGTGGTACCCTGCGGAGCGAGGGGGAAATTCGAATGTACTACGTCGTGGGCGGCATGCAGTTGATTCCTCAGACCAAGACAATGGCCTGTTGGTACGCCAGTGCGCAGATGCTGATCCAGTGGCGGCGCCAGACCCGCCAGCAATCCGAGAGTGGTATCTACGATCCGTCCGAGGACGCCGATCTGGTGAAAATTAAAGACAAGGATAGCGGCATCGGCAACAAAGACATCCTTGGGATGGCGTTGAAGCTGGGCTTGCAGTCGGTTCCTCCGATGACCCCGACCGAGGAGACTCTCGAGGCGTGGCTGAAGCGATACGGGCCACTGTGGGTAAACGGCAAGACCCATATCGTGGTCATCGCGGGCATCAAGCCGGGCAACCTGCTGGTGTTCGATCCGGCTCCAGTGAATAGCGGAACCATTGGATGGCGGACGATCAGGGGGTGGTACATCGGTTCAGGCGTCGATTCGCGGGACACGTCGCGGGCGGTGGAGGCGGTCTTCCTGCACTGCCCCTGCTGAAGATCTCCGGGCAGCAGGGCTGGCACGCCCGGCTGGAGTTTCCGTCCCTACGGCTGTTAGGGACTTGCCGCCCGCAGCCGGCGGGCCCCGGGCACGGGCCTTTGCGCCGGGCCGCCCGCATGCCCGATAATCTGGCCTATGGGCGGCGCGCCGGAATCTCGCTACAGCTTCAAGCCCAGCCCGTACAGCAGCCACTCGCTTCTGTTGGCTGCTTTGCCGGAAAAGGGGGAGGGCGGGCGGGTGCTGGACCTGGGCTGTGCCGATGGCTGGCTGGCCGCCGCTCTGGCCGCGCGCGGCTACCGCGTGACCGGCGTCGAGCGGCCTGGTAACACGCCCGCCGATTTCCCGCGCGAAGTCGAACTGGTCGAGGCCGACCTGGACGCCGGATTGCCCCCGTTGAGCGGCGCTTACGACTACGCGCTGTGCGCCGACATCCTGGAGCATTTGCGGGACCCGGCCCGACTGCTCGGCCAGATCCGCGGCGTGCTTGCTCCTGGCGGGAAGCTGGTCGCTTCATTGCCCAACAGCGGCAACCTCTACTTCCGCCTGAACGTTCTCGCGGGAAGGTTTCCACAGCACGACCGCGGCCTGTTCGATCGCACCCATCTGCACTTCCATGCGTGGGCAAACTGGGTGGAGCTGCTCGCCTCTTGCGGGTTCGGAATCGAGAAATGCCGCTCCAGCGGCATCCCCGTCGGGCTGGCGCTGCCGAGCCGCGCCGCGACGCTTCCGGTGCGCGCCGCCGAACGGTTATCCTACGAAGTGGCCCGCTGCTGGAAGACCCTGTTCGCCTATCAGTTCGTCGTGACGGCCCGGCCGGAGGCTCGGCGCCCGTGACCCGAAAGCACAAGGTGGTGGTGGTCATGCCGGCCTTCAACGCCGCCAGGACGCTCCACATGACCTACGCCGAACTGCCGCGCGACGTGGTGGACCTGGTGATCCTGGTCGACGACGGCAGTTCGGACGAGACCGCGAAAATCGCCCGCGAACTCGGCCTGGAACTGTTTGTGCATAACCGCAACTACGGCTACGGGGCGAACCAGAAGACCTGCTACCGCGAGGCGCTGAAAACCGGCGCCGACATCATCGTGATGGTGCACCCGGATTATCAGTACGACCCGACGCTGCTTCCCGAAATGATCCAGCCCATCGAGCGCGGCGAGGCGGACGTGGTGCTGGGCTCGCGCCTGCTGGGCGGCGATCCGATGAAGCACGGCATGCCGTGGTGGAAATATGTGTCGAACCGTTTCCTCACCGGGCTGGAGAACGCGGTCTTCGGCCTGCGCCTGGCCGAGTACCACACCGGCTACCGCGCGTACCGCCGCGAAGCGCTCGAGACGGTGAACCTCGAGATGAACTCCGACAACTTCATCTTCGACCAGGAGATCATGGCGCAGTTCGTCGCGGCCGGGCTCCGCGTCGCCGAGGTCCCCGTCCCCACGCGCTACTTCCCGGCGGCTTCCTCGGCATCTTTCGTCCAAAGCTCGATCTACGGGCTGTCGATCCTCTGGTTGCTGGCGCGGTACTTGCTGCACCGCGCCGGCCTGGCCCGCAGCCGGAAGTTCGAGAGCTTGCGGCGCCGCTACGTCAGCGCCGCCGAGGGAGGATAGTGAGCCGCGCGCGCTGGATCGCGCTGGACGCCGCGGCGGTTTTCTTTCTGGCCGTCATCCTGATCGGTCCGTGGATTCGCCTGAAATACCTGGACAACTGGTGGTCGATCGAGAGCACTTTCATCGCCGACGCGCGGTTCCTGAAACAGAACTGGCCGCATCCGGGCTGGCAGCCGAACTGGTACTGCGGCACGCGCTACGACTATATCTACCCGCCCGCGCTGCGTTACGGCACCGCCGCCGTCTCGATGGCGCTGGGCGTGATTCCGGCCAAGGCCTATCACATCTACACGGGGATCTTCTACTGCCTGGGGATCGCCGGCGTGTGGCTGCTGGTGCGACTGGCGAGCGGCTCGCGCGGCGGGGCATGGCTGGCCGCCGCGGCGACGGCCACCTTGTCGCCCGCCTTCGTGTTTCTCGACACCTATCGCAACGAAGCCAAGACGGTGCACATGCTGCCGCAGCGGCTCAGCGTGCTGGTGCGATACGGGGAAGGGCCGCACATGACTGCTTTCGCCGTGCTCGGGCTGGCGCTCGCGGCGGCCTGGTTCGGTCTGCGCAAGGGGCGGCCCGGCGCGCTGGCGCTGACGGCGGCGCTGTGCGCGCTGGTCGTATCGAACAACTTTTACGGGGCCACGGCCCTGGCCATGTTCTTCGCCGTCCTGGTCTGGGCTGTCTGGCTCACGGAATGGGACCACCGCGTGTGGCTCCGCGCCGCGGCCATCGCCGCGCTGGCCTACGGACTCACGGCGTTCTGGCTCACGCCGTCGTATCTGCGGGTCACCATCGAAAACCTGAAGCTGGTTTCGCAGCCGGGCAATAACTGGTCGCGCGTGGCGGCGCTGGCCCTGGCCCTGGTATTCGCCGCGGCAAGCTGGCGCCTGGCTCGAAATCGCCCCGAGCGAGCCTGGCCGGTTTTTGTCTGGGGTTCGTGCGCGTTCTTCACGCTGAACGTGCTCGGCAATCATCATCTGGGCTTTCGGGTCGTCGGGGAGCCCTTGCGGCTGGTCCCCGAACTCGACCTGGTCCTGATTTTGGCGTCGGTCGAGATCGTGCGGTGGCTCTGGTCACAGCCTGGTAGCACAGCCTTCAGGCTGTGTACGCGCGCGATTGCCGTGGTTTTGGTGCTGGCGGCGTTCTCGCAATCCCGTTTCTATCTCCGGCACGCGTGGACTCCGTTTGTCCGCGACATCTACTTCGACCGGCGCATCGAGTACCGGGTCACGGATTGGATGGCAAAGAACATGCCCGGCGCGCGCGCGCTGGCAACCGGTTCGGTGCGGTTCTGGTACAACGCCTGGCACGATCTCCCGCAGGTCGGCGGCGGCTCCGAGCAGGGGGTGCTGAACAACATCGTCATGCCGGCGCAGTGGCAGATCGCCCTGGGCGACGACCCGGAACTGTCTATTCTCTGGCTCCAGTGCATGGGCGCCGACGCGATCATCGTTCACGATCAGAACTCCGAAGAGCTGTATCACGACTATCAATACCCGAAGAAGTTCGAAGGCAAGCTGCCGGTGTTGTGGGACGACCACAAGGGCAGCCGTGTTTATCGCATTCCGCGGCGCTGGACGGGGCTGGCGCGAGTGGTGGATCGCGCGCGCGCGGATACGCTGAAGTCGCCCGCCGAACGCGGTCGCGAGCGCGAGAACCTGCGCGCCTGTGTCGCCCTGGTCGAGAACGGCCCCGACTCTCCGGTCGAGTTCCGGCGGGAAAGCGCCACCGCCATCCGCCTTCGCGCGCGCCTCGAGCCGGGGCAGACGCTGCTGGTGCAGGAAAGTTTCGATTTTTACTGGCGCGCTTACTCGGGCGGCGAACGCCTGAGCGTGCGCAGAGACGCCATGGGCTTCATGCTGATCGACGCGCCGCCGGGCCCTCACGACATCCGGCTGGTGTTCGAGACGCCGCTCGAAAATCGCGCCGGCCGCCTGGCCACGCTTGCCTCGGGGCTGATGATTCTGGGTCTGGCCGGTCTCGGCTTGCGCCGGCGGAGGGTGCGGCTCTGAACCGGCGCGCTTGGTTCTGGGATGCGGCCATCGTCCTCGGCCTTTTCGTCCTGAACGCCGTTCTGAACCTGCCGCTGTTCCTCCCCGGCGAGCTTCCCTTTCGCGGCTCGATCGGCGCCGGCTACGCCTCGATGGGCCGGTTTGTCGCCGAACACCCCAGCCCGTGGGGTTGGAATCCGACCCAGTACTGCGGCCTGCCGGCGATGAACACCTACCTGCCGGCGCTGATCTACATGGCCGCCGCGCTGGACCGCCTGTTCCCCACCGACGCCGAGTACACCTGGCGCCTGTTGACCGCCGTGTTCGCCTGCCTGGGCCCGTCCACTCTGTATCTGTTCGTGCGCTACTTCACGCGCAGCCGAAGCTGGGCGCTGGCGACGGCGCTGGTCGCGGTCTTCTTCTCGCCGCTCTACGGCCTCATCCGCACCATCGACAAGGACCGCGGCCTGGTGCAGCTTCCCTGGCGCATTCAGGTCTTCGCCAAGTACGGCGAAGGTCCGCACAACGCCGGTCTCACGCTGCTGCCCCTGGCGCTGATCGCCGCCTGGGTGGCCGCCACCGGACGCCGCTACTGGCACATCTTCGTGTGCGCCTTGCTGCTGGCCTTCATCACCCTGACCAACTGGGTGGCCGCGCTGGCGCTGGCCTGGTGCTGCCTGTGCCTGTTGCTGGCCGGTTTTGGCGCGCCGGAGTTTCGCGCCTGGCGGATGTTGGCCGCCGCGGGCCTGGCCTGGCTGCTGGCCGCGTTCTGGCTAACGCCGGGCATCGTCCGAACCATCGTTTTCAACTGGCCCAGCGACGCCTTCGCTTACCGGATGAAAGACGAGCAACTGCTGCTCATCGCCGCGCTGCCCGCCGGCCTGCTTCTGCTGCGCCTCGTGTTCCTGCGCCTCAAGCAGCACCGCTATCCCTGTTTTCTCGCGCTGACGCTGTTCGGCTTCGCCTGGGTGGTGCTGAACTTCTACTGGCGCGGGCACGACGTGATTCCGGAATCGCGGCGCTATGCGCTCGAGTTCGAGATGTTCCTCATCCTGCTGGGCATGGAACTGCTCAGGCTGGTGATGACGCGCGGCAATCGCGGCCACCAGGCCTGCACCCTGGTATTGCTGGCGGCGCTGACCGTCGCGGGCGCCAGTCAGTTCTGGCTGACCGCCGTCAAGGACTATGAGAAGTGGCTTCCCGTCGCGCGCGAACAGACCATCGAACATCGCCTGGCCCAATGGCTCGACCAGCGGGACCCCAAGGGCCGCGTGTTTGCCAGCGGCGGACTGCGTTTCCGGTTGAACTCCTGGTTCGACGTTCCGCAAGTCGGCGGAACTTTCGAGACCGGATTGCGCAACCGGACGCCGCTGCACATGGCCTATCAGATCCGCACCGGAATCAACAGCGAGGTTGGCAAGGACGGCGCGGACGCCATCCTGCAACTGAAGTCGATGGGGGTCGAGTATGTCGTCATCCACGGCTCGCAGTCGGACGAGTACTACCGCGACGTGCTCAACGCGGCCAAGTTCGACGGCTTGCTCGAGCGGGTTCACTCGGACGGCGACAACCACCTGTACAGGGTTCCGTTCCACTCCTACGCTCACCTGGTACGGCCGAACGAGTTGCCGATCCAACACCGTCCCTACTGGCTGCCGCCGTATGCCGCGGCCATCGACGGATTGGACCGCCCGCGCCTGGCTTCCACCTGGAACGGACCGAATGAGCTGCGCATCGACGGGCCGGTGCCCGAAGGCATGTCCGTGGTCGTGCTGGTGAACCACGACCCGGGTTGGCGCGCCGAGCAGGACGGACGCCCGGTTTCGATCGAAGCGACCAAGCTCGGCGTCATTCTGGTGCGCGCCCGAACTGCCGCCCAGTCACGGATCACTCTGCGTTATGCGGGCACGCTCGAACCGCGCGTGATGGCCGCCGTGAGCGGACTGGCCTGGGTGCTGGCCATCGGCACGCTGTTCCGCCGCCGGCGCGCGGGGTGAGACGCGGACCTGTCCCCAGGTGTCATGGCGCCGGGGCTTCCTTCTTCAACAGCGCCGGCCAGTTGATGATCACCGTCAGCGGCTGCGCGGCCTGTCCCGGCGTGGCGCGCACCAGGAAGCGCTGGCCGTCCGGGGCGGTGTCATACGGACTCCAGCCATCGTCAACCAGGGGGAGTGGGAACAACTCGCGCGGGGCGGACGGCTCCACCGTATCCGCTCTCATTTTCAAGCTCACCGCCATCAGCTTGTTGTCCAGGGAAACATAGAAGAGCTCGCGCCCGCCGGCGCCCCATTGCGGATATTGGCCTCCACCCGTCGAAATCCGCGTCGCGCCGCGCGGCTCCGGAAACGCACGGATGTACACCTCCGGCCGGCCGGTCTCGTCCGACTGGTAGGCCACCCAGCGCGGGGGTGCTTCGGGCGAGAAACGCCCCCAACGCTCATTGTACGGTGTCCGCAAATAGGGTGTCGGCGTGGCGTCCGGCGCTGGTTTGCCGTCGGGGGTGACGGGAAGAACCCAGAGATCCCGCTGGGAGCCGGGAGTGATTTCGTAGTACAGGAGCCAGCGCCCGTCGCGCGACCAGTCGGTGGCATATATACTTCCTGGCGACAGGGAGAGACGATGCTCGTTCCCGGCCCCGTTCGACTCCTTGCGAATCAGGTTCCGCTGTGCGCCGGAAGTGAACACAACCGTCCGGCCGTCGGGTGACCAGACGGGGTAAGTGTTGAGAACCGAATTGGAGGTGAACCGGCCGGCCACGCCTCGCTCGACTTCGATCAGCCAGATGTTGGTGAACCCGGGCTTATCAAGAGCCGTGACGACGCGCCGTCCATCAAGGGACAGGCGGAATGTACTGTACTCGCCTGGTTCGCCCACCACTCCCAGCGGCTTTCCGGTGCGGTCGAACCAGGTGAATTGGCTCAAAGTGTTGGAAGCGCTGTACAGCAGCAGCCCGCCGGAGGAGACCGCGACGTTCATCTTACCTAAGATTCCGATCTTGGCCACCGGATCGGCCACCGGATGAGGGTCCCCTTCGAGTTTGAGCGTGCCTGTGTCCAGTTCCTGGGCGACCAAAGTCCCGCCACGCAGCCACAGCAGGTAGCTCCTGCCGTCGCCGCCGGGTGCGTACAGCGCGTTGGTGTCCGCGGTCAAGAGCCGCATGCGTTCCCCGGGCTTGGCAAACGAGGCCGCATAAATGCCGCTGTTCTCAGGCTTCTCGCTTTGGACAGAGTACAGAAAGCGGCCGCCGGGAAGCACCTGCGGCCAGCGATGGTAGGCTTCGCCGCGCGAGGCATCGAGCGCGGTGAGCGGCGTGGGCGTTCCGCCGGATGCGGAGACTTGAAACAGGCCATCGGCTGAACTCCCATAAAGGATGCGGCCGTCGTTGCTCCACGCCCCGCCTCGAGGCACAGCCACCTCGCAGACAGTCAACGGCGCCCCGCCCGCCAGATCGACTCGCAGCAGCTTGCTACCCGAGAAAAAGGCGACGGATTTGCCGTCCGGGGACCAGAAGGGATAGGCTGCGCCCTCGGTTCCTGCGATCAGCCGCGCCGCCGCGCCGTCCAGGGGCCGGACCCACAGCCCGCTCTTCCCGCTACCCGAAGCTACGAATGCCGCCGACCGGCCGTCAGGCGATAGGGCGAGACCCCCGACGAAGCTTCCAAAAATGAACCGGCTGCCCTCGGGTAGATCGATCTGGAGGCGGTACGAGCGGATTTCCGCGGGTGGCTGGCGGAAACGCGACACGCCCCAGCCGCCGAGCAGGACGCCGATCGTCAGAGCAGCCGCAGCGATCCACCAGCGGCGGCCCGGCTTGGCCGCGGCTGAGGCGGGCGGCTGTTCGAGCGTCCAGGTCAGCGCGGCCTTGAGGTCGCGCGCGGTTTGGAACCGCTCATCCGGATCCTTCGCCAGGCACTTCCGAATCACCCGCTCCAGCGGCGGAGCCAGTGCCAAGGGCGCCGGCTCGCGTTCCAGAATCGCCGCAATCACGCTCGCCGCCGATGAGCCTTCAAACGCCCGCTTGCCCGAGAGCAGTTCGTAGAGCACGCAACCGAAGGCGAAGATGTCGCTGCGCGCGTCGGCTTCTTTGCCCTGCAACTGCTCCGGCGCCATGTATTGCAGGGTGCCGACGATCTGCCCCTTGCCGGTCAGGGGCGCGGTGAGCGTGTCGTCGCTCTCCTTCACCGGACCGGCTTGCTTAGCCAAGCCGAAATCGAGCAGCTTGATCCCCTGCTTGGTGACCAGGATGTTGGCCGGCTTGAGGTCGCGATGCGTGATGCCCTTGCGGTGCGCCGCATCCAGGGCATCCAGAATCTGCCCGGCATACTCGACCGCCTTCTCCACCGGCAAGGGCCCTTTCAACGGCGCGCCCTCGACCAACTCCATCACCAGGTAGTGCGGACCCACATCGTACAGCGTGCAGATGTTGGGATGATTGAGCGCCGCCACCGCCCGTGCCTCGCGCTCGAACCGCTCAGTGAACTGCTCCTTGGAAACCTTCAGCGCCACCGTGCGATCCAGCCGCGTGTCGCGCGCCTTCCACACCTCGCCCATGCCGCCTTCGCCCAGAGGCGAGATCAAGGTGTACGGGCCAAACTTGTCCCCAGATGAGAGAGGCATTACGTGTTGAACAATCTTACCCTACCGGTAGCTGGAAACGTTAAAGTCGGGGCCGCCTTCCGCAACTAAGCCGGGGACGGAGTACTCATTCCCCATCCAAGGAACCGGGGACTGAGTAGCCTGTGGTCATGATCGCGTTGCGCTCACCGAAGGTGGTGAAAACCGCGGCCGGCACAACTGGCCCCAGTCGCGCCGGGCCGTAAGGTGCGATCTTCGAGAGTGTCCCGAAATAAATGGACCATACCAGGCTGACGCATTTCTTGTTTCAGCGCAGGGTGCGCAGGGACGAGTCGGCGATGTGGGGGGTCGAGTTGAAGGTCACCAGGTCGAGTTCGCCGTCCTGGATGCGCAGCAGGGTCATCGCCGAGTTGAAGACCGCGCCGGTCAGCCGCAGGATCTTGGGTTCGGCGACTCCCAGCGCCGTGGCGACCCAGATGGACATGGGCGTGGCCGAGGTGAAGATGGCGATGGCCTCGCCGTCAGCCGCCGGCGGAAGTCGTTCGCGGTTGCTCCGCACACGCGCCAGGAAGGCCGGCCAGGACTCGACATCGATGTCGTAGCGCGCCTCGATCCACGCGCGGGCGACGGCCGCGTCGCAGGCGCTCCACTGGCGGTGGATGCGGGCCTGGGGCGTTTGAGCGAGCAGCCGCTCCTTCTCGAACGCCGCGCGGAAGGCCGGGTCGTCGGCCGAGAGCCTGGGCGCGACGGCGTCGTAGATGCCGAACAGGTCGAACTCGTTCCAGCCGGGGTCGGTGACGGGCTCCGGCAGCGCGGCGCCGGCGCGGCGGTAGGCCGCGACGACTTCGTCCAGCGTTTCGCGCTGCCGTTTCATGGCGCCCGAAAGGACCGCGGCAAATCGCAAGGGCTGCGCGGCCAGGTATTCGCCCAGCGCGCGCGCCTGCGCGCGGCCCAGATCCGACAGCGCGTCGTAGTTGTCGCGCGTGCCGGCCTGGCCGTGACGGAAGAAGTAAAGGAAGCTCACCGGAGAAGTCCCGAAACCTCCATGATATGGCATGAGCCTTCACGCCATGCGGAGCGCGAATCCAAACCGGCGTTTCCTCCCCGCCGCGGCGGCGCAGCTTGCCGCGTTCTTGAGGCCCTATTTCGCGCGACAGGCTGGGCGATCCCGAAACTCAGTTCGCAAGTCGATTCAACTTTGTCGCGGCGGTATTTCGCAGGCTTCGGCACCGCAACCATGCGTAGACAGGTCGGGGTTTCAAAACCAAAACCAAAACCAAAATCAAAACCGTTCTATGAAAGGAAAACCAAGAGCAAGACCATGAAGCTTGAGGCGGTCGCAAGCGCCTCCCGTTGGTCGGCACCGACGCTTTGCCAACGGATCAACTTCCGTCGGCATCGCCCCCGTCACTCTCATCGCAACCCACACCAAACAGCGAGGAGGCTCTAAAAGTTGAACAGTCGCACTGCGTTGAGACCGCGGATCTTGGCGCGGTCGGACTCGGAAGCGAAGGCGAACAACTTCTCAAATCTGGCCACGGATCTCTCGAATGCCTCCGGGGTCGCGCCCAGACTGCCCCAAATCATCCTGTCAGCTCCGAAAGCCTGGAAGCAGCGCCGGACCAGAGGGTCCATGTCCGAGGACGACGGGACGGCGGAGAACTTCATGAAGACGCGAGGCAGATCGGCCAGCCGAAGCACCTGCTCGTAGTCCATCGGCGTTCCCATCCACACGCGTCCCAAGTGATCGAGCACCACCGGCAGCTCCTTGAGCTGGCTAGCCAGCGCGTAGATCTGCCCGGCGTAGCAGGGGAGGAAATGCATTTGAATCGCTAGGCCGAGGGAGTGGGCTTTCCTCCACGTCGTGAGCATGGCGGGCGATCTCATGTCGCGATCGCAGATCGGCCCCGTTGTGGTTGGTGGGACCTTGCAGTCCTGCCTCCATTCATGAACCCGCAGCGCGACAATCCTGCCCGGATGCTTCTTGACCAGCGCTTCCATGCGGCCTGGAGTCTCCGGCGCGATGGGATCGAATAGGCAGGTGCCTTTGAAGTACCCGCGAGATGGCTCGTGCTCGAAGCAGTATTCGAGGTAGCGATGGTCGTCCTGGTAAGGCTCCGGATGCACGATGATGGTATGGTCTAGCCGCACCTGCCGCACGAACTCTACATACTTCTCCACCGGCTGCACACCCAGTTTGTACGGCGAGTTGGGGTGCAAGGGAAATCGGCTCTGGTCGTCGGCGAACATGTGGACGTGCGTCTCAATCACCACTCCCGGGGGTCGGGTGGGCTTCTGGGCCAGGGCGACCCCGGCCGCACTCATCATCACCAATTCTCTACGTGTGAATTCGTTCATAAGTCCTCCATCGTCGTCTTAGCAGTTTGCCCATTATGGGACCAAACCGCAATTTCCATTCTCGACTTCGGCTCAAAGGAGGCCCGAAGGCCCCCACCGCCGCGGGCTACCGCAGGCCGCCGCGGTCCGCCTTCTTCAGGTTCGGCGCAATCACGTCACCAAGCTTCAAAAGACGCAATCGCGGGTCAGCCGGGACCGACCCGCGCGAATGATCACCAGGACACTTTCATCGCCACCTGCAGGCGGCGCGAGGAATTCGACTGTGACCGCCATAGGCCAAAGTTGGGATTCTGGAGCGACGTTGCTCCGCTCAGGCCTCCGAACGCCGTCCGGTTCAAGAGGTTGAACGCCTCGCAGCGAAACTCCAAGCGCAAAGTTTCTTTGATTTCAAAAATCCTGGCCAGCGATGCACTCTCAGTGTAAGTTGGCCAGTTACGCTGTTTCGGATTGAACCGCGTTGAACTGCCCAATCGATCCGTGGGCTGAGTGCCGAAGAACGAAACCGGTTGTAGGAACGTGTCCACCGCGGGGTCAAATTTTTCTCCGGCGACCGGTGCACGCCAGCCGTCGTAGGACGGCACCTCCGCCCGGTTACCCCCGTTGAAAATAGGGAAGCTGACTGTCGTACCGAGAGACATCGGCGTCCCACTCGTATACTCCTGAATTCCGGAGAAGCGCCAACCTCCGATAACGGATGAAGCTACCCCTTTTCCGCTCAAATACTTCCTGCCCTTTCCGAAGGGCAACTCAAACACGTAGTTCAGCTTCAAGGAGTGAGTTTGATCGTATAAAGCGATCGATTTCTCCAGCCTACGGTTGTAATTGTCCAGTGGCTGGCTGGCCCCACCAGTTGAAGAATCCGAATCGGTAAGTAACTTGGACAGGACATAGGATCCCTGCACGGTCAGGCCGCCGGAATACTGCTTCCGGAATTTCACCATCATAGAATGGTACGTGGAATGGCCGATCCGGTCGCCCCCACCGTTCCAGGTGTCAATTGCTGAATACTGTGGGTACGGTCGCAGGGCTTGAGCAACGGTCGCCCCCTGCCCCCAGAGGGTGTTGAACACCGCGAAAGGCGCGCTGATTCCGGCGGCGATCGCGCCGGATGAGTCGATCCTGGAATTCAGGAGGCTGCGGCCCGTCGCCGTAAACGGGCTGAGGTACGCGGGGAGATCCCGGTAGGGGATCTGGTTCAGTGCTAACATGCTTGATTGGATGTGGCTGGCCAGCGTGGCAAGGTAGCCGACCTCCAGGATCGTGGTTGCCGTGAATTGGCGCTGGATGTTGAACGCATAGTTTAATTCACTAGCTCCCCGGGATGCCACGTCGCCGTTGAAGTAAGGGGCATTGACGCCGTTCCCCACCGAGGGATTGATCATCGGTGGCTTGACCCACGGCGGCGCACCGTCCTTCAAGATCCATAGCGGGCTTAGCCCCTGGCTGGTG
>Ga0315273_10005854_pt1 | contig 15241 bp, 12 predicted proteins | sample YL17G02_0_MG_FD_205753 | JGI IMG/M metagenome (GOLD analysis project Ga0315273, IMG submission 205753) | Sediment microbial communities from Yellowstone Lake, YNP, Wyoming, USA - YL17G02_0 | ecosystem: Environmental > Aquatic > Freshwater > Lake > Sediment | place: USA: Wyoming | collected...
GCGGTCCTGCGCGATCGCCACACTCGCCGCCGACGGCATCACGCGCGCGGTGCGGGCCAGGAATTCGAGCGCGGCCGCCGGCACGTTCTCGAACTCGGTGGTGACCGCGGCGGCAAGCGCCGCGAGTTCGGCGAGGCCGGCCGGATCGAGGTAAGCGGTGCGGATGTGCCGGTCGGCGACGCTGCCGGCCGGGCTGTGGTCGCCCGGATCGATCACCGCGACCTGGTAGCCCAGGCTCTGCGCGGCCATCGAGAACATCCGGCCGAGCTGGCCGCCGCCGAGGAGCCCCAGCCAGGCGCCGGGGGCGATGGGGACCGTCACCCGAGGCGGCTGCCGTTGCGGGCCACTACGCGGGCTTGGCGGCGTCGGGCGGCACGTGCATCGCGCGCGCGGCCGTGGTCTGCTTCACCCGGAAGGCAGCGAGCCTCTTGGCGACGGCAGGATCGGTGCCGGCGATGATCGCGACCGCGAACAGCCCCGCATTCGCGGCCCCGGCTTCGCCGATCGCGAAGGTGGCGACCGGGATTCCCTTGGGCATCTGGACGATCGAGTACAGCGAATCCTCGCCGCGCAGGTACTTCGAAGGCACCGGCACCCCGAGGACCGGAACCACGGTCTTCGCGGCGAGCATCCCGGGGAGATGCGCGGCGCCGCCGGCGCCGGCGATGATGCAGCGCAGGCCGCGCGGGCCGGCATCCTCGGCGTACTCGAACATGTCGTCGGGCATCCGGTGCGCAGAGATCACGCGCGGCTCGTAGGCGACACCGAACACGTCGAGCTGTGCCGCGGCGTGGCGCATGATGTCCCAGTCGCTGTCACTCCCCATCACGACCCCAACCAGCGGCGCGTGCCTGCGTTGTGCCATCGCTCCTCCCGGAAACGCGTGTCGAGATTGCGCAAGGACCAGGCTGGCGCCCCTGTCGGCGCGGGCTGCTCGGCTGCTCTGGTCGGCGGCGAAATTCTAGCACCTTGCGGCCGTCCGCCGCCGCTGAACCGGCGGCCGGGATAGCGGTCCGAGGACTGCCGCGCCCGCGTCGGGCCGGCCGGCACCGCGGCGGCGGCGTGCGCGATGCGACTGCACAACCCCGGTTCGCGGCGGAAATGTCGCTTGCCGTCCCATGGCAACGTCGATGACAATGTCGTTCGTGCTCCTTTCCTTTATTCGCGCCAGCGCCCTTTTTCTCTCTTTCCGCAACGTGTTTGCGGTCGTCCTGCTGTCGCTGGCGGCGGCGGCCGGCGCGGCGCGCGGTGAAGCGACCGACGCCGATTTCCTTGCGGCCCGGGCCGCGTTCGAGCGGGCGGACAGCGTGAAGCTCAAGGCGCTCGCCGTTCCGTTCTCCGGCCATCTGCTCGAACCGTATGTCGCCTATTGGCAGCTGAAGGCCGGACTCGCCGCCGCGACGGCGGACGACGTTCGCCGCTACGCCGATCGCTGGCCCGACACGCCGCTTGCCGACCGCCTTCGCGTCGAGTGGCTGAAAGCGCTGGGCAAGCGCGGGGAGTGGAACACGTTCGCCCTCGACTATCCGCCGCCGACCGGGGAGGACACCGAACTCACCTGTTACGGCATCCAGTCCCGCGGCCAGCGCGACGGCGAGGCGGCCCTCGCCGCGGCACGGCCGCTGTGGTTCAGTGGGCAGGCCACCCCCGATGCCTGCGAGCCGCTGTTCAGCGCGATGATACGCAGCGACGCGTTGACGGTTGCCGACCGCCGCGCGCGGTACCGGCTGGCCGTCGAGGCCGGCAATGTGCGTCTGGCGCAATCGATAGCAGTCGATCTGCCGGCGGAGAACCGGATTTCCGCCCGCGATTTCGCGCGCGTGGACGCGGACCCGGCCCGCAGCCTCGACAAGGGCGACTTCGCGTGGAAGCTCCAGGGCGGCCGCGATCTCGCCCTCTACGCGCTCGAGCGCAGCGCCCGTACCGACGCCGCCGGCATGCGCGCCGCCTGGGAGAAACAGCGCGCGCGGCTGACCGACGCCGACCGTCGCTACGGCAATGCGCGCATCGCCTTCCACGCCGCGCGGCAACTGGTGCCGCAGGCGAACGAATGGTTCAACGAGGCGCGCGGCGTGCCGCTCAACGACAACGACGGTGCGTGGCGGGCCCGCGCCGCACTGCGCGCCGGCGCGTGGCCGGACGTGCTGGCCGCGATCGAGGCGATGCCGCCGGCCCAGGCCAAGGAGTCGGCGTGGCGTTACTGGAAATCGCGCGCGCTCGCCGCGGCAGGCCGTGCCGACGAGGCCGCGACCGGCTACGCGTCGCTGCTGCAGGAAACCAATTTCTACGGGGTGCTGGCCGCCGAGGCGGTCGGGCGGCCGCTGGCCGGAGGATCGCCGCCCGAGGCCAAGCCCGACGCGGGCGCCCCCGTGCCGGTGCCGGTGCCGATGACGGCATTCGCCGAGCAGCCGGGCGTGCGCCGCGCGGTCAAGCTCGCGGGCCTCGACATGAAGGCGGAATCGCAGCGCGAGTGGCTCTACGCGGTCCGCGGGCTCGATGACGACAGTCTGCTGGTCGCCGCCGAGTACGCGCGCCGGCAGAAGCTCTACAACCGCGCTATCAACACGGCGGAGCGGACCGTCGCGCGGCACGACTTCGCCATGCGCTACATGACGCCCTACCGCGAGCATTTCGCGGCGGCGGCGCGCGAGCACGCGATCGACGAGGCGTTCCTGTTCGGCATCGCGCGGCAGGAATCGCGGTTCGATCCCGAGCTCGTTTCGTCGGCGGGCGCAGTGGGCCTGATGCAACTCATGCCGCCGACCGCGCGCCTGGTGGCAAAGCAGCTGGGGCGCAACGATTATCAGCCTTCGCGGATCAGCGACGTCGGCCTCAATACGCAGTTCGGCGCGTACTATTTCAAGTACTGGCTGAGCCGCCTGGAGCAGCTGCCCGCGCTGGCCGCTGCCGCGTACAACGCCGGACCCGGTCGCGCCCAGGCCTGGCGCACCGGGACCCCGCTCGAGGGTGCAGTCTGGGTCGAAACGATCCCGTTCAACGAAACCCGCGACTACGTCAAGAAGGTGCTCGCCAACGTCATGTTCTACGCACGCGAACTCAACCAGCCCTATCAATCGTTGACGGCGCGCCTCGGCACGATACCGCCGCGCGGCACCGCAACCACCGTCGCCGCGCAGGCGAACTGACGATGGCCGAAGCAAGGATCGTCGTCGTCGGGGCCACCGGTTTCGTCGGCCGCCATCTGGTGTGCCGGCTGGCGGGGGCCGGCTACCGTGCCGTCGTCGTCACGCGCCGCCGCGAACGCGCGCGGCCGCTGCTTCCGCTGCCGACGGTCGAAATCGTCGAGGCCGATGCGGGCGATCCGCCGGTGCTCGCCGGTATCGCGCAGGGCGCCGCCGCGATCGTCAACCTGACCGGGATCATCAACGAAACCGGCGGCCAGACCTTTGCGCAGGCGCACGTCGAGGTCGCGCGGAATGTCATCGGGGCGTGCCGGGCCGCGGGCGTGCGGCGCCTGCTGCAGATGAGCGCGCTCCACGCTGACACCGCGGGCCCCAGCCGCTATCAGCGCAGCAAGGGGGAGGCCGAGGCCCTGGTCGCGGCATCGGGACTCGATTGGACGATCTTTCAGCCGTCGGTGATTTTCGGGCCGGACGATGCGTTCCTCAACCTGTTCGCGAAGCTCCTGCGCACGATGCCCGTGCTCGCACTCGCCTCGCCTCAGGCCCGGTTTCAGCCGGTGTACGTGGGCGATGTCGCGCGCTGTTTCGTTCATGCGCTGGCCGACAGCGCGACCATCGGCCAGCGCTATCCGCTGTGCGGCCCGGAGGTCTACACGCTGCACGAGCTCGTGCGCTACGTGGGCGAGACCGCGGACGCGGCCCGCCCGATCATGACACTCGGGCCGACGCTGTCGAAACTGCAGGCCTTCGCGCTCGAACATCTGCCCGGCAAGCTGATGAGCCGCGACAACCTCGCGTCGATGCAGAAGGACAGCGTCTGCGAGTGTGCGTTTCCGGCGGTCTTCGGGATCGCGCCGACGGCGCTCGAGGCCGTCGCGCCGTCCTGGCTCGCGCCCGGCGCCGCGAAGAGCGCCTACGATGACTACCGCGCCCACAGCGGGCGGTGACCGGCGCGAAATCGCCGTGCTGGCCGGCGTCACTGCATTGCCGAGGTCCCGGCGCCCGACCGACCGGTTGCCGTGAAGATCTACCGCGTCGGCGGTTCGGTTCGCGACGAGCTCCTCGGCCGCCCGGTCGTCGACCGCGATTGGGTCGTCGTCGGCGGGACGCCTGAACGGTTGCTGGAGCAGGGCTTTCGGCCCGTCGGGCGCGATTTTCCGGTGTTCCTGCACCCGGAAACGCAGGAAGAGCACGCGCTCGCCCGCACGGAGCGCAAGCATGGCAGGGGCTATCGCGGATTCACCTTCGTGGCCGCGCCCACGGTGACGCTGGAGGAAGACCTCCTGCGCCGCGACCTCACGATCAACGCGATGGCGCGGGCCGAGAATGGCCGCCTGATCGATCCGTTCGGCGGTGCCGCGGATCTGGCGGCCGGGATCCTGCGGCACGTCTCGCCGGCCTTTGCCGACGACCCGCTCCGCGTGCTGCGCGTCGCCCGCTTTGCGGCCCGCTTCGACTTCACCGTCGCCGCGGAGACCGAGGCGTTGATGCGCAGGCTCGCTGGCGGCGGCGAGCTGGCGTCGCTGTCCCCGGAACGGGTCTGGCAGGAGCTCGCCCGCGGCTTGCTGGAACCGCGGCCGTCGCGGATGCTCGCCGTATTGCGCGAGTGCGGCGCGCTATCGCAAGTGCTGCCGGAAGTGGACGCGCTGTTCGGCGTCCCGCAGCCGGTCGCGCCGCACCCCGAACTGGACGCCGGCGTGCACGTCGCGCTGGCGCTCGATTACGCGGCGGCGAGAGGTTTCGGGCTCGCGGTCCGGTACGCGGTCCTGGCCCACGATCTCGGCAAGGGCGAGACCGCGCCCGCCGCGTGGCCCGCGCATCACGGGCACGAGTGGCGCAGCGTCCGGCTCGCGGACCGGATCTCCGTGCGGCTGCGGGTTCCCGCCGAGTGTCGCGATGCGGCGCGGCTCGCGGGCCGATGGCACGGCGCCGTCCATCGGGCTGCCGAGTTGCGGCCGGCGACGCTGCTGGACCTCTTCATGCGCAGCGATGCACTGCGCCGGCCGGAACGGCTCGAGGGCCTGCTCGAGGTTTGCGAATGCGATGCGCTGTCGCGGCCCGGCGCGAGCGCTGCCGGCCATGAGCCGGGCAGGATCATCCGCGCGGCGTGCGCCGCGGTGCGGGAGGTGAGGGTTGCCGCCATTGCGCGGGATACGAAGCTGCGACGCGGCACCGGCGGCGATGCCGATATCGCGGCCGCGATCCGTGCCGCCCGGCTCGGCGCGCTTCGCGTCTGGAGGCGGGCACGAAGCGACCGACCGCAGCCAGCATGATCGAAAGACTCTCAGCCTCTCAGTGCCCGCCCGGCCGCCCGAAGGGCACTCAGCGCCCCTTTGGGGGACAGCGAACGCAGTGAGCGTGGGGGCCGTTCCTCAGACTCGGTAGGCGACCGTCTTCATCACGGCGGCCGCGAGCCGCATCAATCCCTTGACCGGCCCGGGCAATTCCGCCGCGCCGGCCTCCTGCGCCATGGCGCCGTGCCGTGCCTCGTCGTCGCGCATCTGGACGACGATGGCGCGGCTCCGGGCATCCGCCGCAGGCAGGCGGTCGATGTGGCCGGTCAGGTGCTCCTCGACCTGCCGCTCCGTCTCGACCACGAAGCCCAGGTTGATGTGGTCGCCCGCGATGCCGGCCGCGACCCCGATCGCGAAGGATCCGGCGTACCACAATGGATTGAGCAGCGAGACGCGGTCGTTCAGTTCGGCGAGGCGCTGCTGCGTCCACGCCAGGTGTTCTTCTTCCTCGCGCGCCGCCTGCGCGAAGTTTTGCCGGGTCGCAGGGTCGCGCGCGACCAGCGCCTGCGCCGCGTAGAGTGCCTGCGCGCAGACTTCGCCGGTGTGATTCACCCGCATGAGGCCGGCTGCGTCGCGGCGTTCCTCGGGTGACAATTCCGCCTCGGGCATGTTCGCCCCGGGCACCTCGCGCGAGGTCGTGGCGCGGCCAAGCAGCGTGCGCAGCGCGCGATCGAAGCTGATGACGAGTTCGTCCTGCATGGCGCCATCCTACCAGCAAGCGACGCCGTCCACGCGGCGCCGGTCCCATTGCCCGCGCGGCGGCCTCTTTCGCAGTTTCGAAAAATGGTCGCGCCGCCTGGCGGCCGCCGGCCGTGATTCGCGCTTGCCCGGATCCGCGGTCCTGCGCGCCACTCGCACAGCCAAAAAAAGACGGGCGCCCGCAGGCGCCCGTCACAAATTGCCGCCCGAAAATTCCGGGCTACGGTCAGAGTGTTCTCAGAAGAAGTGGACGATACCCGCAGTGGCGCCCTGCGGCCTCGCTGCGTCACCGCAACCGACGTTGTTGCCCGCCGCGTTGCGCTGGTTGCCGCTGCAAAAGTTGAACCCAGCACCGCCGACACCGAAGGTATAGTTGGCGTTGCTGTTGTTGTCGACCATCACGTAGCCGGTGTAGAGCAGCGTGCGCTTCGACAGCGGGTAGGTGTAGCTGACTTCCCACGTTTGCGCCGAAGAATCCGGACCGAGCGTCACGGAGAGGATACGCGGGCAGCTGGTGATGCCGGCGACCGTCGTGCACTTCGCCGAGCCGCTGCCGTTGTTCGCCTTGGTGTACGCGGCGTACAGCTGGCCCGGGCCGATGTTGCCGGTGGTGGAGATGCCCCACAGATTGCGCTTGACCTCGCCACCGGTGTCCCAGTCGTACTTCAGCCATTCGCCGACGGCGGCAAACATCCACCCGCCAAACTTGTAGCTGGCGGCCAGCGACAGGGCCTGGTCCTGCAGCTTCGGGTTGGCCGCTACGGTGCTGTCGCGCGTGGCGTTGTGCACTTCATACGCGATCGCGCCGCCGAACGGGCCGTTGTTGTAGGTGCTGCCGACCGACAGGACATAAGCGTGGCGGCGTTGCTGAGCCAGAGTGCCGCCGTCCGTGCCGCCGGTGTCGCGGCTTGCGACCTGCCCGCTGACTGTGAAGCCCGCCATGACCGGGGAGTCGTAGCGCAGCGAATTGGCGGCGCGATCGTCGAAGGCACCGGAGGCGATGTCGCCAAATCCGGAGTTCGACCACAGGCCCTGCGTGCCGAGGATACCGGTGATCAAGGTCGGGACGCTGCCGAAGACCGAGCCGACGTCGTCATACGGGGTCAGGAAGTAACCGATTTTGGCCGTGCCCCAGGCGCCTTGCAGGCCGACGTAGGTGTCGCCGCCGGTGGTGACCGCACCGGCGGCCGAAGCGTCGAACCGTTCCTCGACTTGGAAGATCACGTTCAGGCCGCCCCCGAGCGACTCGGTGCCGCGCACGCCAAGGCGTGACGAGTTCGAGTTCACCTGATAGATGTTTTGCTTGACGTTAGGGTTAGGGTTGGTGGCATCATTCTTCATGTTAATGATGACCTGCGAATTGAGGTTCAGCCGGCCGTACAGCGTGACGTTTGCGGTTTGCGCTTGCGCCAACGGTGCGGCAAGCACGCCCGCGATGGCGACAGCGAGAAGCTTCTTGTTCATGAAATCTCTCCTCTAACGGATAAAATTGGCAAGGAACGGGCTCTGGCTTTAACGCTTGCCGTCGGAAAACCTTCTCACAGATGTCGAGAAGTTGACGTCATTGTGCCAAACGGGGCCTCCCCGGGCAAGGTAAAGTCCGGGTATGGCGAAACGCGGCGCGCCCTTGTTGCTAAAACGCGACAAGAGACCGCGTTCCGTCTGCTTCATGGGCACGCACCTACCGCGGCGAGGCCAAAAGACCCTCCCGTAACGTGATGATCGGCTTGAATAAAATGGCAATTCGACGGCATTGGAGGCGGCTAAGGCCGCCATGGGCCCATTTTGACGGTTTTGCGTTCCCGCGCGGGGCGCGCGCGGACCGCGTCAAGCCAAATGCGCTGGGCGTGCCCGGCTTGTCGGCGTCGTCGCCGTGACCCCGGAAACGCCGTGGATCGCGGGTGCCATCGCCGCCGCCCTGGCCGTCTCGACGCTTGCGCTGCTGCTCCGGTTCGCGCCCCGGCTGCCTCATGACTTGCCGGGGCTGCGCTCACTGCACGAGACGCCGATGCCGCGGGTCGGCGGGCTCGCGATCTGGGCGGGATCGCTGCCGATCGCCCTCGCGGCCCCGCCCGCCGTTCCCGGACCGTGGTCGGTCTGGCTGCTGGCGACCGGCCTCGTCGCAGGCGTCTCCCTGCTCGACGATTGTCGCGGCGCGCACCCCGCGGCGCGGCTGGCGAGCCATTTCGCCGCCGCGGTTGCCGTCGCGATCATCCTCGTGCCATCGGGCCCGGACCGATCGCAGATCGCCACGGCCCTCGCCGTCGGCGGCGGCGCGTTGCTGCTGGTCTGGGCCGCCAACCTCTACAATTTCATGGACGGAAGCGATGGCCTGGCCGCGGCGATGGGCGTGTGCGGCTTCGGCGCCTACGGCATCGCGGCGGGACTGGCGGATGCGCCCGCCGCCCTTTACGTCGGACTGGCGGCGGCGACGCTGCCGTTCCTCGCGCTCAACCTGCCCCCGGCCCGAATGTTCATGGGCGACGTCGGAGCGGTGCCGATGGGGTTCCTCGCGGCGGCGCTCGGCCTTGGCGGCTGGCGCACGGGAACGTGGCCCGCGTGGTTCCCGCTGCTGGTGTTTCTCCCGTTCATCGCCGACGCCACGGTGACGCTCGGGAAACGCATCTGGCGCCGCGAGCGTGTCTGGGAAGCGCACAAGATGCATTACTATCAGCGTCTGCACCAGCGGGGCGCCGGACATCGCGGAACGCTTCTGGTTTTTGGCGTTCTGATGTCGGGTACGACCGCGTCGGCCCTCGCGACGCTCGTGGCGGATCCTGGTGCCGGCTGGGTCGTGATTGCGGTGTGGAGCGTCGCAATGGCGGCAATTTTCTCCGGCATTGATTATCATTGGCGGCACCGCACTCCGGCACATCGATGAACCAATCCTTCCCCTTACGTCTGCGGCCCTCGAACTGGCGCGCGCGGCTCGCTTTCGTGCACGACGTGTGCGCCGCCGCGCTCGCATGGGTCGCGACGTACTGGCTCCGCTTCAACCTCGACCTGCAGGAACCCTTCCTCACCGACCTCGAGAGCACGCTGGCGTGGGTCGTTCCGTTGCAGGCGGCGATCTTTATCGCGCTCGGTCTTTACCGGGGCCTGTGGCGATTCGCGAGTACCGTCGATCTCCAGAAGATCGTGCTCGCCGCCGGGTTGGGCGCGCTGCTGATCCCGCTCGTGCTCGTGATGCTGCAGCTGCAGGCGGTGGTGCCGCGCAGCGTGCTGATCCTCTATCCGATCGTGCTCATCTTCCTGATGGCGGGGGACCGCTTCGCGTACCGGATCTGGAAGGAGCACCGGCTCTACAGTCCGTTGGCCGCGTTGGGAGAGCCGGTGCTGATCGTCGGCGCGGGCGAGGCCGGGGCGCGACTCTGCAAGGAGCTCGCGCGGAGCCGCCAGTGGCGCGTGGTCGGTGTCCTCGACGACGACAAGTCGAAGCATGGCCGGCTGCTGCGCAGCGTCGACGTCCTCGGGCCGATCGCGGACCTTCCCGCGTGGGCGGCGAAATTCGGCGTGCACAAGGTGATCCTCGCGCTGCCGTCCGCGGACCACGGCGTGCGCCGCCGCGTCGCGGAGATCTGCGCGGCGAACGGCCTCGAAGCGCTCACGGTGCCGTCCTACGAGGACCTGATCAGCGGCCGGTCGGCGCTGACGACGATCCGCAACGTCGAGCTCGACGACCTGCTCGGGCGCGACCCTGTGGTCCTCGACAGCGCCGGACTCGCCGAATGGCTCGGCAACCGCGTGGTGCTCGTCACGGGTGCCGGCGGCTCGATCGGCGCGGAGCTGTGCCGGCAGATCGCCCGTTTCCGTCCCGCCCGCCTGGTCCTGTTCGACGTCTCCGAGGCAGCGCTCTACGAAATCCAGACGTCCCTCACCGATCAGTTCTCGCAACTGCCGGTGTCGACGGTGGTCGGCGACGTCAAGCACGCCGCGCTGGTCGACGAGGTGCTCGCCCGCGAGCGGCCAAGCCTCGTGTTTCATGCGGCCGCCTACAAGCACGTGCCGCTGATGGAGGACACCAATGCGTGGCAGGCGGTGCGCAACAATGCCTACGGCACGTGGGTGCTGGCGAGCGCCGCGGTCGCGGCCAAGGTCGAAAAATTCGTCCTGGTTTCCACCGACAAGGCGGTCAACCCGACGAGCGTGATGGGCGCGTCCAAGCGGCTGGCCGAGATCGTCTGCCAGAGCCTCCAGGGCAGCGGGACGCAGTTCGTGCTCGTCCGTTTCGGCAACGTGTTCGGCAGCGCCGGCAGCGTGATTCCGCGCTTCCAGGAGCAGATCGCGCGCGGCGGGCCGCTCACGGTCACCCACCCGGAGATCACCCGCTACTTCATGTCGCTGCTCGAAGCCACGCAGCTCCTGCTGCAGGCGGGCCTGCAGGGCAGGGGCGGCGAAATCCTGGTGCTCGAAATGGGCGAGCCGGTGCGCATCGTCGATCTCGCGCGCGACATGATCCGCCTGTCGGGCGCCGACGCGGACCGGATCGCCGTGGTGTTCACCGGCCTGCGGCCCGGCGAAAAACTCTACGAGGAACTGCTCGCCTCCGAGGAAGCCACGCTGCCCACCCCGCACCCCAAGCTGCGCATCGCGCGCGCGCGCGCCGCCAACCTCGACTCCATCGGGCAGATGATCGCCTGGTGCGAACGCGACCGCGTGGCCGACGACGCCGAAGTGCGCGCCCGGTTGAAGGTGTGGATTCCCGAGTACGCGCCCCCCGCGGGCGCGCCGGTCAAGCCGATTCCCGCCGAAGCGAAATTCGGCGAGGAAGCGAAAGCGCCGCTGCCCTTGCGAGTCCCGCGCAAGCGCGAGCGCTGAGATGAAGCGCCCCCACGCTCACTTCGCTCGCTGCGGGCGGGCCGCCCCCCGTCACCGCGCATCGAGTTCCGGCAGCCGCAGGCCGTAGACCGCCTCGATGCGGGCGACCGCCTCGCGGCGGGTCTGGTCGAGGTCGGCGGCATTGCGCATGTGCCGGCGCAGGCGCCGCCGCGTGACGCCGTGATCGTGGCGTACGGCGGCCGGCCACATCTCGTCAGGCAGCGCTGCGAAGGCGAGGCGCTGCGCGTCGGCCAGGTGCTCGTGCAGCAGCGCGCCGGTGTCGTAGCAGACATAGTGAGGCCGCGCGCCGAAATAGGTTCGCCGCAGACCGCGCAGGGCGTCGAGCGTGAGGCGGCGCAGCAACGGCACGCGGAACCGCAGCTGGAGGAGCCGCGAGAGCGCGGGCAGCTGCGGCATCTCGTTGCACACCACGCGATCGCGAAAGCTTGCCCCTGCGTCGAGCGCGGCCCGGACCGGTGCGACCTTCAGCAGGACGCAGGGAATCCACATGCGCGGCGCGTAGTAGCCGACGTTGCCTGCCACCAGATGGTTCGTTCCCAGCCATTGCCCGCGGTGGAGGAACCCGCTGCCGTACGCCGCCGGACCGAGTGCGCCGGTCATCGCCGGCAGCAGGTCGTCGCGCAGGATTTCGGCGTCCGAATCGACGAGCAGCAGCGCCTCGCGCTCCGTCTCGCGGAAGATGCGATCGAGCGAGATCCCGTGCCGGCGCAGCGGCATCCGGGCAAGCCGGAACGGCAGCCGTTCCTGGAGCCGGCGAAAGAACCGGTAACTGCCATCCGTCGATTCGCAGTCGATGACGGCGGCCGGCAGCCGCGCGTGCCGGAGCACGCTCGCGAGGGCCAGCGTCGTCTGTTCCTTCGTGCTGCAATTGATGATGACTGCTTCGGCATCCGGCGGCGGTGCAGGCGGCCGCGGGCCCGGTGGCTCCGGGGAGGATTCGGGTCCGCCCATGTGCTCCCCAGTTCGCTCAGAGGCTGAGAGTTTTTCGAGCGTGCCCGAGCAGCGCGCCAGAAGGCGGCCGATCGAGGCGCAAAGCGCAGCCATAGCTCGGGCTATGGCGAGCATTGGCAACGACGAGCGGGCGTCTTCTGGCGTGATGAGCGGGCATGATCGAAAGACTCTCAGCCTCTCAGGCGACGCCGCTGCGCAGGCGCCGCATGCCGAGGCCGAGCACCGCGGCGTTCAGCGCCCAGAACTCCTTGCCGTTGGAGCGGAACAGGAAATCGTCGGTGAGGTTCTTGACGAGGAAGCCGACGAGCAGCCCGATGCCGATCAACCCGAGCAGTGCGAGCGAATCGTCCCGCGAACGCAGGAACCGAGCATAGCGCCAGAGCAGAGCGCCCAGCAGCGCGACAAACGCGCCGAGACCGACGGCGCCGGTCTGCAGCCACTGACTCATGAAGACGTTGTGCGCGTGGGACAGCATCGGGTCGTGCAGATCGCTTTTCAGCTCCTGCGCGAGGATCGATTTGCCGAAACCGTAGCCGGTCCACGGCCGGGCGTGGATGCGCTCCAGCGTTTCCTCCCACAGCTGCAGCCGCGGATCGCCGGCGAAGGTCTGCGCCACGCTCGTCTGCGGCGGGAAGTGCGCCTTCGCCTTTTCGCGCGCCGTCTGCGCGAAAAGCAGGCCGATGACCGCGAGCAGCGCGACCAGCAGCGCGAGCCAGCGCAGCGGCGCGCGGGAGAGCGCGGCGCGCCAGCGGAGCGCGGCCAGCGCCGACGTGACGCCGAACACCGCGGCCAGCGCGAGCCACACCATCCGGTTGTCGGCGATGCGCGCGGCGGCCAGCAGCAGCGCCAGCAGCAGGATGCCGAACACGACCAGATAGCGGTTGCCGCCGAAGCCGGCGGGCGCCGGCGCGAGCAGCGTCAGCAGGAGGGGCGCGACCAGCACCAGATAGGTCGAAAACGGCCCTATGCCGGCATGCCAGCGCGCGGCGTCCCAGCCGGCCGGCGCCAGCGCCAGGCCGACGGCGAAGGCCGCCAGCAGCGCAAAGCTCCCCAGCGCGGCCGCGATGAGCATTCGCCACGCGAAGTCGTTGCGCGCGGCGACGTAGAAGGCGGCCATCATCATCAGTCCCCACGCCATTTCCCGCCGCAGTTCACCTGCCGTGTACGCCGGATGCACGGACCACCAGAACGAAGACGCGTTCCAGACGCACCATGCGCCGAGCGGGGCGAGCACTGCCCACCCGGGTGACGGGATCCGTTCGCCCCGGCCCGAGAGCGCGGCCGCAACGAGGATCAGCGTGAACAGCGTCGCCAGTCCGAAGGTCACCGAGCGCCCGTACGTGGCGATGGTGGTCGGCTGGAGCGCAAGGTACGCGCCAGCGGCGGCCAGCAGGACGCCGTGGCAGAGATCGATCGCGCGGTTGAAATGGCGGTTCATCATCGGGGCCGTGCACCGGGAGGAGCCGAGCCGCGGTGGGTGCCGGACGGGTGGCCGCGCGATTGTACCCCCTGCGGTGTCGCCATTGCCGCGCCGGAAGCACCGGCCGCCGCTCCGTGCCAGTCAGGGCTCACTTGCCGCGCGACCCCGGCGAATCGCGGGGTGCGGGATCCAGGCGGTCCCGCGCCGCGGTTCCGGTACAATCCGGGCGGACCCTTTGTCGCTTCCCCGCCCCGACCTCCGCCATGCCGCTCGACGCAGTCAATGCCGCCGTCAAGGCGCACATCCTCGCCGAGGCGTTGCCGTACATCCAGCGCTTCCACGACAAGACCATCATCATCAAGTACGGCGGCAACGCCATGACCGAGGCGTCGCTGAAGGCCGGTTTCGCGCGCGACGTCGTCATGCTGAAGCTGGTCGGCATGAACCCGGTCATCGTCCACGGCGGCGGCCCGCAGATCGGCGACCTGCTGAAGAAGATGGGCATCCACAGCGAATTCCGGCAAGGCATGCGCGTGACCGACGAGCGCGTGATGAACGTCGTCGAAATGGTGCTGGGCGAGCTGAACCAGGAGATCGTGGGCCTCATCAACCAGCACGGCGGCAAGGCGGTGGGGCTGACCGGGCAGGACGGCGCGTTCATCCATGCGCGGAAGATGCTGCTCAAGAGCGAGACCAACCATGAGGAATTCGTCGACATCGGCCTCGTCGGCGAGATCGAGCGCATTGATCCGGAGCTCATCAACCTGCTCGATTCGCGCGATTTCATCCCGGTGATCGCGCCGATCGGCGTCGGCGCCGGCGGCGAGGCCTACAACATCAACGCCGACCTCGTCGCCGGCAAGCTCGCGGAGACGCTGCAGGCGGAAAAGCTGGTGCTGATGACCAACACGGTCGGCGTGCTCGACAAGGACGGGAACCTGCTCACGGGCCTGTCCGCCAGCCAGATCGAGGCGCTCTTCGCCGACGGCACCATCCACGGCGGCATGCTGCCGAAGATCGGTTCCGCGCTCGAAGCGGTCAAGAATGGCGTCAGAAGCTCGCACATCATCGATGGCCGCGTCGATCACGCGCTGCTGCTCGAGGTCCTGACCAACGAAGGCGTCGGCACGATGATCCGCTCCGACGTCGAAGATTCGCGCGACGTTCGGGCGCGCTCCTAGGCTTCGCTGCCGCCGTTCCCGATGGCCGCCAAACCCGGCGAACGCCGCCTCCAGATCCTGCAGACCCTCGCGGCGATGCTGGAGAGCCCGCGCGGCGAGCGGGTCACCACGGCCGCGCTGGCGGCGAAGCTCGACGTGTCCGAAGCCGCGCTGTACCGGCATTTCGCGAGCAAGGCCCAGATGTTCGAGGGGCTGATCGAATTCATCGAGACGACGCTGTTCACGCTGATCAACCGGATCGCCGGTGAGACTCCCGACGGGGCGCTGCAAGCGCAGCAGATCGTCGCCGTCGTCCTGGGGTTCGCGGAAAGGAATCCGGGCATGACGCGCGTGCTGATCGGCGACGCGCTCGTCAACGAGGACGCGCGGCTGCAGGCGCGGATCAACCAGCTCTACGACCGCATCGAGGCTGCGCTGCGGCAGTCGCTGCGGATTGCGCAGGCGGCAGGCAGCTGGCCGGGCGATCCCGGCGCCGACGCGAACCTGCTGCTCGCCTTCGTGCTGGGGCGCATGCAGCTCTTTGCCAAGTCCGGGTTCAAGCGATCGCCGCAGGAAGGCTGGGAGCTGCAGCGCAAGTTCCTGTTCGGCTAGGAGCCTGTCGGACTTAGGATGATTCGGCTGCAACGGTGGGAGAGCGGTCCATATTTCGCCGATTTCTCCTTACCTATTCCCGATAGGTGCGTCGAAATCGTCAAAATCTGTCCTCGCTCTCCC
>Ga0315273_10005855_pt1 | contig 15241 bp, 12 predicted proteins | sample YL17G02_0_MG_FD_205753 | JGI IMG/M metagenome (GOLD analysis project Ga0315273, IMG submission 205753) | Sediment microbial communities from Yellowstone Lake, YNP, Wyoming, USA - YL17G02_0 | ecosystem: Environmental > Aquatic > Freshwater > Lake > Sediment | place: USA: Wyoming | collected...
TCGCCCCCCTGGCTGGCAATATTTTCACCCCCTTCCTGCGCTTTCAGGGCGGGACGGGCGTCGCGGTCGTATATGGGGTTTGGCTGGCCCTGCTCGGCTGGACCGGCCCGGTAGTGATTGCAGCCTCGTTTGGGCTGTTCTTCATCTTCATCAGGGAAACGCCCTGGTGCGTGATCTTTGGCATGCTGCTCTTCACAGTGTTCCTGCTGGCCTTCCGTCAACCGCTCCACATGTTAGCAGTATCCATGAGCCAGGCAGCCCTCATGGCTTACCAGCGCAGGCAACACTTTATCAGCAATCCCAGGATGCAGGACTGGGTCATCGCACTGAGCCGGCGGAACAGACTGTAATTCACCAGAATTAATATTCTTATAGCTGTAACAGAGGGGATAGGTCAAATTGCAGCAACATCAAATGTTGGAATTCCTGCTCTACATTCAGGTTGGCGCGGTGCTCGGCCTCATTGTACTGCTGATAATAGCGCTGAGTAACGTGAAGTACCTGCGCCGCCTGCATCTTTACCCACAACCCCCGAATTTTCCGCGTTTCTCAGTGCTGGTACCGGCACGCAACGAAGAGGAAAACATCGGGGATTGCGTGAGCACTCTCCTCTCTCAGGACTATCCCGATTTTCAGGTGATTGTGGTGGACGATGACTCCACCGACAGGACCTGGGAGATTCTTCAGAAATTGGCCAGCAAAGATACAAGGCTAAAGTTGCTGAAGGGCAAACCGCTCCCGCAGGACTGGTTGGGAAAGCACTGGGCGTGCCACCAGCTGGCGCAGACTGCGGATGGGGAGTTGCTTCTGTTTGTCGACGCAGATACCACTTATCAACCTGATATGCTGCGCCATGCCGCAGGCGCCATTACTGCAGAGAAAGCCGCCCTTATTTCTGTACTTCCGCGGCAGATAGTGGTCACGTGGTCAGAACTACTCAGCGTACCAGCGTTCTATTTTGGTATATTCTGCGGGATACCGTTGGGTCTGACCAGGCGTCAACGCAATCCTCTACTTTTGGCAGTTCTAGGCCAGTTCCTGCTTTTCCGCAGGGAGGTGTATACAGCAGTGGGCGGCTACGCAGCAGTGAGGCAAAATGTAGTAGACGACATTGCAATCACCAGAAAGGTGATTGGTATGAGATTCGCCTATAGTCTTCTCGATGGCAATGGACAGGTGTCTTGTCGAATGTATCGTAGTTTTCGTCAGACATGGATGGGATTGACCAAGAGCACCTTTGCTTCATTCAACTCTGATCCGTTTTTACTCATTTTCATGCAGCTGGTCGTGCTGCTCCTCATTGTAGAACCGTTGATTGCCTTCATAATGGGCCTTTTGCAGCCATTCCCTTTTGACATTACAGCAATGGCAGGGTTGGGTATATCCCTTTCGCTTCTGCTTTTCGGGATAAGTTACCACCGCTTCCAGTTTCCTCTTTACCTCGTATTCCTCTACCCCGTAAGCGCCATCTTCATGGTGGTCATCGCCATTGCTTCGATGGTCCTGACCATGCAGGGCAAAGCGAAGTGGAAGGATCGTAGTATGCCAAAATGGCAAAGTCACAATTATATGAATCGGGAGCTATGAGATGCCTGTAGCAAGCATTGGTGACATCAATTTGTATTATGAAATTCAGGGCAGTGGAGATCCGTTGCTGCTGATAATGGGATACGGTTTCTCATCCGGCCACTGGTTCGTAATTCGCGACAGGCTATCCAAGGAATATCGAGTAATACTCTTCGACAACCGGGGTACCGGGCGCAGCGATAACCCGACATACCGTTTTATTGCGAGCATATTCACAGACCTGCGGATTTAATGGTCGCTCATAAATGGAGCACATAGTATCGAACCTGGCTGGGACCGATCAGTGTCACCGGAAGACAATATCAAGGCAAGGACGATGGATATCGTGATGGTGTGTGCGGATGTCGATAAGGTCAAGTCCGCAGAACTCGAATGTGAAAGCTAGCGAATTAGCCTCATCGAAAGCCGGATGAACATTGAAAAGGAACGGAAAAAGTATGATACAAAACAATGCGCTCATTATCAATGACAGGGACAATGTAGCGATAGCGATTCGACCCATTGAAAAAGACAGCCCGGTGGTTATCAAAGGCAAAAGGCTGTTCCTCGCTTCACAGGATATCATAGCGAGTCACAAGGTGGCTCTTGCGCCGATTAAAGCGGGTGAAGTCGTGATCCGCTATGGTGAACCTATCATTAAGGCAATTGTTGACATAAAACAGGGCGAGTGGGTGCATGTTCACAACACTAAACCTATTTAAGGTGCTTAGCTCACTGAGTCTTTGAGGAGATGACTATGCAGTTTCATGGATTTAAACGAGAAGATGGCAGATACGGTGTGCGCAACCATATCATTGTCCTGTCCTCAGTGTGCTGCGCCAATGGGGTTGTTGCCGCAATTGAGAGAGAGTTTCCTGATATCATAACGGTTCAGAATGCGTACGGGTGCGCATTTGGCCCGCAGGATGCCTTGACCATGTTCGTTGTATTGACAGGGCTGGCAAACAACCCGAATGTGGGTGCAGCGCTTATTGTGGGTCTAGGATGCGAAATATTTCCGGCTAAGAATTATGTCGAGGCTATAAGCGGCAAGCCGGTCGAGGCGGTTGTTATTCAGGATGGCGGAAGCGCCGCGACTACCCGTAAAGGTATCGAGATCATAGCCGGCTTCAAGAAACACCTGTCAGTGCAAAAGCGAGTTGATGCCCCCTTCAGTGATCTGATTATCGGGCTTAAATGCGGTGGTTCCGATGCCTTCTCGGGAGTGACGGCAAATCCAGCCGTCGGGTCCGCGGCAGATTTGCTTGTGGGAGCCGGGGCAACCGCTGTTATGGGCGAAGTTACTGAGATGATCGGCACGGCACATATACTTAAAAAACGCTGTGTGGATTCCAAGCTGGGGAATGAGATCGAGAAGCTGATTAATGACCATGAGAAAGAAGTGCACGAGGCGTTGGGCGATTTTGCGGGGCTGGTTATTTCGCCGGGCAATATGGATGGGGGGCTTTCATCCATCACCGAAAAATCTCTAGGCTGTAACGCCAAATCCGGGACTACCGCCATAAAGGAACTGCTGGCTTACGGCGCCATTCCTTCGAAAAAAGGCCTCGTCATCATGAATACCCCGGGCTACGACATAGATGCTATGGCCGGCATGGCAGCGGGCGGCGCGCAGATTATTCTATTCACTACCGGCAGGGGCACGCCCGCCGGTTTCCCTGCGGTGCCTGTGATAAAGATATCAAGCAATTCACAAACGTTCGGCAGGATGGAAGGCGATATTGACATCAATGCCGGTTCCATTCTGGATGACGGTAAAAGCATAGATGACGTTGGACATGAAATTTTCGAGCACATACGCAGGGTAGCCGACGGAGAGTTAACCTGCGCGGAAATCAACAGGTCGATTCCATTCAATTATCTTAAACAGGGTATGACCTTTTAGTTTCATCAAGGAGGCGTTCATGGTCAATGCTACAAAGGGCATGAAAGAGCTCTACTTACGGAATCGGTGATAATGTCACTTCTGTCATTCTTCATTGATAAATAGTGAAACAAATCAGTTTTCATCAGTATGGGAGTTTCGCACTTCCCTTTTTAAGTTTGTGGGCCTATTTATTAACAAGCTGAAGTACGATGTATTCCAGTATTGTAACCGAGTCACGACGGGCGGGTTAACCGTCTTTGATACACATAAGCTTTAGCCATGAGTGCCTTTTTATTTCCAGCGGCGCTGTCAAAGCGATTGCATATTTACCGGCCGTGATGCAATAATGATTTTCCGGCTGCGGCGGCTTTTTTAAGATGCAAAAATCAACCAGGAATATTTTCAAGATGCACGGGTGGCGGGTTGACCGTGCAGTGCACAACTATGTTTACTTCGTATTTTACGAGAAATACGTCAGGGCCTTTTTAGCCGCCGGCAGGTTAATCGCAAATAATTTCGGCTCCAATAAATTAAGCACCCACGCGTTTAAAAGTATATTTGAGAATTATCACGCCAAGGTCTTGACTTACAGCGATGCCCGGAAAATACTAACGCTTAACAGCGATCTCAGCATAAGCGCAGATAAAGCTAAAAAGATCATACCCTTCAGCGCTGCCAATAAAATAATATTCAGTGAACCTGATTTCATCGCCGTCATGGACTGCCCCTGCCGGCTTTCCAGGAAGCAGCATTGCGAGCCGGTCAATGTATGCATGGCCGTCGGCAGGACGACCGCCGAATTCTGGCTGGAGCACTGCGCGCAATTTCACGTAAGGAAGGTCTCCCAGGCGCAGGCGCTGGAGTTGCTGCAGGAATCGGTCAGGTTGAACAGGATCATCACCGCCTGGCTAAAAACGGAAACCGGCGGCAGGACGGGGGTAATATGTTCATGCTGTTCCTGCTGCTGCGGCGGCATTGAGGGCATGAGGCTGGCCAGGAGGTTGCCGGGCGCCGAAAAAGTAACCAATATAATCTCGTCCGGCTACTCGGTGGAACTCGATTCAAACCTGTGCATTTCGTGCGGCACCTGTATGCAGGTGTGTGCCTTTGATGCCCAGAAGCCAGGCGTTAACGGCAACCCGATTTATGATGTGGATGCGTGCCTGGGATGTGGGGTCTGCGCGGCCAAATGCCCATCCGGCGCTCGCAGGCTTGTCCCTGATGAAAGCAAAGGCCTGCCGCTGGATGTGTCTATTCAGGGCAATTAAAATGCTTGATTGCCGCCGCTATCTGTGGTAAAACTTAACTGAATTCGCCTCGCATATTTCGACGTTAATCTATCATCAGAAGGAGGGTCACCATATTGATAGAGCATCCCTTCAAACAAAAGTACGATTTCGAATACCTGCGCAAAGTGCTGCTGCGCGAGGTGAACGAGGGGCCGGTGCCCATTATCGAGCTGTTCGCCGATCCCGAGATCATGTCGGAGGTTACAGGCATAGACTTCCCCGCTGCCAGGGCGGTCGAGATCTTCACGAACGCCAGTGATGCTATAAATAATGCCGAATCGCTGGAGGTGGCCATCAAGCTGATCGAACTCAGTATCGCCTTCAGTAAGGCCGTAGGCTACGATTACGTGACCACCATCCCGGCCGTGCCCCTCAAGAAGACGGTCAGGGCCCTGGCCGGGGATATGGACGAGCGAAGGCAGAAGCGTGCCTGGATGGAGGAGGGCCGGGGTATCTTATCTACCCGGGAGGATTTTGAGCACTATCAATGGCCTTCGCCGGACCAGGTCAGCATGCTGCCCATCGACTACGTGGGCGGGCAGTTGCCGCAGGGCATGAAGGCCATGGTCATGGTGCAGGGCGTCTTCGAGGACCTCAAGGAGATGATGGGACTGCAGGAGATGGCCATCAAGAGCATCGAGGAACCCGACCTGCTGGAGGATATCCTGGAGCAGCTCACGCTGCTGGCCGTGCACACGACGGATATGGCGGCCGCTCACCCGGCCACCGGAGCCATCTTTTATGCCGAGGATATGGGCGGCAACAACGGCACCCTGCTGTCGCCGAAATTCATGAAAAAATATATCATTCCCCGCCAGCAGCGCATCGCCGAGGCCTGCCATAAACATGGCAAGCCCTTCCTTATCCATGCATGCGGCCAGCTTATGGCTATTATGGACGACCTCATCGACACGGTCGGCATCGATGCCAAACACAGCTACCAGGACGGCGTGCAGACGGCGGAGGAGACCTATGGCAAATACCACGACAAAATAACCGTGCTGGGCGGCCTGGATATGGAACTGCTGACCCACGGTACGGTGGTACAGGTAAAGGCGCGTACGCGCCAAATACTGCAGGCCTGCGCCCCCGGTGGCGGCTTCTGCATGGGCACGGGCAACTCCGTGGCAAATTACGTCAAGATTGAGAACTACTATGCCATGCTGGATGAGACCAGGAAATGGAATGAGGAGCACGGCTACCGCGAGTAGGGCAGGGCTAATTGAAGGAGGATTAATTATGAGCGCAGAGACCGATTTTATCTGGTGGAAACACGGCGTTTTATGCGAGATCTGGCCGCGCAGCTTTTACGATAGCAACGGTGACGGCTCGGGCGATTTACAGGGCATAATAAGGAAGCTGGACTACCTGGCGGAGCTGGGCATCGACGGCATATGGCTGGGACCGGTTAACGCCTCGCCCATGGTGGACTCGGGCTACGATGTAGCCGATTACCGCTCCATCGACCCTATCTACGGCACGATGGCGGACTTCGAATTGCTGCTGGCGGAAGCGCATAAACGCGGCATACATATTATCATGGACATAGTTGTTAACCATACCTCGGACCAGCATGCCTGGTTCAAGCAGTCCCGCTCGTCACGCGATAACCCCAAAAGGGACTGGTATACCTGGCACGATGGGAAGAAGGGCGGGCCGCCAACCAACTGGAAGGCGCTGGTGGGCGGCGGCACCTGGGAGTGGGACAAGCATACGCAGCAGTATTACCTGCACTCTTTCCTGAAGGCGCAGCCCGACCTTAACTGGCGCAACCCGCAGGTCAAACAGGAGATCTACTCTACCCTGCGCTTCTGGCTGGATAAGGGGGTGGACGGCTTCCGTTGCGACATCCTGAACTATTTCCTCAAGGACGAGGAGCTGAGGGATAACCCCTTCTCGCTGGCGGCCGGTATCTTCAACGGTTTCCAGAAGCACCTTTACACCAGAAGCCAGCCCGGCATGGAGGAGATTTTATTGGAGTTCCGGTCGGTGCTTGATGAATATAAGGATCGCATGATGGTGGGAGAGGTATATGTGGCCCAGGACGGCCCGGCCATGGCAGCCGCCTACATGGGCAAGGGCGACCTCTGCCACCTGGCCTTCGATTTCGACCTGCTCTTCACAAAGTGGGGCGCTGAGGGCTTCGCTGCTACCATGAAGCGCTGGTACGCACTGATACCGGAGCAGGGCTGGCCCTGCAACGTGCTTTCCAACCACGACCAGCCGCGCGCCGTCACCAGGTATGCCGCCGGCACTGACACTATGCAACGGGCCAAGGTCATGGCGGCCTTCCTGCTGACGTTGAAGGGGACGCCCTTCATGTATTATGGTGAGGAGATCGGCTTACCCAACAGCAAGATCACCAGGAAAGACGTTATGGATACCATCGGCAAGATGTACTGGCCTATAGTCAAAGGACGGGACGGCGAGCGTAACCCCATGCAGTGGAACGCCGGGCCGCAGGCGGGGTTCTCCAGCGTAAAGCCCTGGCTGCCGCTCAATGCTGATTATTCTGAGATCAACGTCGAGGCACAGGAAAAGGACCCGTTATCAGTGCTGAATTTCTACCGCAGGCTGATCGCTCTCAGGCGGGAAAAGCCGGTCCTGCAGCGAGGGGGATACGAGCAGGTTCCCTCGGATAAAGGTATCATGGCCTACCGCAGAACCTATCGCAACGAAGAAATCCTGGTCATCCTGAATTTTGCAGGTGAACGGAAGGTACAAGCCATTGATTCAAGTAAGCGCTGGAAGGTGCTACTGGGCACGCAGCGCAGCAGCGAATCGGCTATTGATAAGGACGGCCTGGCGGTGTATCCTTATGAAGCCTTGATACTGGAAGAGGATAAAGCGTAACAACGGGGCATTGATGACCTAAGTCTGCAAGGGCAGATGTGAAATCCCGCACACCCGGAGGAATAGTATAAATGAAACAGGTTGTTGCCTTTGGTTCCGACCACGTCGGCTTCGATTTGAAGGGCGAGTTGATGAGACGCCTGCAGGGGAAATACGAGGTCCTGGATATGGGCCCGGCGGCTTATGATGCCGCCGATGATTACCCTGATTTTGCCGGGGCCGTAGCCTGCGCCGTGGCGTCGGGCAAGGCATGGCGGGGCATACTTATATGCGGCAGCGGCGTTGGGGTCAGCATCGCTGCCAACAAGATTCCCGGCGTGCGCGCCTGCCTGTGCCACGATACTTTTTCGGCCCGCCAGGGAGTGGAACACGTCGAGATGAACGTGCTCTGCCTGGGGGCACGCGTGATAGGGGTTGAGCTGGCCATGGAACTGACTACTGCCTTCCTCAACGCCAAATTCGGCGGCGAGGCCAAGCATAAGCGCCGCCTGGATAAGCTTTTGGCCATCGAAAAGCACTCACTTGAAGGCAAGAATATCTGCCAGTAAAAATATAACATCTTGAGAGGCTCGTGAAAAAGAAGTCCGGCCAATTGCTTGCCCTGGGTGTGGACCTGGGCGCGACCAAGGTAGAGGCTGCCCTGGTGGACGGCAGCGGTAAGCTGATGACATCGGTGAGACATTTTACACATGCCGAAAAGGGACCGGCCGCAGTCGTTGAAGGCATTGCCGAAAGCGTAAAGACCTGCCTGGCGACCGCCGGCTGCAGGGCAGCCTACCTGGGGATAGGTGTTGCGGCCGAGGTTGAAGGCGGCACTGGGAATGTTATATCAGCAGCCAATATGAAGTGGCGGGACGTGCCGCTCAAGAAGATGCTGGAAAAGGCTACAGGCATGCCCGTTTTCGTCACCAATGACGTGCGGGCGGCGGCCTGGGCAGAATGGAAGTTCGGCGCCGGGCGCGGCGTGGACGACCTGGCCTGCGCCTTTGTGGGCACAGGTCTGGGCGGTGGCATCATCACCCATGGACGGCTGCTGGAAGGATATGGTAACGCGGCCGCTGAAGTCGGCCATATCACCATAGTGGCAGGCGGGCGCAAATGTACCTGCGGCGGCCGGGGCTGCCTGGAAGCCTATGCCGGGGGCTGGGCCATTGCGCAGAGGGCACAGGAAGCGGTGAAAGCGCATAAACAGGCGGGAGGCAAGCTCACCGCCTTGGCAGGCAGCATAGATAAGATAACGGCGGCTACGGTCGCGCAGGCTTACCTTGCGGGAGACCTGCTGGCCAGGCGGCTGGTAAAATCTACCGCCCGTTACCTGGCAGCAGGAATGACGGGCATCATCCACGTGCTTAATCCGCAAGTCTTCATCTTGGGAGGAGGCGTCATAGAGGGCCTGCCGCAATATATCGAGATGGTTGAACCCCTGGTACGCTCCCGTGCACTGGAGGCAAGCTTGAGGGGACTGCGCATCATCCGTGCCTCGCTGGGCAACAAGGCAGGCGTTATCGGGGCAGCGGGCATGGCAGGGGAGAGAAGGGCCGGGAAAGGCAACTAATTGAAAGATGCATGTAGGAGGTACGATGGTCAAGATAGACGGTACGAGCTTTAAAGACGAGTATGGCAGGCGGCTGATCCTGCGGGGCATCAACCTGGACTCCAAGGTACCTTACCAGCCGGATGGCTCCACTCATATAAGGGAGGGGTTTTTCGACCACCGCACCGTGTCCTTTGTGGGCAGGCCCTTCCCCCTGGCTGAGGCCGACCGGCATTTCAGCCGCTTGAAGCGCTGGGGGCTGACCTTTTTCAGGTTCCTGGTGCCGTGGGAGGCTATTGAGCATGGCGGGCCGGGCAAATACGACGAGGAGTACCTCGATTACCTGTATAAAATAGTCAGCAAGGCCGGGGAATACGGCATGCTGCTGTATATCGATACGCGCCAGGACGTTTGGAGCCGCTTCACAGGCGGGTGCGGCGCACCGGGCTGGACATTTGACACGGCCGGCCTTGATATCACCAAATTCAAGGAGAGCGGCGCGGCCATCACACACCAGGAATACGGCGCAGATTACGTGCCCCAGATTTGGGCCACCAACGGCTTCAAGCTGGCCGCTGCAACTATGTTCACACTTTTCTTCGGCGGTAACGATTTCGCGCCTGCTACAAAGTTCGAAGGGCAGCCCGTGCAGGAATACCTGCAGGGGCACCTGCTGAATGCCTATAAGAAGGTAGCGGAAAGGCTAAAGGGGCTGCCTGCCGTGCTGGGCTACGATACGATGAATGAACCATTCCGCGGGTATATTGCCTGCAGGGACCTGAATTCCACCGGCTGGTACCATTATAAGAAGGGGGAATGTCCCACCGCTTTCCAGGGCATGCTGCTGGGCGCCGGCATCTCGCAGGAGGTCGAAGTGTGGCAATCCTTCCTGCCCAAGCTGCTAGGTAAGAAACTGCTCAATAAGGGCGGTGTGAAGGCCTGGAAAGAGGGCTACGGTTGCGTCTGGAAGGCTAACGGGGTCTGGGACCTCGATAAGGCTGGTAATCCTGTACTGCTGCAGCCGGACTATTTCTCGGTCAGGAACGGCAAAAAAGTGAATTTCACCAATGACTACCAGCGGCTGTATTTCGACCGCTTCGCCGAAGCGATACACTCGGTTGATGCTGGGGCGATGATATTCATCACTCCTCCCAACGTGGATTATAATCCCCCACCTATGGGCGGGGACAACGCCAGGCACATCGTTTACAAACCGCACTGGTACGACGATGTGCACTGGGTAACCAAGGCCTACCATTTCTTCCCCAATGCGCTGGTGGGCAACGACAAGCTGACCGGCAAGCCCGTGATGGGGCTGCCGGGCATGGTGCAGAACTCCTTCATCAACCAGATGCGGCGCATCAAAGAGTTGGGAAACGGCCTGTGCGGCGGCGTGCCGACCATTATCGGTGAGATAGGCATCTGCTACGATATGAATAAGAAAGCAGCCTACAGGGCCGGCGATTTCAGCGCGCATATCAAGGAGTGGGACCGCCTCTTCAAGGCGCTGGATGCTAACCTGCTCAGCTATAACCTGTGGACCTACGATGCCTTTAACGATAATAAATACGGCGATCACTGGAACCTGGAGGATTTCTCTATCTTTGGCCTGGACCAGCAGAGTAACCCGGGCAATATCGACTCCGGCGGCCGGGCGCTACAGGCTGTGGTCAGGCCTTATCCCCGTGCTATTGCCGGGGAGCCGATTCGGTTTTCCTTCGATATTAAAAAGCGCGTCTTCGAGTTCGAGTTCCGCCAGGACCCCGCCGTAGATAAGCCCAGCGAGCTATTTATCCCGGATTTCCAGTACCCGGAAGGCTATGATGTCAGGGTCTCCGACGGCGTCAGCGTGCGCGATGCGGTCAACCAGATGCTGATTTACACGCATGGCCGTGACCGGGAGGTGCATACCATCAGGGTCACGCCGCGGCGTTAAATGAATTGACATAAACAGGTGCGGGTTATTAAACCCGCCCGATAACGAGCGCACCTGAAGGTACGCCCCTACGGAAAAGATGATAGAATTTCATGCGCAAATTGGGCCAGGGAAGAAAGAAACAGAAGGTGATTTATGAGCGATAAAGAGCAGGTGATAGAGAGAGGAGTATGGAGGATTTCACTTGACCTGGGAAACGGCAGGATCAGCATAGTTCGCCGCAATAATCGCTCACCATCGGTAGCCAACGCGCTCATAGGTATCAGCTTTGCCAACCCGGGTGGCCAAAAGCTCGCGGCAGGCTTTGCCGGCGGGACGGTCACAAGCATGGATGAACCTCTGGAGGATGTTCATGGCAAGGGCAGGCAATACTGTTTCACCAGCACCGGACGCGCGGACGGCCTGGAGCTTGCTTTCCTTATCAACCTGTATGACAGCCGGCCTTTCCTGCTGCTGCGCCTGGAGGCGGCCAACCGCGGACGCGGCAACATCTACCTGCAGGATATTAATCTTTTACAGGCCGAGGCTTCTTGCGGCGCCGGTGTGAATTTCTCGGGCACGGGACGCCCGCTGGATTTCTTCAAGGTAGGCTGGCATGACTGGGTCTATTCCGGATTGCGCCATGGCAGCCAAGGCGATGTAAATTCCCTTCCCATTATGAAGCCCTTCATCAGCAAGATGCTGTATAACCCGGCATTACCTATCGCCGGCGGCCGGGGGGAATTCTGGGGTGAAGGCTGGGGGCTTCTGACAGATCAGCGGACCGCCATACTGGCCGGCTTCGCCTCCACCGCTGACCAGTTCGGGGTTATCCACGTTAACTGTAAGGCCGGCGCTGCGGAATTGACCTTAACCGCCCAGGCAGACGGGGTGCTGCTGGAGCCCGGGGAGGAGTTCCGCTCGGAGTGGGGCTACCTGCAGTTCATCGACCTGCCCGCCGCTGACCCTGCGGCTGATTATGTTGAAACCGTGGCGAGGCAGATGAAAGCACGCGTGCCCACCCTGCCGCCGCCGGCGCAGTGGACGCACTGGTATCACTTCTTCCAATCCATAACGGCAGACCTTTTCATCGATAACCTCAATGCTATTGACAACATCAGGGATACCATCCCCTTCAAGATAGTGCAGTTAGACGACGGTTACCAGTCCGCCTGGGGCGACTGGCTCACCTGCAACGACAAGTTCCCGCTGGGCCTGGCGCACCTCTCCAAGACCATCACGGGCAAAGGCTATACTTCCGGGCTATGGCTGGCGCCCTTTGTGGTCGACCCACGTTCCAAAACAGCCAGGCAGCACCCCGACTGGCTGGTTAAAGACAGAAGGGGCAAACCCATCGTCAGCGGCTATTTCTATGACTTCTACGGGCATGCCCTTGACCTGACTCAGCCAGTTGTGCTTGAGCACGTCCGCACATTGCTGGATACCATTGCCCGCGAGTGGGGCTACGGCTTCGTCAAGACCGATTTCGTTTACGCCGGCGCCCTCCCGGGCGTGCGGCAGGATGCCAAGATGACACGGGCGCAGGCCTTCCGCAAGGGCATGGAAGCCGTCCGCGCGGGCATCGGTGAGAAGACCTTCCTGCTGGGCTGCGGGTGTCCCTTCGGTCCGGCGGTCGGCATTGTGGATGCCATGCGCATCGGTCCCGACACCGCGCCCAACTGGACCCCCTACCTGTGGACTACCAAATGGGCCACCCCCATCATCAAGAACGAGAAATCTATCGGGTCGCTGCGTAACAACATACGCCATACGCTCAACCTGAGTACGCTGCACCAGCGCTGGTGGTGGAACGATCCAGATTGCCTGATGGTGCGCAACTACGATACGACGCTGGGCGATGACGAGGTGATCAGCAACCTCAGCCTTGTAGGGTTATCCGGCGGGCTGATGATAAGCAGCGACGACCTGACCCGCCTATCGATTGAAAGGCAGCAGCTGGTCAGCCTGCTCACACCGCTTTTGGGAGTGGGCGGGCGTCCCCTCGACTTGCTGGAGCGAGAGATGGCCGAACTATACGTACTGCCCATTGAAAAGAACGGCATGAGCTGGCAGGATGTAGCGGCATTCAACTGGGGCGATAGTGCGGCCGGACGCAACCTCAATCTATTGAAGCTCGGTTATAAAGCGGGGGAGAAACTGCACATCTTCGACTTCTGGCAGAAGAGCCACCGCATCGCCGAGGCCGGGGAAATTGACCTTGGGGAAATCCCATCTCACGGCTGCCGGCTGCTGCGCGTCTGCAAAGTTGAGGAGAGGCCACTGCTGGTGGGTGATACACTGCATATTACGCAGGGCTGCGAGCTAGAGTCCTGGCAGGTGACAGGCAAAACGCTCGAAGTAAAAACGATAGACCTGGGGCGTAGGGCAGAAGGGTCGCTCTGGATATGGAGTCCGGGCAAGATTAACTCAGCTACCTGTGGCACCGAGCCTATCAGCTTTGAAAAAGAAAATAGTCTTTACAGGCTGCCGCTGGATTTCCGGGGCAGCGCCGAGATAATAATCAAGTGGAAATAGGAGGATCGCTACCGTGACTAAATCTAAATATCCCTGGTTCGTATTTGGGACCTTCTTCGCCTTCATGCTCTTCCAACAGGCTGAGCGGTTGGTGATTGGCCCGCTGACCACGCCAATCATGGATGAATTCAAAATTAACCAGGCTCAGATGGGCCTGGTCTTCTCGGGAGCATTGATCGTGGGGGCTATCTTATACCCGGTATGGGGCTACCTCTACGACCGCTTCGCCCGCACCAAGCTGCTGGCGCTGGCCGCCCTCATCTGGGGCGCCACCACCTGGCTGAGCGCGGCGGCGCGCACCTTCCCGCTTTTTATAGCGACCCGCTCGTCCACGGGCGTTGCCGATTCAAGCTACCCGGGGCTCTACAACATCACCAATGATTATTTTGAGCCCAAGGAGCGCGGCAAGATCATGGGACTGCTGCAGATCGCTCAGCCGCTGGGTTACCTGGTAGGCATGATATTGGCGCTGATAATGGGCAGCATAATCGGCTGGCGCGGTGTTTTTTACGTCACCGGCGCCATGGGATTCGTGATGGCCGTGGTCATCTTCTTCGGCGTGAAAGAGCCGCAGCGCGGCAGCACCGAGCCGGAATTGCAGGGCATCGAGCAGAAGGGGGATTACCGCTTCAACTGGAAGACCGCACTGGGCCTTTTCAAGAAAAAATCACTGCTATTCCTCTTCCTCAACTGCTTCACTGGCGTCTTCCCCTGGCAGGTGCTGACCTTCTGGTTCTTCCGCTATCTTGAGACCGGGCGTGGCTACGACTCCACCACGGTGCTTATCACCATGGTCGTGGCCGTGCTGATGCTGGCCGCCGGCTATCCCATCGGAGGCATACTGGGGGACTATTTCTTCAAGCGCAACCAGCGGGGACGCCTGCTGGTCAGTGCGGCCGGCATCCTCATCGCACTGGTGCTGCTGGTATTTGCCATGATGGTGCCCTATAACGAGATGTTCCTTTTCGGGTTCCTGCTGGCCTTCACCTGCATCTTCATGCCGTTCGCCTCGCCCAACGTGGTGACCACCATCTACGATATGACGCTGCCCGAGGTGCGCAGCACGGCCAACGCCCTGCAGAACTTCTTCGAGCAGGTCGGCTCCTCTGTGGCGCCGCTGGTCGCAGGCATTATAGCTGACAGTTCGTCCTTGCAGGATGCAATATTGATCATCTGCGTATCAGCCTGGACCGCCTGCTTCATTTTTATCTCCATCGCGGCATACCTGGTCCCCAAGGACCTTCAGGACCTGCGTAATCAGTTAAAACAAAGGGCAGAGATAGAGAGGGCGCGGGCATAGGCCAAACAGGAGATATGTGAAAAAGGATATCAAGTTCGCCGTGGCGCTGTCAGCGCTGGGCAACCCGGGCGACCGCTTCATGTCCGGCTACAAGCAGGACAGGTCGCCGGAGGAGATGTTCTCCCTGGCCGCTGAGGCCGGCATAGAAGGGCTTGAGTTCGTCTATGACAGGGATATCAGTAAGGGCAACGTCAACCAGATAAAAGAGTACATGGACAAGTACAATATGCAGTGCTGCGATGTGTTGCCCAATCTTTTCAGCAGGAAGGAGTATATCAAAGGCTCGATCACCTCACGGAACCCGAAGGTGGTGGAGCAGGCTAAAAATGAGATCCGTGAAGTCATCGATATCACGAAAAAG
>Ga0315273_10005859_pt1 | contig 15239 bp, 11 predicted proteins | sample YL17G02_0_MG_FD_205753 | JGI IMG/M metagenome (GOLD analysis project Ga0315273, IMG submission 205753) | Sediment microbial communities from Yellowstone Lake, YNP, Wyoming, USA - YL17G02_0 | ecosystem: Environmental > Aquatic > Freshwater > Lake > Sediment | place: USA: Wyoming | collected...
TCGCCAAGACCCTGCTCATCTCGAGCCTGGCGCGGGTGCTGGATCTCAAGTTCAGCCGCATCCAGTTCACGCCCGACCTCATGCCGAGCGACATCACCGGCACCGACATCATCGAGGAGGACCACGCCACCGGGAGGCGCTCGTTCCGTTTCATCCACGGGCCGGTGTTCGCGAACATCGTGCTGGCGGACGAGATCAACCGCACGCCCCCGAAGACCCAGGCGGCGCTCCTGCAGGCCATGCAGGAGAAGGAGGTCACCACCAGCGGGCAGACCTTCCCGCTCGCGCTGCCGTTCTTCGTGCTCGCGACCCAGAATCCCATCGAGCTCGAGGGCACCTATCCGCTGCCCGAGGCGCAACTCGACCGCTTCATGTTCAACGTGCTGGTGGACTACCCGACCCGGGACGAGGAGGAGCGCATCGTCGCCACCACGACCTCGGCCTACGAAGCGAAGCTCGAGCGCGTGCTGTCGGGCGCCGACATCCTCGAGCTGCAGCGGCTCATCCGCCGCGTGCCGGCGGGCGAGCACGTGGTGCGCTACGCCGTGCGGCTCGCGCGCGCGACCCGCGGCGGAGCTTCGGCCGCGGGCGGCGCGGAGGCGCCGGAGTTCGTGCGCCAGTGGGTCTCGTGGGGCGCGGGCCCGCGGGCCTCGCAATACCTGGTGCTGGGTGCCAAGACGCGCGCCGTGCTGCACGGCCGCTTCGCCCCGGGCATCGAGGACGTGCAGGCCGTCGCGCCCGCCGTGCTGCGCCACCGCATCGTCACCAACTTCACCGCCGAAGCCGAGGGCGTGAAGCCCGAGCGCATCATCCAGGAACTGCTCAAGACGGTGCCGACCGAGTAGTCCGCGCATGGCTCCCGCCCCGCACGCACCGCGCCAGGAAGTGGACCTCAAGCGCCAGATCGGCCTCTACGCCGCCACGGCCATCACGGTCGGCAACATCGTCGGCTCGGGCATCTTCAAGTCGCCGAACTCGGTCGCCCAGTTCCTCGACCAGGCGCCGGCGATGATCGCCGTCTGGGTGGTCGGCGGCGTGCTCTCGCTGTGCGGCTCGCTCGCGCTGGTGGAGTTGGCGGTCGCGCAGCCGAAGACCGGCGGGCTCTACGTCTTCATCCGCGAGGGCTTCGGCGACGCCTGGGCCTTCACCTTCGGCTGGGCGAACCTCTGGGTCATCAAGCCCACGCTCATCGCCGCCATCACCTTCGTGTTCGCCGAGTACTTCTGCGACGCGGTGGGCCTGCCCCGCGGCGCGCTGCTGCCGGCGGGCTGCGCCGCCATCCTGCTGCTGACCGGCATCAATGCGCTGGGCGTGCGGCAGGGCGCGGGCACGGCCTCGCTCTTCACCACGCTCAAGGTGCTCGGCATCGCGGCGCTGTGCGTGGCGGCGTTCGCGCTCCCGCACTCCGGCGCGCCGGGACCCACCTTCGGCGGGTACCCCGCGCCGGCCGCCGCCGGGCCCGCCTCCGGCGGGTACCCCGTCGCCCGGCCGCTGCTGCTCGCCCTGGTGCTGGCGATGATCCCGGTGCTGTTCGCCTACGACGGCTGGACCGACGCCACCTACGTGGGCGGCGAGATCGTGGAGCCGAAGCGGAACCTCCCGAAGGCCATCCTCTGGGGCACGGCGCTGGTCATCGCGATCTACGTGGCGACGAACCTGGCCTACTTCCGCGTGCTCACGCCGGGCGAGGTGGCGGCCTACCCGGTGGTGGGTGCGGAGACCATGCGCCGCATCCTCGGACCCTGGGGCAGTCGCGCGCTGGCGGTGCTGGTCGCGGTCTCGACCTTCGGCACCGTGAACGGTTCCATCCTCACCGGACCGCGCGTCACCCTCGCCATGGCCGCCGACGGCCTGCTCTGGAAGCCGCTCGCCCACCTGGACCCCCGGCGCTCCGCACCCGACCGCGCGCTGTGGCTGCAGGCGGCGCTCTCCTGCCTCTGGCTGTGGATCGCCAGCTCGTTCGAGGACGTCTCGGGCTGGTTCGTGACCACGATGTGGCTCTTCTACGGAGTGACGACCGCGGCGCTCTTCGTCCAGCGCCACCGCGAACGCGAGTCCGGCGTGCGCCTCTCCGGCTACCGCACGCCGCTCTACCCGTTCACGCCCATCGTCTTCATCCTCGTCACCGTGGCCATCATCGTGAGCGACCTGTCGGCCAGCGGCTGGCGCGCCGCCGCCGGCGTGATCATCGCCGCGCTGGGCTTCCCGGCGTACTTCGTCTGGCGCAGGCGGAGGAGCGCATGAGCGCGCGACCGCGCGCGGCCGGGAGCGGAAGCGCGGGCCCGCCCCGTCGGTCCGATCGGAGCGCGGTCAAGGGCTACCTCGCGCCCGCGCTCTACGACCTCCAGTACTCCACCTACGGGGAGGACCTCCCGTTCTGGGTGGAGTTGGCCCGCGCCGCGGGCGGGCCGGTGCTTGAGGTGGGCTGCGGAACCGGGCGCGTCCACCTGCCCCTGCTCCAGGCCGGCGTGGACGTCGACGGGTTCGACCTGCAGCCCGCGATGCTCGACGAGTTGCGACGCAAGGCCGCCGCGCTGGGGGCGACCCCGCGCGTGCACGAGGCCGACATGCGCGACTTCGCGCTGCTGCGCCGCTATGCGCTGGTCGTCATCCCGTTCCGCGCCTTCCTGCACAACCTCACGACCGCGGACCAACTCGCGACCCTGCGCGCCTGCCACCGGCACCTCCTGCCCGGCGGCCGGCTGGTGGTGGACCTCTTCTACCCGAGCTTCGCGCGCCTGACCGAGCGCGACGGGGAGTGGCGCCTCGAACGCGAGTTCGCGCACCCCGAGAGCGGCCGCCCACTGAGCGTCGTCTCGCGGCGCCGCAGCGATCGGGTGAACCAGACGATGTGGGTCGAGATGGAGCTGCGCGAGCACGACGAGCGGGGCGCCGTGCTCGCCACGCACCCTCAGAGTTTCGCGCTGCGCTGGATCTACAAGCCCGAGATGGAGCTGCTCTTCCAGGTTGCGGGTTTCGCGCGTCGGGAGGTCGCGGGTGGCTTCGACGGACGGCCGCTGCTCCACGACACCGATCAGATGATCTGGACCGCGTGGAAGGACTGACGTGAGCGCCTCCTCCCCCCGCTCCGGCTCCGGTGCCCGACCCGACCTCGGGCTGGCGGGCACGCGCCCCGCGGACCGCGAGTTGCTCGATCCTGCCGTGGTCGCGCGGCTTGCGCACCTCGACGTGCGCGCGCGGCTGGTGGTCGAGGGCTTCATCGCCGGCATGCACCGCTCGCCCTTCCACGGCTTCAGCGTCGAGTTCGCCGAGCACCGGCCCTACATGCCCGGCGACCCGCTCAAGAGCCTCGACTGGAAGGTCTGGGCGCGCACTGACCGCTTCCTCGTCAAGCAGTACAACGAGGAGACCAACCTGCGCTGCCACCTGCTGGTGGACTTCTCGGGCTCGATGGGATTCAAGTCGGCGCGCGCCGCCATGACCAAGCTCGAGTACGCGCAGTGCCTGGCCGCCTCGCTCGCCTGGCTCATGCTCCACCAGCAGGACGCCGTGGGCCTGCTGCTGTTCGCCGAGCGGCCACTGCGCTACGTGCCGGCGCGGGCCGTGCGCTCGCACCTCGACGTGGTGCTGAAGACGCTCGGCGGGCTCGAACCGCAGGGCCGCACGCGGCTCGGTCCCGCGCTGCACGAACTGGCCGAGCGCATCAAGCGCCGCGGCCTGGTGGTGCTCTGCTCGGACCTCATGGACCGGCCGGCCGAGGTGCTGACCGGGCTGCAGCACTTCCGCCACGACCACCACGAGGTGGTGGTCTTCCATATCCTCGACCCCGACGAGCTCGACTTCCCCTACACCGACAGCACGACCTTCGTGGACCTGGAAAGCGGCGAGCGGCTCACCACCGAGCCCTGGGAGATCGCGCGCCGCTACCGCGAGCGGCTCGCCGCCTGGACCGCGCAGTACCGGCGGCAGTGCCGCGAGAACCGCATCGACTACGTGCAGATCGACACCCGCACCCCGTTCGACCAGGCGCTGCTTGCGTATCTCGAAAAACGCGCGAGGCTGCTGTGATCCTTCGCGTCGATCCCGCGGGGCGTGAGGTAGCGCCGTGAACTTCCTCAACCCGCTCTTCCTCTTCGGTCTGCTCGCCGCGGCCATCCCGGTCGTCATCCACCTGTTCACGCGGCGGCGCCCGCGCGAGCGGCCGTTCCCCTCGCTCGAATTCCTCGCCGAGGTGAACCAGAGCGAGATCCGCCGCCTGCGCCTGAAGCAATGGCTGCTGCTGCTGCTGCGCACGCTGGCGGTGGCCGCGATCGCGCTGGCCATGGCGCGACCAGCCGTGCGGAGCACCGGAGCCCGCTCCAGTGCCGCGACCACCGTGATCGCGCTCGTGGACATGAGCGGCAGCATGGGCTCCGCCGCCGGCGCGTCCTCCGGGGGCCAGGCCGCCACGCTTGCCGGTCAGGCTCGCCGGGTGGTCGAGGATCTGCTCACCACACTCGGACCGTCCGACGAGTTGCTGCTCGTCCCCTACGACCGCACCCCGCATCCCGGGAGCGCGCGGCCGAGCAGCGACGTGGGACGGCTGCGTGCGGCCGCGCAGACGCTGGACGCGGGCGCGATGACGACGGAGCACCGCGCCGCACTCGAGTTCGCCACCCGCGCGCTGGCCGGGACGCAGGCCCTCAACCGCGAGTTGTTCTGGGTCTCGGACTTCCAGGCTGCGGGCTTCCCCTCGAACTCGTTCGCTGCCACGCCCGCCGGGCCCTGGGCCCAGACGCGCGTCTACCTGGTCCCGCTCGCCCCGCGCAGCCGCGCCAACGTGGCCCTCACCGATGCGGCGCTCGCCCCCACGGAGAGCGGCCTCGCGCTGACCGTGTCGGCCTCGTCGTATGGCGCGAGCCCCGGCGATCTCGCCGTCGAGGCGCACGATGCGCAGACCCGCGCCGAGCTGGCGCGCGGCTTCCTCGCCCTGCCCGCGCGCGGCGCCACCGCGACGCTCCTGCCACTCGCGCGCATCCCCGACCAGGGCGGTGTGGTGACGATCCCGGACGATCCGCTGCCACTGGACAACCGCCGCGTGTTCGCGGCCGGCCGCTCGGGCACGCTGCGCGTCGTGCTGCGCGAGGACGGCCCGCCCTCCACGCTCCGGCTCGCGCTCGAGGCGGGGGCCCCGGCCTCGGGCCTCGCGGTCGAGACCGTGGCCGCCGCGGCACTGCCCGCGCGGCTCGCGGGCGCGGACGTGCTGGTGCTGAACGATCTCGAGCGGCTGGGCGCGATGGAGACCCAGGCCGTGCTCGACTTCCAGCGCTCGGGCGGCGGCGTGCTCGTCGTGCTCGGCGCCCGCGCCGATGCGGCCTTCTGGAACGGCTCGCTGTTGCGCGAAGCGGGCCTGGGCAGGCTCGGCGGCGCCGAGCAGGCGGCGCCCGAGGCCGCCTGGCGCCTGGTGCGCTCGCTCGCGGGACACGCCGCGCTCGCAGGCTTCCCCGCGCGGCCGGGGGAGCCGCTCACCACCGCGCGCTTCGGCGCCATCCGCGCGTTCGCCACCGCCCCGGGCGCCCGCACGTTGCTCGAGTTCGACCGCGCGCACCCGGCACTGGTCGAGGGCACGCGCGTGCTGGCCTTCGCGGCGGGGCTCGACCCGCAGGCCTCGGATTTCCCCGTGAGCGGCGCGTTCCTGCCACTCCTGCACCAGGCGGTCAAGGTGCTGGGTCGCGGCACGGCGGCCGCTTCACTGATGCCGGGCGAACGCTACAGCGCGCCAGCGGCGACCGGCCTGTGGCGCATCGAGGACGACCAGGGGCGCGAGGTGCCGGCCGAACTGGTGGCCGCGGCGGGCGCGACGCGCCTGGTCTCGGCGCCGCTCGAGCGGCCCGGCCTCTACCGCGTGGTCCAGGGCGCGACCGTGCGCAGCACGTTCGCCGTGAACCCGGACCCGCACGAGTCGGACCTGGCGACCATCCCCGAGGCGGCGCTGGTGCGCGCGTTCCCCGCCGGACGCGCGCAGATCGTCCAGCCGGGCGCGGGCTTCGCGCGCCGCGTGCGCGAGGCCCGCTTCGGCCGCGAGTTGTGGTCGTGGTTCGTGGCACTGGCGCTGTTGCTGCTCATCGCCGAAAGCGTGATCGGGCGACTCGGCCTGGCGGGCGCGGGGGGTGCCACCTCTCCACCGCGCGCCTGATCCATGCCGCCGCGTCTGCAGGCCTTCCTCGCCGTCGTGCTCTGGGGAATCTCGTTCGTCGCCACCAAGGCGGCGCTGCGCGAGGTCTCGCCTGTCACGCTCATCTTCACGCGCTCCGCGCTCGGGACCACGCTGCTGCTCACCACGCTCGCCGCGCGCCGCCTGCCGCTGGTGCCTCCGCGCGCCTCGTGGGGCCCGCTCGCGCTGATGGGCTTCGTCGGGGTGTGCTTCCATCAACTACTCCAGGCCTTCGGCATCCGGCTCACGACCGCCGTGCAGGCCGGCTGGATCGTCGGGTTGATCCCCATCTGGTCGGCGGTGCTGGCGGGGTTGTTCCTGCGCGAGCGTTTCGGCGCGGGCAAGGTCGCGGGGCTCGCGCTCGGCTTCGCGGGCGCCGCGCTGGTGGTGTCCCGCGGGCGCGCGACCCCGGACTTCCTCGCCCTGCCGGGCACGCGCGGCGACCTGCTGATGCTCGCGAGCACGCTCAACTGGGCGATCTACACCACGCTCGGGCACGCCACCATCCGCCGTCTCGGAAGCCTGCGCGCCACCGCGGGCGCGATGCTGTTCGGCGGGTTGATGCTCGTTCCGCTCTTCCTGCGCGCGGGTGGCTGGCGGGAGTACGCGACGCTCTCCGGCGTCGGGCTCGCGGCGGTGCTCTACCTGGGGATCGGCGCCTCGGGACTCGGCTACCTGTTCTGGTGCGGCGCGCTCGAGAAGGTGGAGACCTCGCGGGTGGCCGCCTTCCTGTACCTCGAGCCACTCGTGACGCTGGTCACGGCCGTGGCGCTGCTGCACGAGCCGGTGGGGCTGACGACCCTGGCCGGCGGACTCGTGGTGCTCGCGGGCGTGGCATTGGTGCAGCGCGCGCGGCTCGCGCCACCCCTCACTGAAAAGGAGACGTTCCGATGACCCCCGACCAGCAGGACCGGCAGGATGCAGCCCCCCTCACCGGCGTGATGGCCGACCTCGTGGCCTACCAGGCTGGCTCGGTGGTGAGCCGCATCATCCTCAAGAAGAGCACCGGCAACGTGACCGTGTTCGCCTTCGACCAGGGCCAGGGCCTGAGCGAGCACACCACCCCCTTCGACGCGCTGGTCCACATCCTCGACGGCGCGGCGGAGATCACCGTGGGCGGCACGCCCCACGACCTGCGGGCGGGCGAGATGATCCTCATGCCCGCGACCATCCCGCACGCGCTCAAGGCGAACCAGCGCTTCAAGATGGCGCTGACCATGATCCGGTCGTAAGCCTCCCCCCGGAGGGGGGCGGACGCCCCAGCCAAGCGGAGCCCCCGGGCCCTGAGGACCCGGGGGCTCGCATGTCGCGGGGGCTGCTAGTCCTTGAGCTCGACTTCCTTCGGCAGGATCTCGGGGTTCAGCGCCTTGAGCATCACGCGGCGATTGCGCACGTAGTCGTTCTCGCCCTTCTCCGGCGACACCAGGAGCTCGCTCTCGCCGAATCCCATGGCCGTGTAGTTGTCCGCGGTGAGGTGGAAGTTCTGAAGCAGGAAGTCGCGCACCGCATCCGCGCGGGCCTGGCTCAGCTTCAGGTTGGCGGCCGCCGAGCCACGCGAATCCGAGTGCCCCTGAACCTCGATCTTGAGGTCCACGAACTTCTCGAGGATCGCTCCCGCCTCGCGCAACTTGTCCTCCGACTCCGGACGCAGCGTGGCCTTGCCCAGATCGAAGTTGATGTTCTGCAGGCGGATGACACCCTCGCGCATCAACTGCTTCTGGGTCTCCGAGATCGGCGCCGGCATCGGGACCAGTTTCTCCACGATCCTCTCGACGATCTGGGGAGGAGGAGGCTTGATCTTGGAAAGCAGGATCGCTTCGACCTGGCTCTCGCTGCACCCGTTGCTGTTCACCGCCTCACCCTTCGGCGTGTCGGGGCACTTGTCGATGCCGTCACAGATCCCGTCACCGTCCGCGTCCGTCTGGCAGCCGAATGGGTCGACAAGGCAGCCCCTCTGGGTGTTATTGCACTTGTCCAAGCGGTCCTGAACGCCGTCCTGGTCGTAGTCCCCAACTGGCAGGCAGCAGAGGGTGGCCTGGTCTGCGGCCTTCGGCGCGTCAGCCGAGGACACGCCGGCGACAACCGCCAGAAGCAGAACAACGAACAACATCCGGGGTACGAGCATTGGGGCGACCTCCTCCATGGTCTGCCGGCCCCGCAAGCGCGGTCGCGCCCCGGTCCCCGGCGTATTGACTAGCGCACTTATAGCGCTTCCGCACCCTGCGGGTCAATAGGCCGTTTTGTGATGCCGGACGCGTGGAATCGGGTCACCGGCGCGTCCCGGACACACGCCGGGAACCGCAAACAGAGTTCCCTGCGTCGCTTGAGGCCCGCGGCGGCCCGCTGCTAGGCTGCCGCGGGTTCCGCCCCGCGGCGGGACGTCGTTACGAACGCGGCCGTGGACCGCCCGGGAGATCCCTGTGGCGGCTTTTTGGCATGGCGCTCGGGCAGGGAGCACCTTGAAGAGACGGGACGCGCCACCACCACCGCCTTCCGAGCCGTTCCTGCGGGACGAACTGGCCGAGCGCATCGCACAACTCGCCGGACGCATCCCCGAGGCGGCGGAACTGCTGGAGATCGTGCGCGCAGGCCGATTCCGCGCGGGACTGCGCGGCCTCACAGGCTCGGCCCGCGGCTACCTCGCGGCCTGGTTGCAGCGGACGACGGGCCGCCGCGTGCTCTACGTGGTCGGCCACGGCGACGCCTTCGAGGAAGCCCGCGACGACCTCGAGTACTTCCGTGGGCCGGGGGCGACGCTCACCCTGCCCGAGCCCGACACGCTCCCGTACGACCCGTCCTCGCCGCACCCGGGGATCACCGCCCAGCGCCTCGAGACGCTGGGCCGCCTCGCCCGCGAGCGGACGGCGGGTGCCTCCGGGTCGGGCGTGGTGCTCGCCACGGTGCGCGGCGTACTGCAGAAGGTGCCGCGGCCGGAGCGCCTGGCGCGCGCTCTGCTCGAGTTGCGCGTGGGGCACGACTACGACCCGGTCGCGCTCATGGAGCGGCTCGTCTTCATGGGCTACGAGCGGTTCGCCGAGGTCGAGTCGGTCGGGCACTTCGCACGGCGTGGCGGGATCCTCGACATCTACGCGGCCGGGCTCGCCGACCCGCTGCGGCTCGAGTTCGACGGCGACACGCTGGTCTCGCTGCGGCGCTTCGACGCCTCCACCCAGCGCTCGCTCGAGCAGTTGCCAGCGGCCACGGTACTGCCGCGCTACGAGGTCGTGATCGAGCCCCACGAGGCCGCCGCGGTGGCCGAGCGGCTGCGCGCGGCGCGCGAGGAGCGCGGCTCCGGAACGGACGCGGACGACGCCCGGGCCCGTGGCTCGTGGCTCTTCCACGACGGCATGGAGCGCTTTGCCGCGCACTACGATCCCGACCTGGGCACGCTGCCCGACTACCTGCCCGACGATACGATCGTGGTGCTCGACGACCCCGGCCGGTTGCGCGTGCGCGCCGCAGAGCTGGACGAGCTCGTGCGCCATGGCTTCGAAGCGGCGCGCGGACCCTACCCGTCCATCTCACCGCCAGAGGCGCTGTTCCTGCCGGGCGCGGCGTTCGACACGCTCACCACTTCGCGGCCGGGGGTGGACTGGCTCGGCTCCATCGTCGAAGTCGGCGACGCCGGGCGTTACCCGCACACCCTGGTGGTGGACTGCGTGCCCGCCGAGCCGGTGCAGCGCTCGATGGAGCGGCTGAAGAACCACCTCGCCGAGCTGGGCGCGAACGGGGTGCAGCCCGTCATCCTCTGCGACAACCCGGGGCAGCGCGACCGGCTCTTCGAGCTGCTCGGCGACACCGGCGCCACGCTCGGCGTGGGCCTGGTCTCGGCGGGGTTCACGCTCAAGGCGGCCGGACTCGCGGTCCTCACCGACCACGAGATCTTCGCGCGCTACCGGCGGCGGCGGCGGCGCCTGAAGAAGACCGGCGGACTCTCGCTGGCCGAGCTCTCGGCGCTCAAGCTGGGCGACTTCGTGGTCCACGAGGACCACGGCATCGGCGTCTACCGCGGCATGCAGCGCCTGAACCTGAACGGGCAGGAGACCGACTGCCTCGAGCTCGGCTATGCCGAGCGCGACCGGCTCTTCGTGCCAGTGCAGCAGTTGGCGCTGGTCTCCCGCTACGCCGCCGGCGAGGGCGCGCGCCCCGGCCTTCACCGGCTGGGCTCGGGTGCGTGGCAGAAGACCAAGGCGCGCGCCCAGCGGGCCATCCAGGACATGGCCGGGGGCCTGATCCGCGCCTACGCCGCGCGCCAGGCGCTCCAGGGCCACGCCTTCCCGGCCGACGCGGTCTGGCAGCGCGAGCTCGAGGCCTCGTTCCCGTACGAGGAAACGCCCGACCAGCTCAAGGCCATCGAGGAGGTCAAGCGGGACATGGAATCGGAGCGGCCCATGGACCGCCTGATCTGCGGCGACGTGGGCTACGGCAAGACCGAGGTGGCGATCCGCGCGGCGTTCAAGGCCGTGCAGGATGGCCGGCAGGTTGCCATCCTCGTGCCCACCACTATCCTCGCGCAGCAGCACCTGCTGGTCTTCCGCGAGCGCCTCGCCGACTTCCCGGTCAAGGTGGAGGTGCTGTCGCGCTTCCGCACCCCGAAGCAGCAGAAGGAGGTCGTGGCCGGGCTCGCCCGCGGCGAGGTGGACATCGTGATCGGCACGCACCGGCTGCTCTCGAAGGACGTCAAGTTCCGCAACCTCGGGCTGGTCGTGATCGACGAGGAGCACCGCTTCGGCGTGGCGCAGAAGGAGAAGATCCGCCAGATCACCACCACCGTGGACGTGCTGGCCATGACCGCCACGCCCATCCCGCGCACGCTCAACCTCTCGCTCGCCGGGGCGCGCGACATGTCGGTCATCGAGACCCCGCCGCGCGACCGGCTGCCGGTGCACACCGAGATCCTCGAACTCGACGAGGAGGTGGTGACCGACGCCATCCTGCGCGAGGTGGACCGCGGCGGGCAGGCGTTCTTCGTCCACAACCGGGTGGAGACCATCCACAACGCCGCGCTGCGCCTGCAGAAGCTGGTGCCGCAGGTGCGGGTCGCGGTCGCGCACGGCCAGATGCACGAGCGCGAACTCGAGCGCGTGATGCTCGAGTTCCTCGACCGGCGCTGGGACGTGCTGGTCTCGACCATGATCATCGAGTCCGGCATCGACATGCCGAGCGTGAACACGCTGGTCGTGGACCGCGCCGACACTCTGGGGCTGGCCCAGCTCTACCAGTTGCGCGGGCGCGTCGGACGCTCGGCGCACCGTGCTTACGCCTACCTGCTGGTGCCTTCGCGGCGTGTGCTCACCGAGGAGGCCGAGAAGCGCCTGCGCGTCATCGAGGAACTCGACGAGCTGGGCGTGGGATTCAAGATCGCGCTCAAGGACATGGAGATCCGCGGGGCCGGGAACCTGCTCGGGCCCGAGCAGCACGGCTTCATCCTCGGGCTCGGCTTCGACCTCTACGTCAAGCTGCTCGAGGAGGCGGTGGCCGTGCTCAAGGGCGCCGCCGCGGAGGTCAAGCCCGAGCCGCGGCTGCTGACCGACTGGAGCGCCTTCCTGCCCGACGACTACGTGCCCGATGAGCACGAGAAGCTCAACCTCTACCGCCGCCTCGCCGACACGCGCACCACCGACGAACTGGACGACCTCACGCTCGAAATGCTCGACCGCTTCGGCCAGCTCCCGCCGCCCGCCGTGGCGCTGTTCGAGCTGCGTGGCCTGCGTCTGCTCGCCGCCACCGGCGAGGTCGAGAGCCTGCGCGTGTTCCAGGACGTGACCGAGTTCGTGCTGCGGCGGCCCCTGAAGCCCGCCGAGATCCGCACCGTGGTCGGGATGCTCACCTTCCAGGTCGAGTTCTTCACCGGCCGCGAGTTCGGCCTGCGCGTGCGCGGCCAGAGCCTGGTGCTGCTGAACCGCACCCGCGAGACGTTGCAGGCGCTGGCCGTGGCGGTGGCGCCGGCGGCGGGGGGACCCGGCGCGTAGGCGCGCGCTCCCGGGGCGTGCGAAGATGCCCGGCATGAACGGACCGCCGACCCCGCGATCCGGGAGCGCATCCGGGCCCTGACCTTCGAGTTGATCGGCGAGGGGGAGCCGCTCTGAGATGGTGCAGCATGCGGGCCTCACGCTGGAGCGCTGGGCCAGCCTCAGGCCCGACCAGCAGTTGCTGATGATCGCCAACAAGATGATCCGCGCCGCGAAACTCATGGCGCCGGCGGACCAGGAACGGCTGAAGAACTCCTGCGCGCGGGCGCTGCAGCTCACGGACCTCACCATCGCGGCGCGACGCGAGCACGGATTCCGCCGCGAACTGCTGCGCTGGCGCGATCTGGTCGCCCGCTTGTGGCTCGAGCCCGGGAGCGACCCGCAGGCGCACCGGGACGCGCTGCGCCATCTATTGCTCTTCTCCCCCGCGACGGCGCGGCAGATCCCCTTCGTGCTCGGCGAAGGCCCCGCCGATTCCTGAACGGCCCGTCGCCTGGCCGCCCGTGCGTTCGTGCGTTCGCGCTGGCTGCGGGACACCCGAGGCGCTAGCCTGCCGCGCATGACCGTGGACTCTGAACCTTCCTGCGGCTGCGCCCCGCCCGAGAGCCCGCCCACGACCGACCGCACCCGCCATCTGCGTGACGCGCTGCGGCTCGAGTACCTGACTGTCGGCTGGAACGTGATCGAGGGGTTGGTCGCCGTGACCGCCGCGCTCGCGGCGCGCAGCGTCGCCCTGCTCGGTTTCGGGCTCGACTCCTTCGTCGAGACGGCCTCGGCGCTCATCCTGGTCTGGCGGCTCGGCACCGAGCGCGACGCCGCGACTGCGGGCTGGGCGCTGGATCGCGCGGCCGTCGAACGGCTCGACCGGCGAGCGCATCGTCTGGTCGGGCTCTCGCTATTCCTGCTCGCCGCGTACGTGGCGTTCGACGCGCTCGGGGCCCTATGGCGGAGCGAGCGCCCCGAGCCGAGTCTGCCGGGCATCGCGATCACGGCACTTTCACTCGGCGTCATGGTCTGGCTGGCGCGCGCCAAGCGCCGCGCGGCCGCCCGGCTCGCAAGCCGCGCACTCGCCGCCGACTCGTTCCAGACCACCGCCTGCTGGTGGCTCTCGCTCATCACCCTGGGGGGTATCGGGCTCAACCTCCTGCTCGGCTGGTGGTGGGCTGATCCGCTGGCCGCGCTGGGCATGACCTGGTTCCTCGCCGCCGAGGGCCGGGAGGCATGGCGCGGAGAAGATTGCGGCTGCCACTAGAATCGGCCGCGGGCGGCGCGCGCGGCGGTTGCAACCGCCACCCGACTCCTGTAAACACAGGGTGGACTCGACTCTCACAATCATCCCAAAGGACCGCCATGAGACCCTCGCCGATACCCACCCGCCTTCTCGCCCTGGCGCCCGTCGCCGTCGTCCTCGCCGCGCTGCTCGCGGGGTGCTCTTCGGGACCCGCCGTGCTCGCGAAGGTCGGTGACCGCAAGATCACGGTGGATGACTTCCTCGATGTCGCCAGCCGCAGCCAGGGCCAGTACCCGGGGAGCCCCGACTCCGCCAAGACCGCCCTGCTCGAGGACCTGGTCAAGCGCGAACTGGTGGTGAGCGAGGCACTCAAGCGCGGCCTCGTCAGCCCCGAGGACCAGGCGCGGATGCTCCGCCAGGCGCAGGAGCAACTCGCCCTGCGCGCGCTGATCCAGCAACTGGCCCCGCGCGACGTGCCGGTGAGCGACGCCGAGGTCCAGGCCCTCTACCAGCAGCGCGCCCACGAGGCGCACGCGCTGATCGTGTTCACGCCCGACCGCGCGGCGTGCGACCAGGCGTTCGGCGAGATCCAGCGCGGCGCCGACTTCGGCGCGACCGCCGACCGCTTCAACACCACGGGCATGACCCCACCGGGCGGCGACCTGGGATTCATCACCCCCGGCACACTGATGCCCATCCTCGACGATGCGCTGACCCGCGGCCCGGTCGGGAAGGTGCTCGGTCCGATCGAGTCGCCGACCGATGGCTGGTTCCTCGTCCAGGTGATCGAGCGCCGGCCGCGCCAGCAGGAACCCTTCGAGCAGGTGCGTGAGATGCTGCGCCAGGGGCTCCAGCAGGGCAAACAGCGCGTCCTGATGAACCGCGTCCAGCACGACCTGACGACGCAATACCACGTGACCGTCGAGGCGGGTGCGTCGCAGGCGCTCTTCGCCCGCCACAACACTCCGAAGGACACGATGGCGGTGGGCAGCATCCAGATGCCGGTCGCCGCCAAGCCCACGCCCGAGGAGGCGCGCCAGGTGCTCGTGCGCTACGACGGCGCGGAAGGCAAGCCCGGCACTTACACGCTGGGCGAGGCGATCCTGGACCTGCAGGACGCGTCGAAACCCCGGCCCAACTGGTCGGTCATGCCCATGATCGACCAGTGGTTGAAGAACGCGGTACTGCAGCGTGTCGCCCTCATCGAGGCCCGCCGGCGACGCCTCGGCGAGGAACCCGCGCTCGCGCGCCAGGCCCGCGCGCAGATGGAGAACGTGCTGCTCCAGACCGCCTACGAGACGCTCGTGCTGAACTCGGCCACGGCCACCGGCGACGACGTGCAGGCCGCCTACCTGCGCCACGCTGCGCAACTGCCGGGCAAGGACGGCGCGCCGATCGAGTACGCGAAGCTCGACCCGAACATCCAGCAGGCGCTCCAGAACGAGGCGCTCGAGTTCGCGCGCGAACGCCGGCTCAAGGAACTGACGGACGCCCTCGCGCTCCAGCTGAAGCCGGTCGTCTACAAGGACCGGCTGAAGCGGATCCCGTGGCCGGTGCCGCCGGCCGAACCGGGGAAGTAATCGGTTGTGGAGCGCAGAATGTTGGTGACGAGGGCCGTGGCCGACCCAGCCGCGGCCCTCGCGGCCTTTCAGAACGCCAGTTTGAGCGTGTGGCGCCTGGGGTTGGCGATCCCCGGCGTGTCGATCATCCCGCGGTAGTACTCCTCCCAGGGTTTGGGCAGCGTGATCAGCGAGGGGAAGCGCCGGCCCACCAGCAGGGCCGCTGGACCGAGCGGGTCCGGGCGCAGCCCCAGCTTCATCGCCGGGGTCTCCGCATCGTGGTTCTCCGAGACCGGCTTGCCGAAGTTGGACCACGCCAGCAG
>Ga0315273_10005860_pt1 | contig 15237 bp, 9 predicted proteins | sample YL17G02_0_MG_FD_205753 | JGI IMG/M metagenome (GOLD analysis project Ga0315273, IMG submission 205753) | Sediment microbial communities from Yellowstone Lake, YNP, Wyoming, USA - YL17G02_0 | ecosystem: Environmental > Aquatic > Freshwater > Lake > Sediment | place: USA: Wyoming | collected...
CGCCCCGGGGTAAGCGATGGTTCCCGTAAGGCCAGCCCGGAGTGCCCCACATTCTGGCTTCTGGCTTCTGGCTTCTGACTTCTCCGTTTGCGGCCATGCCGCGCTGTGCTACAGCGGCAGGTGTGCCTGTGTCCCTATCTGCCGGGCGGTGTAGGATAATAGCAACATGAAGTCCTTCGGATCCCTGCTGTTCTTGGGGCTTGCGGGCGGCGCCCTGTTTGCCGCCGACGTGCACCTGGTTGAGGAGATTATTACCAAGGTCAATGGCGACATCGTCACGCGCAGCGAACTGGACCGCAGTCGCAAACAGATGGGAGCCGAACTCCAGACGCGCGGCGTGAAGGGCGACGCGCTGACCAAGGCCATGCAGGAGCGCGAAAAAGACATCCTGCGCGACCGCATCGACCAGTTGTTGCTGGTGCAGAAGGCCAACCTGCTGAGCATCAATGTCGACAGCGAGCTGTCAAAATACATGGCCGACATCCAGCTTCAGAACAAAATCACCGATTCGGAGAAGTTCCAGCAGTGGATTCGCGAGCAGACCGGCATGACCTGGGAGGACTTCCGCCTGGAGACCAAGAATGGCATGCTGACGCAGCGGGTCATCCGGCAGGAGGTCGGCGGTAAGATCAGCGTGCCCAAGCCCGAGTTGCAGAAGTACTACCAGGAGCACAAGAAGGAGTTCGAGCGCGAGGAGCAGGTCTTTCTGCGCGAGATCTTTCTCAACGCCGAGGGCAAGGACGAGAAGGCCGTCGCCGCCGCCGACAAGAAGTCCAAGGACCTGGTCGCGCGCCTGCGCAAGGGAGAGAAGTTCCCCGAGATGGCCCGGGACAACTCCGATTCGCAATCGGCGCAGCAGGGCGGCGACATCGGCGCGTGGAAGCGCGGTTCGCTCGACAAGAAGATCGAGGAGATCGTTTTCAACCAGCAGCGCAATTACATCAGCGATCCCATCCGCACGCCCAACGGTTTTCTGATCCTGAGGATCGAGGAAAGACACAAGGCGGGGCTGCCGGCGTTCGAGGAAGTCGAAAACGAGATCACCGAGAAGCTCTACATGCCGCTGTTCCAGCCCCGCGTGCGCGAGTACCTGACCAAGCTCCGCGAGGAGGCGTTTCTCGAGATCAAGGACGGTTACATCGACACGTCCGCCGCGCCTGGCAAGCTCACCAAGTGGAGCGACCCGGCGCAGTTGAAGCCCGAGACGGTGACCAAGGAGGAAGTCGCCTCCCGGATACGCCGCCGCCGCCTGTTGTGGATGGCCCCGGTTCCGGGCACCAAGACCACGGTGGCGAAGACCTCGAGATCCAAGTGACGGCGGCCCGATGAAATCACCTTACGCAGCCGATCTCGAACCGAACCAGCCGGTCACCGCGACCTTCCTGGTTGTCGCCAAGGAGGTGCGGCAGAAGAAGACCGGCGAGCACTACCTCTCTCTCACGCTCGGCGACCGAACAGGCCACATCGACGCCAAGATGTGGGACAACGTCCGCGAAGTGGTCGAAACCTTCGAGCGCGACGACTTCGTGCAGGTCAAGGGCCTGGTGCAGGTCTATCAGAACAAGCCGCAGTTGACCATCCACAAGATGATCCGCGTGGATGAGCGCGAGATCGACTTCGCCGACTTCTTCCCCTCCTCCAAGCGCGATCCGGAGGAGATGTTCGCCGAACTTCAGGGGATCGTCGCGGCTCTTGAGAACCCGCATCTCAAGGCGCTCGTGGAAGGCCTGTTCGCCGACCCCGAAATCGCGCGCCGCTACCGCACCGCGCCGGCCGCCAAAATGATCCACCACGCCTACCTGGGCGGGCTGATCGAGCACCATCTCTCGCTCGCCGCACTGGCGCGCACAGTGGCCGCGCACTACCGGCAGGTCGACCTCGATCTGCTTCTGACGGGCGTGCTCCTCCACGACATCGGCAAGATCTTCGAGCTGGATTACGAACGCGGCTTCTCCTATTCCGACGACGGCCAGTTGCTCGGTCACATTACCATCGGGCTGCGAATGATCGGCGAGCGGATCCGCGCCATCCCCGGCTTTCCGCCCAAGCTGGGCGCGCTGGTCGAGCACATGGTCCTGAGTCATCACGGCGAGCTGGCGTTCGGGTCGCCGAAAGCGCCGATGTTCCCCGAGGCCCTGTTGCTGCACCATCTGGACAACCTCGATTCCAAGATGGAATGCATGAGGGCGGCGGCGGAGAAGGATCACAACATCGCGGGCAACTGGACCAGCTACAACACGGCGCTGGAACGCGTGGTCCTGAAGAAGGGCAAGTACCTGGGCGAGACGGGGGAGGCGCCTCCGGCGCGTCCGCCGGAGGCCGGCCACCCCGCGCCAACGGCGCCGCGCACGCCGCCCGCGGCGAAACCCGGGTCCCTGTTCGGCGAGAAACTGACGCAGGCATTGAGGAAGGATTCCTAGGAGCCGTATGCGACGACCCGGCGTCCCTCGCGAAATCCCGCCGCCGCTCGAACTGGAGTGTCTGAAGACGCTCTGGACGCTCGGCGAGGGAAACGTCAAGGACGTCCGCCACGTTCTGGAGCCCGTACGCAGCCTGGCCTACACCACGGTCATGACCGTGCTCGACCGGCTCGCTCACAAGGGCGTCGTCAGCCGCCGTAAGGTGGGCCGGTCGTTCGTCTACACGCCCGCGGTGACGCGGGACGCGTTGCGCCGCCCCGCCGTCCGCGAACTGCTGGAGAACTTCTTCGACGGCTCCGTACAGGCGCTCATCGCGTATCTGAGATCCGAGCCGCTTCCGGCGCCCGCCGTCCCCGAACCGCCCGACGACCGCCTGGATACGACGCTTCTCTGAGACAGAAGAAGCCGCGGATGAACGCGGATGGGAAGAATCCTGTCTGCGTCCATCCGCTCTGCACAGCCTGAAGGCCGTGCCACCCCACAGCCTGAAGGCCGTGCCACCACAAAAAGGCTTACCATTCCACTGCGAAACGTGTGAAAATAAGCATCTCTAACTCCGTATTCGGAAAGCGGCGTCATATCTCGCTGTGTGTGGGGCAGAGGTACGCTGTATGTGTCGCTGCTCCTCCCGATGACGAGCGGCGCGAGAGGAGGACGGAATGGAGGACTGCCCGCACCCCAGTTGCGGCGGCGTGGTCTCGGCGGCCGGCGGCGCGGGACTCTGCCGCGAATGCAGGGAGCCTGCCGGCGCCTGCCGGTTGTGCGGCGCATGGAACCGGCCCTTCGCGCAATTCTGTCGCGCTTGCGGGAAGCGTTTCCAGTTTGGGGGCGCGGATCTGGGCTCGCTCGGCGCCGGGATGCTCGACAAGCTGCCGCGTGAGCCGGTGGCGCTCGAGATCCCGGCCGAGTTCTGGATCGCTCCGGTCTCGTTCGGCGGCTACCTGTGGGCGCTCTCGACCGACGGCGGCCTGTGGCGGGTCAACCCGGCCCGCGGCGAGGTGCTGCCGCTTTTGCCGCTCGGTCCCGGGTTCGGGCGCTCCTCGTTTGTCATCCGGTTCCTCTCGCTGCCCGGCCGCCGGAACCCGGCGCCCTGCCTGGTGGCCGCCTCGCCCGCGGCGGTGGCCATCCTGAACCTCGCCGAGCCCAGTGCGGAACCGCTCCTGGTCGCTCCCGAAAGCGGGGGCCGCTTCCTGGCCGACTTGGTAGAAGATGGCTTTGCGGCTGTCGCGGTCCACGAAGGGCGGGTGTTTGTGCTCGAGCGGCGCGGCGGCGAACTCGCGATGGTCTCCCACCAGGTTGCCACCGGCGTCCAGGAGCGGTGCCGCCTGGAAGCGTCCGATGCCGCTGGTCCGCTGGTAATCGGCAATCACGTCTGGGCTTACAACCCGGCTTCGCTGCTGCACGTTTCCGGCGCCAGTTCCAGCGCATTGCCGCTGGCCGAGGGCGTGACGCCGTTTCGGTCTTTGGCCGGCGTCCACGATTTCCGCTTCCCTCTGGGTTCCGCGGTTTGGCTGACCGCGCCGGACGGAGTCTACCTGCCCGCGCGGGCGGCGGACCGGTCCGGTTTTCTTCACTTGTCTTCGGTGCACGAGTCCTTGCAGCAGCATTTCCTGGCCCTGGATGGAGGCTTTTCGTACTCCGCGGACGCTGGCGGGCGTCTCATCGTCGCCGGCGGCGAGAAACTCGCCGTTTTCGAGGGCCGCAACAAGGTGGCGGAGATGCCGGCCCCGTCGTTGGCGCCCACTGGCGCCGAGCATATCGACGGGCAGTTTCGCGCCTGGACCGGCCAGGTAGGCGCTGCCATCGCCGTCCGGTTCGCCTTTGGCGACCGCCCGCGGAACGCCGCCTTGCCTCAGCAGTTGCGCACGTGGTTGCCGATCGGCTTTCTGATCCCAGGCGCCTCGCTGGTCCTGGTGGTTCAGAATCAACACGAGAATAATAACCTGGGGTTGTCCGTATGGAACCTGTTCGACGTCTGAGACTCACGCTGCCGCTGCTGGTGGCCTTGTCGGCGGTGGCCGGCTGGGGCCAGGGGCAGGCGGTGCTGGTCGACCGCTCGGGAAGCGTCAAGGCGTATTACGACAGCGGGCTTTTCACCGAGGTCGGGGAAAAGATCCTGGGTTCCCTGGATTCGTCCCGCCCGGTTCAGGTCTACGGTTTCGGCACGGAAGTGACCCCGGTGGCGGATTTGCGGGCGCTTGGGCAGATTCCTTATGGAGCGAACACGCACCTGGATCGGGCTCTGGAGCGGGCCATCCGGGATCGCCACGTCATCGCCTGGATGATCACCGACAACATTCAGGACCGCCCGCAGGATCCCAGCGCGGGGAACACCGCCGTCTTCTACCGGACGCTGCGCGGCGACGCCGTGCAGAAGGTCGTCATCTTCCCGTTCCTTCAGCCGTCCGGCCTGTCCGGCCTGGCCGTGTACGCCCTGCTGCTTGCGCCGGAAGCCGATGCGGCTTTTGAAGGCGGGATTCGCGCCTTTTTGGAGCAGACGCGAAGCCGCTACCGCACCGAGGCCCTGCGGATGAAGCCGCTCGGCCGCGACACCGTCGAGGTTGTGCTGAGCGACGCCGGCGGCGGCAAGCGGCCGGTCTTCGACGAGGGCAAGCCGCTGCGGCAGGTGGTCGAGATGCGGTTCCGTTCCCGTTTCGAGCACCTCAGAATCGTGGATTCGCAGATCAAACCCGTCCAGGTGACTCCCACATTCGGCCCCGGCTCGTTGCTGGAGCCCGAAAAGAGAGAGGTCGAGATTCGTCCGGACCGCGTGCCGGAGCTCGGGCCGCAAGAGGAAACGGGTCAGGTCTTCCGGGTCGACATCGACCTCGGGAAGGTGCGCCTGAAACGGGACCTGGTTTCGCTCATGAAGGCCGCCTGGGGGGGCAAGTCGGGCGAGGACGTGACGCTGAAGGTCCCGCTGGCCATCCAGGTGCCGCAAGAGAACTTCCGCTTCCGGGACAACTTTCTCCAGGTCTATCACGCCCCGACGCTGGAGGCGGCGAAGGCGTCCGGAAAGGTGTACGGAATCGGGCAGCTTCCCATTCTGCTGTCGGACGCGGCCACCAGCGTGGTGACCGAGGTGCCGTGCTCTTTCCGCGTGAACTACCCGTGGTGGCCGAGCGTGGTTGCGGTGGTCGCCTTGCTCGTGGCGCTTGTGCTCCTGGCGGGGGCGGCATACGGGCTGGTGAAAATGTTGCGGCGCTGCGGCCGTAAGAAGCAGTGGCGGGTGGAGGCGTTCACCGAGTTCAACATTCCGCTGGAAGCCAGTGTGGATCGGGAAGGCCGCCTGTTGGTCCGCGGCGACGAGTTGGGTTCCATTCGCGGAAACAGGTTCGAACCCGCCGACGGCGTCCGGGTTGTCGCGGGCGCCCCCGGCGGCGAGATCCTCGAGGGCGCCGTGTGGACGCTCCAGACCGGCCGGGGCGTCGTGAAATTGGGGTTCCGCGAAGCCGGCGCCGAAGGGCCGGCGCCGCCCGGCGGGGATGAGTACGTTCCGGACGAAAGATGAGGTAAGGAGAAGATTTCATGGCTACGAAAGGCTCGAATTGGCGTGTTTGGACGATTCTGATGTTCGGGTTTCTCTTGTTGTTGGACACGGCGCTGTACGGCTTTGCGGCCGGTCGGGCGCTCAGGGACCCCAACTGGAAAATATGGGGCGATGACTTCTCGCCCGTTCTGCGGCTGCTGATCTTTCTTCTGGGGGCAGGGCTGGCCTGGGGCGTGGGCCGGATGACGGTGGCGCCGTGGATTCGGGGTATGGTGACGGTGGCCGATGCGGTGCCGGCGGCATGGAGTTTCGCATTCCTGGTAGCGGTCTTTTTTGTGGCGGCGGCGTTCGCCGGGGTGTTGCACTGGGTGTTTCTGCTGTTGCTGCTGGTGATCGCGCTGTTCGTCTCGGCGCCGGCGTTCTGGAAGCTGTTGGGTGGCACAGCCACCGGGTTGGCGCTGTTCCTGGGGCTGGTGGCCGGGTTTGCGGCGTTCTATTTTGGCGGGATCGAGTAGCGCGGGTTTAGCGAAGGAAGAAGGAGATTACTGCGTATGATGGAGACTGAAGACCTTCAGAACAGAGCGGTGCGCCCGACGCTGTTTCTCGGGCTTGGTGGCACGGGCAAGGAGGTGCTTCTCCGGCTGCGGCGAAAGTTCTATGAACGGCTGGGAGTGACCGGGCTCCCGTGCACCTCGTATCTCTGGCTCGACACGGACACTTCCGACAAGGGCGCCACGGGCGAACCGATGGGCGACATCTTCTCGGCGGTGGCATTCAAGCCGGAGGAGCAGATCGCGCTGCTGACGGGCAATGTCGGCGGCGATCTGGCGGATGTGTTTGCAAACCGGCAGCAGTGGCAGCACATCCACTCCTGGCTGCACCCTCAGGTGCAGCAGTTCGGCGCCGAAATCGCCGACGGCGCCGGCGGCGTGCGCGCAGTCGGCCGGTTGACTTACTTTTACCATTTCGCCCAGACCATCAACCCGCGCCTGAGCGGGGCGCTGCAGGAAGTTGGATCGTTTCACGCGATTAACGGTACCCAGACGTTCTTCCACAATCGCGGCCTGGGCGCGCCGGATTTCCTGACCCAGCCCACGCCCCAGGTGTTTCTGGTCTGCTCGCTGGCCGGCGGCACCGGCTGCGGGACGTTTCTGGACGTGCTGTTCCATCTCCGCAGCCTGTCGCAGTACGGCGGCGTCCCGATCGAGCGAATCGTGGTCATTTTGTTCATGCCCAACGTGTTCTACGCCAACGCGGCCGATGAAGTCTCCCGGCGCAGCTACGCCAACGCCTATGCCGCGCTGAAAGAACTCGAATACTACACCTTGCGGATAGCCGACCCCGCCAAGGATCTGAGCATCGATTACGACGTGGAGTGGGAGCCGGGCAAGCCGCGAAGCATTCAGGGTCCGCCTTTCGCCATCGCCTATATTCTGGAAGCGCGCAACGAGGACACCATCCTGCTTCAGCCGTCCAATCGCTCGGAACTCTTCAGTGTGGTGGCCGAGTCGCTGTTCCTGGATTTCATACCGGGACCGTTTCCGGATGCCAAGCGCTCGGCCTACTCCAACGTCTCGCAGCATCTTGCCGGCCACGAGGGCGCCAATGCCTCATCCGAAAACGTCGAGTTGCCACAGAACTTCGCCCGGCGCTACGCCTCCTTCGGGATGTCGAAGATCGAGATTCCGATCGACCCGATCAAGGGCGCCTGCGCCGCGCACCTGGGGGAAGAGATCGCCACCTACATCAATCGCGCCGGCCACGATACGCAGTTCCAGGAGTCGGTCCGCAACGACATGGCTCAAAGGAGATTCGACGGCCATGGAATCCTGGGGCGCTTCAACGACGCCTATAAGGGTAACATCCGGACTCGGATCGCGAGTGTGGCGAACCAGGCGACCCTTAAGACCCCAGCGGACGTGGACCGCCTCGGCGGGGCGTTTGAATCGGAGGCTCGGGCGCTGGTCGCCAGCGACGGGACGGACCCGGCCCACTGGGGGTCGGCGGTCAGCGCGATTCGGGGCGAAACGGGCAACGTCGCCGCCAATCTGAACAAGGACCTTCTGGAATGGATCAAGACCTCGCTGGAGGACGATGTCCGCGGCCTCAAGTCGCTGATCAAGAAGGAGGGCTACCTTTACTTCCTGACTCGATACATGGAGGATCTTTACTCCCCGCCGGGTCAGAATCAGACCGCCTATTACGACGCCCGGCTGGCCAAGGCCAAACAGGATCAGGAGTTCTGGCGCAAGGAGCGCCAGAAGGCGCAAGCCGAACTCAAGCTGGCCGTCGGCAGCCGGGGACTCAAGCTCCTGTTGCGGAACGAATGGGCCGTCGAGACTCTCAAGGAACGGTTGCGCAACGCAACCGAGCAGCATTGCCTGGCGGGCGCCGAGGACTGCCTGTTGCGAGAGGCCAAGGATGTCGCCGGGAAGGGGGTCGATTTCGCAAACCAGCAGCGGCCCCGGCTTCAGAAAATGGCCGACGCGGTGGAGACCACCATCGGGGATTTTCGCGACAAGTGCAAGGACTTGCTGAATGTCGCCCAGCAAGTGCTGCTGATCCGGTTCTTCGATCAGCAGGAGGATTGGCCGAAATTCTACAGGCTGGGAGGCGAAAGTGTCAGCGCTCGCGTCGAGTATGGGCGGTTTCTCACCCAGATTCCGCTGGACCACGGTCAACCGACCGTCCGGCTCTGGGACCTCGCCAAAGAGATCTCCCAAGAGGGCGCCATGGCGCTGATCCGGAAGCTCCACGACTACGCGGAGCCCCGTTTCTGGCGGGACTTCGAAGCTCATCCCCGCGATGCCGATGTTCTGACCCATCCCGAAATGGCGGGGAAATGGCAGATGAAAGTCGATAGTCTGGTCCGCAACGCGATGCCATTGGCCCGGCGGGGCGCCACCATGGTCGGCAGGGCTCTTCAGGTGCAGCGCAGGGCGTTTCTGGGTGTCGCGACCCAGAAAGGGGAGCCCTATGCGGGATTCGTCCAGGAGATTCGGAACAAGCTCGCGGCGCGCGGCATTCATGACATCAGCGTGCAGGATACCGGCAAACCCTGGGAAATCTATCTGTATGTCGTCGCTTACGCTTTCCCGCTTCCCGCTTTGACGGTGGTTACCTCAATTTGCCAGGACGCCTACAACGAATTCTACCGTTACCTGGTTGAGAACCGCGTCCAGCAGCAGCGCCACCAGATCCCCTTGCACATCTCCTCGCGCTGGGAGGGCAAGTTCGACGACCTGATGGTTTACAGCGACCGCGCGGCGAAGGAGGTCAGGGAAGCTCGCGAGATCCTGCTGTTCGGTCCCATCTTCGGAGTGCTGGGGGCGTCTCTGGATCGCGGCCGCGTGCTCTTCAACCACTGGGGTCTTCCGCCGCTCAGGCCCATGATGTCGTTGGGCGCCAAGAGGGAGGCCATCGAGTGGCTGCGCGCCAACCAGGAGAAGCGGCAGGAATTCCTCACCCGGATTCGCGAGAAGGACGCCGCTCTGCCCCTCGACGACCTGAAGGCCTACTACTGGCTGCTGTACAGCCTGGTCGAGATGGGGGAATACCTGCCCGGCTCGCCCGAGCACACCATGCTCAACAAGCGGCTGACGGACCTCTACGCGGATCTGTGCGGCAGGAGCGTACCGGAAGCGGAACTTAGCGCGGACGCCGCTCCCGCCGGCGACGTAGTTGCCTTCGCGCGAGCCAAGGCCGGCGGCCGGGTCGACTGGACCGGGCCGGTTCCCAAGTTCCGGCCCATCGAGAAGAAGGAGACGCAGGAGCCGGCCGGCGCGTAACCCATGGCAGCCGAACCCAAACCTTGCAGCCAGTGCGCGGCCGGCATTCCCGGCGACTCGCTCTTCTGCGACGAGTGTGGATGGCAGTTGTTTGGGCTGAAGATCGAGCCGCGCGGCTTCAACTTCTACATCGATCCGGCCAAGGAGGCGCCGCGCGGCAAGCGCCTCCTGGTCGTCACCGGAGACTGGGGCGTGCCCCGCCTGGAGTGCGAGGACCCTCCGGGCTGGCTCCGTTTCGACTCCCAGGACCAAATCCTGTGGGTCGATCCGTCGAAACTGGCTCCCATGCTCGAGATCGACGAGTTTCCCGTAACCATGCGCGTGCGGGGCGCCGACACCGCCCAGGAGATCCTGGTCTCGGTGGCGCCCCCGCCGGCGATCGAGATCCGGCCGCTGACCGTGGTGGGCCCAGCGGGCGGCCCAGCGGGCGCCCCGGCGGGCGAAGTGCGGGCCAAGCTGGATCTGGTGGCTTACTGCCCGATGATCGTCGAGAAGGTCTCCTTCGAGCCCGAGTGGCTGGAATACAAGGCGTCCGGAAGGCTTGAACTGCGCCGCGGAATGGTCGAGCTGCCCATCTCGGCGCGCGTGGGGGGCGCCGGCCGGGCGCCCTTCGAAGCCCTCTGCACGGTCAAGGTTCTAGGCTGGCCGGAGCCGGTCAAAGCCAGGTTCAAAGGCGAATTCAAGGAGCCGCCGAACCTGCACGTGGTGGAGATCGACGAGGAGCACGACTACCCGATCCTGGTGGATGGCGAAGGTGAAATCGTGCTTCACTTCACCAACGGCGGGAGTGAGACTGCTCTGTGGATCGACAACATCGACGTCCAGCCGGTTTCCGAGCAGGCCCGCGCCATCTCCTTCACGGTGGAACCCGCGCGGCTGTCGGTCCAGCCGGGACTGACCGTGCCGATCTCCTTCCATGCGCGCTGTTGCTCGCCGGTCCGCAACGGTCACTACAAGTTCCAGTTGAGCATCGATTCGAATGCGCCGGCCGCGCAGAATCGGAAGGAACTCTGGGTGAAGGTCAGCGATGAGACCTATTTGCAGTTCATCGCGGTGGACTTCGGAACGATTGACTCGGCGATCGCGTGTTTCAATCCGACTCTGCGCGAGAAATCCTCGAACCTTCTGCTGGAACGAGACAGCCACGATCCCAAGATCTACTCCAACATTTTCTTCGAGGACTACCTTCCGGACCGCGAGCCGCCCTACTCGTGGCTGATCGGCAGGAAGGCGCTGATGCTCGGCGAGGCGCGCGGCGCGCGGAGGCGGCTGATCCGCGCGGCGAAAACCAAGATCGACACGAAGCAGAAACTGCTGATCCAGTTTCCCGGCCTTTCCTTCATCAACGAGATCGATCCGGAAGACGCCGTGCAATACGTCTTGATGGACCTGCTCAGGCGGACCCGGGACAATCTCCGGAGGAAGCCGGCCAAGTTCGTGATGTGTGTGCCGACGCGCTTCACTCTCCGAAAGAAGCGGATCCTCGAGAGCATCTTTCGCAAGGCGGCCGCGGCGGTTTCGCTGCGAGTCTCGCACGTGGTGACGATCGACGAATCGCTGGCGGCGGGCTTGTTCAGCTTCCGCAGCGGGGCCATGAAGGGGCGCGACGGCGCGTCCAACGTGATGATCGTCGACTTTGGCGGTGGAACGACCGACGTCACCGTCTTTCGGGCGCACTGGGATCCCGGGCAAAGCTACCCGGTGCAGGTCGAAATCATCGGCGCATGGGGCGACCCCGAGTTGGGCGGCGAAGGGATCACCCGCGAGATCTCGGATCTGCTGTTGAGCAGGTTCGGCGGCCCGGCGAAGACGCAGCCCGAACGCGAAGCCGAATCGCTGAAGATCGTGGTTTCAGAGCTCGACCGCCGGATCGCGGAACGGGAAACGGATCGTCCCGACGAACTGCTGACCAGCCTGGATGAAAGCCTCCGCCTGCGGCTCGGCTATCTTTGCCTGCTGAACGCCGAACCGCCGGAGCGCGAACTCCACGCCATTCTCGAGAAGTACCTGAAGAGCGGTGAGATCAGCGTCGTGTCGGTCGATTTCGGCGCCGGCATGCGTCCCGCCACGGTTTCGCGGGACGAGGTCGTCGAAATCTACCGCCGAAAACTCGGCGCCTTCAAGGAAGGCCTGGTCACGCTGCTCGGAAAGATCGGACTCGATAAAGTGGACGAACTGCTGCTGGCCGGACAGTCCTCGCTCTTTCCGACCGTGGCCGAAGTTTTGAAGGATCTTGCCCTGCGCTGGGACTTCGTCCGGGATGCCGGCGCAGAGCTGCTTCTGAAGGAATGCGTGTCGCTGGGCGCCGTGTCGCTGGTGGGCGAAGAACTGGAAATCGCCGGGCAGCACAGGCTCTGGACGCGTCTGGGCTACTACAGGGCCGCCAACTTCAAAGAACTGGTGCCGTGGGGGACCGACTACTCCGAGGGGTTCTCCGCCTCTTTCACCGCGGACCGGCTGTGGGTCGAGCACGGATGGCTGGTGGCCCAGATCTGGGAAGCCACCGAACTCGAGGGCGACAAGAAGATTCTGGCGTTCGGAACGTTCCGTCTGAGGCTGGAGGAGCCGATTTTGGCCCAGTACAACTGCCGTCTTGCGCTGGACACCGAGGGCGCGGTGAAAATGTACGGCCAGGCGGCTGACGGCCCGTGGCGGGATATGGAGTGGCTGGCATGAACCCGGAGTAGTACAGCCTTCAGGCTGTGTTCTAGTGGCACGGCCTTCAGGCCGTGCGGAAGGGAGCGGTTCAGGATGAGGAGGAAGAAAGATACGGGCCGTCTTGCACCGCGCATTGCCGCGCTGGGGTGCTTGCTATGGGCCGTGGCCGGTTTTGCCGCCGGTCCGTCGCCGTTGAAGCCGGACGAGGCCGTTCGGTGCCTGTTGCCCGGTCCGTGCGAGTTTCAGATTGAAGTGCCGGAGCTCGCCGAGCGTCTGGAGTTCCAGATCGCGGCCGCGGGTGGCGCGCGCGCCAGCCTGTGGGTCAAACGGGGCCGCGCGCCGGACCTCAAGCGGGATGCCGCCGATCTTTCCTGGAGCGGGGACGCCGGCGAGAGGCTGCTTCAGATCACCCGCAAGTCGTCTCCGCCGCTGAGCAAGGGAACTTACTTTATCGCCGTGGCTTCCAGCGCCACGGACGCGCAGGGCACGGTGGAGTTTCTGGCGCGGGTCGGCGGCCCGCGGGCCCGGCCGGCGGATCCCAAGCCGGATTCGGATTCCAAACCCGGCGTTCTTTCCTGGCTGCCGGTGGCGCTGGCGGGGTTGGCGGTGGTTATGCTCGCCTTCCTGTGCTGGCAGGTGCGGCGGCTCTCTTCGAAGCTGGACGCCGAAAAGGAGGAATCCGGGGAGGCGGGCGGGGTTCCCGGAGAGATCGCGGGGCTGTTGAAGCGCATCGACGCAAAGCTGATCGTGCTCGCCGAGCGCTCCGCCCAGCCGGCGGAGAGACCGGCCGAGCCTGAGCCTGCGGCGCCGGAGGGCGAGCGCCCGCGCGCGGAGGCGGCAAGCCAGTTGGAGGCGATCGAACGGGAGGACGTCTATGCCTTGGCCGGCGCCGCGCGCGAGGTGATCTCGGCGCTCGGCAAGACCGCGTCCGCCGAGTACGGCGATGCCTTCGAAAGCTATGTCGGCATCCCCCGGAAACTCGGCGAACTGCGCAAGAAACTCGCATCCGCCGAGACGCCGCCGGACGAAGCGGAACTGCGGGACTTCGCCGGCGAAGTCGCCCGGTTGCGGGACAAGCACAACCCGCGCTACTTTCTGAACCTGCTGGATGCCGCGCGCCGGGCCGCCGTTCCCGGCTTGGGCCGGTTGCTTGAGCTGCTGGGAATCGAGGAGTATGGCGTCGCGCCCGAAACCGAAGTCTGGAGGTTGGAGGAATACGAAATTGTGCGGGTGACCGGCTCCGGTTACCGTACGTATGTAGAAGAGATCGAGGGCAACGGTTACAGGCTGAAGCGAAACGGTGAAGTGTTGAGAAAGCCGCGCATCAGCGTGAGAAAGAGCGCGGAAGCCCGGCCCGCGGCTGGAAACTAGTTGCACGGTGCACGGCCTGAAGGCCGTGCCCACCTCTAGAGGAGAGATCAGTGGCGGAGTTGGCGGCCGTCGATCGGATTGATGGCGAATGGGTGATCGCCATCGGTTCGGCCGCCCAGTTCACCGTTCACCGCGTCCGGGAGCGCGAGGCGCTCAAGGAGAGGCTGGACGGCGCACCCACGGTGGTGGTCACGGCCGAAGCCCAGGAGGAGTTTTCCGCCGCCACCGGCAGGACTTCCGACCTGGAGGCCATCTCCCGCCTGGAGGCCGTATACAGAAGCGTCCGCAAGGAGGATGTGGCCGGCAAGCCCTGCCTGGTTCTCTTTCTGGAAGCCTTGAGTGGTTCGATCGGCCTGGTCGACGAAGACGGCCTGGAGTCCAAACACGCGGCCGATCCGGCGCTGACACCGAGGGCGTTGTTTCAGGAGTGCGCGAAGAGAAGCCCCAGCTTCGCATATTGGCTGGGGTTGAAGAAGGACAACCAGCCCGAGCGGGAGGAGGCGTTCCGGAATTTCCTGGATAACCTCCTGTCGGGCGACGCCGCCAGACCGGTCGGCGCGACCCGGTGGATGCGGCGGATCATGCAGTTGGATGCAGGGCTGTCGCGGGACGCCTTCCGGAGAATGCGGAGAGTGGTGGACCCGCAAGAGCGGGCGCGTCTGCTGGTGCTGGCGGGTTGGGCCGGAGCCGCCCACTGGAATCTGGGCAGGTTACTGGAGAGCGAAAACCTGGAGATCCTGGCGCGATCCGGCAAGGCGGCCTTCGACTGTGGCCCCCGGGGGCTTGTCGAGTACGCGAAAGAAACCATGAAACCGCCCGTGGACACGGCTAAGTTCCGGGCGGAACTTGCACGCTGGCGCGAGGCGCTGGTGATGAAGGCGGGGGTGGCGGCGGGCGAAGTGATCCCGCAGCTTCCGTTGGAGGTGCGGCCTCGGCACAGGAAGACCGTCGCCGAGTATCTGAACCTGAAGGAGGAAGCCGGGCAACTCGACAAGAGGCTCGGCCAGACCCCGGTCGCCCAGACTTTGGAGGGCGAACTGAAGGCGCTCGGGAAACGGGTGGAGGACCTCTCGAGTCGCCACAAGCCGGACACCTTTTTCGAGTTGCTGGATGCCGGCCACGCCTGCGGCGCGGCGGCGCGCGGCGATCTGCTCAAGGCGCTGACCATTCAGGACTGCGTGATCACCGAGGGAGCTTCCGTTTCCAACCCGGCGGAGTTCGAGGTGATCGGGGAGGCGCCCAAGGGTCCCTCGCTGGAGATCGAGAAGATGGTGGCGCCGGGTTATGCGGACGCCTCGGGCCGGGTCATTCGAAGGCCCAGGGTCGTGCTCCGCGCCTGGAGCCCGGCCGTGAGAATCGGGCCGGCGCAGGCGCCGCCAAAGCCCGTGAAGCGGAGCAAGGCCGGATGGTGGAAGCCGTTCTTCGCCGCGCTGACGGCTGGCGGAGTTGTGCTCGCGGCGATCGCCCTCTGGCGGATGGCCGGCCAATCTGAGCCGAGTCTCGCTCGCGG
>Ga0315273_10005862_pt1 | contig 15235 bp, 16 predicted proteins | sample YL17G02_0_MG_FD_205753 | JGI IMG/M metagenome (GOLD analysis project Ga0315273, IMG submission 205753) | Sediment microbial communities from Yellowstone Lake, YNP, Wyoming, USA - YL17G02_0 | ecosystem: Environmental > Aquatic > Freshwater > Lake > Sediment | place: USA: Wyoming | collected...
GGCCGGGGGCGCGCCCGCGAACTTCCTCGACGTGGGCGGCGGGGCCAACGCCGACCAGATCAAGAACGCCTTCCGGATCCTGCTCGCCGACCCCGACGTCAAGGGGGTGCTCATCAACATCTTCGGCGGCATCCTCCGCTGCGACGTCCTGGCCGAGGGCGTCATCGCCGCCGTGCGCGACCTCTCGGTCAAGGTCCCGGTGGTCGTCCGCATGAAGGGCAACAACGAGGACAAGGGCAAGGCGATGCTCGAGGAGTCCGGCCTCAACTTCGACACCGCGGACGGAATGAGCGAGGGGGCGGAGAAGATCGTCCGCGCGGCGGGAGGTGCCCGGTGAGCGTTCTCGTCAACCGCGACACCCGGCTCCTCGTCCAGGGGATGGGGAAGCACGGGACCTTCCACGCGATCGGCTGCCGCGACTACGGCACCAACGTGGTCGGCGGCGTCACCCCCGGCAAGGGCGGGACCACGGTCGAGGGCTTCCCGCTCTTCGACACCGTGCAGCAGGCGGTCGACAAGACCGGGGCGAACGCCTCGGTCGTGTTCGTCCCGCCCGCGGGCGCGGCGGACGCCATCCTCGAGGCGGCCGACGCCGGCATCCCGGTGGTGGTCGCGATCACCGAGGGGATCCCGACGCTCGACATGGTCAAGGTCTGGGCCCGAATCAAGGGCAGCAAGACCCGCCTCATCGGGCCCAACTGCCCCGGGATCATCTCTCCCGGCGAGAAGTGCAAGATCGGGATCATGCCCGGCCACATCCACATGGGCGGGCCGGTCGGGGTGGTGAGCCGCAGCGGGACGCTCACCTACGAGGCCGTGGCGCAGCTCACCGCCCTCGGCATCGGCCAGACGACCTGCATCGGCATCGGGGGCGACCCGATCATCGGCACCAACCACACGGACGCCCTCACCCTCTTCAACCAGGACCCGGCCACCGAGGCGATCGTCATGATCGGCGAGATCGGTGGCAGCGCGGAGGAGGAGGCGGCCGACTACGTGAAGCTCTGCGTGAAGAAGCCGGTCGTGGGCTTCATCGCGGGGCAGACGGCGCCCCCGGGGCGTCGCATGGGCCACGCCGGTGCCATCATCGCCGGCGGCAAGGGCACCGCGGCCGAGAAGATGAAGGCGATGGAGGCGGCGGGGATCCGAGTCGTGCAGTCTCCGGCCGACCTCGGGAGCGCCGTCAAGGAAATGCTCAAGAAGAGGTAGCCCCGCTCTGTAGCGACCGGGCGGGACAGCGAGGGAGACAACTTGGCCGAGCGCACCTTCTCCATCATCAAGCCCGACGCGGTCGAGGCCGGGAACGCCGGCGCCGTCCTCGGCCGCCTCGAGGGCGCCGGCTTCCGGATCGTGGCCCTGCGCCTGCGCTCGCTGACCCGCGCCGAGGCCGAGGGCTTCTACCACGTGCACCGCGAGCGGCCGTTCTTCGCCAGCCTCTGCGCCTTCATGTCCTCGGGCCCGTGCGTCACGATGGTGCTCGAGCGCGAGGGCGCGATCGCGGGGCTGCGCGAGATCATGGGCGCGACCGACCCCGCGAAGGCCGCGGCGGGCACGATCCGCAAGGACTTCGCGGCATCGATCGAGAGAAACGCCATCCACGGCTCGGACGCGCCGGAGACGGCCGCCTTCGAGACCTCGTACTTCTTCCCCGGCCTGGACCTGATCTGACCGCGGGAGGGCAGCACGTCCCAGCCTGGCGGCGGGGGCGCTGAGCCAGGTCCTGTCATTCCGAGGAGCTTCGCCTGGCCGGGCGACGAGGAATCCGCAGTCCCGCCGGCGGACGCCAGGCTGCCAGTAGCGCCTTACGCTGCGAACATCTCTCGCAGCACCGCCAGCGCCCGCTCGAGCACGGGGAGCGGGAGAGCGCCGAGACGTTTGACCAGCCTCTCCTGGTCCACCGTGCGAATCTGATCGAGCACTACGTGACCGGTCTTGTTCTGAAACGTGCAGGGGACCCTGAAGGGGTAGGAGTAGGCTCCTGTCGTCAGCGGTGCCACGATGAACGTGCGGAGGTGCGCATTGAGCTCGTCGGGAGACACGACCACGCAAGGCCTGGTCTTTCTGATCTCACCACCCTGCGTGGGATCGAGGGCCACCTGGAATACGTCCCCGCGATTCACCCGCGCTACCGCCAACTCCACTCCTTCTCGTCGAACCTGGTCGCGGTCGCCTTGTCGAGCAGTCGATCATGGCCCGCCGCGCGCATACGCTGCGCCGCCTCGGCCCAGCCTGCTCGAGCGGTGTGGCGTGAGCGGATCACGACGGTGTTGCCCAGGACCTGGAGCTCGACCTCTTCCGCGAGACCTGCCTGTTCGATGACCGGCTTCGGAAGGCGGACACCGCGGGAATTGCCGATGCGAACGAGACGAGACTTCATCCTCACTCTCCCCGTACCCACATTGTAATCCCGGCCGGACAGCCCCGCAAGGTCCGGCCGGAGGCCCGGAGGCCCGGAGGCCCGGAGGCCCGGAGGCCCCAGGGGACGCGCGCGAAACGCAGGTGCGCTTCTTCGACGTCCCACACGGGGTCCCCCAATGGCCGGCCAGTTGCGGGAGGTGCGGGCCCGTGGAATCCTACAGGCCGTTTCTCAGGAGTCAGGAGGCCCGATGTCGGTCAAGTCCGACAAGTGGATCCGGAAGATGGCGCTCGAGCACCGGATGATCGAGCCCTTCGTCGAGAAGCAGGTGCGGGAGGGTGTCATCTCCTGGGGGCTTTCGTCCTACGGCTACGACGCGCGGATCGCCGACGAGTTCAAGATCTTCACCAACATCAACCACACGATCGTGGACCCCAAGGACTTCGATCCGCGCTCGTTCGTCGACTTCAAGGGCGAGCAGTGCATCATCCCGCCGAACTCCTTCGCTCTCGCGCGCACCGTCGAGTACTTCCGGATTCCCCGTGACGTCCTCGTGTGCTGCATCGGGAAGTCGACCTACGCGCGCTGCGGGATCATCGTGAACGTCACCCCGCTCGAGCCGGAGTGGGAGGGGATCGTGACCCTCGAGGTCTCGAACACGACCCCGCTGCCGGCGCGGATCTACGCGGGGGAGGGGATCGCGCAGTTCCTTTTCTTCGGGGGGGACGAGCCCTGCGAGACCTCCTACGCCGACAAGAAGGGCAAGTACCAGGCACAGCAGGGGCTCACCCTGCCCCGGGTCTGAGTCTCGAGGGGACCATGGTCCACGACACGATCACGCTGGAAGGGCACCTCATCGACTCGGACATCATGCGCCGCGTCTTCGACCGCGTGGTCGAGGAGGGGGGGGAGTTCGAGGTCCAGGAGTTCCGGGTCGGCCGGACCAACGAGCAGCCATCCTTCGCCCGGGTCGAGATCCGGACCGCGGACCCGCACGCCCTCGACCGGATCCTCGAGGCGGTGCGCTACCTCGGGGCGACCACCGAGGTCGGCGACTGCGCCTTCGCCCCCGCGGAGAGAGACGGGATCCTGCCCGACGCCTTCTACTCCACGACGAACTTCGACACCCTCGTCCGCATCGAGGGGCGCTGGGTCGAGGCGCGGGACCAGAAGATGGACTCCGCCCTCGTCCTGCGCGGCGGGGTCCCGTGCTGCGTCAAGCAGGGGCAGGTGAAGCAGGGCGAGCCGGTGGCGCTACGCGGCACCGGCATAAGGGTGCGGCCCCTCGAGCGCAGCCGCGACTACGCGGTCTTCGGCTTCATGTCGAACGACGTGTCCGCCGAGATCAACAAGGGCATCGTCATCCGGGCGGCGGCGAAGGAGATGAAGCGCGTGCGGGCGGCGGGGGAGCGCATCGTGGTGGTGCCCGGCCCCGCCGTCGTCCACTCCGGGGGCGAGGTGGCACTCGCCGCCCTCGTGCGCGAGGGGTGGGTGGACGCGATCCTCACCGGGAACGCGTTCGCCGTGCACGACCTCGAGAAGGCGATCGTGGGCACCAGCCTCGGCGTGTGCCAGCTGAGCGGCCGGGCGGTCGAGGGCGGCAGCCGCAACCACCTCTTCGCGATCAATGCGGTGAACCGTCTCGGGGGAGTCCGCCAGGCGGTGGAGAGCGGCCTCGCCAAGTCCGGCGTCATGTACGAGGCCGTGCGCAAGGGCATCCCCTTTGTTCTCGCCGGCTCGATCCGCGACGACGGCCCGCTGCGCGACGTCGTCACCGACACCGTCCTCGCCCAGAAGGCCTACCTCGAGGCCCTGAAGGGCGCGGGCTGCTGCCTGATGCTCGCCTCGGCGCTGCACTCGATCGCGATCGGGAACCTGCTGCCGGCCCGGGTGCGGACGATCTGTGTCGACATGGTGGAGTCGGTCCCGGTGAAGCTCGGCAACCGGGGGTCCATGCAGGCGATCGGCCTCGTGACGGACGTCGGCTACTTCCTGGAGAAGCTGCGGGCGGAGCTGCACTGAGCGGTGGCTTTCGCCGGGTGGCCCTTGTTGACCATCATGACCATCTAGGTCATGATGCCCATGATGGAGGCTTGAGCCCGTGAGAAGGGCGACCGCGGAGTCGGTGAACGTGGCGGAGGCCAAGAGGCGCCTCTCGGACCTGCTCGGCCGCGTGGCGTACGGTGGCGAGACGGTCCTCATCACGCGGCGCGGCCGCCCCATGGCCCGGCTCGTTCCGCCAGAGACGCCGGAAGCCGGTGAGGGCCTGGCGGACGTACGAGGCTGGCTGGAGGACGCTGACCAGTTCTTCGGTCGCGTCGACGAGGCGGTGGCCGCGCGGGCCAGGCACAGGCCGCGGGCGTACGCGCGGGGACGGCGGGGTTCGCGTTGAGCGGCTACCTGCTCGACACCAACGTTCTCTCGGAGGTCATCAAGAAGCGGCCGGAGCCGTCGGTGCTGGCACGCCTGCGCGAGATCACCCCCGAGTCCGTCTTCACCTCGGTCGTCTGCGTGACCGAGCTCCGCTATGGAGCGCGACGCCGCCCCGGAGCCCAGGTGCTCTGGGAGCGAATCGCGCGCGAAGTGCTGAGCCGCGTGCGGGTCCTGCCGTTCGGAGAGCCGGAAGCGCTCAGAGCCGCCGACCTGCTGACCGATCTCGAGGCCGCGGGTCAGCCGATCGGGATCGAGGACGTCCTGATCGGTGCCACTGCGCTCGTGGGCTCGCTGACGGTCTCGACCCGAAACGTCCGCCACTTCCGGCGGCTCCCGGGCCTGGCCGTGGAGTGCTGGTGGCCTGACGACAGCCGGGCGTAGCTCACGTCGAGCCCGACGCACGGCGTCGCAGGGGCGCCCTACTCCTCGGCCATGAAGGGGTAGCGGAAGTCCCGCGGCGGGCTGAAGGTCTCCTTGACCGTGCGCGCGCTCACCCAGCGGACGAGGTTGAGCTTCGATCCCGCCTTGTCGTTGGTGCCCGACCCGCGCGCGCCGCCGAAGGGCTGCTGGCCCACGACCGCCCCCGTCGGCTTGTCGTTCACGTAGAAGTTGCCGGCGGCGCCTCGGAGCGCCGTCGCCGCCTGCCGGACGGCCGCGCGGTCGTTGGCGAAGACGGCGCCGGTGAGGGCGTACGGCGAGGTCTGGTCCACGAGCTGGAGCGTCTCCGCCCACTTCGCGTCGTCGTAGACGTAGGCGGTGACCACCGGGCCGAAGATCTCCTCGCAGAGCAGCTTGTAGCCGGGGTCGTGGGTCTCCACGAGGGTGGGCTGGACGAAGTAGCCGGTCTCCCCGTTCACCCCTCCGCCCGCCAGGATCTTCGCGGTGCGCTTTGCCTCCGCCAGGTAGGCGGAGATGCTGTCGAAGGCCTTCTTGTCGATGACCGCGCCCATGAAGTTGCGGAAGTCCTGGACGTCGCCGACCGCGATCTCCGCGATCATGGCCACGATGCGCTCGCGCACGTCCTTCCAGATCGACTTCGGCACGTAGATGCGGCTCGCGGCCGAGCACTTCTGCCCCTGGTACTCGTAGCCGCCGCGCACGACGGCCACCGCCAGGGCCTGGGGGTCGGCCGAGGCGTGGGCGACGATGAAGTCCTTGCCGCCGGTCTCGCCCACGATGCGCGGGTAGGAGCGGTAGCGGTCCATCTGGGCGCCGATCGTGCGCCACATCGAGTTGAAGACCTCGGTCGAGCCGGTGAAGTGGACGCCGGCGAGGTCGGGGTGGTTCAGCACGACGTCGGACACGGCGGCGGCGTTGCCGGGGACGAGATTGATGACCCCCGGAGGCAGGCCGGCCGCCTCGAGCAGCCGCAGGATGCAGAAGGCGCTCGGGACCGCCGAGGAGGCCGGCTTCCACACGACCGTGTTGCCCATGAGGGCGGGCGCGGTGGGGAGGTTGCCGGCGATCGACGTGAAGTTGAAGGGCGTGACCGCGTAGACGAAGCCCTCCAGCGGCCGGTAGTCGAGCTGGTTCCACATCGCGCTGCTGGAGAGCGGCTGCTCGGCGTAGAGCTCCTGCGCGTAGTGCGGGTTGAAGCGCCAGAAGTCGACGAGCTCCGCCGCCGAGTCGATCTCGGCCTGGAAGGCGGTCTTCGACTGGCCGAGCATGGTGGCCGCGTTGAGCGAGGCGCGCCACGTGGTGGCCAGGAGCTCCGCGGCCTTGAGGAAGACGGCGGCGCGGTCCTCCCAGGGCCAGCTCGCCCACTCGCGCCGGGCCGCGGCCGCGGCCTCGATCGCCTGCGCGACCTGCTCCTTCGAAGCCTTGTGCCAGTCGGCGAGGACGTGGCCGTGGTCGTGCGGCATCACCGCCTTTGCGGTCTCGGCGCCGCGGACGTCCGTCCCGCCGATCACCAGCGGGATCTCGATCCGCTCCGCGGCCACCTCCTTCAGCCGGGCCTTGAGCTCGGCCCGCTCGGGCGACCCGGGGGCGTAGCTCTTGACCGGCTCGTTGACGGGCGGGGGCACGCGGCGGGTTCCGTTGAAGCCGAAGTCGCTGGTCACGTCCGCAGTCTAGTCACGACCTCACTGAAGCGTCAACGCGGCGAATCGGGGTAAAATGCAAACTCGCCCATGCTGCGTCGCGCATCCCTTCTCGCTGCCGCCGTCGTGCCGATCGTGGTGTCCCTGTCCTGCGGGGGCGGGGCGTCGTCCCCCGCCGCTGCGCCTGCACCCGCCACCACCGCCGCCGCCACTCCCGCGCCCAACCTCGGGCCACCGAACGTCGTCCTGATCCTGGCCGACGACATGGGCTGGGGCGACGTCGGCAGCTACGGGAACACGGCCATCAAGACCCCGAACCTCGACCGCCTGGCGGCCGAGGGCGCGCGCTTCACGGCCTTCTACGTGCCGGCGCCGATCTGCGCGCCGTCGCGGGCCGGGCTCATGACCGGCCGCTTCCCGGGCCGCACGGGCATCCCCTGGAACCCGCCCGACAAGCTGCACGACGACGAGGTCGTGGTCGCGGAGGTGCTGAAGGCCCGCGGCTACGCCACCGGCATGGTCGGCAAGTGGCACCTCGGCTGGGTGGCCGAGGACATGCCGATCCACCACGGCTTCGATTTCTACTACGGCATCCCGGCGGGGGAGGACGAGGGCGACTTCGTCCTCGGGGACCAGCCGACCAGGGACACCGTGGGCCCGGACCAGCTCGCGCGGCGGTACACCCAGGAGGCGCTCAAGTTCATCACGGCGAACAAGGATCGCCGGTTCTTCGTCTACATCGCCCACCGTGATCCCCACCTGCCGAACTCCCCCCCGGCCGACTTCGCGGGCCGTTCGGCCGGCGGCAGCTACGGCGACACCATCGAGGCGCTGGACGCGACGGTGGGCGACCTGATGAAGGGGCTCAAGGACCTGGGGCTGGACCAGAACACGCTCGTCCTGTTCACCAGCGACAACGGACCCGTCATCCCCCCGAAGGGGCCGGGCTCGGCCGGGCCGTTCAGCGGCGCCAAGGGCTCGTGCGAGGAAGGCGGGGTGCGTGTGCCCGGGATCGCGCGCTGGCCCGCCAGGATCCGCGCGGGGCGGGTGGTGAACGAGCCGGTGAGCACGCTCGACCTCTTCCCGACCCTCGTGGCGCTCACCGGCGCCGTGCTCCCCTCGCGTCACTACGACGGCCAGGACGTCTCGAAGCTGCTCACGGGCGAGGTGGACCGGATCGGCGGGAGCGGGATCGACGGCGGGCGCGAGATCGCGTTCTTCGGCCAGAGTGGCGCCGCGGGTCTGCGCTCGGGCCGGTGGAAGTACCTGCGCCCCGGCCTGTGGTCGGGGACGACCACCCTCTTCGACCTCGAGGCCGACCCGGGAGAGAGGCACGACCTCAGTCGCGAGCGCCCCGACCTCGTCCGGCAGCTGGAGGACCGGCTGCAGGGGCTCCTCTAGCGTGGCCGGGTCTCCCTCCGCCCTTCGGCGGCTCGGGGGCCCGCTCCTGCTCGCCCTGGTCAGCCTGCTGGTCACGCTGGCGGGCCTGGAGGTCGCGTTCCGGCTCGCCGGCGTGAGCGTGGGCACGGTGCAGATCAACCGCGCCACCGTGAAGCGCACCGACAACCCTCGCCTCCGCTTCGAGCTGCGGCCCGGCAGCGCCGTCCGCGCGGAGGTCCTGTACCGGGTGAACGCCGAGGGCCTTCGCGGAAGGGAGACGACCGTCGAGAAGCCCGCCGGCGTGCGCCGCGTCGCGGTGCTCGGCGACTCGATCGCCTTCGGCTACTGGGTGGCCGACGAAGACGGCTTCCCGCGCCAGCTCGAGGCGATGCTGAACCCGGCGGGAGCGGCGGGGGACCGCGTCGAGGTGCTGAACTTCGGAGTCCCCGGCTACAACCTCGACCAGGAGATCGAGGCGCTGCGGACGAAGGTGCTCGCGTTCTCGCCCGACCTCGTCGTGGTGGCCTTCTGCCTGAACGACCTCGAGGGGATCTTCTCCTACGAGCTCGGCCTCGTGCAGGACCGTGCGGAGCGCGCGCAGTCGTGGGCGGGCCGCTGGCGCGAGGGCCTCCTCGGCCGCTCGCGGCTGCTCTCCTGGATCGAGTACCGCTTCTCCGAGCTCGAGGCCCGTCGGAGTTTCGCCCGGGCCCGCAACCCGCTCGAGGGCCCGCTCTACGCCGAGGCGGTGAGCCAGCAGAAGGCGGCGCTGACGGGGAAGCTGAACGTACTCCGCAGCCTGCTCGCGTCCCACGGTATCCCGGGCGTCGTCGTCGTGTTCCCCGTGCTGGGCGGGCGCTTCGAGCGCTACCCGCACCGGGAGCTGCACCGCGCGGTGGTGGAGGCGGCCGAGGGGGCCGGCCTCGCGGCCGTGGACCTCCTCGACTGCTACTCGGCCTACGGCTTTCGCGACCTGCGCGTGGACGTCGTCCACCCGAGCCCGCTCGGCCACCGCGTCGCGGCCCACGCGACCCGCGACGCGCTGTGCGCCCGCGGCTGGCTCTGCGAGGGCGTGCCGCCCGGGCCGCCCTGCACGGCGTACCGCCCGTCCGACTTCCCGACCGTCAGGGGTTACTGACGGCCGGGTGCCCTGTCATCCCGAGGGACCTCTGGTCCCGAGGGATCCGCCGGCTACTAGAGGTTACGGTCGACGTCGATCTGGGCGCAGGCGCCCGCCTCGGTGCACACCCGGTAGATCCCGCCCCGGAACGCCTTGACGGTGTAGGGCCCGTTCGGGTGGTGGTCGCACGGCGCGTCCGGCGCGCTGCTGCACACCGTCTCTTTGCCGGTGCCGTACTCGATGTGGGTCCATGTGGGCCCCGGGATTCCGTCCTTGGCGATCCCGCCCCGCCACAGCTCGCACGCGGCCCGGTCCGCCGTCGCCTCGGGCCGCAGGGGGCAGATCGTGCGCCCGTCCGTGAAGCCGACGGCGTAGCAGTATTCGCCGTCGGGACCCACGAGAGGAGTCGAGTCGATCGTCCAATAGTCGTTGTCCTTGAGGTGGATCTTCACGCTCAGCCGGGTGATCGGGGGCGGATAGGGCTTGCCGCAGGCGCTGCCGGCCGGCGGAACGTCGGGATCGGGCGTGGCGCTCGCCACCGGCACCGGCGTCGGGGCGGGCGTGGACGGCGTCGCGGGAGAAGCGGCTCCACCGCAGGCGACGAAAGCGGCCGCCGAGAGGACGACGGCGCCGAGAAGAAGGGCGCCGGGGGCGCCGAGAGGGATGCGTCTCATGTCTCTTGAATCTCCGGGGAATGAGGTCTGACTGAAGTGATTGAACGCCGCTGGCGGTCACCCGCCCCGCGTCGGCCTAGAACCAGGCGGGGATGCAGGTGGTGACGACCTTCCGCATGACGTAGCCGCTGGAGGTCCAGATGTTCCACTGCTCGTTGAAGTCGTTGGAGGTCTTGATGGCCATCTCCTCCACCTCGATCTTCGTGCAGACGCCCTGGGCCTCGAGCTCGAGCTTGACCGCCTCGTGGTACTTCTGCCGGTCGAGCACCTTGGGATTGCCGCCCACCGTGTCGTTGAAGTTGAACAGCTCGGGCCGCTTGGTCAGCACATTGTCGAGGGCGGTGTTCATTTGCGCGCCGAGCTTCGCCGGGAGCTTGGGGCAGTAGTTGGCCGCATTGGAGCTGGGCGGGAGCGGGCAGACGAATCCGACCGGCGGCGCCGGTGTCGGGGCGACCGGCGTCGGGGTGGCGGGCACCGCCGGGGTGGCGGGCGTGCTGCTGCCACAAGCGACCGTGAGCCCACCGATGAAAACCAGACCTGCGGTCAACCCGACACTCACGCGACTCGCCATCAAAGACCCCCTTGCGCATGGCCGTGCCGGCCATTGTCCGTTTTGTCTTGCCCACTCCACGGCGGGAGCGGCACTTGCCCGAGGGAAATGCAGCTCATGGACACGAAGAATTCTACGAGGACCCTTCGGAGGGGTCAAGTCAAAGATTATGAAAGGTTTATGCGGGCTGAACGTGCGGCTTGACTGCACGCTACTCGAGGGTCGACGACCTCGGGCGAGACCGGGAGAGGACGGTCTGGGCAGCGAACCAGGCCCCAGCCAGCGCTGCGACAGTCGTCCAGTTGACCGGCTGGTAGATGCTCATGCCGATCTCGGCCCAGCGCTGGCCGGCCCAGAAGACGGCCTGGAGCGCTACGACCGCGGCGAGGACGGGCCGGGCGGGCAGGCGGGTCTCGTCGAGGAAAGCCCGCAGGCACCACAGCGCCGCCGGCACGAGGGCGGGCAGCGCGTAGGCGAGCGGGCGCTCGTTGTTGTTCGAGATGACGAGCGTCGCGTAGACGGACAGGACGTACAGCGCGCGGTCGAAGTGGCGGCGGGCGAGCCCAGGGAGCCGCGTGGGGAAGAGCAGCACGAGGGGCACCAGCACCCCGAAGGCCCCGAGGGTCACCACGTAGAGCTGGTTGTCGAGCAGGTGGTTGGCGCGGAACGTCATGCTGTCCACGATGCCGGAGACGAAGTCGTCGGGCTGGCTCGGCGTGACGACGCGCCGGATGGCGATCAGGATCGCCACCGGCAGCGCGGCCAGGGCGGCCGTGCGCCCTGCGGCTTGGAGAAGCGGCCGGCCCGTGCGCAACTCGCGCAGGAAGACGTACGGGTAGACGAGGACGTAGGTCTCCCGCACGAACGCCGCGAGGACGCTCACGCCCAGGAGCGCGCCCGCCTTCCCGCGCTCGATCAGGAAGAAGGCCAGCATCACCAGGAAGAGGGCGGCGGGGTCGCTCATCCAGTACTGGTACTCGAACCAACGCACGGCCCCCTGCGTGAGGCCGACCACCAGGAGACCGGTGACGCGCAGGGACAAGGCGAAGCCGAGGTCCCGCAGGTGCAGCCACAGCACGAGCAGGAAGCCGAAGAGGACGGCATTGGTGACCAGGAAGAAGCCGGCGTTCACCGACAGGCCGAGACGGGAGAGCCCGCGGACGAGGGCAGGAACGGCGAGCCGGAAGCAGTAGGGTGGTTCCTTCTGGAGCTCCGTCCGGCCCTCGGCCCCCTTGGCCATCTCGATGTAGCGCCGGTGGTCGTACTCCTTGACCTGATTCGGCTTGTGCAGGAAGCCCAGCCGGGACGACACGGCCAGCACATTGAACCCGAGCACCAGGACCACGAGCAGCACACCGAGTCGCGTATCCGCCGCGCGAGTCACGAGGCGGATCGTCTCACGCTCCGGGGGGCCCGGGGGGACGGATTGCCCCCGGTTGGAAGGCCCCGGCGGAGCCTCGCCGTCAAGGTGAGCCAGTCCCGGATGCCGTATGACTCTATGTGGGCAGTCCCCGCGAGCTGGATTACGAAGCGTCCGTGGCAGCCCCCGAACGGGTCTGCTAAACTGCCTGTTTTCAGAAGGGACGGCATGATCCGCGCGTACAAAGGGATACGTCCGACACTGGGCCCGCGGGCCTGGGTGGACTCCTCCGCCCAGGTGATCGGGGCCGTGGATCTGGGCGAGGACGCCAGCGTCTGGATGAACACCGTGGTCCGGGGCGACGTCAACCGGATCCGGATCGGGGCCCGGACGAACGTCCAGGACAACTGCGTTCTCCACGTGACGGCGAAGCACCCGACGACCCTGGCCGAGGACGTCACCGTGGGCCACTCCGTCACCCTGCACGGCTGCACCATCGAGCCGCTCTGCCTCGTCGGTATCGGCGCGATCGTCCTGAACGGGGCCGTGGTCGGGGAGGAGTCGATCGTTGCCGCGGGCGCCCTCGTGCCCGAGGGGATGGTCGTGCCCCCCCGGAGCATCGTCATGGGCTCGCCGGCGAAGGTCCGGCGGGCGGTGAGCGAGGAGGAGCGGGCCGGCCTGCGCCGGTACGCCGAGAGATACGTGGGCCTCAAGGAAGACTACCGTTCGGCGGAGGAGGCGTAGGTGGCGATCCAGGCGGTCCGGGGCACCCGCGACATCCTGCCCGACGAGATCGCGGCCTGGCACGCGATCGAGGCCGCCGCGCGGGGCCTCTTCGCCCGCTACGGCTACCGCGAGATCCGCACGCCGATCTTCGAGGAGACGGAGCTCTTCGCCCGCGGCATCGGGGCCGAGACCGACATCGTCGCGAAGGAGATGTACACGTTCGCCGACCGGGACGGCGGCTCGCTCACCCTGCGGCCCGAGGCCACGGCCGGGGTCGTCCGCGCCGTGATCGAGCACAACCTGATGAACAACGACCCCGCGCTCAAGGTGTACGCGATGGGGCCCATGTTCCGTCGCGAGCGGCCCCAGAAGGGCCGCTACCGGCAGTTCCACCAGGTGGACGTGGAGGCCTTCGGCTTCACGAGCCCCACGATCGACGCGGAGGTCATCGAGCTGGCGCTCGGCTACCTGGACGCCTGCGGGGTGAGCGAGCACGAGCTGGTCCTCAACTCGGTGGGCGACCGGGCCTGCCGCCCGGCCTACGTCGAACGGCTCCGCGCGGCCCTGCGGGACGTGGCGCCAACGATGTGCGGCGACTGCCAGCGGCGCGCCGACACGAACCCGCTGCGGGTCCTCGACTGCAAGGTGCCCGAGGACCAGGCGACGATCGACACTCTGCCGAGGATCACGGACCACCTGTGCGGCGCATGCGCCGAGCATTTCGCCGAGGTGCGCCGGCAGCTCGAGCTCCTCGGCATCCCGTACCGCCTGAGCCACCGCCTGGTGCGCGGGCTCGACTACTACGTGCGCACGACCTTCGAGGTCACGAGCACGCGGCTGGGGGCGCAGAGCTCCATCCTGGGCGGGGGCCGCTATGACGGCCTCGTGAAGAGCCTGGGCGGGCCGGAGGCGGCCGGCATCGGCTTCGCGGTGGGCCTCGAACGGCTGGCTCTCCTCGCGCCCCCGCGGGAGGCCGAGGCCCGCTGCGACGTCTTCCTGATGCCGCTGTCCGGGCCCGCGCTCGACCGGGCGCTGCGCCTGCAGCGCGAGCTGCGCCAGGCGGGCCTGTGCGCGATGCTCGATCCGGAGGGGCGCAGCTTCAAGTCGCGCATGAAGCAGGCGGACCGGCTCGGGGCGCGCTTAGTGGCGATTCTGGGCGACGACGAGATCGCGCGGTGCGCGTGGGCGGTGCGCGACATGGCGCGATCCGAGCAGCAGGACGTGCCGGAGGAAAAGATCCTCGACCACCTGAAGGAGAAGGCGAATGGCTGAGCCGATGGGCGACCTCGTCCGCACGCACTACTGCGGAGAGCTGCGCGACGACGACGTCGGCAAGACGGTCACCCTCATGGGCTGGGCCGCGACCCGCCGCGACCTCGGCGGCGTCATCTTCGTCGACCTGCGCGACCGCGAGGGCCTCTGCCAGGTCGTGGCGCGGCCGGAGGTGTCGGAAGTAGCCCACGCCGCCGCCGACCACGTGCGCTCCGAGTACGTCGTCGCGGTGGTGGGTGAGGTCGCCGCCCGCTCCTCCGACACCGTGAACCCGAACCTCGACACCGGCAAGGTGGAGGTGCTCGCCCGCGAGATCCGGGTCCTCTCCGAGGCGAAGACGCCCGTCTTCCCGATCGAGGACGCGATCGACACCCACGAGGAGGTTCGCCTCAAGCACCGCTACCTCGACCTGCGCCGGCCTCGCCTGCAGAAGAACCTCCGGCTGCGCCACCAGGCGACGATGGAGATCCGGCGGCACCTGGACGAGCAGGGGTTCTACGAGATCGAGACCCCGATGCTCGGCAAGTCGACCCCGGAGGGCGCGCGCGACTACCTCGTGCCCTCGCGCGTCCACCACGGCAGCTTCTACGCGCTGCCGCAGTCGCCGCAGCTGTTCAAGCAGCTGCTGATGATCTCGGGCCTCGACAAGTACTTCCAGATCGCCCGCTGCTTCCGCGACGAGGACCTGCGCGCCGACCGCCAGCCCGAGTTCACGCAGGTGGACATCGAGATGTCGTTCCCGCGCATGGAGACGGTGTTCGACCTCGTGGAGCCGCTCTTCCAGCGCGTGATGGCCCTCATCGGCGTGAAGGTGGTGCGGCCCTTCCCGCGCCTGAGCTACGCCGAGGCGCTGCTGAAGTACGGCTCGGACAAGCCCGACCTGCGCTTCGACATGCCCATCACGGACGTCAGCGAGGAGCTCAAGGTGCTCGGGCTCGAGAACTACCCGGGCCTCCTCGAGGCCGGGGCCAGGGCCCGCGCGATCGTGCTGCCGGCGTCCGGCGGGATCTCCGGCACCCAGCTGCGGAAGATCAACGAGGAGCTCTGGCTCAACCGGATCGTCCCCGACGCGCGCGGGGAGAAGCGCCGGCTCCTCACCCTGAAGGCGACGGACGAGACGATCGCCAAGCTGGCCGAGAAGGGCGCCTCGGCCGAGGTGGCCCGCAAGCTCCTCGACAAGGTCGGGGCGCAGAAGGACGACACGGTCCTCGTGGGCGTCGACCAGCCCGGGCCAGTGGCCATGGCGATGGGGATCCTGCGTCTCGAGATGGGGCGCGAGCTCAAGCTCGTGGACGAGAAGGCGTACCGCTTCCTGTGGGTGACGGACT
>Ga0315273_10005863_pt1 | contig 15233 bp, 13 predicted proteins | sample YL17G02_0_MG_FD_205753 | JGI IMG/M metagenome (GOLD analysis project Ga0315273, IMG submission 205753) | Sediment microbial communities from Yellowstone Lake, YNP, Wyoming, USA - YL17G02_0 | ecosystem: Environmental > Aquatic > Freshwater > Lake > Sediment | place: USA: Wyoming | collected...
GCGCTCGAACCCCTGCGCCCCCTCGACAGCTCTCCCTTCAACCTCTATCCTAAACCCATCAGCGCTGCACTTTTCACCCGCCAGGCGCTGCACTTTTCAACCGCCATTCACAAGTGGCTCACGATAGACGAAGTGGCCGAGGAATTGCGTTTGTCGCGGGATACCGTCGAGCGGCTAATTGCGGCCGGCAAGCTCCGGGCGGCTGAGGTGACCACGCGAGCCGGCCGCGGCGCCCGCCGCCGTTATCGCGTGCGTCGCGACTGGATCGATGCGTTCCTGGCAGGTTCGGTACGACCGCCGCGGAAGGCAGCCCGTGGGAACCGCCGCCGCCCGGCGTCACGCACCAGGGTCGATTTCATCGGCTGACGCCTTTTCCGGCGGAAGCTGCTCGTCGGCGCCGTGGCCAGAGCTTGCTGCGGACATGGTCCACGACCATTCGCAGTCGCTCGATACCGACTTCCTCGACGTAGATGTCACTCATGCCGGGGATCGCGTGGCCCATGATCAGGTGAATGGCGTGCTGATCGTTCGTCTCGTCCGCCCAGGTGCGGAACGTGTGGCGCAGCGTGTAGAAGCCGATCCCGCGGCGCTTCAGCTTCTTCGCCGCCAGCAACTCGTCGAACCAGTCACTCAGCCGATCGATGTGCGTTGTTCTCTGCAGCTCGCCGTCCCCATGCTTACTGATCACCTGGCGTACGAGTGGGAGCCCTGCCTCCGTTCGAAATACCAGCCGAGCGATGGCGTCGTTTGCCGGCGCCACACGCGGAGTCGCCAGCAAAGTCCTCAACGCCGCGACGGTCTCCGGCCAGAGCGGCACAAGGCGCGCCACAGCCGTCTTGGGCCTTTCAAAGTCCACGAGTCCCGCGTACAGGTTGAGTGCCGAAATCGGCAACGCCGCGCAATCGGAGTTGCCAAATCCCCCGTTGATGCCCAACAGGATCGCCGCTTGCAGCGTCGGGCTGGCGGCGTCGATCAGGGCCCGGGCCTGTTCCGCGGTGAAGATCCTCTTCCCGTACTCCCGCTCGTGCTTGGCCCTGCTGCGGCGGAATTCCGCTGCCGATGCCCGGGCAAATGCTCTTCCCCAACGCGGCGTGTGTTCCACCAGGCCTGTCTCGTCCGCCCACTTGAACATGCTTCGTACGATCCCGACCGCCCGTGATAACGCGTGGACCCCAAGGGCCTGTGTACCACACAACCCTTGCGTTGCGAGCACCCGGCGATATCGCTGGAATTCCGGTGCCACCAGCGACGAGGCCAGTCGCGACACGCCCATGCTCCTCGCAAAATGCCGAACAACACGCCGACAGTCCTCGAACCACCGGGCACTGATCTGGCCCGATGAAAGGCGTTCCGCCTGGTACGTCAGGAACTCGTTGCCCATTTCCTTGACCGTCAATCCCCCGCTGGATACGCTCATAGGTTCGCGTCCGGCGTGCAGATCGGCCGCGACGCGTAGATAGCTGGCGAGCGCGGCGTCCGGGTCGGCCCAGACGCCGAAGAAGTGGACCTTGCCGCGGATCTTCTTGCACCACTGACCGTTCGGGTGCGCCGTTAGCGGGAAGGACGGATACGGCTTCCCGGGTTTTGTGCGTAAGGCTTTCGGCATGGCGACAACCTGTACTGACCGTCGACATCGTCTGAACGCCCGCACACTAACCGGCGGTCCGGTTGTCGTCAAGGTTGTCGTTCGATCGTGGCGCCGCGCACGTGTTGTCTTAAGTATTTGTAATTTAGATAGTTGAGGGCGTAGCTCAGTCGGTAGAGCAACGGCCTTTTAAGCCGTGGGTCCAGGGTTCGAGTCCCTGCGCCCTCATCCTTTCATCCGCCTCCGCACCGCGGGTCAACTCGCCCCGCCCGGCCGGGCGTGGTCCTGTCAGGCGGCCCAGGACACGCGCGGCGAACGGCGGCGCGCACCAGGTGTGAAGCGTTGGGAGCATGACGGATGGGCATCAACCTGGGCATCGTCGGCACCGGCGGGTTCGGACAGTGCTTCATCCCGCTGTTCAAGACGCATCCGGGCGTCGCCGAGGTGATCCTGTGCGACCTCGTCCCGGAGAAGGTGCGGAAAGCTTCGGCCGAGTTCGGGCTCCCCCGCACGGCACCGTCGCTGGACGCCCTGCTGGAAACCAATGTGGACGCCGTCGCAATCATCACCCAGAACTGGCTGCACGCTCCGCAGGCGATCCAGGCGTTGCGGGCGGGGAAGGATGTCTACTCCGCCGTGCCGGCCGGGATCAGCGTCGAGGAGATCGCGGAGCTCGTCCGCACGGTGGAACAGACCGGCCGCATCTACATGATGGGCGAGACGAGCTACTACTACCCGTCCGCCGTCTTCTGCCGCGGCCAGTTCGCCCAGGGAGCGTTCGGCCACGTGGTCTACGTCGCGGGCGAGTACCTGCACGACTTCGATCACGGCCTGTACGACGTGGCGAAAGCCCGCGCGGGCGCGCGCTGGCGCGAGTTCGCCGGCATTCCGCCGATGTACTATCCGACGCATTCGATCGCGATGGCGGTGGGCGTCACGGGGGCGTACGCGACGCACGTCTCGTGCCAGGGTTACGTGGACCGGCATGAGGACGGCCTGTTCCGCGCCGACGTGAACCGCTGGCACAACACCTTCAGCAACGAGACGGCGCTCTTCCGTATGTCCGACGGCAGCAGCTTTCGCGTGAATGAGTTCCGCCGCATCGGCTTCCGGGGCGTCGAGCGCGTCTCGGTCTACGGCACCGCCGGCTCGTTTGAGGCCAGTGTCACCGGGAGCGCCTGGGTGACGAAGGCGGCCGCCATCACGCGGCTGGACGACGAACTGGCGCCCATCGGCGTGGCCGCCGACCCGGCCGAGCGGGGCCGCGACCCGCTGCCGCCGGAGCGCACCTTCCGCGACACGGCGCGCGTCCATGCGGTGGACCGGCTGCCGCGGGAGTTCGCCGGCCTGCCGAACGGACACCTGGGCACACACCAGTTTCTGGTCGACGATTTCGTGACGGCGTGCGTGACGCGCCGCCAGCCGCCGGTCAACGTGTGGCAGGCGGCGCGCTACACCGTGCCGGGCCTGATCGCGCACGAGTCCGCGCTGCGCGGCGGCGAGTTTCTGGACGTGCCGGATTTCGGCGCCGGTCCGCCCTCGTAACCCCGGTGCTGCCGGCCGGACGTGACCCGCGCGGGGGAAGCTAGCGGCGAGCGAAACCTGGCGTGTCCCCCAGAACCGCCGCGCTACCCCGGCCGCATCGCCTGGCCGCACTTGGGGCACTTGGGCGGGAAAATGTACGGCTGCCAGTCGCCGCTGGGGCGCCAGCGCATCGCTTCGGGCTCGCACTTGGCGTCGTAGCGCAACTGCATCTGCGCGCCGTACCCGCACGCGCCGTTCGTGCAGCCGCACCCGAACGTCGCGTAGGCCGGGCCGCCGCACGTCGGGCACGGCTTCGACCCCGGGACGCCATTGGCGTCAAAGGAGTGTCCCTTGTCGCACGTCCAGCGGACGACGAAGTCGGCGGCGGTGCGCTCGTAGGGCTTGGGCACCGCGGTCGCCTTATTCCAGACCAGCCAGGTCGTTACCGCGATCACCGCCAGAATGACCGGCAGCCCGACCCACACGGGCACCCGTTGGCCTCTTCGCTCAGCAGCTTCGTCCGGCATCATTGACTGATCTCCGCGCCGCGCCTGAAGCCGCAATCAAGATCCCGCCCGACACCTCGCGGCCGGCTGACGCGGCGCCGGGCCTGGCGGGCGCAACGACGCGCACTAGAGCTTGGGCCGCCAGTGCGGCCACACGGTGCTGAAGATGGAGTTGAAATACGCGTCCGCCTCCGCCCGCGTCTGGGCGCGCCGCGCCATGTAGCCCGTCCACCAGTACATGTTGCTCCGCGCGAAGTTGTAGTGCGGCGTGCCGGTCCAGTAGCCCTGGCGCGTCGCATCGCGCGTGTCCAGGCACATCGTGCAATTCCCGCTGTAGCAGTCGTCATACGACGAATCCGCCGGCGACAAAATCGGCCGATTGAGCATCTCGCGCGTCCGCACCGACACCGCGTGCCCGGCGAACGACAGCACGCTAATCGAGCCCGCATGGCGCGCGGTCAACCAAGTCGGTCCCCCGAACCACGGCCGTCGTCCATCGTCCCAGACGATCCGCCCGGCGTCGCGCCAAACCAACATGTTGCCGAACAAGCCGTTGGTGTGATCCGGTCCCAGTTCGGCCAGCAGGATGGTGCGCTCCGGGTACTGGGGCTGGACCTGGCCGCTGTGGTAGAGGATGGGCTCCCAGAAGTGCCGCAGGACGTAGTTCATGCCATAGCCGCTGCCGCCGACCGAGATATCGCTACGCTTCTCGATGTCATAGCGGGAGCGCGCCGGGTCGCCAGGGCAGAAGAACGCCTTTCCGTCGTTGACGTATTTCGGGTAGAGCTTGTAGAACCATGAGGTGCGCTTGTCCGACTCCGTCATCTGCGGTGCGGGGGCCCCCGCCGGCCAGTAGTACTCGCTCCAGAGGTTCCACGGCCAGACGTCCTTCGTCTCGATCCTGAACGCCGCCAGCCCGATGTCCAGCGCGTGCAGATTGGCCTTGCACACCACCCCCTGGGCTTGCTGCCGCGCCGCCGCCAGATTCGGCAGCAAGATCGAAATGAGTAGCGCGATGATCGCCACCACAACCAGCAGCTCGATGAGCGTGAACGCTTTCCTCCCCCGCACACTCGATCCTCGGCGCGACATGGCACACACTCCTTCCATGCGCACCCGCACTACTCGGGCACCACGACGTGTTCGCGCGGCACGCAGGCCAACCGCCGGACTTGTCACTTCCCAACATCATTATTGCCCACCGCTTCGCAGCCTTCAACCTGGAAATCGGTGACGCACCGTCAAACTTGCATCGTCCGCGGCCGGCCGGCCGACAACCGCTCCAGCGCGGCCGGGTCCACGTCCACCCCCCAGCCCCACCCCGCGCGCACTCGTGCCCGGCCGCCGAAGCCGAAGCGCACCGGCCGGCGCGTCACGTCGTCCCGCAGCAGCAGCCGGCCGAACGCCCCCTCGACGAAGCGCACCTTGGGGCACGCCTCCAGGAACGCCATGCCCGCCGCACTCAGGATGCTCGTCTCCCCGACCATGCACCCGAGCTGCACGTCCAGCCCCGTCGCCAGCGCCAGCCGGGCGATCCGCAGCGCCGGCAGCAGCCCGCCGTTCTTGGCCAGGCGGAGGTTGAGGACCCGCACGCCGCCCCCCGCGATCAGCCGCTGCGCATCCTCGATCGTCAGCAACGACTCGTCCGCGATCAGCTCACAGCGCGTCTGCTCGGCCAACTGTGGCAAGTCCGCGTCGCTGGCATCCGGCAGCGGCTGCTCCAGCGCGCACACGCCGCACTGCTCCAGCTTCGGCAGGGCCTCAACGGCCTGCGCCAGCGACCAGCCGGCGTTGGCATCGACGCGCAGCGTGGCCCGCTTTTCCGCGAGCGGCTTGCGGAGCACGTCGAACGCCCAGGCCAGCCGCTGCTCCCAGCCCTCGACCGCGACCTTGAGCTTGAAATCCCGCAGGCCGTAGAGGCGCTGCAAACGCAGCAGCCAGGTGAGCTTCCGCCGCGTGCCGCCCACGACGACGCCGGAGTAGCGCGCGCTGCGCGCACAGCCCGGCGGGCCAAACCCCGGCAGACCCATCCAGCCGGCTACGTCCGCGGGTCGCCGCCGAAAAACCCGGCACGCCAGATCGAGCAGCGCCAGCTCCACCGCGGCCCGGGCGGCGGTGATGACGCGCCCCCCGATCTGCGTCGGCAACACCTCGATGCGCTCCAGCGCCGCGACAAACGTGGCGGCGCGAAAGTCCCCCAGGAGCGGCAGGAAACACGCCCCGATGTCCTCGACGACCGACTCGGCGGTTTCGCCGGTAACGTACGCCCGTGCCAAGGTCTCCCCATAGCCCACCTCGTGTGCATACGGCGCGCTCGCCGACGCCGCCACGATAATCGGATCGGCCACGTCCCGTGTCGCGGCGGCGTGCTCAAACCGCAGGCGCAGCGGCACGTTCAGCCGGTAGACCTGTAGCTCGCGGATGCGCAGGGGGTCGTTCATGACGCCGGCTGCACCGCCGCCCGGTCCGGCGGCACAGCCCACAGCTCGCCGGATTCGATCGCCGCGCGGCCCTCCGGGCCATACAGGTAATCCAGCACCGCCTGGACGCTCGGGCTGGGCGGGTCCACGTAGTACACGTAGATCAGCTTCGCCAGCCCGTAGCGCTCCGACTCGATTTCCTCCAGCGACGGAAACACAGGCGCCCCGGTCCGCTCCATGCGCAGCCCCAGATAGCGCACGTCGTGGTCGTACCCGATGCCCGCGAAACCGAGGGCCAGCGGATCTTCGGCGACCTTGGCCACAATCTCCGCGTCCGTGTCGAGCGTCTGCCACGTCGCGCCCGCAAACCAGATCTTCGCCAGCGGCGCCAGCACCGACCCGCCGCGCGTGCTCTTGTGCGGACCGTAGAGCTGGATCGCCCCTTCCAGCCCCGCGATCTGCCCGCCGGCCAGCTCCTTCCAGTCGGCGATCTTCGTCTCGAAGACCTGCCGCAGTTGCTTCACAAAGACCGAGTCGAGCGGGTTGCTCGGGTGGACGTACAACGCATACCCGTAGAACGCCACGCGCCGACCCTGCACCGGGCGATCACCGAACTGCGGCAGCTCGCGGACCGTGATCGGCCGGTCGGTGCAAGCCAAGTCGCACTCGCCGCGGGCCAGGTTCTGAAAACCGTGCTGCGACAGGTAGACGGGCGACACCTGATGGACCGTGAATGGCCGCGTCTTCGAGTCGTGCAACCAAGACTCGACCAGCTCCACCGGTATCTGCGCGCCGCCCAGCGACACGCGCACGCCCTTCGGCCCCGGCGGCGCACAACCAGTCAGCATCAGCCCCATGAGCAGCACGCCGGCCGCCCCGCCGCCTTTTACGCGCCCGCCGGCCGACCGTAAACTAACCCCCCGTTTACTTCCCGAGGGAAAGGAACCGGCGTCATGGCGACCGCGACCACGATTGCAGAGCTGGCGCAACATGTCGGGCAAACGGTAACGCTCCGCGGCTGGCTGTACAACAGCCGTTCCAGCGGCAAGCTGCTCTTCCTCATTGTCCGCGACGGCACGGGCCTGTGTCAGTGCGTGCTCGAGAAAACCGACTCCAGCGCCGACCAGTTCGCCGCCGCCAAACGTCTGGGCCAGGAGTCGTCGCTTGAGGTCGATGGCGTCGTGCGCGCCGACCAGCGCAGCGTCGCCGGGCACGAGCTGGCCGTCGGCAACATCCGCATCGTGCAGGACGTCGCCGGCTACCCGATCACGCCGAAAGCCCACGGCACCGACTTCCTGATGAAGCACCGCCACCTGTGGTTCCGCTCGCAGCGGCAGTGGGCGATCCTCCGCATCCGCCACACGGTCATCGACGGCATCCGCCGCTACTTCAACGACCGCGGCTTCATCCTCATCGACACGCCCATCTTCGCACCCGCCGCCGGCGAGGGCTCGCAAACGCTTTTCGCGGTGGACTACTTCGGCGAGCCGGTGTACCTCGCGCAGACGGGGCAGCTCTATCTTGAGGCGACGATGATGGCCCATCGCAAGGTCTACTGCTTCGGCCCGACGTTCCGGGCGGAAAAGAGTAAGACGCGCCGGCACCTGACCGAGTTCTGGATGGTCGAGCCGGAGATCGCATACGCCGACATCGACGACGTGTGTGCGCTAGCCGAGGACTTCGTCTGCGAGCTGGTGCAGCGCGTGCTCCGCGAGCGGCGGGCGGAGTTGGAGCTGCTCGGCCGCGACCTGAGCAAGCTGGAGGCGATTCAGAAGCCGTTCCACCGCCTCACGTACTCGCAGGCGGCCGACATCCTCCGCAGCGACCGCGTGCGCCAGTTCCTCGAAGCTGACCTGGAGCACGCGAAAGCCCGCGTCGCGGAACTGACGAAAACCATCGCCGAGAAGGAAGCCGAGCGCGCCGCCCCCGGCGTCAAAGAGTGGAAGGCGGACAAGCTCGCGCAGGAGATCATGGACGCCCGCGAAGAGCTGGCCGACACCGAGGAGCTGGTCCACAACCTCCCGCGGCACATGGAACTGGCCGCCGGCTTCCAGTGGGGCGGCGACCTCGGCGGCTCCGACGAAACCATCATCGCCCGCCTCCACGACCGCCCCGTCTTCGTCACGCACTACCCCCGCGGCTGCAAGGCGTTCTACATGAAACGCAACGCCGCCGACCCCCGCGTGGTCAACAACCTCGACCTGCTGGCCCCCGAGGGCTACGGCGAAATCATCGGCGGCAGCCAGCGCGAGGACGACCTCAACGTGCTGCTGGAACGCATGAAAGAGGACGGCCTCAACGAAGCCGACTACGACTGGTACCTCGACCTCCGCCGCTACGGCACCGTCCCCCACGGCGGCTTCGGCCTGGGCGTCGAGCGCACGGTGGCGTGGATTTGCGGGCTGAAGCACATCCGCGAGACGATCCCGTATGCAAGGATGATGGGGCGGATATACCCGTAGCACCGATCAGCATCTGGCGAGCAGTCGGGGCCCCCGTGCGCCCAACCCGCGCGGTATAATCCAGTTCGAGGGTGGTGAGCGATGCGGCTTGACCCCGGACAGATCGAGGTCGTCGACGAGGCGCTGGCCGCCGTGTTGCGCCAGAAAACGGGGGCGGACCGCCTGCGGATCGCCAGCGGTCTGTTCGCGTCCGCGCGCCGCATGTTGACCAGCCTGCTGCGGGCCGATCACCCGGATTGGGACGAGCACCGACTGACACGCGAGGTTGCCCGGCGGCTTTCTCATGGAGCAGACTGACCTGCTACGGTTGGTCGTCACCGTCCTGGAACGGCTGCACGTGCCCTATCTCGTGACCGGCTCGATCGCGACCATCTACTACGGGGAGCCGCGATTTACGAACGACATCGACATCGTCCTGCGGTTGCCCCTCGCCCGCGTCGCGGAGTTCTGCCGGGCTTTCCCGCCGACGGAGTTCTGCCTCGACGAGCAGAGCATCCGCGACGCCGTCGCAACCCACGGGCAGTTCAACCTGATCCACCCGACGGCCGGCCTGAAGGTGGATTTCATGGTTCCCGCCGACAGCCCCTTTGAACGGAGCCGCTTTGGCCGGACGCGGCGCGCCCAGCCGGCGCCAGATTTCCACGCGGTCTTTGCCGCACCCGAGGACGTCATCATCAAGAAGCTGGAGTACTACGCCGCGGGCGGGTCGGAGAAGCACCTGCGCGACATCACCGGCGTATTGAAGGTCAGCGGCTCCCTCGTGGACCGTGACTACGTCGCGCGTTGGGCGGCGCAGCTCGGCCTGATTCCGGTCTGGCAAGCCGTGCTCTCACGGCTTGGGCAGTGACGGTCCGAAAGCCCGCCCGCGCTACACCGGCGGGCCTTCGCCGCGGCTTTCCGGCCGCAGGATCGGTGCCGGCACGGGTGCCGTCAGGCGCCATTCTCGGAACGAGCGCAGCAGCACCACGTTAGGCACCACCCGCAGCAACGCCGCCGTCATCAAGACAAGCGTGAACGGGTGCTCCATCGTGCGGCCCCAGATAACGGCCCCATCCGGTACGAACTGCATAATCATCACCCCAATCAGCACGCCCAGCGTGGTCCCCGTGGTCACGATCAGCGAGTGATAGGCCGTGCAGCGCACGCGCTTCGCGGGGGTGACGATGTCGAAGAAGTAATTGCTGGCGGCGATGTCGAATGCCGCCCAGATTATGCCGTCGTACGCCTGGACCACCAGCAGGTACGGGAAGCTGCTCCCCAGCAGCAGCAGCACGGGAATGCCGATCACGCCGATGCCGCCGATCGTCAGCACGCGCTTGTTGCCCGCGCGGTCCGCCAGTCGCCCCCACAGCGGCTGAGCGGCCAACGCCGCCAGCATCTGCACCGTCCCGATCACCGCGAACTCGCGCGGCTCCAGTCCCAACTGGCGCAGCAAGTACCAACCGAAGAACGGCCCGACCACCCCGCCCGAAAGGCTGATTAGGGCGCAGTAGAACACGAATCGCCCGAAGTTCGCCCGCGGCGCACGCCGCAGAAAGTCCAGCAGGCTGAAGTCGTCGGACGGCGCACGAACGTATGGCGGCTCGTGCATCTGGTTCATGTACCGCCCCGACACCAGCCGCGCCAGCCCCGCGATCACGAACAGCGTCAGGAACCCGAAGTCCTTGCTGGCCAGCGTCCACCGCGCCAGCCCCGGCGTCTTCTCGCAGTAAGTCAGCCACCACCCGCCCGCCAGAAACGACCCCATGATCGCCAGACTAATCAGCGAGTTGCGGTACGCGAAAAACCACCCCCGACGCTCCGCCGGCACCAGGTCCCCCATCAGGCTGTTCCACGCCGGCAAGCAGAAGCTGTCCAGAAACACGTACAGCGCGTACGCCACCAACAGCAGCACATAGCTGCCGGGCTGCGGCAGGAAGATGGCGAGGCAGATCGGCCCCCACATCAGCGCTTGCAGGATCACGCACCGGACAATGGTCGCCTTGCGCCGTCCCCCGCGATCGACGAAGTTGGCCCCCAGCCACTGCACCAGCGCCTGCCCGAACCCCGGAATGATGCTCAGCAGTCCCAGCGCCAGCGGCGTCGAGCCCCCCAAAATCACGAACGGCTGCACGTACCGATCGCCGGCCCCGGACATCACCGACCACGCCAGACCCTCTTTGATCGACGTGCGGAGGCTCTGCCGGACCAACTCCGGCGGCAGAGGCGCGGCCTGAGCACCGGCCGGCGGTGTTGCCGCGGTCGCGTGTGAACTGTCCGGCGCGCTGCCACCGACACGCGGGGCGCATGGTTCGCCCGCGTGATCCGGCGGAATCGGCGATGACATCCGACGAGATTCCACGCACCGCAGCCCTCTCACCGCACGCGCAGCCCAAACGCGGATATGACGCGAGCTGGGCCTGCAAGTCAACCGCCCGCAACGCGGGGGCAACAGGTGTGGTCGCCGCCACGTAAGCGGCCAATCCGTCATTCCGAGCGGCGAAGCCGCGAGGAATCTAGCCGCGTGAGCGCAATACGCTCCGCAGCCGACGCCACGTGCCTCGCTCGCTCGCCATGACCAAGCTACCCGCTGTATTGGCGCCCATCTTGTCGCATCGCTTCACAACCGCCCCCTGCTTGGTCCGCGATCTGCCGACCTGTTACCATGACCCGACGCGTCGCCCACACGCACTGACAAGGTGTGCCCATGCTGGATCTGCCCCGTCGCCAGCCGGACTTCGACCAGTTCCTGAAGGTGCTGAAGCGCGAAGGCCGGCCGCGCCACCTCCCCTTCTACGAGCACCTCGCCAGCCCGGGCTTCATCGCCAGCCGTCTCGGCGTCCCGTTCGACCGCATGACCCCCGCCGACCCCCCCTACTGGCGGCACTACGTCGATTTCTGGCTCAGCCTGAACTTCGACTGCATCCCGCTGGAGATCGGGCTCAAGTGCCCGCTCGCCGAGCCGCAAGAGTCCGGCCTGTCGCACCGCAGCGAGGCGTTCGCCGTCATCCACAACTGGCAGGACTTCGAACGTTACCCCTGGCCGACCGAGACCGACCCGATCGACTTCCGCCCGTTCGAGATCGTCGCCGGCCTGCTGCCCGACGGCGTGAAGATCGTCGGCGGCGTGTGCATGGGCCCGTTCGAGTGGGCCACCCGCCTGATGGGTGTCGAGGGCCTGTGCAAGGCCGTGCTGAAGAACCCGCAGCTCGTCGAGGCCGTCTTCGACCGGCTCGGCCGGCTCAGCGTCGCCGCCGACCGCCAGCTCGTGACGCTGGACGCGATCGGCGCGCTCCGCCAGGGCGACGACCTCGGCTTCAAGTCCGCGACGTTCATCTCCCCCGCCGACCTCCGCCGCTGGGTGTTCCCGATCTACAAGCGTTTCGTCGCCATCGCCCATGCGGCGAATAAGCCCTTCATCCTGCACTCCTGTGGCAACCTCGACGCAGTCTACGACGACCTCCTCGACGACGTCGGCATCGACGCCAAGCACTCGTTCGAGGAAGCGATCCTCCCGGTCGAGCACTTCAAGCGCCGCTACGCCGGCCGCGTCACGCCGCTCGGCGGCATCGACGTGGACCTCGTCTGCCGCGGCAGCGAGGACGAAATCCGCCGCTGCACGCGGGAAAAGATCGCGGCGTGCTTCGCCGACGGCCACTACGCCCTCGGCACCGGCAACTCGCTCACCGACTACATGCCCGTGGAGCGCTACCTCTGGGTGCTGGACGAGGGGATGCGGGCGACGGGCTGAGCGCCTGCCCACAACCCCCCTCCCTCCCAGGGAGGGGCCGGGGGAGGGTCGAAGTCACAGGCGGAGACTACCCCGCTTAGGGAGCGGCTGGGGGAGGGCCGAAACGCTCGCCATTCAGCCCCTCACCCCGCCCTCTCCTCACAGGGGAGAGCGGGCAGGTGGCATGGCCGCGTCTGTGCGGCCATGCGCACGCCGCAAAGTGCGCATGGCCGGCGAATGCCGCGCCCACGCCACCCGACGTCCGGCAAAGAGCCTGAAGGACGTGGGCCAGGAGGGCGGGGCGCTGTACAATAGTTTCGCACCCGTCGCCAGCTGAGTCGGGCAACGTCATCTGGGAAATGTCACATAAACAGAAGTTAGCCGACACAGAGGGATCGCGAGGAGGCACAAGTGAAGACGATCTTCGTGATAGTGCTCTACGCGGTACTGGGAACGCTCGCCGGCTGGATCGTCAGCTTTCTCGCGAATCTCACGGGCGGCCTTGGTGCGCTCGTTGGCTCACTCGGCCGGCTGCAGAACCTGGCGGGAGCTCGCAAGGGACTCGCAGTCGTGTGCTGTTCGCTCGGGCAGGCCTATGTCTTCCTCGCCTGGGTGGCCTTCGTCGTGGCCTACACAACCCTGATCACTCGCCACCAGCCAGTTGTCCGCTGGCTTGTGTGGATCGCCGCCTTCTATGCCGCCATGATGCCCGGGATAGCTGCCGCCCGCGCCGATCTCGCCGAAAAAGACGACCCCGAGCTCAAGCGCAGCGTTGCGAGCAACGCCCTAATCATCAGCGGGCTCCTCGATGTCTTGGGCTTCTTCCTTTTCGTGTTCTGGCCGGCCCTGATGCTGTACGGATGGGTCTGGGTCCCCTACGTTAGCGCAGCGGCCCAGCCGTCAGGCACGTGAGCGACACGACGTACGCAATCGGATCATCGCGCCCGACGCATGGCCAGCACGCACCCCGGCGGCCGAGTCGGCACGATCCCCTGGGAAACGTCGGAGGAGTTGACGTGACAACAGTCATCGCCTATTTGCTCGTTGTTCCTCTCGCGCCGTTTGTTTTCTATTGCGGCCCGCTCTTTCTCGGGGGTCTACTCGCTTGTGCCAACGCCTGGATACCTGGCAGGTTGCACGTGCTGCTGAACAGCTTTCTTGCGGCCAGTTGCGTTGCGTTGGGCTATGACAGGTTCCTCGCCCTGATGAACAGGGAGGTGAACAGAGACGCGATGAGCTATGACAGGGCGCTCGGCCTAGCGAACAGGGATGCGATGAGCTCTGGCAGGTTGCTCGCCCTGTTGAGTAGCTTTCTTGCGGGATGTGGGGCTAGTTTAGTTGCGATGAGCCTCGGCTTCGTCGTATTCACGTGTATCGTAGGTGCAGGTTCCTTCGGCATCTGGCCTTTCGCAGCAACGGCGTTGCCTCTTTCCATCCCGATGTTGGTCCACTACCGGAGATGCCACCAGCCTAGATGCATAGTCGTTGATGTCGAGCACATGCCGAGCATCGGAGACCTTCCACCTCCGAAAGCGTCGTTCTATAGAACGGTGCTGCTCGGTGACATCATCGGCATACTCATCGGCGGGTGCTTGTTCGCAAGCTGGTGACGGGAAGCCAATTGGCTGCGCGTGGCCACGCGACCCTATCAGGCCGCTAAAGATTGCGTGATTGCAGCGGTTTTTTCTTGGTTTCGAGGTCGTCGGTGGTCAAGGGCGTGATTTTTGTGGTGTCCGACTGGCCTTTGCATCGCCCGGGAGCAGGCCAGGCACGGGCTAGCGAGCGAGCGTCATCCGGCGGGTGCCAGGCGAGCCATTCGCAGCAGGTTGTACGCCGCCGCGGTCGCTTCGCTTTGCTGCCGGATCTTCCAGCGCCCGATGAACCAGGCCCGCGCCAGCCCGCCGACCGTCTTGCACCAGCCGATCAGCTCCTCGATCCGCTTGCGGACCCGTTGGCTGATCCCGTACCGCTTGGTCTTCATCCGCCGCTTGGCGCGCCGCCGCGCGGCGGCCGCGGCACGCTCGGCCGGGTCCGGCGAGTCCAGGCCCCGGATCGGCCCGTCCGGCAGGGGCACGTGCGGCGTGATGCCGTCGCCTTCCAGCGCCGCCAGGAACGCACCTTCCTTGTAGTTGCCGTCCGCCCCGAGTGTCTTGGGCCACAGGCCGTGCCGTTCGTAGGTGCGTTCCAGCATGATGGCCGCTTGCAGTCGTTCGTATTTCCCATTCGGGTCGTCGACGGCGATGTCCAGACAGAGCCCATGGCGGTTCTCCATCAGCACGTGGCCGCTGTGACTGAGCTTCGCCGGTTGACCCTTGCCCTTCCGCGCCAGGCGCGCTTCGGCGTCGGTGAGACTGAGGTGGGTCTGGTTGGAGCGTTTCTCGCCCCGGAAGTTGACGGTCGGATTGCCGCCGTCGTCGTCGTCCGCGCCATCGCTGACCTTCTGATTCTGTTTTTCGATCGGGCGCAGGCTCTTCATCGAGGCATACGACTCGATCAGCGTGCCATCGACACTGAAGTGGTCGTCGCTGACCAGGCCGGCCACGAGCGCCTCGGCCACCACCCGGTCGAAGAACTTGCGCACCAGGCCGTGCTGCTCGAAGCGCTGCCGGTTCATGGTGAAGGTCTCCTGGACCCAGACGCCGTCGGTGGGCTGGAGGTCGAGGAACCAGCGGAACAGGAAGTTGTAGCCGATCTGCTCCACGAGCTGCGTCTCGCTGCGAATGCTGTAGAGGGCCCGCAGCAGCAGGGCCTTGATCAGCCGCTCCGGCGGGATGCTCGGCGCGCCGTGCTTCGTGTACGCGCGGTTGAAGTGCGCCGACATGGCCTTCAGCACCGCGTCCGCCCGCGGCTTGATCGACCGCAGCGGGTGATCGGCCGGCACGAAATCCGCGATGTGAAAGGCGTGAAACATGACCCCCTGGGCTTCCACGCGACCGCGCATCGTCCATCCTCCGTGACTGGGTTTGCCCAAGTATACGGCGATGGAGAATGTCCAGTTGAAAAGTGTGGTTCTTTAGCGGCCTGCTA
>Ga0315273_10005865_pt1 | contig 15228 bp, 15 predicted proteins | sample YL17G02_0_MG_FD_205753 | JGI IMG/M metagenome (GOLD analysis project Ga0315273, IMG submission 205753) | Sediment microbial communities from Yellowstone Lake, YNP, Wyoming, USA - YL17G02_0 | ecosystem: Environmental > Aquatic > Freshwater > Lake > Sediment | place: USA: Wyoming | collected...
TGGCGCCGGTGAACGTGAGGCGGCTCCCCGAGCCGCCGAAGTTGTAAGCGAGCGCGATGTCCGCCACCGGCCCGTTGAAGTCGGTGGCTGTCGGTGCGACCAAGTCGAAGTTTGCGTGGCCGACCCGGAAGGTGCCCGAAATCCTCCCGCCCAAACCGAAATCGAGGCCGGCGACCTGTCGTCGCTCATCCCCGTTGCGTTGAGCCGCGGTGGTGGGGTCGTTGAAGGTGATCGTGCGCTCTGAGACCTCGAGGAGCACACGGGTGCGGCCGAAAGCGAGATAGCGAGCCTTGAGCCTCGCACCGACTTCCGTGCGGTCGTTCAGTCTGTTGATCCTGCAACTCGAAGGAACGCCGGCGTCGCACGGATCGTTCGGGTCGTCCGCCGTGAACCGCGTGCGGACGTATCCGAGCTCCGCGTCGCTGCGCCAACCGAATTTGACGATGAGCCCGGCGCCCAACGGGTAGGTCTTCCGGAGGGGCCGGATGCTCTGCGCGTCGTACGGCCGGTCGCGGGTGCGGTTGTACCCGATGTCGCCGTACAGGCCAAAGCGCCGGAACGGAACGGTCAGTCGCGAGCCGAAGAAATTGTTGAAGTAGTCGATCTCGCGCTGCTGCGCGTAGGCGTAAAACTCGAGGCGCTCGTCAAAGGTGAGAAACGCCCGATGGCCGAAGAGTACCAGTCCCCGGATCCGAGGGGACAGAGCGATGAAATAGTCGCCGACGGGACGGACAGGCGTGCCGTCGGGCTTTTTGGCGTCGTCGGTGATGCCGAAGACGTTGTTGTCGTAGCCCAGGTCGGAGATCGCAAAGCCGGGGCGCGCCCAAAGCGGGCCCCACTTGAGATATTGCGAGGTGTCCGGCGGGTCGAGGGGTGAGATCGACTGCGCGAAAACGGCGGGGGACGCCAGGAATAGAAACAGGGACAGCAACCGTTTTCCGATGAAGCTCGAAAACGGTCTTGGGCTGAACACGGCGGCGATTCTACGGATAGGGAGGCGGCAAGTCGATAGGGGCCGCGGTCAGGCGCTCCGCCGCTTGCGGACGTGAGGAAGTACGGGCGCCAGCGCTCGAAGAGCCTCATTCACGGACGCCGCGTCGGGAAATACGTCGAGGACGCTGGGATCGATCGCGACGACGTGGCGCCCTTCGGCGTGACGTGCGGCGGTCGCTCTGCGCACGCCCTTCGAGAAGTCGTACTCGGGGCGCATCGTGTCGCGGTCGGCTGGGCGCCGTGCCCGGCTAACTTTCTTCTTCATAGGTCTGCTGCTCCCTTCGTGTCCGCGGGGGTCGATCAGCGTGCGCCACCACGAGGAGCCGACCCCGGTTTGATTCACCGAGCAGAAGTTACCGCCGTTCGGGTGCCTTCCTCGGGTCCCATTCGAAGATGTAAGCCATCTCGGAATCATGGCGTCGGGTTTCCCTTGCGAAACCCCACTCAATGCGCGCCCCTCGCCGTCAGCACCACGGGGACGGTGCGCAGCAGGATCTGCACGTCGAGGCGCATTCACTTCCCGACCGGGGTGATGCCCGGGTCGTTCTTGATCCTGAACACCGGCCCCGCGAGGTCACCTCGACGAGCAGCGCCACCGGGTGACGGGGGGCGCCAAGACCGTGAGCATCGGCGTCCCGTCCAGGTCGGCCCGCAGGTTCACGGTGACGCCGTTCACGACCCGGTCTTCCACGAGTGGATTCAGGTCGCCTAGCGTGCCGAGCAGCAGCGTCTCTTCGACCGCATCGTGCCCCGTCCGCTTCGAAATCCACACGAGCGTGAGGAGCCAGAGGTCTAGGCCGGCGGCCTCAGTCTTCCGGGTCGACCAACGCAAGGATCCGAGCCGTGACTTCTTGCATGACGGGGTCGGGAACGGATCCAAGCCGTGTGGCGTGCCGGGCCCGCCAGTCCAGGCTCTTGAGCTGATCACACAGGATGGCGCCCTTCGCCTTGAGGCCTTGAGGAAGTTCAACCTCGAACGGATAGCCTTTCAATCGAGAGGTGATCGGGCACACCAGAGCAAGCCCCACCTTCTTGTTGTAAGACCTTGGCGAGATCACCAGCGCGGGACGACGTCCGGCCTGCACGACATCGCCGCGCTCGGGAACGTGCGCTCCACCCACTACAAGGCCTCCCGGCCGACAGGAGCGCCGACGTCCACCTCGGCATGGGTGTTCTTGGAGGTGATTTGCCGGAGAAGGTCATTCAGCCGGTACTTCGTGCGTCTGGCCGGCTTCACGACCAGGTCGCCGCGCCGAATCGATAGGTCAACCTCAGAACCCGCGACAACGCCTGCTTCTTCCGCGAGCGCACGCGGAATCCTCAGTCCCAGACTGTTGCCCCATTTCTGGATTGTCGTCCGCACCGAACCCTCCGTGGATATACATTGAGTATACACGCGAAGCGTGGCTGCGTCCACGAGCACGTTGGAAGCCATGCGGAGATCATGGCGTGATCGAGGTCGCGCGAACGCACGGATTCGACACGCCAAGGTTCCGGATGCGAAACCCCTCGCAAGAGGTAGGTCGGTTGCGCCCGAGAACGCCCCGAACCGCCCACCAGAGGGTCGGAACGGAACAAAACCCAATGGCTCCGCGCTTTTTCCGTAAGGAGCGGTGCTTTAGGCGCTCCGAAAGGCCTTCTTCTCCGAAAATGACCACGTAGGACCGTCCAGGAGGCGCGATCCGGGTGCTGGCCAGGCTCCTGGACCCCCGAAAGCGACGAAAGCACGGCGAAAAACCTAAGGGTGGGCCGGCGACTCGCGCGGCTCACAGATTCAGGGGCCACAGGCCCGTCCGTTCTGCGATCCGGACTGTGCCGCTCGAAAGGCCTGAACCTTCGATCCTGAGAATCGCACGCGAAGCACGATCCACCCCAGGCGCCGGGCACTTCGTGATTCATGGCTGCTTAGTGCGCGCCCCTCGCCGTCAGCACCACGGGGACGGTGCGCAACAGGATTTGGACGTCGAGGCGCAGCGACCAGGTGTCGATGTAGGCGAGATCGAGGCGCATCCAATCTTCGAAGTCGATCGCGTTGCGGCCCGAGACCTGCCAGAGGCAGGTGATCCCCGGCTTCATCGACAGGCGCCGCCGCTGCCACCGCTCGTACTTTTTGACCTCATCGGGGATCGGCGGGCGTGGCCCCACGAGGCTCATGTCGCCGGCGAGGACGTTCCAGAGCTGAGGCAACTCGTCGACCGAGAAGCGGCGCATCCACTTTCCAACCGGGGTGATGCGAGGGTCGTCCTTGATCTTGAACACCGGACCGGACATCTCGTTCCGGCTCGCGAGGGACGCGCGGCGCGCCTCGGCATCGCGGTACATCGAGCGGAACTTGTACAGCTTGAACGTGCGGCCGTTCAGTCCGGAGCGTTCTTGCGCGAAGAAAACCGGCCCCTTCGAAGTCGTCTTGACGAGGATCGTTGCGATCAAGCACACCGGCGACAGCACGACGAGCGCCACCGCCGCGCCCACGAGGTCGATCACGCGCTTGCCGAGTAGCGCCACCGGCTGGCGGGGTGTCGCCGAGACCGTGAGCATCGGCGTCCCGTCCAGGTCGGTCGGGTACATCCGCGCGAAGAGCGTCCGCACCAGGTCGGCCCGCAGGTGGACGGTGACGCCGACTTCCTCGCACCAGCCGATCTCGCGCTCGCACGAGAGCGACTCGACGACCGGGATGGCGAAGATGACGTCATCCACGACCCGGTCTTCCACGAGCTGCTTCAGGTCGGAGAGCGTCCCGAGCAGCAGCGTCTCGTCGATCGCCATCGGCGCGGGGTTGGGCCCCGGCAAGTGCCCGACGACGCGCATCCCCAGCTCTTCGTGCACCGCAAGCTTGGCCCGCACTTCGGCAGCTTCGGGCCCAGTCCCGACGATCAGCACGTTGCGCATGTCGGCCACGTCGCGGCCCATCCGCTTCGAAAGCCACACGAGGGTGAGGCGCGTCGCCGCCAGTAGCAGGAAGCCGAACGCGAGGAACAGGAAGAAGATCGCGCGCGAAAACGTCTTGACCTGGAAGATGAAGATCGCGAGCCCGAGGAAGCCGGTGAGATATCCGAACGCCCAAAGGAGGGCCGCAACCGTCGAGGCCTTGCCGCGCATTGCACCGGGCTCGTACAGCCGCTGCCCCCAGGCCAGAAACAGGTAGACCGGGATGCCGACGGTGAGAAGCCAGATGTGTGTGCCGAGGTCGATCGAGAGGCCATCCGTCAAGAACGGAAGCGGCGCCAAGCTCCGGACGCCGAACGCGATAAACAAGGCCAGGACGAGCAGCATGGCATCGACGAGCCCGAAGATGTAGGACGCTTGCCTGGCGCGCTGGCTGATCACGGCGTCAATTCTACGAGTGTGTGGGCGGCAAGTCGATGATGATCTGGCTCGGCTGGCGGCCTCAGTTTTCCGGGTCGACCAACGGAAAGGATCCGAGCCGTGACTTCTTGCATGACGGGGTCGGGAACGGATCCAAGTCGTGTGGCGCGCCGGGCCCACCAGTCCAGGCTCTCGAGCTGATCGCACAGGATGGCGCCGTTCGCCTCGAGGCCTCGAGGAAGTTCAACCTCGAACGGACGGCCTTTCAATCGAGAGGTGGTCGGGCACACCAGAGCAAGCCCCACCTTCGTGTTGTACGACTTTGGCGAGATCACCAGCGCGGGACGACGTCCGATCTGCACGACATCGCCGCGCTCGGGAACGTGCGCTCTGCCCACTACCAGACCTCTCGACCAACAGGAGCGCCAGCGTCCATCTCGGCATGGACGTTCTTCGACGTCACCTGCCGAAGAAGCTCGTGTAGTCGGTATCTGGCGCGTTTAGCCGGCGTCACGACCAGGTCGCCGCGGACGTAGACCGGCCGGCCTTCGCTTTCGCACAGCGCGATCAGCCGCCCCATCAGATCGATCCCCGCGACTCGCTCCGCGACGCCAAGGCCCAGAAACCGCGCGACCCAGACGACGCTCTGCAATTTGGAGTTCACCACCTCGCAGCACCCTGCCGTCTCGTCCCTCGGCAGTGGGTTGGCGGTACGCCGAGGAATGGGACCCTAGGCTTCAGGGGTTTTCGGGAACGGGCCCCGTGGCACAGCAGATCAGCGGCGCGCCGACGATCAGTTCCGCGAGCGCGTTCCCCATCTTGTTATGCGCGAACTCGGTCCAGCGCCCCTTCTCGTCCACGAGCGCGGCCTTGTCGGCGAAGACGTCGAGCGCCGCCTTCGACGGCACGACGTAAACCGCCGGCGGTTTCGGCGTGTAACCGGGGGCGGCCACGTAGTCAGGGACCGCGAGGAGGATGTAGACGATCCCCTTCGCCTTGAGCATCGTCTCGATCTTCTCGAGGTCGGCGGCAGCAGTGGCGCCTTCACCGTCTTGCATCGAAACGACCACCAGGCTGGGCTCGTAGTTCAGGAGCTCGCCCTCGAGCAACCTGGCCGACTCGGCCAGCGTGCGACCGGGCTTGCCGGCGTTCAACACTTCGACGTCGTAGCCGCGGCCGCGCATATTCTTCTGCATCCAGGCTTCGTAGGTCGCATCGCGCGCGACGCCTTCGCCAAACGTGGCTCCACCGCCGATGCAGACAATCCGCATGCGCCCTTTCGGCTTCGCGTAGTCGATCTCGCGGTCTTCGCGGAGCCCCTTCGAATTGACCGTGGCCTCGACGTTCTTGGCGGTCGCAGGCGGCGGCGCCGGCGCCGTGGGCGCTGGCCCCCCTGTACCCGGGCCGCCTCCGCAACCCAAGGAGACAGCGATGGTGGCGAGACTCACCGCAGCAGCGAGGCGGAAGCAACTTCTCATGCGCGTATCCTAGCCCGGATCGCCCCGGTCTCTGACGTCGGTCGGCAGGTATCGAGGACGATAAAGAGAAAAGCCGCTCGCTCGGCGTTGCCGAGGCTTTCCGCCACCTCACGTGCGAAGGATCATTCGGCCGACACCGGAGGCGCCAGAGCGCACTTCTACCGTGTGCCCTCAGGGGGTCTCGCAGGCCACACGGGAGGAGGATTCTGCCTCCGCACAAGCGTCACGAACCCAAATTGTCGTTGAAAGCTGCCATTCGTGGGCTGAGACCGCGAAAGTCGTGGGGGTTTCGATCCAATCGACAAGGCGGGCCCCACACCTGGTCCGACTCATGGTGCGGCAGGCGCCTCGTCAGCACCGCGACGCTGCCGTCGATCTCCTCGAGCAGGCCCCCGTGTGTCGAGCTGGCCGATGCATGGCGCCGATCCCGTCGCGGTCGGTCCCGCGTATCCGGTCGCCGATCAACTCGTCGTGGAGGTTGCTCGCCGTGAACAGCGGCTCGGTTTTCTCTGACCAGAAAGTGTCTCAAAACTGTCCCCGATCGAGGAGTGGGCTCCGACTGTCGCTCAAAGCCGCCAGCGCGGTTGCGGCCAGCGCCAGGAGTCAATTCGCAACGCGGTCCCCACGACGTGGATTACTTTGTGGAATTCCGCCGTCCGTGGAGGCCCCGACTTGAAGTAGTTCTCGGTCTCCGGTCAATGAGGATCGCCGATCGAAGGCTCTCGACCTTCCTCACAAACCACATGGTCGTCCCACCGGATGCGTCCGGCGCCGCGACAGCCAAGAGCCGATCGCGAACGCATCCCATCACCTCCGGAGGCGTGTGAATCCGGACGGCCCCGTGGAAATTACTGCGCGTTTCCCAACGGTCCGCGGACGGCGCGAACGGCGCGTCGTCCACAGGTTCCACAGGCCCGAAGACGCGGAGAACGGACACCGAGAAATCGGATCGGGCACGCGAATGCGGTCACTCGAGGGAGAAACCCGGGGAGGAATGCTTTTGAGAAGCAGGGGTCCCATGGTCGTGAGAATCGACAGGTGTGGAGTAGAATCCGCGCCGCCCCGCGTACGCATGCTCGCGCCAGGCGTAACACACTTTCGTCGCGGAGAACTCGCGGTGCCGCAACTCACACTATCCGAACGACTTGCCGGCACTCAGATTCTCGAGATTGCGGCCATCCTCGGAGCCGCCATGATCCTCGGCGCACTGCTCGTCGGAAATCCGCTCGCCGCAGTTATGGTGGCAGCAGGTCTCATCGTTGTTGGCGTGGCCAACGTTGCCCCTCAGGCCACGATGCTCACATACTTAGGGTACATCTTGGTTCAGGATCTCATCCGGAACTTCATTTCGGAGTCGTCCTGGTTCTACCCTGTCTTCAAGCGCGGCGATGAGGCGATGCTGGTCGTGCTGCTGCTCGCCGCCGCCGCTCGCCGCACGTCACTCCACGATCCAGTACTTAAGAAGGCGTATTCCCTTCTCGCCGCTGCGCTCTGCATCGGCGCGGTATCGACTCTCGTTTCCGCCGACAGTTGGACGCTTGCGGTGGTCGACGTGTTCCTCTTGACAAAAGGGTTCCTGGTCTTCTACGTGGTCTCCCATCTACCGGTCAAACGTAGCCAGCTGACATGGCCGCTGTCCCTTGCCCTAGGCGCGGGATGCGTCTGTCTCGTCGCAGCGGTAGCCGACCTCATGTTCGGGGAAGCATACCGGCTCACGATCCATCACCGGCGACTCGTCGAATTCCGCATGGGCGCCGCAACGGTCGTATCGATTTTCGAGCACCCGGGTACGGCGGGGTGGTTCTTTGCATTCTGCGCTTGCGTGGCACTCGCGTATTGGGTTGTCCGTCACCGTATGCTCCATCTCGTGCTGTGCTTCGCATTCACGATCGGCTCCCTGCTCAGTTTGCGGCGCAAGCCGCTCGTCGGACTTCTCGTCGTTTTTGTCGTCGCGCTTCTCATGTCGTCGCGCACGCGGAACATGCTGCGAACCGTGACCGCAGCGGGCCTGATCATCGGCTCGGTCCTCTGGGCATCGGGAGACCTGATCGTCGGAATCTTCCAGGAGATGTTCCAGCAGTACGTGTACGCCGCCGACCCGATGGCAGTTGCCCGCAATGCGATGCTCCGAACGTCAGTTCAGATTGGCTTCGATTACTTTCCGCTCGGGGCCGGGTTTGGGCGATTCGGCGGCTGGATCGCGGCTTTGTTCTACAGCCCGCTCTATTATCAGTACGGCCTGAATTCCGTCTACGGGTTGTCGGAGGCGCAGCCGTCGTTCCTACAGGACGCGTTCTGGCCTCACGTCATCGGCGAATTGGGGTTCATCGGGGCGGGGTTGTTCGTCGCAGCGATGGTGCACTTAGTCATGCCTCAGTTGCGAGCAGGCTCGGCCATAGACGCCGACGTTCGGATCGTGCGGTACGCTGCTTTGTTCTGCTTCCTCGAGGCGATCCCCGAGTCCTTTGGATGGGTTATCTTCGAGAATTCGCTTGCCGCGAGCTGGATCTTCGGCCTTTTGGCCCTAGCGACGGTGGCCATGCGCCTTCCTTCCGACGCCCCGGACCGGATATCCTGATCCTCCACGGCACGCCATGACGTCGCCACGCGTGATCCCGGCGGACTCCGGCAGGCTCCTCGCCAGCGCTGCACGCGGATCGGCGATGCTCGTGGCCGGGCGTTTCGCGGCGAGGGCGGGCACGTTCGCATTTTTCATTCTGACGACACACCTGTTCCCTGTCGAAGTCGTCGGCTCGTTCGCATCGGCCCAGGCAATCGGCCTGATCCTTTACGCGCTCCTCGATTACGGCCTTGCGACTCTTCTGACCCGCGACCTTGTCGCCTCGGACGATGACGCTCCGTCGCCGATACGGGCCGCGTTGCGCGCACGGGGTATCACCGCTTTGCTTTCACTCTGCGTCGCCATGGCCGTCGCGACAGCGTTCTCCTCGCGCATGTCCGACATCGTCCTCGTTTGGCTCGCGATGCTGTTCGACGCGTCATCGGCCCTCCTGCTTGCGGGTGCGCGGCGGGACCGCCGGCTCGGACGGATCGTCGCGGCTGAGATGATTCGTTCGTGGTGCGCCCCTGTGGTGCTCGCCGGCGCCTGGCTCGTGGTGAGTGCCTCGACCCCGGGCGCGGCATGGATCGACCGACTTCCGTACGTGAGTTTCGTCGTGGCGAGTGCCATGAGCTTCGGTTTTGCGCTGGTTCGTCAATGGCAGTTCTTCCGCAGCGAGTGGTCAAGGCCCTCGCTTCGTGGGCTCACGTACGGCAGGGAGGGCCTGATAGTTGCCGCGGCGGCGGTCGCGGTGGGGGTCCACAACCGGATCGACCTGATCCTGCTGAAGATCCTGGACGCCCCGGAGGCGGTGGCTTCCTACGCTGGGGCGTACGCCCTCTTGAATGGGGCGTTCATCCTCCCCGTGCTCTATTCGTACGTGCTCTTCCCCGATCTTGCCCGGCTCCCCGCCGAAGGGCCGGCACTGCGCGATGTGATTGAGCGCGGCGCGCGCATGCTGGCGACGGTGGGTTCGCTTGCGGGCGCCGTGCTCGCGTCGGCTCCGGAGGCGATCCTTGCCGCCGCGTTTGGCGCGAAGTACGCGCGCGGCGGGGCCGCACTCGCGGTTCTCGCGGCTGCGGTTCCGTTCGTGTTCGTGAGCAATCTCTCTTGGAACACGCTCGTGAGCCGCAAGCGGGAGATGCGCATCCTTGTGTACATTACGGTGGCCGCTCTTCTCAACGCCGCGATGAACGTCTTGCTTATCCCTCGATACTCTCTCGTCGGGGCCGCTGCTGCGACCCTGATGGCCGAGGTGTTGGTGTGGGTCTGGTCCGCTCGTGCGCTCGTGTCGTCTGGGCTGCCGGCGCCCGGAGCGCGTGTGGCCTTCGGCACCGTGGCGGCGGCGTTCGTCCCCTCGGCAGTATCCCTGACGATCGGAAATGGGATACCGCAGGTGTTCCGCGCGATCGCGGTGCTGGGAGGCTGGTACCTTGCGGTGCGTCTCGTAGGTCTCCTGCGGGCGGGGGAGTTGCGATCGACGCTCGGACTCGCGCATCGCGGTAGCGGACCATGATCCTCGCGACGTGACGCAAGCGCTTTGCGTCAGGCGAAAGTTGCTGGCGGACGCCCCATTTCTTCCACCAGCATCCTCGTTTGCCTTATGTTTTCCCGGCTCGAAGCCCCGAACACAATGGCCTGAACTTTCGGCAGTCCGCACACATACTCGATCGCTTCTCGCGGCGGAATCGCGCCCGACGCAAGGACGGACATGGCTATCGGCCGAAACCTCCGTTCGGCTATCGTCTTCTCGTAGAGTTCGATGCCACCGCACATGCGGAAGCCAATCTTGTTGATGCTCGCACATATGATCGGATTCTCGATGCCGACGTCCTCCAGCAGATCTAGGAGGCGCGGCATGTTCATGGTGAGGAATCCAGGCTCGGCGCCGTACTGCTCCTGCACGTGAAGGGCGAACACGCGAAATGCCTCCTTGAATCCAAGCCCCATCAGGAAGTCCACCACCACGTTCTGCAGGAAAATGACCGGCGTGTTCAGGCCTTCGAACATCTTCATTTCGGCGTCGATGAGCAGCCGCATCAAGCGCTCGACGTCTTTCTTGGCGAAGGCCATACCGCCCTGGAATGCAGCCTCCAGCAGCCTGCCCTGCGGCAGGAATTTCTTCACGGCACCGAGCATGCCCAGCTCGGTCACCGCATTGTTGTATTTGTGCGCGTACGGCATTCCCGGATAGAACAGGTACTCCCCGTAACGCGTCGGATTGGCGCGCATGTGGTTGCAGACCTCGGCGATGCGGTCGTGCGTCGTGCACATGAAGGTGCGGATGCCCTCGTCTAGAGCCGCGTCAAGCACTTCGATCACCGACCTCGTATCCTGGAAGCGCATCGCCTGCGCGCGAGCTTTCTCCTCCGACATGTGATTGACGCCGAAGAACTGGTTGTCTCCGAAGATCAGGCGATCCATCACGACGTCCGCCGGTGGTCGGGTCCGCCGCCCAGCCAACGGATGAGTGTTTCTCGCACGCCCTCTGGACGCGGGGGTGCGGCCGGAGGTGTGTTGGCGGTTGTCCTTGGTCCCAATGCCGCGTCACTCTCGATCATCTGCAGAACCTCGTCTGTTTCAAGCGCCGAGGCGAACGAATTGACGTTCTCCGTCGTTCGCGACTCGATGCATTCCACGAAATAGTCCAGCTGCGCCGAGTACTCCTCCCCGCGCACGTAGCACCGCACAGGCGGCGTCAATTCGGTCGTGTAGCGGATGTTCCAGCCCTCGGTGAGCTCGAAATCGGGGAAATGTCCGCTGCGCAGATACACCTGGCACTCCTGCCGATCGGCACTTAACTTGCCGTTCTTGCCCCAAGCTTCCACGTGCATCGACATTTTCCGATGCGTCTCATCGGACCAATTGATGCAGAGTTGCCCGGAAAGGCCACCCGGGTAGAAGAGTGTCGAGTACACCTCATCGTCCACAAGCTTAGAGAATACGCTGTGCAGCACCGATCCGCCGACGCCGGAGGGCATGCCGAACAGGTGGTTGGCCAGATTGACCGCATGGGAGGCATAGTCGTACAGGCAGCCGCCACCCTCGATCTTGCTCGAGCGCCAAGTGCCACCCTTTGGCTGAAGCGCCACCGGTCCGTAGGCCTCGACGCGGAAGCTGTGGACCTCGCCGATCACCCCCCGTTCCAGAAGCCGCTTGACGTTTTGGAACGCGCCGACGAACCGATAGTGGTAACCCACCTGATTGACGACCTTCGCTCTGACCGCCAAAGCAGCCAGGTCCCGTCCCTCAGCCACCGACAGGCAAAGCGGCTTTTCCACGAACACGTGGATACCTTGCTGCAGCGCGTACCGCGCAATCTCGCCATGAGTCCTCGAGGGTGTTGCGACGATCACGGCGTCAGGCTTGGCTTGGTCGATCAACGCGCGATAGTCCCCAAAGGCCGCGAACCCCATGTACTTGTTCATCACGTCCAACACGTAACTGGTCGCGTCGCACAGTCCGACCACCTGGACGGCGGGGTGCGTGTTGATGATGGATAGGTGCGACAAACCCATCTTGCCCACCCCGACAATTCCGAGTCGTATCATCGACGTCCTATGTGGCTCCGAACGCTTTCAGAGCATTAGCCGTTGCGCCCGATGATTCGGATCACTAAGTCTACTGAACTAAGCGCGCGTAACGGACGAGTTTCTGTGGCGGATGTCGATTCCGGGGCGTGAGACCCTGGGGAGTCCGCGCGAACCGGGACGGTGGCGACGACGGCAACGGCGTTCATCATCTAGGCACTCACTCCAGTGTCACCGTCTCCGAAGAGGATCGCTTCGTGCTGGGTTACCACAGCGTCCCAACTGAACAACTCGATGCTCCGTCGCCTGGCTTTCACGGCATTCGACTCCATCAAGGGACGCTCATCAAGCGCGCGCCGGATCGTCTTCGCCAAGTCATCGACTTCGCCCTTTCGAAACGTGAGGGCGGTGTCTCCAACGACGTACAGGTTTTCACTGAGATCGCTGCATATCACGGGGGTGCCAAGCCCCATGTTCTCCAGAATGACCGGAGATAGTCCTTCGATGTCAGACGGTTGAATGTAGGCATACGCTCCACGCATCAGCGCATGCACATCTGGGCCATACAGGAACCCCGGGAAAAGGACGCGATTGTCCGTGGTCGCCTTGAGCGCCGACTCGTACTCGGAGCCCCCCAGCGCGCCGCCCACGAGCACCAGTTTCTTCTTGGTTTGGACTCTCTCGAACGCAGGAATCAGGTGATGCAACCCCTTATCGGGGATGAATCGGCCCACGAAAAGAAAGTACTCGCCGAACTTCAGGCCAAGCCTCTCGAGAATGTCGGACGGCTCCTCCCCGTCAACAGGGTCGCTACCGTACGGTACAAAGTGATATTGCCTGTGAAACCGGTCCTCGAACCAATCGCGCACGAAATGGTTGTCGAAGATGACGCCATTGGGAACGTAGGCGGTCAGCGACGTACTCAACTGGAGGAATAGCCTTCCGTACCACCGCCACTTTCCGCGACTCCATTCCGCGCCATCCTCCGTGATGAACACTCGTTTTCCGAACAACCGCAGCAACACCGCGAATATGCTGTTCCCGCCATTCTGGATATGCACTACCTCGCCAGTGTTGTGCAGGACGATGTGCGCCGTTGCTTTGAGCGAATGGTACAGCGCCTCGAGGCCTCCTTGCTTGAAGGTCCGAAGATTGACCATTCTCACGCCCCTGTAGACATACTCGCTCTCGGCGGGACGTGAATAAACTCGGTTGTACGCAGTTACCTCGTATCCCCGGCTCGCCAGGCGCGAATAGAGCTCTTCGGCAAACTTGTCCGCGCCCGCACACCCCGGCTTCGGCGGCACGGATCTAAATCCGAACGCTGCGAGCCTGAATCGAGTCTCACTCTTGAGCGGCGAGTTCATCGAGATACCCCGCAAATGCGGTCTCCATGTATTCGCCGAGCGAGATCCGCCAGTCGCGCATCCGGTTGAGCCCACGCAGATCCAGCTTGCAATTCACGAGTCGCTCGGAGGCGGGTCGGACGGCGAAGTACTCTCGACTGAAGTACTCCGAGGTCACTTCCGTGATCGTGATTCTCGACTCCAGTCCAACGATTCTAACCAGTTCCCGGGCCACTTCGAGCCGGCTGGTCACGCCGCCGCAAACCATGTTGTATACGCCCCACAGTTCGTTTTCGAGGAGGAGTCGCACGTTGCGCGCAAAATCGTGGGTGTACGTCGGCGTTCCATCCTTGTCGTTCACGACGAAGATCTCGCGCTTCCCCGAGCGCAACTGCCCCATGATCTTGCGCACGAACTTCTTGTCCTTTCGAGGGCCGCCGCCCATCATCCATCCGGCTCGGCAGACGAGAGGCCGGTCCGCGTTTTCGACGACGAAGCGCTCTCCGGCGTACTTCGAACGGGCGTAGTGTCCGAGTGGATTCGGCAGATCCCAGTCGTCGTAGCTCTCCTTGGCTCCATCGAAAATTCCGGCCGTGCCGATGAAGAGGAGAGGAATCCCGAGTCGATTGGCGATGGCGACGGCGTTCTCCACGGACAGTGTGTTGGTGGCGTAGGTGTCGGCGGGGTGGCGCTCGCAATACTCGAGGTCAGTATGGGCCCCCAAGTGGAAGAGATAATCTGGACGGAAGGCGGTCACGTCCCGTCCGTAGGCCTCCAGGTCACGGAAGTCCAGATAGGACAGCCATGTCTCGTTGACGTCGATGTCGGTGCAACGTAGGTCGTGATCGGCGCCGAAGCATCGAAAGAAGGCCTCGCCAAGCATCCCCCCACAGCCAGCAATGTAGATCCGCTTTCTGATCGCCACCGCGGTCACCTCATTCCGTTCTGGGGTGCTTTCCCCTGAAGAACCGAAAAAGCCCGGACGAATAGGTCGCTCCCCGTGAGCATCGGACGTTCGCGGGCAGCACCGCCAATCGAATTCCTTCCCCCGAGCATCAGACAGAACGCCGACATAACAGCGTCGAGTTGTAGGTGAATCTGCGCGTTGCGAGAGCAGGTATGACTCGGAGGAGGCTCTCCTTGATCCAGTATCGAAGGCGCGCGGCACGCCCGAATTGGAAACGATACAGAGCCAAGCCATCGTTGGCGACGATCTGCTCCAGCACTTCGAGGCCGCAGCTTTGTACGAGGTGCCTAATGGTCTGAGCTGTGTAAACGTTGATGTGTCCCGTGTCGTCGGCCACGAAATCCGCCGGGAGTCTTGCATTCAATTCCAACGGAACCTCTACGACGAGGTGGGCCGCAACTCTGGCCGCCTCGTAGAGGAGCGTACGCGGGTGTTCGATGTGTTCCAGGACGTGGCAAAGCAGCGCCACATCGGCGCATCGATCGGCCACGGGCAGCCGGACGCCGTCGAACGCGCTTGCCTCCGTCAGCCCCCTCACCGGCTCGCGGCGCAACGCTTCGATGGCCGATGAAGAAATATCGTACGCCCTGAACTCCGACGCGAAGCTCGTTTCCGCGAGTCTCCGTATTACGGCACCGTCTCCCGTGCCAATGTCGATGATCGAAGCATGCGGGATTCCGTCACAGATCCGTTCGATCCGCGCTGCTTTGTCCAACGCGCCGAGCCGGCGCCATCCGGAAACACCGGAATAGTAGTCGTCGTAGTGTCTCCGCAGTCGATCGGAAACGCGGACGCTATTCATTATTCATGCCGCCCTTTGGTGCTGCTGCGGAGCTCTCGCGTCGACTGGTCTCATCGGCAAGTCCTCGTCATCACAGCGAGACGTCGGGAAGTACTGATTCGGGAGGTGCGGAACCGTTTGGGACGCTGGAGCCGTCGGCGAAGGCATCCCGCGAGTGCACGCCGCGGGCGTCGTCGTAGAAACGAGCGAGGCTCTCATAGTGCCGGTCCGGAGAGAACCACTCTAGAGCACGGACCCGGCCGCTCT
>Ga0315273_10005868_pt1 | contig 15226 bp, 9 predicted proteins | sample YL17G02_0_MG_FD_205753 | JGI IMG/M metagenome (GOLD analysis project Ga0315273, IMG submission 205753) | Sediment microbial communities from Yellowstone Lake, YNP, Wyoming, USA - YL17G02_0 | ecosystem: Environmental > Aquatic > Freshwater > Lake > Sediment | place: USA: Wyoming | collected...
TTTCATTGTAATTTCATTGTAATTTCATTGTAATTTCATTGTAATTTCATTGTAATTTCATTGTAATTTCATTGTAATTTCATTGTAATTTGCAGTATTCTTTGGAATACCATTTCATTGTAATTTCATTATTTCATTATTTCATTATTTCATTATAAATTATTTAATCGTAACTTATAATCAAATGCACTTGCCATTTATTTTTTAGATTTAGATTTATATGAATCTTTGATTTGAAGGCGTGTATTGGTACCAATATAAGAATTACTATGGATTTTATTAAGTTTTTGTAAATCGTCACATAGTGGATGGAATCTATTAATTGTGATTCCGCTAAAAACATTACAAGATTTATTAAGTCTAGTGTATTCTGGTACTAAACCATTGTCACTGCATTCATTAAGTTTAATATTCATAGCCTTTTGATCTTCAGGGTTAAATTTATGAGTTGGGCATTTTGAAATTTGGTATTTATGTCCTCGCAAGTCACTTTCGATATCAACAATATCACTTGGAATGCTTCGATAAGGATTTTGCATAAATGGAGAAGTACTTTGGAAACAAACTGCTTTTGATTCAGCTACAGATTTATCAGTAACCCAGTTAAATGGAGCGCTACTTTCTTGATTTTTCTTTTCTAAAGCACAATTGTCATAAGATGAGCGAGTAAATGAAAAATGAGACATTTTATTTATAATATAAGAATTTAAAAAAAGTTTAATCAAAAAAACAAACAAATAAAATTAAAAACAAATAACAGTTTAAAGATCAAACAAGATCAAAGATCGTCATTTATCAAACAAGTTTCATCTTCTTCTGAATCATCTGCTAATAATCGTGTATTTGTAGCTTGTGTTATATCATTTAAATACAACTTTCTAAGTAATATCTTTTTTTCTTCTGCATTGCTTGATACAAATTTTGCTTTTAATGTAGAATCATTTAGAAATTTTTTATCAAAATTAGTTATAAATATATCTAAATAATGTAGTATATCGTTCAAATAATTATCGTCTTGATATATTACAGTTATTCTAATTTGATTTTCGTATTTTTCAACTAATTTTGCCATAGGAATTGACAACATATACATATATACGTGTATTTGAGTTTTTTCATAGTCTCTTAATGTATTAAAAAAACCTCGTATCCTATTTTTAACTTCAACAATATAACTTTTAGAGGGATCAGTTTCATCAATATACAATCCATCTATTCGTCCACCTACAAACCAATCAAAGGTACCTGTACCTTTACTTTTACCTTTATCAGCAGGGTTTATATTTAATTGTTTTTTAAAGAATTCTTGTGATGTATTTAATTTGACACCAAAACGTTTTTCATACATTTCAATTGCAGAATCTTCTTTTAAAGTACCGTGAGTTTTATTAATAAAACTATCAGATTCTTTTAATAATATACGTTTTTTATCGTCTGATATACTCAATTTTTCTATAACTGCCGTAATATTTTCTCTTTTATCCTTTGTTTCTATAGTCTTTGACTGAACTAACTTGATATTATCTTCCCCTATAGTTTTTTTTAAACGTTGTTCTTGATTTAAATCGATATTATCAATTTTTGTTTCTAATTCAGTATATTGATCTTTAACTTTTACAGATTCTTTTTCTATTTTATTAACACGTAATGTATATTGACGTTGTGTTATTCGTTTTGAATCAAGATTATCTTTTAAAGTAATTTTTTCTACTTCCAAGTGTTGTAATTTCGTTTGTATTTCCAACAAGTTCTTTTTACTAGTATTTATAAGATTATTATATGATTCAGTGTCACATCGTTTCCACAATCTTTCAAATGGTGTGACAAAATCATATATATTTTGACCTATAAAAGATGCAATATCACTTGTAAATAAAAATATTTTTTGTTTTGACATTTAATTATAATAGTATTTGTATTTTTAAATATATTTTTAAATATATTTATAAAAATTCATTTTTTAAAAACAATTAATCTACCCCCACGTCTATTATTATTCCTCTTTCACAAAAATCAGTATAATATTTACTTGTACGATTTACATACTTTTCTGTTATAAGATTATGTAATGTATTATTTTTACATGCAAAATGTAATTCGTTTGATGTAACTAATTCGTATTTAATTAATCCAATATATAAACCAAATATTATTGGTAAATTTTGCTCTGACATTAAATTATCAAACCCAAAATAATCAGCCAACACACTTGGTGGTGGTAATATATCTTCATAGACGCATTTTATTAATATATCTGATGTCCTCATCTTTAACTTTTGATATTACGAATTCAGTTTTTAAAATTCAATTTTTTTATCCCAATAATCTAATAGGTGTTTGGATCCAATTGTCATCGTACTTTTCCATTTCTGATTCGTTCATTTTCCATTTGTTCATAATTAAATTTTTGAGCTTTGCTTTTTTTGAAACTAAACGCTGAACTCGTTCTTCAATAGAGTTTTCGCCACCAACTACAAGTTTATAGATAGTAACATCTCGTAATTGTCCGATTCTATGAATTCTATCACTAACTTGTATCATTTTACTATCATTCCACCAAGTATCTAATAAAACCAAGTTATTAGCAGCAGTCAAATTAATTCCTTCTGCACTTGACATTAAAGATACAAAACATATTTCTATACTTTTGTCGTTTTGGAAATCGTGTACACTTTCCATACGTTTTTTCATTGGGATATCTCCTTGCAACGATACTATTTTAATATTTGGATATTTTGCAATAATTATATCCTTTACAATATCCAACATCTTTATCCATTGACTTACAACTACAATTTTTTCTCCAAGTGCTCTTTTTTCATCAATTATACACAACAATTCTTTTACTTTAGATGAACACTTGATTTCATTTTCTAATATTTCATCTGATTCTTGATTTTTAGGCTCGTTTACAACAATTGTTGTTATATCATTAATAGTATCAATATCACTTCTACATTTTGGGCATTTGTTTATACCAAAACGCATAATTTTATCCCAACATCCATTACAACATTTATGCCCGCACGGTGAAGCAATAGAATTAGCAATATTGTCATAACAAATTGGACATTCTTCTTCCATATTCATTGAAGTATTAAAAAATGCTAAACGTTCAGTTGCTCTTTGCAAGCTTTGTATATTTTCAAGTCGTTTCATTTTGCCAATTACCAACCAAGGATTATTACAAGATTGCTTTAAACGTAAAATATAAACCAAAATATTATTAGTTAAAAGTTGTTTCATCATTTTTGAATTCATATCTTGTAATCCAGAAAGATTTTTTAGACGTAAAGTGAGAGCTCGCATACGTTGCATAGAATAATTCCATAGACTTTCATAGAAATCATTTTCAAATGGTGTCAATTTAACATTTACAAACACTTCATTTTTTGGTTTTAATTCATCAGCGAGAACATTTGATTTTTTCAATAATAAAGAATGCTGATTAACAACATCGTTAAGACGTTTAAATGGTCGAATTCCACCACCAGAAGTTTCATCGTGTATTAAACGTTGCCATTCTTTTCTCGAGTCAATAGATTCTAATTCAAGAAATCGAAAATAAGAATAGATATCATCAACTTTGTTAAAAATTGGAGTAGCTGTAACAACCCATTTCAATTCGGATTTTATATACATAACCGATTTAAAAATTTTTCTATTCCAATTACGAATATAATGGGCTTCATCCAAGATAACTCTGGAAAAATTATCATTAAATAAAGATCCGGATTGGAAATTACCAGGTTCTTGAATTTCACAAATTTCTCTTGAAACAATAGAATAACTAGAAATAAAGAAAATATGATCTTGTGTTTTTTGTAATTTTGATCTTTGTCTTCCAGTATATACAAAAATAGAATTGTCTTTAAACGTTGTATGTTTTTTAATTTCATTTACCCAATTAGATACAAGACCTGCTGGACAAATTATCAAAGTTTTTTTACAAGATGTTTTTACAACAAGATCAAGACAACAAATTGATTTACCAGTACCTGGCTCATTGAATAATAAACCACCCTGATGCTGAGTTTCCTGGACTAACATCCAAGAAACAGTTTGCTTTTGAAATGTTTTTAATGGCGAAGTAATCGGTGAAGTAATCATAATACAAATTGTTAACAAATGAAAAAAAAATCAATTTTTTATTCAAAAAATAAAAAATTGTTATTTAAAAATAATTTTTGTTAGAAATGAATGGATGATATAGACAGTAAATACGATAATCAAATACCTTCAGAAGATGTTTTACACAAGGCAGAAATTATGGCATTAAACAATGGATGGAATGATAAAAATGAACAAATTATAATATCAATTGGTGAAAACTCTGCTTCATATAAATGGATGCACGAAAAATGCGCAGGTTATCATAAATTTCTACATAAATTTACAAGCATACTATTAATAATATTAAGTACAGTATTAAGTGCAGAAACAATAATTCCAAATAATGATCAATGTAATTCTGATTTTACATTAGATATCATTAGGCGTGTTTTTGTATATATGGTAACAGTTTTATCTGTTATACAAAATTTCTTGAAATCAGAAGAAACCAGTGGAAAACATTTAATTGCAGTTGGTGCATTTAGCAATTTATATCACGATATTCAACAACAAATGTGTATGTTTAGAAGAGATCGTATAAATGCTACTCGTTATGTCTCTGATTGTTTAAAACAATATGATTCCTTAATTATTAATAATCCAGATATCAGTTCACGTATATTAAATAAATTTAAAAACACATTTAATAATACAGGAATTTCATTACCAGATATTGCAGATAAAATTCAAAAAATAGAAATTATAACTGAAGATAATGTTATGTCTACGATGATGTCTACGATGATGTCTGGACCTGGACCTGGACCAGAGCCGATACCTCAAAATAACAAAAAACATAAAGGGATATCAGTTATAAATGCCAATAATATAAACAATAACCAATCTAACATGTGCAATTTAGCTCAAATTCACAATGCTTTTCAAATACATGGAGATATAAGTGATAAAGATTTAGAAAATATAAACAGTACGGAATTAAAATCATTACGGGAACGTTTTTTAGATACAAAATCAAATTATGAATATCAAAGATTTTTACAACATTCTCGTGAAACTGATTAGTCAAACATTTAATTCAGCTATTGTCATCAGCTATTGTCATTAGCTATTTAAATTTAAATTATATTTATTCTTGTTTAGCTTGTTTATTTGCTTGTTTATTTGCTTCTAATTTACAAGATGATCTTGGAGAGTTAAAATTATCAGGTACATATTGTCGTTTCATTTTTTTTGTTATGGAAGTATACAGTTGTTTTTTAAAACTTTTAACTGTTTCAGTAACAAGAGCTGTATATTCTGTTTTGTTCCAATGAGTTTTAGTATTAATTCGTTGTTGTAATTTCATAACAACTTGAAATAGCGATTGTTTATCTAATTGGCGTAATACACGTTTATTAATCTCAGTGTTAAAATTTTCCCAATTATTAGATGATACCAATCCAGTTACACATTTATCATTACATTTATCATTACATTTATCATTACATTTATCACTACATTTATCATTACATTTATCATTACATTTATCATTACATTTATCACTACATTTATCACTACATTTATCACTACATTTATCACTACATTTATCACTACATTTATCACTGTCAAATTCTAAAATAGAAATAGAATATAGAACATCTGCTATACGTTCTGAAGAATTGTAAATATATCCTTTACTAACGCGTTTATATTGTTTAATTAATTCTATATTTTTACCAGCATCATTTAATTCATATGTTATATTTTTCAAACCTTGTGTTACAGGACAATATTCAAGACTTTTTATGTCAGATTCAATATACTGACGAACCCAATTTCTGATAACGGTGAGATCTTCGCAGTAAAAAACATTAACGATTTCATCATTATCAGAGGGTGCGGTTTTTAAAACAATGTACATTGTACTTTTATTTATTTATAATTCCCAAAGAAATTTATTTTATTAAAATACTTTTCAAAATATGTTTTTTATACGTATTTTGAACATTATTGGTGTTAATATATGTTGATCAAGAATACAAAGTCAAAGTTCATTAATTTGGTATCCAATAGTTTTGCACTCTTCCACTTGGATCTTTTGATTCTGACCATTTTGGTTCCCACATTTTAACAGTAAATTCGCTAGTATTTTTATAACTAGTGTTATTAAACAATTTGCAAAATATAGTTCTATATAATAAATGTTCCTTTGTAGTGGGTCTATTATAAACATAATGATTTTTTAGATTATTAAATTCCAAGTCAGAATATTTTGATTCGCAATATTCTTTTAAACAGTGTATCCAATTATTTTTGTTGTCATATAAACTACTAACTCCATCGCTAAATTGTTCTTTTTTTCTATACAAGATAGATTTTGGTAAAAATCCAACAAATGAATCTCTAAGAATTTGTTTTTCTATGTGATTATCCGATGTTTTTCCAAATGTTTTCCATTTTGGATGTAATCCAAGTATATAATTAACATAATCTATATCTGCAAATGGAACACGAACTTCAATTGAATTTGCCATACACATTTTATTTGCTCGTAAACAATCAAACGAATGGACATTACTTACTAAATTAATAGTTTCTATTTGAAAGTCTTGTTCACTTGGTGCATTTGCGCCATATAAATAAGATAACAATTCATCAGATAATTCTCCAGAAAACAATACTTTTAAATTTGGATAATCTTGTTTAATACGTTTTGTAAGGAGATACATTGGTGTACTTGCTCGAATAGTAGTACAGTCGTAACTTTCAGCATACCAAATAACATTTTCGAGATTATTTATACCTTCATCTACGGTAAAATTATATTCGTGATGTTCAGTGTTTAGATATTCCGCAACAGTTCTTGCTGCTACTAAATCAGGTACAGTTGCATCTACTCCAATACTAAATGTTTTAATCTTTTTTGTATATCCCATTTCATCTGCGATACTAACAACCAAGCTTGTAATTAAACTACTATCCAAACCTCCAGATAATAACACACCAAAATCCAAATCGTAATCAATGACATCACGTAATCGTGTTCGTACACTTTGTATCATTTTTTCACGAACGTTTTGCATAATAATATTATGCTGTTGTATTGAATTAATTATTGAATTACGATCTTTACGATCAGAAAACATTTCATAAAAATTGTAATAATTAACTGGTGTTTCTGGATTAAAAGGTGAGTCTAAAGAAGTGTAAAGATAACTTCTTGGATAAAAAACCTTGATATTATCAACTAAACTAGAATTTGGATCAACTAAAGTAGAATTTGGATCAACTAAACTAGAATTTGGATCAACGGAATTTTGATTAACGGAATTTGGATCAACCATAGTTAAACACTTTAATTCTGAAGAAACAACAAAACGAGTAATAATATTATTACTAGAATTAGAATTAGAGTTGTATTTATATCCAATATATAATGGTGTAACTCCGATAGGATCTCTTGCAATTAAAATATGTTTTGTTTCAATATCGTATAAGAAAAATGAGAATTGTCCTTGTAATTTTTTAAGCATTTCTGGTATATTTTGTTTATACCGTTCGTAAAGTGGGAATATAATTTCACAATCTGATTTTGTACATTTATAATCCAATTCCTTTTCCAAAGATCTCCAATTAAAAATTTCTCCATTGATAATTAAAAACAATGTGTTATTTTTATTTACAAGTGGTTGAGATGTATTGTCTCCTGTTATTTTTAATCTAGTATGAATCATCAAGATACTTTTATCAAAATTAGGATCTATAATTAAATTATTGCCATTTGAATCTGGTCCTCTATGTAATAATTTAGATGTTGCTGATTCAATTGTAGATTTGTATTTTTGGAATACTTGTTCTCTATTATCATCAGTTGGTTTAATACTTGATGTTTCAATTAATGCAAAAATACCACACATTTTAGTTTAAAAACAATAAGAATTTTATATTATTTATATATATTCAATTTTTACCAATGAACGTAATTTTTATACATATCGGAACTGAACTACCAAAATGTTTATTTGACAGTTTATATCAAACATTATTAATCAACGAATACAAGACAAAAATTTATGTTATAATTGATGATTCTACAATCGATACATTTAATAGTAAAGTATCAGGATTTTCGTTTAATCATTATACAAAGACAAAATTTGAATATTTGAATATTATAAACGTAGTTCCGTTATCAATTTTAGAAATGAATGCATCAAATGATGTTACATTTAATAATTACAAACAAGTTGTTACACAAAAATTTCAAAATTTGTCTGAATTTAGAAGTGGGTTTTGGATATCAACTACAGCTAGATTTTTTTATATATCAATATTGATGAAAATGTTTAATATAAAAAGTGCTTTTCATATAGAAAACGATATAATGATGTATGATAATTTCTATGATTTATACAATTATATATGTAAAATGTATAATGTGTCATCGGTAGATAAAGTATGTATGGTACAGGATGCTCCGGAAAGGGTAATACCTAGTTTATTATTTTTTCCGAATTATGATTCACTTAATATTTTAACCCAATATATAACAAACGAATTGTCTAATTCCGAGAGTTTTTTAAACGATATGAGTATCCTTGGTTCATTTGTTGATAAAATACAATTACCAATAATTCCGGGTGGAGGTAAAATAATTTTTGACGGGGCTGCATTGGGTCAATATCTGGGAGGAGTAGATTATAGAAATTTACCAAATGCAGATGACCCAATTGTTTGTTACAACAATCCATCTCGTGGTTTTGTAAATGAAACTGCTATTATACGAGCAAACGAATATAATTTTTCAAAATCAAAAGTAATACTTGATCATTTAAGAGTTCCAGTGTGTGTTCCTATTTTATATGATAAAAATTCCAATCAAAATAAAATTACACAAATTGCAAATTTGCATATTCATAGTAAACAACTGTATCAATTTTCAAGTGTATGTGATATTCATTTTGATGATATAATATCAGGAGACAGAATTTTGTCATTGTGCGATTTTGTATTAGTAACAAAACCTATTATCGAATTTCACAAGAATATCGAAAAATACGCAAAAGACGTTATTTTGATACGTGATTTTAACAATATTAATATGTTATTATTGAATAGTTTTTTTAAGAATTATTGTGAAAAAAATAATACAATGGTTGTGAAATTATTTATTTATACTCATATTTTGGATGATTTTCAAAAATTTATATTTCCTAGACTAGATAATTCTATACATTACGATTTGTATTTACATAATTCTGATCATGCATTTATGGATAAACATATTGATATGTTAGATAGTGATTACATTAGGAAAGTTTATGCACAAAATTTGGATACTACATTTACTTCTGATAAATTGACATTATTGCCAATAGGTATAGCAAATTCAATGTGGAAACATGGCAATATCTTAGAGGTATATAAAACAATTAGCCAAGTGTATAAAGTAAAAAAGGTAAAATCAATATATATAAATATAAATCCAACTACATATTTTTATAGGAAAAATATTTTAGACAAGATAAATGAAAAGGGTATATTAAAAGTGTCTACAAATAAACCTTATACAGAGTATTTACAGGAATTAGCTGAACACAGGTTTTGTTTGTGTATAAGAGGTAATGGTATAGATACTCATAGATTTTGGGAGAGTTTGTATGTTGGTGTAATTCCGGTTATTATTAATAATAAAACTACACTTTGTAATAATTTTGTAAAATATTTACGTTATTTGGATGTACCTTTTTATGAAATAAGGGGAGATGATTTGGATAAGATGTTTAATAAATATACACAGGATTTTTTCAATGACGTTTTATATTCTGAAATTAATACAAATTCAACTATTTTCAATACTGAATGTTTAAAATTAAATTTTTACAAATAAATATTTATTTTCAATACTGAATGTTTAAAATTAAATTTTTACAAATAAATATTTATTTTCAATACTGAATGTTTAAAATTAAATTTTTACAAATAAATATTTGCGATCACAAGATCGTTAGAAATTAAATTTTTACAAATAAATATTTGCGATCACAAGATCGTTAGAAAGCGATATTAAAAATATTATTTAAAACTAGATAGTTAGATTATTTGCAATCTAAATGGAATCAGGATTTGGACAAAATCTAGAAGGTTTTTTAATTAAGGGAAATTTGTCTCTGGTACCATCTGCAAATCCGACATTACAAGGGGATGGATCAGTAGAAGGTTCTGGGATTTTATATTTTGATTCTATTAGAGAATACAATTATTCAAGTGGAGTTAATATTCAAGATGTTTCATTTCAAAATGGAAAATTAACAATACCATATACAATTCCAAGTGACAATGCTACTTCAGCAAGTGTTATTATAGATGGTGGTATGTCTATAAAACACACACAAAATGCATCTAGTACGACATCAGGTGGTGCACTTACTGTAGTGGGTGGGGCTGCTATAGGTAAAGATTTATTAGTTGGTGGCGTCGTTAATATGACTGGGAATGCTATAAAAAACTTGGCATATCCTGTGATTGGTAGTGATGGTGTGAATAAGGATTATGTAGACTCGGTAGCTGGAAGGGTATCTGGTAACTTTACTACTGGTCAAGTGATTTTTGCAGATTCAAATGGTGATGCTATACGTGGTTACTCGTTTTTGAAAATAGATTCTGGTAAATTAGATTTATCAATACCATTATCTATTACAAATACGAGTAATGCTGATGGGTCATCAGCTTCGTTGCAAATATTTGGGGGTGTAAACATTAAAAAGGATACTATAGTAGAAGGTTTGATAAATCTTTCTGGAAATTCTATAATCAATTTATCATCGCCAGTGAATAATTTTGATGCAGCTAACAAAGAATATGTTGATAATTTGATTACTAATTTAACATTTGGTAATATATCTGGAAATTTTACAACTGGACAATTAATTGTTGCAGATACATCAGGAAATACTATAACATTTGATGGGACCACATTGACATTATTTAATACAAGTAATAATTCATTTGTGTGTTATGGTGGTATTTCTATAAATAAAGATGCATTTATTGGTGGCGTACTTGATGTAAATAATAACAATATTATTAATGTAGCAGATCCGGTAAACAATTTGGATGCAGTTAATAAAGAATATGTTGACAATTTAATTACGAATTTGACATTTGGTAATATATCTGGAAATTTTACATCTGGACAATTAATTGTTGCAGATACATCAGGGAATAATATAAGGGGTTTTGATAATTTTACTTTTACAAGTAATGTTAATGGTAGTGGGTCTGTTATTTTAAGTAATGTTACAGATATTCGTATTCAAAATACGAGTAATGCTACAGGATTAACAAACGGTGGTACATTAACATCAAATGGTGGTGCAAGTTTTCAAAAAGATGTATATATAGGTGGTGTATTGGATGTTAATTTACAAAATATCAAAAGTGTAGCTGATCCCATTGATGATTACGATGCTGTAAATAAAGAATATGTTGATAGTTTATTTGCAGATTGTTGTAGTGGTAGTGGTGGAGGCGGTAGTGGTATTTCAACAAATGTTTTTAATTTGAATAATAATGTATTATCACCAGAAGATATACCGATTTTTTATTATCCAGAATCAATTCTTGCTTTTACAGCAAGTGTATATGTACAATATAATAATACAAGTACAGCATTGTATACAATTCGTGGTATACATTGTGGGGATTCTTGGGATATTACAAGTAGTTATATAGGTAATCCTTTAGGTATAAATTTTTATATAAGAAATAATTCTGGTCAAGGTCTTTTACAATATACAAATAAAAATACAAGTGGATTTGCATCTATAAGATTTTCTACGAGCTCCAATATAGATATTTCTTCTAGTAGCAATCAATTAAATATACCTATTTTGGATAACATCACTACTTTTACAAATATACCGATTTTATCGTTTCCAAGTGGCTCAGTTGATTCATTTAAATTAATAGCATTTGTATCTAGTGAATTAGATGATCAATGTGGAATGTTTTTTTTAAATTCTGTTTATACGAATGGAGTATGGGTTTTAAATAGTCATAACATTGGTAGTATTGGTGGTATAGAATTTAGTATAAGTAATAGTGGTGTAGTACAGTATAAGAATAAGAATAATAATTTGGCAAATGATTATACAGTAAGAGTTGTACAATATTCATTTTTAACTAATGCTTCAAGAATTATATTAGATGCTAATACTATTGACCCTACAAATATAAATACTACAGATTTAGCATTTGAAAATATTACAAATTTTCAACTATCATTAGTGGCAAATGATATTGTAACAAATAAATCTGCTCTTTATGAAATACACGGTATTTTAGATGGAACCATTTGGAAAATAAATTCTAGATATATAGGTGATGATTTGGGGGTAAAGTTTTTTATAAATACAATTAGTGGTAATACTGGTATTTTGCAATATACAAATAACAATACGGATAATGTGAATATTAGGTATAATAAACGTCTTCAAAATTTATTTGAGCCACTTACTGTAACATTGGGTGGTACGGGTAATTCTAGATTTAATCCATATGCTGTATTAAGAGGTAATGGAACAAATCCTATAATTGGAACTGATGATTTTATATACCAGGATTATAAATTAACATTAGGAGAAGAATCATCTATTGTTTTAAAGAATACTACTACGGCAACTAGTTTAACAAACGGTGGATCATTAATATCATATGGTGGTGCAAGTTTTCAAAAGGATGTATTTATTGGTGGTCAATTGGATGTAAATTTACAAAACATTAAAAACGTAGCTGATCCAATTGTTGATTATGATGCTGTAAATAAACGATATGTTGACACTGCTATAGACAATTTGGATTTAAATAACAATGATAATATTATTGAACAAAACCAGTTATTAAATAACAATGTATCGATTCCACAAGATATTTCAGGATTTCAATTTGATGATACAGTACGATCATTTATTTCAAACGTCCATGTTCAATCTGGTAGTAATAATGCATTGTATACTATACGTGGTATAAATTGCAATACACATTGGTTATTAACGTCTTCATTAATTGGGAATCCTTGTGGTGTTGATTTTCATATTAGAAAACAAAGTGGTATTGGTTTTGTACAATATACAAATCAAAATTTATTAGGTTCTACAGCAATTAAATATACTACAAATTCGTCTATATATACAAATGCGTCATCTTCACAAATTAATTACAATTTATTGCCTAATCAAGTTTCGTTTACAGAGATACCTATTTTAACATTTTCAAATTCTATATTAGATTCTGTAAAATTATTGATTTATGTATCTAGCAACATTGATAATAGATATGGATTAGTTTTAGCAAATTGTGTATTAAGAAATAATCAATGGAATATTAATACACATAATATAGGTGATATTAGTGGTATAAGATTTGGAATAAGATCAGATAGTGGTAGTAGTGTGATAGAATATACGAATACGAATGTTAGTAGTGATTATACGATTAGAGTAACAAATATAAATATATTAAATACACTGGACTCCTTTACATTAGCTAGTAATACAACTACATTAACAGAAATTGATACACCATTATTACGTCTACCAATTGATTTATATTATTTCCAAATGTCTATTTATGTTAATGTTCCATTGTCTAACAAGTCAGCATTATACGAGGTCCAGGGTGTTGTGTGTAATAATGAATGGACAATAAATTCTAGATATACTGGTGATTATACTGGTGTAAAATTTTACATGACAACTGTATCTAGTGTAGGGTATTTAACTTTTACAAATATAAATAATGTAGATGCTTATATAAAATTTGTAAAAGATGTACCACTAACTTCATTAAAACCATTGCACGTTAGTAAAGGTGGAACTGGCTCTAGTTATTTAAATCCTTATACTATTTTGAGAGGAAATGGAACAAGTTCTATAATTGGAACGGCTGATTTAATTTATCAAGATAATAAATTAATAGTTGGTAACAATTCTAGTATAATCATTACAAATACAAGTTCTTCTATAAATTTAACAACAGGATCTACATTTGTTGCATATGGTGGTGTTAGTATAAACAAGGAATTATTTATTGGTAAACAATTAGTTGTAAAGGACGTTGATATTACTCCAAATATAGATGACATATCGGCTGAAAGAGAATTTTCTGGGCAAAATAATATAATGGTACCAAATAATGTTACAGGATTTGTTTTTACAGAATTATCTACAAAATCCTTTTCTGCAATGGCTTGTGTAAGTATACAAACAAATTCTGATGAATTTGATGCATTATACGAAATTAAAGGATTAAAAAAACGTAGTGGATGGATGATAGATTATAAACATATAGGAGATGATTTAGGTATAAATTTTACAATAAACTCGAATGGACAAATACAATATACAAGTAATTTTACACCAGATTGGTTATCTACAACAATAAAATTTAGGGCAACAACAACTACTTGTATATAAAACAACTGAAACAATTAAAACAATTTAAGCAATTAAAAACAGAACTGATTTTTAAATAATCTACGGCATTATTTGTAGTTTTTATGATACTTAAAAAATTTTTTACAAATTTTGCGTACTTTTTTCTTAAAATTTAAAGTTTTTTTGCGTACTTTTTTACAAATTTTTAATATATTTTGATTCACATTCTTCAAAAGTATTGTAAAAATACAGTAAGTGTTCTTGTCTTGTGCGGCGTTCATTGTCTCCTTGAAAATCAATGGTTTTATATACGAAATCTACGAGTAGATAATACATTTAGTATTATACTAAGTTTAGCTTTTAAGCTTGCGTCTAAAAAAATTAAAATAATTGTGTAATTAATACAAATGAATAACACCGAACAATTGGATTTGTTATACGAGAAAGCTGATAGTAAGCTGATAGTAAGCTGATAGTAAGCTGATAGTATAGACAGACAATTGTTGATGAATTACTCTACTGTAAATGGCAATCTAATTTTTATAAAGTATTTGGTCGAAGAAAAAAGTATGGATATCCATTCAGACAACGATTATGTTTTCAATATTTCTTGTAGTAGGCACTGTAGTAGGCACTGTAGTAGGCACTGTAGTAGGCACTACAAGGATATTACAAAATATGTGATATCCCTGACGAATTGGTATAAATATATCAACAAGGCATTGATAGAATATGCT
>Ga0315273_10005869_pt1 | contig 15225 bp, 17 predicted proteins | sample YL17G02_0_MG_FD_205753 | JGI IMG/M metagenome (GOLD analysis project Ga0315273, IMG submission 205753) | Sediment microbial communities from Yellowstone Lake, YNP, Wyoming, USA - YL17G02_0 | ecosystem: Environmental > Aquatic > Freshwater > Lake > Sediment | place: USA: Wyoming | collected...
AGCCACGCCTCCCCCACCGTCATCACGTCGAGGTCGTGCCAGCCGTCGCCGAGCTCGCCGGCCAGGTCCGGGATGTCGACAGGCTGCGGGAGGTCGTTCGGGTAGCGCTCGGGGTGGATGATCTGTTCCGTCGAGAGTGGGAACGTGTCGATCGCGCCGTTCACGGCCTTCACCCCGCCCCTGCGATCGAGGGCGTCGATGAACGCCTGCCCGGCCGTGTACGGCCAGAGTTGCAGCTGCGTGATGAACGGCGGCACGCCGGACGGAAGTCCGCCGCCACCCTGGTCGATCGTGCCGCCGGGGAACCGTGCCGCCACGGCGAACGCGAAGTGCTGCGCGCTCCCCTCCACCGCGCCGAGCGCCGCCTGGAACGTCTCGTCGTCGCAGCTCGCCACGATGTCGTCGATCCGCGTGAGGTCGAAGTGCTGGTCGTCGATCGCGTGCGTGAGCTCGTGCGCCAGGATCACGCGCTCCGTGAGGCTGTCGAGCACGTCGCCCCCGCTCAGGTAGACGAGCTCGCCGTCGGCGGGGTTGTAGAACCCGACGACCTGCCCCGTCTGGAAGGCCAGCAGCGACTCGCGGATGTCGGCCGTCGGCGGGATCACGCCGATCGTGCGCCAGGCCTCGGTCCGCCGCGCGTAGAACTTCTCCGGGTAGGTCTGCGCGAACGCCTTCGAGAGCTTGCGGTCCATCGTGGCGTCGTCGATCGGGTTCACGGCGACGTCACGGGTGAAGTCGAGCTCGCGCACGGCCTCGACCTGGCCTTCGATCTCGGCGATGTCGGCGGGGGTGTCGCCGGCTTCCTTCGGCTTGCCCTGGCTCGGCTTCGGGGCGATGCAGAGCCGCGCCATCGCGTCGGCCGACGATCCGTCGCCGGTGGGGACCGGTGAGGCCGACGACTCGGGGGGAACCGTCGGCGGCTCTGTGGGTGACGGCACCGCACCGTTGGAGGTGCACGCGGCGAGCGACAACGCCGCCGCGACGAGCAGCGCCGCCAGCGGACGACGCCGCGAGGTCAACCGCGCCTCGGCAGTACCACGCTCAGCACCGCCAGCACGATCGCGACGCCCGAGCAGACCGCCGACACGAGCAGCGGCGTCGTCGACTCGAGGAAGCTCCGGCCGGCCACCGCGATCAGCAACCCGGCCACGAGCATCAGCACGAACGCGACGGCGTAGAGCGTGACCCAGCCCCGCGGCGGCTCCGACGGCGCCTCCTTCACAGCTGGTCCTTCAGGTAGGCGACGAGGTTCTCGATCGGGAGCCGTTCCTGCGCCATCGAGTCGCGCTCGCGCACCGTGACCTGACGGTCGTCGAGCGAGTCGAAGTCCACCGTCACGCAGAAGGGCGTCCCCACCTCGTCCTGACGCCGGTAGCGGCGGCCGATCGCGCCGGCATCGTCGTACTGCGTGATCCACTCGGGCTTCACGAGGTCGTGCACGCGCCGGGCCTCGGGCACGAGCTTCTCGTTGCGGGAGAGGGGGAGCACGGCCACCTTGATCGGCGCGAGCGATCGATGCAGTCCCAGCACGGTCCGCTTGTCGGTGTCGCCCTTGGCGGTCTGGACCTCCTCGACGCGGTAAGCGTCGAGGAGGAACGTGAGCAACGCGCGGTCGACGCCGACGGCCGGCTCGATCACGTACGGGAGGTAGCGCTCCTCCTTCTCCTGGTCGAAGTAGGTGAGGTCCTCCCCGCTCGCGGTCTGGTGCGCGTTCAGGTCGAAGTCGGTGCGGTTCGCGATGCCCTCGAGCTCCTGCCAGCCGAACGGGAACTCGTACTCGACGTCGGTGGCGGCCTTCGCATAATGCGCGAGCTCCTCGGGGTCGTGCGGGCGCAGGCGGAGCTTCTCCTTCGACACCCCGAGCCCGAGGAACCAATTCAGGCGTCGGTCGACCCAGTACTCGAACCACTCCTCGTCGCTGCCGGGCTCGACGAAGAACTCCATCTCCATCTGCTCGAACTCGCGCGTGCGGAAGATGAAGTTCCCCGGCGTGATCTCGTTGCGGAACGACTTGCCGATCTGCGCGATCCCGAATGGGAGCTTCTTGCGCGCCACCGCCTGGATCGCGGAGAAGTTCACGAACATGCCCTGCGCCGTCTCCGGGCGGAGGTAGGCGATCGCGTCGTCGTCCTCGATCGGGCCGAGGAAGGTCTTCAGCATCAGGTTGAACTGCTTGGGCTCGGTGAACTCCGCGCCGCCGCAATTCGGGCAGATCACGACGCCGTCGGCGTTCGCCTGGAGCTGCAGGTGGTCCTCGCGGAACCGCTGGTGGCAGTTCGTGCACTCCACCAGCGGGTCGTGGAACGTCTCGAGGTGGCCGCTCGCCTGCCACACCTTCGGGCTCGTGATGACGGCGGCCTCGACGCCCACGACGTCGTCGCGCAGCTGGACGTTCGCTCGCCACCACGCGTTGCGGATGTTGCGGCGGAGCTCAACCCCGAGCGGGCCGTAGTCCCAGGACGAGCGCAGTCCGCCGTAGATCTCGGCGGACTGGAACGCGATCCCTCGACGCTTCGCGAGGGAAGTGACGGCCTCCATGAGGTCGGTCATGAGCGATGGTCTCCTCTCCCGGCCGCTGGCAGCGACCGCTGGCGTGACCCCCATGCTAGCGGCGGGCGGGCGGGCGGCGGCGCTCGTCACGGAACCGTCACGACCGAACCCACGTCAAGCGGACCCTCGCGTGCGCCGATACCTGACGGATGGACTCCTGCCCGAGCTGTGGCGCGCGCCTTGCCGCCGACGCCACCTGGTGCGGACAGTGCTTCGCGTCCATCGAGCGCACGCCCACTCGCGGGATCCGCGCCAGGGGTCCGCTGCCGAAGCAGGAGTTCCATCAGGCCACCTACTCCCGGTGGCGCGGAGGCGAGACGAACTTCGGCCCGGTCGGCCGCGTGGTCATGACGCTCGGGGTGCTCCTGGGTCTCGTCATCGGGTACCCGCTCACCCGCGGCCTGATCTTCGCGACCGTCGGGATCGACGTGCCGGGGGCGGGGTTCCTGCTGATGTATGCGGGGATCGCGGCCGTCGCTGGGATCTGGCTGCTCAGCCGGGTCTGGAGGCGCACCCGGGTCAGCTGACGTCAGGCGTCTTCGATCGCGCCGAACCGGCGGCTGCGCTTCTGGAAGTCGCGGATCGCCTCGAACAACGTCTCGCGGCTGAAATCGGGCCAGAGCACCGGCGTGAACCAGAGCTCGGCGTACGCGGCCTCCCACAGCAGGAAGTTCGAGGTGCGCTGCTCGCCGCTCGGGCGGATCAGCAGGTCGGGGTCGGGCATATCGGGGCGGTACAGACGGCGGGCGATCTCGCGCTCGTCGATCTTCTCGATCCGGATCTTCCCGGCATCGTGGTCGCGAACCAGCTGCTTCACGGCGTCCACGATCTCGGCGCGGCCTCCGTAGTTGAACGCGATCGTGAGGGTCATCCCCGTGTTATTCCGGGTCATCTCCTCGGAGGTCCCCATCTCCTTCAAGACCGAGCGGGGCACACGCCAGTCGCGCCGGCCCGCCCATCGGATCCGGACGTTCATGGCGTTGAGCTCGTCGCGCCGGCGCCGCAGGAGCGACCGGTTGAACTCCATCAGGTACAGGACCTCGGCGGCGGGGCGCTTCCAGTTCTCGGTGCTGAACGCGTAGACGGTGAGCCATCTCAGGCCCACCTCGTTCGCTCCCTTCACGGTGTCCCAGAGCGCCTCTTCGCCCGCACCATGGCCCTCGGTGCGAGGCAGACCCCGCTGCTGTGCCCACCGACCGTTGCCGTCCATCACGATCGCGACGTGGGCCGGCACCCGCTCACGGTCGATGTCCTGCAGATAGCTGCTCACTTCGCCGTCCTCACCATCATCGGCACCGACTTCATCCGACGTTCCAGGTGGTACTCCGCGAAGCCGAACAGCAGCGCGCGTGATTCCTTGCGGACACGATCCTCGGGTATCGCGAGCGCACCGGCGTCGACCATGTCCGCCATCGCGAGGTCGGCGAGGTAAGACAGTGCGGCTCGGGAGACGTGCCCGGCGCCGCCCTCGGCACATCGCGCGCAAACAGCCCCGCCGAGTCCGGCCGAGAACAGCTCGGGGTCGGTGGCGCCGCAGACCGCGCACGCCGTGAGCGACGGGTGGAACCCGGATAGCGACAGGAGCTTCAGCAGGAACGACTCTGCGACCGCGTCGGGAACCGCCGGCTTCGTGTCGAGGGTGCGGAGCCCCGCGAGCAGCAGGAGCACGAGCTTCACGTTCTTCTCGTGCTCCTCGGCGACCTTGTCGACGGCCTCGAGCATCGTCTCGCCCGCCGCGAACAACGCGAGGTCGTCGCGGATCGAGGCGTGCGGCGCGATGATCTCGGCCTGTGTCACGGTGTCCAGCGCGCCTCGCCCGCGGTACAGCATCAGGCTCACGTGGGTGAACGGCTCCAGGCGGGCGCCGAAGCGGCTGGTGGTCTTGCGGATGCCCTTGGCCACGGCCCGGACCTTGCCCGAGCCCTGGGTCATGATGGTCACGATCTTGTCGGCCTCGCCCAACTTGTGCGACCGCAGGACGATGCCCTGCTCCTTATAGGGCGGCATCAGCGAATCGTAGCGGCCCGGATACCCCTGGAACCCCTGTCCGCGTGTGGTGTTTCCGTTGCAGCGGCCGGGTTCAGTCCCGGCCCCCGGATGCCGACACACACACACAGAGCCTGCCGTGCTCTCGGCGTCGGGCACCGGAATGGAGGACGGCAGGCGTGAGCGACACGATGATCGGGACCCACAACGAGGTCGGAGCGGCCATGGATCTAGTGATCCGGGCGTTCCGGGAACAGAACCCTGGGTTCCTGATCAGCGACGACGTGATCAGGCGGTATCACCTGTCGATGCAGACCCGCGGATTCGTGATCCTCTCCGGCCCGAGCGGCACGGGCAAGACCTGGCTCGCGCAGGCATATGCGAACGCGATCGCCGCCCGGCCCAAGCTCGTGGCCGTCGACCCCAGCTGGTCCTCGAACGAGGACCTGCTCGGCTACCTCTCCCCGCTCGACGGCTTCTACCACCACACGCCTTTCAGCGAGTTCGTGCAGGAGGCCGCCAGGGAGTGGTCTTCTGCCGAGCTCGCGAACCGGACGGGGCGGGAGTTCCACGTGATCCTCGACGAGATGAACCTCGCGCGCGTCGAGCACTACTTCTCGCGGTTCCTCTCGGCGATGGAGGTCCGCTCTCGCGAGGGGATCGCGCGGCTGGACCTGGCGCCCGGCCACACCGTAGAGCTCACGCCGAACCTGAAGTTCGCCGGCACCGTGAACATCGACGAGACGACGCACGGATTCGCCGACAAGGTATACGACCGCGCGCAACTCCTCGAACTGCCGCTCCTGAAGAACTACGTGGAGCAGTACCTGGACGAGGAGCCTTACCGTGATGTCGTGCTCGAGATCTGGGGTGTCCTCCGCCCGATCGCCCCGTTCGGGTTCCGGGTGCTCGAGGAGATGCACCACTACGTCGTCGCGGCCGGCGAAGTCGGCATCGCCTGGGAGGTGGCCCTCGACGAACAGCTCGTGCAGAAGGTGCTACCGCGGGTGCGCGGCGCCGACGCGAGTCTGGACGAAGCGCTCGAGGCTTTCCTCGCGGCGCTCGGGAGCGGGTTCCCGCTGGCGCGCGCCAAGGCCGATCAGATGCGTGAGGACTACGCGACCCATGGCTTCGCCAGCTACTTCTGAGGTCACGCAGGCCGCGCCGATCGGGCTGCTGACCGAGATCGTCCGCGGCATCGAAGGACGCCCGGGGCTCGCGTCGGTGATCGTGCGGCTGCAGCAGACCCATCGCAAGGACCTGATCAGGGTGGAGCGGTGGACCTCCGGCGACCTCGCCCGGCACCCGGAGCCGCGTGAGCTGATCCGCAGCCGGCGGCGTCAGGGCAACCTCGACGAGCACGGTCGGCTCAAGCGCGTGTACGACTCGCGTCGCGTGCTCACCCCCGACATCCACGAGAACCGCGTCGTGCTGCACGCCGTTCGGGACGTACGCCGCGCCCTCGCCGCAAGCGACGAGGCCGAGGCCGCCGGCCTGCTGCTCGAGCTCGACGCGGCGGTGTCCCAGGCGCCGTTCCTGGACGAAGTGGGCGAGCTGCGAGGACTCCCCGGCGTCCCGACCGCGACGCTCGCGGGCGATCCGCTCTACCGAACCGCGTACCAGGCCTGGCTCAGGCTGCGCCGCGGCTGAACCGCCCGGCGCGTGGGGGCCGACGCGCGGTACGCTGGATGCCTCGGGCGACCCCCGAGGGTTCGCGACGAGCGACCGGCCCGTGCGGCTCCGCGCACGCCTCCTCGCCCCCACGGATCAGCGGCACTCACGCGTCGAGAGGCGGCAACGATGGCGAAGGCGAACGACGGCAAGGTGCAGTTCGGTCCACCCGGGCGCGGCAAAGACGCGGCCTCACGAGCGATCACCGGTCGCCACTGCGACTACCCGGGTTGCGCGACGGTCCTGTCGACCTACAACGCCTCGTCGACCTGCTGGCTCCACACGGGCCCCGCCACACGGCACGCCCTGTACCACGGCAAGGGGTAGCTCGGGCTCAGGCGCCGATCGGGTGCCAGACGGTTTTGAACTCGGTCAGAGCGGTGATCTCGTAAGGGCTCTGCGCCGCATCGGAGAACGGGTCGACGTCGGGCCCGCGGTGCACCCGCTTCACGTTCTCGGCCGCCAGCTCCTCCGCCTCGGTGAGCAGGTCGGCCGGCACGCCCGTCACGTCGATCGCGTTCACGTCCATGTGGCCCGCCAGCCACGGCACCAACTCAGCCGTCACCCCGGTGAGGATGTTCACCACACCGCCGGGCACGTCGCTCGTAGCCATCACCTCGGCCAGGGATACCGCGGGCAGTGGAGATCGCTCGCTCGCCACCACCACTGCGGTGTTGCCGCTCACGATCGCCGGGGCGACCCGCGACACGAGTCCCAGCAGGGGCTGCTCTCCCGGCGCCACGATCCCGACCACGCCGGTCGGCTCCGGCAGGGTGAAGTTGAAGTACGGGTCCGCCACCGGGTTCGTGGCGCCAGAGACCTGCGCGATCTTGTCGGCCCAGCCCGCGTACCAGACCCACCGGTCGATCGCGGCGTTCACGCCGCGCGCCGGATCCGAGGCGCCAGCGTCGGAGAGCTCCGCCTCGAACTGCGCGCGGCGGCCCTCCATCAGCTCGGCCACCCGGTAGAGGATCTGTCCGCGGTTGTACGCGGTCATCGAGGCCCACTTCGGCTGCGCGCCGCGGGCCGCCACGACCGCCTCGCGCAGGTCCTTCCTGGAGGCCTGCGCCGCGTGCGCGAGCGGCCTGCCGTCGTGCGCGACGACCTCGTACGTGAGGCCCGACTCGCTCCGCGGGAACACCCCGCCGATGAACAGCTTGGCCGTGCGCTTCACGGGCAGGCGGGCGTCGCTCATCGCGTACCTCCGTCGAGCTCCAGGTACGGCTCGAGGCCGTGGAGCCCGCCCTCCCGGCCGAACCCGCTCTCCTTGTAGCCGCCGAACGGCGAGGTCGGGTCGAACCGGTTGAACGTATTGGCCCACACCACCCCGGCGCGCAGGCGGTCGGCCATCCACAGGATCCGTGAGCCCTTCTCGCTCCAGATCCCGGCGGAGAGCCCGTACGGCGTGTTGTTCGCCTTCTCCACCGCCTCCTCCGGGGTGCGGAACGTGAGGATCGAGAGCACCGGCCCGAAGATCTCCTCGCGCGCGACGCGGTGCGACTGCGAGACCCCGGTGAAGAGCGTGGGCCGGAACCAGAACCCGCGCTCGGGAAGGGCGCACTTGGGCTGGTAGATCTCGGCGCCCTCGGCGACCCCCGAGTCGACGAGCTCGGAGATCTTCTCGAGCTGGGCCCGGGAGTTGATCGCGCCGATGTCGGTGTTCTTGTCCAGCGGGTCGCCGACCCGGAGGGTCTGCAGCCGGTCCTTGAGCTTGGCCAGCAGTACGTCGAACACGGGCTCCTGCACGAGCAGACGCGACCCCGCGCAGCACACGTGCCCCTGGTTGAAGAAGATCCCGTTCACCACGCCCTCGACCGCCTGGTCGAGCGGGGCGTCTTCGAACACGATGTTCGCGGCCTTCCCGCCGAGCTCGAGCGTGAGGCGCTTGCCACTCCCGGCCGTCGCGCGGCGGATCGCCTTGCCCACCTCGGTGGAGCCCGTGAACGCGATCTTGTCGACGTCGGCACCGACGAGCGCGGCGCCGGTCGCGCCGGCGCCCGTCACGATGTTCACCACGCCCGGCGGGAGCTCCGCCTCCCGGATCACGTGGGCGAGGAGCAATGCCGTGAGCGGCGTGGTCTCCGCGGGCTTGAGCACCACGGTGTTCCCGGTGGCGAGCGCGGGGGCCAGCTTCCAGGCCGCCATCAGCATCGGGAAGTTCCACGGGATGATCTGCCCGGCCACGCCGATCGGCCGCGGCGAGCGCGCCGGGAACGCGTACTCGAGCTTGTCGGCCCATCCCGCGTAGTAGAAGAAGTGCGCGGCGGCGAGCGGCAGGTCGACGTCGCGGGACTCCCTGATCGGCTTGCCGCCGTTCATCGACTCCAGCACCGCGAACTCGCGCGCCCGCTCCTGGAGCTGGCGTGCGATCCGGTAGACGTACTTCGCACGCTCGCTGCCCGGGAGCGCCTGCCATGGCGCCGAGGCCTCGCGCGCGGCCTCCACGGCGAGGGCGACATCTTCGGCGCCGGCCTCCGCGACCTCGGCGAGCGGCTCCTCAGTGGCGGGGTCGATCGTCTCGAACCAACGGCCGGATATCGGCTCGACGAACTCGCCGCCTATGAACAGGCCGTAGCGGTCGTCGAGCCGGACGATGTCGGTCGACTCGGGCGCGGGCGCGTACTCCCACGTCGCCGACGGTGTCTCGATCGCCTCGCTCATCCGCTCCCCTAGTCGATCGTGAAGTAGTCGGGGCCGGCGTACCGGCCGGTGGAGCCCTTCTCCAGCTGCATCAGGACGTCGTTCAGGAGCGAGGACGCGCCGATCCGGAACAGGGCGGGGGTCATCCATGCCGCGCCGAGCGTCTCGTTGAGCAGCACGAGGTACTGGATCGCCTGCTTCGACCGGCGCACACCGCCCGCGACCTTGATGCCCACGCGGCGGCCCGTCTGCGCGTGGAACTCCCGCGCGGCCTCCATCATGCAAAGCGCGGTCGGCAGGGTCGCGTTCACGCCGATCTTGCCGGTCGAGGTCTTGATGAAGTCGGCGCCTGCCGCCATCGCGAGCACGCTCGCCTGGCGGATCCGGTCGTACGAGCCGAGCTCGCCCGTCTCGAGGATCACCTTCAGGTGGGCGGACCCGGCCGCCTCGCGAGCCGCGACCAGCTCCTCGAACGCCTCTGCGTACCGCCCGCCCAGGAAGAGCGAGCGGTTCAGCACGATGTCGATCTCGTCGGCGCCCGCGGCCGCGACGTCGGTGATCTCCCGAAGCCGCGCGTCGAGGGGGCCGAGCCCGCTCGGGAATCCGCCCGCCACGCTCGCCACCACCACCCCGGTGCCGCGGAGCCGCTCCACGGCCACCGGCACCAGCTGGGGGTAGAGGCAGACGGCCGCGACCGACGGCACCGAGGCGTCGAGGGGGTTCGGGCGGACGGCCTTCGCGCACATCGCGACGATCTTGCCCGTGGTGTCGCTGCCCTCGAGCGTGGTGAGGTCCATGCAGCGGACCGTGAGCTCGAGCGCCTGACGCTTCGTCTCCCGCTTGATCGAGCGGGTGGCAAGCGAAGCGGCCCGGCCTTCGAGGCCGACGGCATCCACGGCGGGCGCGCGGGCCACGAGCCGCGACGCCTCTGCCGGCGAGGCGACCGGCACCGCGGGCGCGCTGCGCTCGATCTCGGCTGCCTGGGACACACGTCGCTCCTGGTCGGGGACGGACGTCATCGTAGCGGACCCCGCGCCCCGGCCCTGACGCTCGGGAGCCTGGCCACGTGCTCGGGCTCGAAGGCCCCGGCGTGCGCACCGCGCGAACATGGATGGTGAGCTCAGGGTCGGCTGATGCCGGGGCCGCGCCCTCAGTACCCCAGACGGTTCAGGGCCTTCGGGTCGCGCTGCCACTCCTTCATGACCTTGACGTGCAGGTCCAGGTACACCTTCGTCCCGAGGAGCAGCACGATCCCGGCTCGGGCGTTCGTCCCGATCGTCTTCAGGGTGGCGCCGCCCTTGCCGATCAGGATCCCCTTCTGGGAATCGCGCTCCACCACGATCGAGGCGTGGATCCGCGTGAGGTCGCCCTCGCGCTCCATCTCATCGATCTCGATCGCCACCGAGTGCGGCACCTCCTCGCGGGTCACGCGCAGGGCCTGCTCCCGGATCAGCTCCGCCACGCGGGTCGCGATCGGCTGGTCGGTGACCTCCCCCGCGGGGAACAGCGGCGGGCCCTCCGGAAGTCGGGCGATGATCAGGTCGCGCAGGCCGTCGACACCGTCGCCGCGAGCCGCCGACACCGGGACGATCTCGTCCCACTCACCCAGCGCCTGCGCGGCCTCCAGCTGCGGGATCATCTTCGCGCGCGCGAGCGCGTCCTCCTTGTTCACCACGCAGAACCTCGCCGCCTCGGTCGAGGCGACCTGCCGCTCGTAGACGAAGGCATCGCCGCGGCCGACCCCCGACGCGCCGTCCACGACCAGGACCACGAGGTCGACGCCGTCGACCGCGTCGGCCACCAACTCGTTCAGCCGGGACCCGAGGAGGGTGCGCGGCTTGTGGAACCCGGGCGTGTCGGTGAACACGACCTGCGCCTGGTCCGTCGTGAGGATCGCGCGGATGTCGGCGCGCGTGGTCTGCGGCTTGTCGGAGACGATCGCGACCTTCTCCCCGACGAGGGCGTTCACGAGGGTGGACTTGCCGACGTTGGGACGGCCGACCACCGCCACGATCCCGCTCCGGAAGGCGCTCACGTATGCAGGTCGTGCGGGTCGAAGGCATCGGGGAGGAGCTCGTCGACGGTCCACACGGCGCGGACGGACCCGTCGGCCGACTCCGACACCACGGGGATCGTGGGGCCGAACTCGTTCAGCACCTGGCGGCAGCCGCCGCACGGCGAGGTCGGGGTCTCGGCGTCGGTCACCACCGCGATCGCCTGGAACACCGTTTCCCCGTTCGCGACCGCCATCGCGGCCGCGTTCCTCTCGGCGCAGACCGAGAGCGGGTAGCTCGCGTTCTCGACGTTCACCGCGACGAACACCCTGCCGCCGGCGAGCAGCGCGGCGCCCACGTAGAAGCCGCTGTACGGGGCGTACGCGCGCGCCCGGATCTCGCGGGCGGCCACCACGAGCGCGTCGAGGTCGACCGCATCGCTCATGCGTCGGCCTCGCCGACGTCGGCCACCACCTGGTCGTCGTCGTTACCCGGAGCCACCCGGGTGATGAGCACGTTCGCGATCCGACGGCCGATCACTTCCTCGGCGCGGAACGTGAGCCCCGCGAAGGCGACGTCCTCGCCCCCCTCGGGGATCCGCCCGAACAGGTCCAGCACGAGCCCCGCGATCGTGTCCCATTCCTCGTCGGGGAGCTCGGCGCCGAGCTCCTCGTTCACGTCGTCGATCGAGGTCTTGCCGCTCACGCGATACACGCCGTCGGCGACCTTCTGGATCTCGGTCTCCTCGCGGTCGTATTCGTCGGTGATCTCGCCCACGAGCTCCTCGAGCAGGTCCTCGAGCGCCACGAGCCCGGTCACCGACCCGTACTCGTCGGTCACGAGCGCCATGTGGAACTTCTCGCGCTGCATCTCGCGAAGCAGCACACCGACCTTCTTCGACTCGGGCACGTAGCGCGCCGGCCGGACCAGCTCGACCAGCGGCAGATCCTGTTTGCCCTGGTGGAGTGCCTTCAGCACGTCCTTGGCGAAGATGATCCCCACGACGTCGTCGAGGTCCTCCTTCGCGTTGTAGACGGGGATCCGGCTCGTCCCGTGGGTCAGCACGACCGCCTGCACGTCGCGGAGCGTCTTGTCGTCCTCGATGCAGACGATGTCGGGCCGCGGCACCATGACCTCGCGCACGATCGTGTCCCCGAACTCGAAGATGGAGTGGATCAGCTCCTTCTCCTCTTCCTCGATCGAGCCCTCCTCGGACCCCACCTCGGCCATCGAGCGGATGTCGCCCTCGGAGACGAACGGCCCGGCCTTGAGCCCCTTGCCCGGCAGGAGGACGTTCGAGAGCCCGATCAGGGCGCGGGTCGGCCAGGCGAGCACGCGGCCGAGGAAGAACACGAGGGGCGCGAGCGCGAGCGCCACGCGATCCGAATGCAGGATCGCGAACGTCTTCGACATCGCCTCCACCAGCACGAAGTAGAGGAGCGTGAAGACCAGCGACGCGATCGTGACTCCGAGGCCGCCGAACGTGCTCTCCGCCAGGAGAGCCACGAGGATCGCCGAGCCGTTCTGCACGATCATCACGGTCAGGTAGATCGAGTTCAGGTATCGCGGCGGGTCGGTCTCCAGGCGGACGAGCAACGCGGCGTTGCGGCGTCCCTCCTCTTCCAGCGAGAGCGCGCGTACGCGTGTCAGGCGCGTGAGGGAGGCCTCGGCCATCGCCATCAGCGATCCGAGCAGCACGAAGACCCCGGCGAGGATCCAGAGCCAGTTCAGGGGGGGCTCACCCCGCTGTACCGTTCCTGGCGCGCCCACATCTGGGCCTTCTCGGCGTCCGCTTCGTGGTCGTAGCCCAGGAGGTGAAGGATCCCGTGCACCAGCAGGAGCCGCAGCTCCGCGTCGGGCTCGCCCGGGTTGTTCGCGGCGGCGACCGACGGCGCGATCACGACGTCGCCCAACATGCGCACGCCCTCTTCGTCCACGTCGTCGAGGTCGAGCGGGAACGACAGCACATCGGTGGGACCGGGCTCGTCCATGAACCGCACGTGGAGCTCCTCGATCTCGGCCGGCTCCACGAACGACACGGAGAGCTCGACGCGATCGAGCCCCTCGCCCCGGAGGGTCACGCGGGCAAGCTCGACGAGGACGTCGATATCCACGGGCATCGACTGCCGGTCGGACACGAGGATCGCCGGATGGCCGTCGTCGTCGGTCATCGCGGCGCTCAGCTCTCGACCCCGAGCGTGGGCTGGGTGTGCCGCCCGTAGGCCTCGACGATGTCCTGCACGATCCGGTGCCGGACCACGTCACGTCCTCCCAGATGGACGAACGAGATGCCATCGATGCCGGAGAGGATCTCCTCGACCACCGCGAGCCCCGACCGCCGGCCGCTCGGGAGGTCGATCTGCGTGGCGTCGCCATTGATCACGGCCCGTGACCCGAAGCCGAGGCGGGTGAGGAACATCTTCATCTGCTCGGGGGTCGTGTTCTGCGCCTCGTCCAAGATGATGAACGCATCATTAAGCGTTCTGCCACGCATGTATGCGAGCGGCGCGACCTCGACGGTCCCGCGCTCCATCAGGCGGGGGAGCGTCTCGGCGCCGGTCATCTCGAACAGCGCGTCGTAGAGCGGGCGCATGTAGGGGTCGATCTTCTCGTAGAGCGTGCCCGGCAGGTACCCGAGCCGCTCCCCCGCCTCGACGGCGGGGCGCGTGAGGATCAGGCGCGAGACCTGGTGCTCCTGGAGCGCCCGCACCGCGGTCGCGACCGCGAGATAGGTCTTGCCGGTGCCCGCCGGCCCGATCGCGAACGTCAGCGTCGAGGACCGGATCGCGTCGACGTACTCCTTCTGGCCGGCGGTCTTGGGCGCGATGCCCTTGCCGCGAGCGGTGAGGAGCTTGTCGCCGAGGATGTCCGAGGGCCGGAGCGCGGGACGTCCCTCGGTCGCCGGCTCGTCGCCCTTGACGAGCGCGATCGCCTGGCCGACGGACGAGTCCGAGAGCTCGTGCCCCTTCTCGAGCAGCGTCAGGAGCTCCTCGAAGATCCTGGCGGCACGCTCGGACTCGTCCTCGGGGCCGCTGATCGTGATCTCGTTCCCACGCACGAGGATGCGGCAGGCGAACGCCGACTCGATCAGCTTGAGGAAGACGTCGCGCTGCCCGAGGAGGGCCACCATCGACTGATCGCCGGGGACGAGGATCTTCACCTGGGTGGTGGCGCCTGCCACGAGTCTCGAATCCCGGGGACTCGCCCCGTTCCTCCTATGTCGACGACGGCCGCCCTACGAGGCGGCCTGGTTCCTATGGTAGCCGGGATGGCGGCGGTCTTCAGCCCGGGGGCCACGACATCGGCCGTCCGCCGAGCAGATGGAAGTGCAGGTGGAACACCGCCTGTCCGGCGTCGGCGCCGACGTTCGTGACCAGGCGCCAGCCGCTGTCGGCGATCCCCTCGGTGTTCGCGAGGTGCGTCGCCGCCTGCATCAGGTCGGCGAGGGTGTCGCCGTGGCCGTCGTCGAGCTCGGCCACCGACTCCACGTGCTCCTTGGGGATCAGGAGGATGTGCGTCGGCGCCTTCGGGTCGATGTCGCGGAACGCGATGACCCGCTCGGACTCCCGGAGGATGTCGGCGGGGATCTCGCGGGCCGCGATCTTGCAGAACAGGCAGGTGGTGTCGGCCATCGTCCGAGGGTACCCCCTCAGAACTCGGGGCGGCGAAGCTCCGCCGACGCGACGTCCTTGCGGGTGGGCTCGCCGCGCAGCTCAGCGAGACGCTCCACGAGTTTGCGCTCCTCGCGCGACAGGTCGTGCGGTGTCACGACGTGCAGCGTCACGTAGAGGTCGCCCCGTCCGCGACGGTTCACGTTCGGGATGCCCTTGGCCTTGAGACGGACCACGGTGCCCGACTCGGTGCCCTGCTCCACGCCGATCCGCTCGGTGGCGTCGATTCCCTCGATGTCCAGCTGCGCCCCGAGGGCGGCCTGGGTCATCGTGATGTCGAGCACCGTGAACAGGTCCTGCCCCCGCCGCTCGAACGAGCCCGAGGGCTCCACCGAGAGGGAGACGTACAGGTCGCCCGAGGGCGCGCCCGCGATCCCGGCGTGGCCGCTCCCGGTCACGCGCAGCTCCATCCCGTCGGAGACCCCGGCCGGGATGTCGACCGTGACGGTGTCCGGCATCCGCCGCCGGCCCTGGCCGAAACACGACGCGCACTTGTCGGGGATCTCCTGGCCGGCCCCGCGGCACGTGTCGCACGGCGCCGCCGTCATCACGGTGCCGAAGATCGTGCGACGCACGGCCTGGACCTGGCCGCTCCCACGACACGAGCGGCAGGCGACGGGGGCCGTGCCGGGCGCGGCGCCGTTCCCGCCGCAGGTCTCGCAGCCGGCGAGACGATCGACCACGAGGTCCCGCCGCACGCCGAACGCCGCCTC
>Ga0315273_10005870_pt1 | contig 15225 bp, 15 predicted proteins | sample YL17G02_0_MG_FD_205753 | JGI IMG/M metagenome (GOLD analysis project Ga0315273, IMG submission 205753) | Sediment microbial communities from Yellowstone Lake, YNP, Wyoming, USA - YL17G02_0 | ecosystem: Environmental > Aquatic > Freshwater > Lake > Sediment | place: USA: Wyoming | collected...
ATAACGCACAGTCAATTGATGGGTATTTCTGGAAAATGGGAAAACACGGCGCCACCGCCACCAAAAAGGCAATAGCATCCCACCCCAAGGCTGCCAAAGTTGCACCTCTATTTCTGGATACTTTAGAATTGGCGATGTTAAACAGCACGAACCATGCCCAACCCGTACTAAATTTTAACCACCAAATGGAAACCGTGGAGCTAAACTCGCTCAGTTCCGCGCAGCAGGAACAGATTTTTGCCCAAGCCCAGCTTTCAGCCCACACTAGTAAAACGAATCAAACAGTTCTTGATGCCTTTCTAGCCTCAGATAAACACCAAGTGCTCGAAACAAATTTCGACACAATCAAGGGCTCAAATCCAGAATTGTTTCATAGGCAAGAAGTAGAGGAAAGCTTAAGAACCCTACTTATACTCAGCAAAACAATCGAAGACAACCATGGAAGAATTGAAAAAACTACCGGCGAGATGAGAGAAACCGTAGACAAATTAAAGAAAGAAGCCACCGAAAATACCAACAAAATTCTCAGAGAAACTGAGAATGAAATCGGAGAATTAAAGACGAGCTTAGGAGAGACTGAAGAAGCCCGAAAGAAAAATGCTGAAGAGCTAAAAGAAAGTATCGAGTCTCTAAAAGCCGATGCAAACCAGCAAAAAGAGAATGAAAAGAAAAGCGCAAAACATACGCTCGATCAAGCAACGCAAGAGCACAAGCGGAACGAAAAAGCTGCGATAATGGCAGGGATCAAAGGAGGCACAACGATCGTCTCCGCTACTCTCAGCATGGCTGGGGAGCCTGATGCGGCTCATAAAATAACCGGAATGACCGATGTAGCGTTTCAAATCTACTCCGCTATAGAAACCTTTAATGTGGCTGAAAAACTCGCAGGAGGCTTTGCGGAATTAGCTCTAACAGGAAACCTGCTCGGAGCGATCTCGACCCTGGTTTCGCTTTTTGCGCATTCGGAGAGTATTGAAGAGCAAACTTTAAAACAGGTCAGGGAGGTAAGAAAGGACATCCACGAACTCAGGGAAGTGATGGAGCAGCGATTTGAAGTCGTTGACTCCAAGCTCAACAAAGTCTTCGAAAAACTAGATCACCTCCTAGAGGAAGTACAGGCCGAGGGCCAGCAGACCCGGCGTGAAATGCACGAGGGCTTTATTCACCTCCATCAGAGCCTGGACGACATTTACGATGAACTTTTTAAAGTGGAAGATCGAGTAACCCTACGAATTCTTCACGAACTTAAGAAAGAACAACGCATCGAGCTGGATGCTTGCATGAATCCTCAAATTGATCTCCAACTCGATTTTGTATACCGGCAAAAACGGTTTCGGGACTGCATGACCACCCTAAGGAAATTTCTAAGCTCTCCAGGATTGAGCTTGTTCGCGGAGGCCGCTGATACAAGTCCCGACACTGGTGGAACTGCAGGTGGAGCTCTGGAACCTGGCCAAATCCCCACCACGCATTGGGGAATGCCTCTCACTGTAAAAAATCTCTTCTCCACGGCCTTTCATAAAATGATCAATTGGGGCAAAAATCTGCCCGACCTCAAGGCCAGTGAGCGTTTGGCCAACCCTTCGGAATGGAAAGAGTCCAGTGATGTCTTTCATAGCTTTGTCAAACAACACGATACCTTCTTTTCCTTTATCAATCCCACGGCGTTGGACGGATTGATTGAACACGGAGATAGGATCGAAAAAGCCCAAGCAAGCATCACTAAAACTGTCGATGCAAATCAGCAATGGGTTGCAAATTCGGAGCTTTTCAAAAACTTAGGCAAAATGTACCGCTCCAAACAACCCGATGGAAATCCGGCTGTCGGCGAGTCCTTCGAAACAAACTTCTTCTCCAGTTTTGCCGCCGTGGTTACAGCAGTTACGACCCGTACAAAAAATCTAAAAATTAATCCATGGGGAGGATTAAATCAACCCGGACTCAAGTTTGAAGTTGATCCCGTAATTCCTCCCTGCGCTAAGAATCAATATTTTGTAAATTATGATCCGGGGATTAACGCTGGGTCGATAATCAATGACCTTCACCCCAAGGGGGTTTATTATTCATATAACTTTTTTTCAGAAACACCCCTGTCAAAGCCTGTGTTCCCTGGCGGGGCCGCAAACGAGTTAACGTTTGATGTCTCCCCTTTGCAGCTCTTAGCTCATCACCTAACGGAGAAAAAACTAACGGTCTGTTACATTGCAGATTTCGACTTTTATCCCCCCAGAGCCGCTTCTGTGAAGAAAGCCAACCGACCAGGCGAAAAAAATAACGAGTACGCCTCCAGACCTATGTCCATCAGAATACACTTTAGAGCCCTGTTTAATGGAAAAGCTTTCCAAGACAAAATCTACCGTACGCCTCCCGGCTGGGTAGGGTTTAAGCAACTTATAGGCATCGATCTTGTCGCAAGTGAGGTTCTGAAATCTGCCTGGGAGTCGAAAGACGCAAACCCCGGGGGGACACGTTTTAGGGAATGGGCCGATAATCAAAGGACATTGCTGACTCCCGTTTCACCCTCCGAATTTGAAGAAATGAAAACCTCTTCCGTGCCGCCAGCAGATTTGTTGCCGAGCGAGGTTTTAGGGGTGCACAGAGGAGGCAAAGGAGGGCACTATGCAGACCTCTATTTCGATGGGCCAGTCGATCCGCCAGCAGTCTTTAAGGATGTAGATAATAATAGGTTGCTGGTTAACTACCTTTCGCCTTTCTATCAGCTGCCCCAAATTCAGGTCATTGACCTAAACAGTGTCACACCCTATGAAAAATTTGCCCGACTCCTCAAGGACCACCGAATCGAAAGTGTTTACGGCCGTGGTGCTATCACCTGCTTTCGGAATAATAATGACAATATATTAGGATATAATAACAGCCCCGTAATACCAGTTAAGTATGCTGCGCTAGGCCGCTCACACTATGCGAGATTAAGCTCCAAGAACGACCGCTTCGCGGCCATACAAACCACGCCAAAATCACTTAACCCTAAGCAAAGTGCCTTTCAGGGGCCTTGGTTTTATGGGCATACACAAGACCAATTTGCGACCCTCTTTTGGAATGATTTAATCAAGGATGCACGCCAGGTTCAATTTGTACCCGCTCCTGAAATCAATCTCGACTCAGTCAAAAAAGAAATCCTCGCCGGCTTAGACAAACTCAAGCCGGAGGTGATGAATGAATTGGCGGTCGACTTGCACGCCGGAGAAGAAAATACTGGTGGACTGGGCGGCGAGTGGTTAAGCGAAATGACAAGCAAATATGGCACGCTCCCCGACGTAATTCCACAATTCGTAAGCTTGCGCACAGGTCTTGATTTGCTCGAAAACTCCCGAAAAATTATCCGCGCCTACGTCACTTTAGGGATGCCCGGATTAGTGACAAGCGGCGAACGAAACAGCCCGCTCTTTATCTCATTGTTTGGGGGTAGTTCTGTTTTTGGAAAGTTAGATGTTCTTGAATTTCTAGCTTTAGACAGAACGTTATTGGAAGAACTCGATGAAGGGCTCCACGAAAGAGAAACGAAGGGAACACGACCAGCCTCACTCCGGCGATTAGGCGCAAGGGTGAACGATAAATACACAAACTTTCAGGATTTATTAGACGCCTCGCTCAAGCACTATGCTCAGGGCAAGTTCCCGCAAATTACGGAAATGCCTCCCTTCTTTAGTGAGACCTTAAAGAATTTAAAAAACTTGAAAGCGGAAATCGAAAAGATAAAGGCCGCCAGGGCTTTTCCAATTGCAGACGCCCTAGTTAAAATTGAAAAGAAAGCGGCAGAGTTAAGAAAATGAACCATTTGATGAAACGATCAAACATCAGCTTGCGCCTAGCTGCGCTCCTATTTCTTCCGTGGCTCGGGTGTCATAGCGGAAATATTACGGTAGTCAAGACCCTGTCACGTATCCCTGTACCGGAGGTAGCCGATCTAGGCATGAAGACCGAAATAAGCAAAACAGAAGCTACTCAATTATCAGGCAGCGAAATCGCCGAGGCGGTGAATCATAGAAAATTTTCAATGAAAGACCTGATGGAGAATCTTCGGTCCCTAAAATATCTTTCAAACGATGAAAAACTTCAGAAAAAAATCAAATTAGAAGATGGCCATTTTACCCATGATATTGAACTTGAGATGGTCATCAAGGCCGCCGATATTTTCAGTCAAGTGAAGGAACCTCATTTTTTTCACTCGCTTTTGGAGCTCTTGAATATCGCCCACATTGAGACCGCCCCTGAATTACGAAACTGGGACCAACTTTTTGATCTTCTCCTTAAATTAGACCAGCCTCCGAGCACCGAGCCCGACCTGCTGGGCTCATATAGAGATTCCTTCTTGATCCGATTGGCAATCTCCTACAACCTTGCCCAAGTGAATTCAGAGACCCAATTTACAGTCAACGAGCACGTAGTTCGCTATTTCCAATTCAGAATAAAAGATCGGATTGAGAAATGGGTTCATCCCCAAGAACACGTACAGCAGAAGTCAAAAGAGCTCGTGTCGGAGTACGCCGGGCTTTTGCTTCTAGCCAAATTGGATGACCGCTCAGGGGAAAAATGGGTGAATCAGCTACTCATGGTCCCAAGCCACCTAGCTTATCCCACGCATTTTGGATCGAAAGACTATTCTGCTGCAAGCCTTGCTGCAGTCCAGAAGATCGTGGCTACTTATCTCGGGATCTGGCTCAAAACCCCAAGGATTGGCCCACTTTTTTCTGATCTAGAAGCTGAAAAATGGGAGACTATTGCCACGGAAGCACTGCACCAGGCTAGCGGATTTTAAGATGACGCGTAGGGCACGGGGTCTTTGATCCCGTTCTGCTGAAACCCGGCCAATCGAAGATGACAAGCATCACACCGGCCGCAAGATTCACCCTTCGGAGACGGGTCGTAGCAGCTATTGGTCAGACTGTAATCCACTCCCAGCTCTAGGCCGGTCTTAATAATATCGGCCTTGCTCATCTGAATCAATGGCGCATGAATCTTAATCATCCCCTTACCCTGAACCCCTACGGCAGTGGCAAGATTTGCCAACTTTTCAAACTGCTCGATGAATTCCGGCCTGCAATCCGGATAGTTACTGTAATCAATCGCATTCACGCCCAGGAAAATATCATAGGCCCCCACCACTTCGGCATAACCTAAGGCGAAGCTCAAGAAGATCGTATTGCGAGCCGGAACATAAGTAACTGGGATTTGCGTCGAGCCCTCATCCAGCTGATCATTTTTGGGAACGTCAATATCTGCGGTCAAAGCAGACCCGCCAAACGCCCGAAGATCGATCTTGACGATTTTGTGCTCTTTCACGGTCGATTTAGCGATAATTTTCTTCACACAGTCCAGCTCGACCGAGTGACGCTGCCCATAATCAAAGCTCAGGGCATAAACTTCATATCCTTGAGCCTTGGCAATCGCCAACACCGTGGTCGAATCTAATCCGCCGCTCATCAAGAGTACCGCTTTTTTTGTTTCCGTCATTCAGAGGCTCCTTTAGTAATCAACATTTAGTAATCAACATAGACTATAGATCTATTTTTCTCAGTCTAAGTGCATTCGCAATCACTGACACCGAACTTAAACTCATTGCGGCACTTGCAATCATCGGATTAAGAAGCAAACCAACGAAGGGGTAAAGAATCCCTGCTGCAATAGGCACACCCAGCGCGTTATAGGCAAACGCGAAGAATAGGTTTTGCCGGATATTTCTCAGCGTTGCCCGACTGAGTTTTTGCGCCCTTAGAATCCCTCTTAAATCCCCTTGAATCAGGACAATGCCCGCGCTTTGCATCGCAATATCAGTGCCGGAGCCCATCGCGATTCCCACATCGGCCTGAGCCAGCGCGGGGGCATCGTTGATTCCATCTCCCGCCATCGCAACTTTCTTGCCCCTTCTTTGAAGCTCCGCAATCACTTGATGCTTCTGATCTGGAAGAACATCGGCATGAACCTCATCAATTCCGAGTTTGTCTGCGATCGTACGAGCGGTTTCAATATGATCGCCCGTAAGCATGATGAGTCCTAACCCTAAGCGGTGCAGCTCTTGAATCACCTCTTTCGTGTTCTCTTTGATCGGGTCCGTGACTCCGAATAGGCCGACCAAACGGCCTTCCGTGGCAAGATAAAGAACGCTCTGCCCATCGCGTCTCAGCTGACTTGCCTGAGAATAAAGTTCATTGTTCTCGGTCGAGGTCGAGACGTTTTCTGATTCTAACAACTTTCTATTTCCGAGCGCCCATTTCTTCCCCTCCACCACTCCAGTAACGCCCTTTCCTGTTATGGAAATAAAGCTCTGGACCTCCGGCAATGGATCGATCCCTCTTTCTTCCGCGCCCGCGAGAATGGACGCTGCCAAGGGGTGTTCACTTGATTTTTCCAATGCCGCCGCCAGCCGCAGGATTTCCTGGGCCTCAAAGCCGGTGGCAGGAGAGAGAGTCACGAGCTTAGGCCTTCCCTCCGTCAAAGTCCCGGTTTTATCAAAGACCAAAGTGTCTACCTTGTCTAGGACTTCAAGAGCCTCTGCATTTCTAATTAAAATACCAGACTGAGCCCCTCTCCCCGTGCTGACCATGATAGACATGGGGGTGGCTAATCCGAGGGCACAGGGACAGGCAATAATGAGTACGGCAACCGCATTCACCAGAGCATAAACCATTGAGGGCGGAGGTCCAAACACTGCCCAAAGAACTGCGGTTAGGATGGAAATAAGAATGACGGTTGGAACAAAGTAGCTCGCAACACTGTCTGCCAACCTTTGAATGGGAGCACGGCTTCTTTGTGCCTCGTTCACGACCCGAATGATCTGAGCGAGGAGGGTGTCCTCTCCCACGCTCTTGGCCATAAAGACAAAGCTTCCGGTCTGATTGGTCGTGCCCGCGGAAACCGCCCTGCCAGCGAATTTCTCAACCGGCACAGCCTCCCCTGTGAGCATCGATTCATCCACTAAGCTCTTTCCGTTGACAACAACACCATCAACCGGAACCTGCTCTCCAGGCCGCACCCGGATCTGATCGCCTGAACGAACCTCGTCAAGTGGGAGATCCTCTTCGGTTCCTCCTCGAATCACGCGTGCCGTTTTTGGAACCAACCGAAGGAGTGACTGAATCGCTAGATTCGTTTGCCCTCTTGCACGAAGTTCGATCACTTGTCCTAGTAATACTAGCGTCACAATAACCGCTGCGGCTTCAAAATAAACGCCCACTCTGCCGCTCGGATCACGAAATTCTGCTGGAAATAACTCTGGCGCTAAGGTCGCAGCGGCACTGAAAGCAAAGGCCACGCCCGTTCCCAGAGCAATGAGGGTGAACATATTCAGGTTTCTGGTCTGGATCGATAACCACCCCCGATGAAAAAAAGGATAACCTGCCCAAAAAACGATCGGCGCGGACAGGAACATTTGGAGCAAGTTTCCCCAGCTCCCTGGAAGTAGAGAGTCCAGGGAGATTCCAGGAATCATCTCAGATACCACGATCGACAGTAAGGGAATGATAAGGGCAACGCTGACTTTTAACCGTTTGGTAAAATCTGCTAGCTCAGGATTCTCTCCTGCTTCTAGGCTAACGACCGAGGGCTCCAGAGCCATGCCACACAGAGGACAGGGGCCCGGCCCCACTTGTTTGATTTCAGGGTGCATGGGGCAGGTGAAAATAGCGTCAGACGGACCGCCCCTCACTTCGGCTTTATTTAAGAACTCTTCTGGATTTTTCCTAAATGACTTTAGGCAGCAACTTCCGCAGAAATAATAGGTCACTCCTTTAAATTCAATGTTCCCAGCCGCCTCCTTCAGGTCAAATTCCATCCCGCAAACTGGATCATGTACCCATGAGGAACTGGAATCATCGGGTATAGACTGCCTTGCTCCATTGTTCATACCGCGAGAAGATAGCATAAGTCTCTCACTTCTGCCTTACGAACGTCTGGATCAGATTCTAGTCCGAATTCAAATTTGGCCCTTATGTTTTCATGTAGTTACAATACTTTTGCGGCTCAACACTACGGAACCCGCGCAACACAGAAGCGACTGAATTCAAGGATGTACATTTATCCGTTACAAAAAGCGCCATCGAACCACATTAGCATCAATTACATTGCTACTCTCAAGTCAGAGTTACAGTAGGAATTGCCACGGATAAAAAGTACTTTTTTTAAGCTGCGTCTTTGGTTTTATTCTTTACTGCGCTCACTTTTTTCTGGGACTTCTTCTCCTGCGTATCTTTACGAGTGACTGAATGAGAAATTTTTCCTTTATTAACAAAAACTTCGACGCGGTAATGATCAAATTCTAAGATTTGATGATCCCGCTTTTCTTCCACATCGTCAAACTGAACGCTCAACAAATCCCCATTATGCGCAAAAAAGCCAACACCTGTTCCGTTTTTAGCTTCTACTGCATCACCTAGTGGGCCTGGATACCAAGTAATCGATAAAACACTACTGCCAGAAATTGGATTGAAAAATATTTTTGGACTTTTCATAATTCCACCTTTTTATAATTTTTATGGGTATTTCGAATGCTTTTTCCGGTTGGATACATGCTAGAAAAAAAGGCCCCATCCGGCGTAACTTTGATAACTGCCACGATAAATTTAGGACCTTTTTCAAGACGGTAAAAAAAATTAAAGATCCGCTCTTTCTTGCTGCTGTCTTGATATATCTCAGTGGGGTCTTTCAAGATTCTTTCAAGCAATTCAAGAATAATATCCTGCGGAATTACCCTAAAATGGCCACCCATCGCATGATCAAGTTCCTTTTCTCCAATAATAACGCGATCACCCAAAACGTCTGTAATAACCGCTATAATTTTTCGACTCATCAAAAAGGGCTCCTTAATTCAGCCTGATTTTGACATCCTCCCCTCGCTTTAGCAAGGGGAGGATGTCAAGCAACGTACCCTACCCGTATGTATTGCCAAACTCAGGTACGTCGTGACCACTCCCACCACTGAACTCTCTTTACAGTGGGAGCTTCTGGGGCATTTCAGCCCGAGGACTATGGCCCTAGTCCCGTTGTGCTCTGTTTTCTTTTCTAAACTTTGGGATTTTGTAGGTCGATTTATGACCGTTCTTAATGAGCAAACCGTTAGTCAACAATTTTTAGTTTTACCCACAGGATGGTTTTCCTATGGAACCATATACTAAATGTCAAAGAACAGAGTGCGAAACTACCGTAGTCGTCACGACGAGGCAAGCGGAAACGGGGTCGGAGAGCCATTCATCTCACCTCCTGATTCTAACGAATCTAGGAGGGAGAATTCTGTCGGAGAAGCTTAAAGTTAATTTTATTCTAATTGACGTGATTGCCAAAGTTCCCAGGCTGTTAATAGATAATCATGCCCCGTTTGGATTTCATGTCCATGAGGATTTGCCCAGCAATAAAGAGTCGAGACGGCAAATTCCAGTAAATGATTACTCAGAAATTATGGAAGAATTTTGGCGGTTAGCAAAGGAGATTATTAATGGTGACCTTTAAACCTTTAAAAATAACATTTGATTCATTAGACGGCTTTATTTCGAAATCCCGTCAGGACCTTAAAAAAACCGCCCAAGAAAAGAAAAAATCCGCTCAGAAAAAAGATGTCCTGGTTTGGGCTTCAGTTGAATCCTATCAGCAATTCATGAGCGACCGGAAAATCTGAGCACATTTCGACTTTTTGGGTACTCCCGTCTTCCTGATCTACTTCCACTTTCTTGTGGGTCTTGGGACATTATTTCTCTTCTTTAAAGTACGATGAGTTATTGTGCATGACCTCAACCCACAGTTCCTGAGGAATTGCTGAAGCAGTAATTAAACCCACCTGCGGAATAGGCAACCGAATAAAATCTCCCAATAGCTTTTCTATTCTCTTTAACTTTTTCCAGTATCGAGTTCGATTAACGTGATGAGCTACTGCGTTGCTTTTTTTATTAACTTTGCTCACCGATTCTAATGTTTTCGAGGGGAGGTGAGAATAAACCATCTCTATGAGTTCCACCGGAAAATCCAGCACGGGGAGGGGGTCAGCCTCAATCCTTTCGGCCCGAGCCGGATCTTTATGGGAAATGTCATAATAGGAGGCGTATTTCTATAGATCTGGATCGTTTTCCTGTTTAGGGTTTTTATTCCCCTCTGAATCCGCTCAAATGTATTCTTTAGCCGTTGCACGCCTAAATTTCATATCTTTACCAGCTAATTTAAAAGCTAAGTTCAGCCTGGCAATAAACTCCTCGTCACTATTTCTTTTCTGGTCATTTCGTGCTTGAACCCATTCTACAGGCAATTCAGGGCAAAGTTCTATTTTCTCAATTTCTCCATTTCTTTTAGATACCTGGATGGATCTATGTGTAGCCGGGCAGTACTTCTGCTCTTTGAAATTGGATGGATTGTTTCCCATGACTTCTACCCAAAGCTCTTGGCTAATGCCAATGTGGCTGATGAGTTGTTTGGATTCAGTAAGAGGGATATATTGCTCTAACTCTAGGAGCCTTTCTATCTTTTTAAATTTTTCCAAAAATTCTGCGCGATCAAAAATACGTCCTGTTTTATTTAACTCAACGCCGCCGTTAACAAAATGATTAACGAGCCGCAGGTTTTTTGCGTCTGCTAATGGCAGATGTTTTGAGACTTCATGTACCATTTCAATGGGGAGGCTTTCAAAGCCCACTGGCTCAGCAAATGCGTCTATCCCAAACAGGACGACAATGCCCGCACCGATCATTGTAATTCTATGTTTAAACATATTAACACTTCTCCATTATCCTTGTCAGACGGCAGTCTTAGCATGGGGTCGCCTTCTTTTCAGGACTAAATTTATCAACTACTAATTACCGGCATTAACTCACCCGGCATGTTCGACCAAACGTCTTGTCAATCTTGAGGTGCCAAATTGGCATCTCAAAAATTCAAATCAAATGACCTTCCGAATCTAGATTTGCGGTTCCAAATTGGAACCGCAAAAACACCGTCTTTAAACTTTTGAACGAATCTAAAATTAAATCAAAATAACTACCTGTAATAATTGGACTTATTTTAGGTCTTCAGAACTAAAATCTCGAATACCCTCGGAAAGTAAAGTTTCATATATGAAACGTTACTTTCCCATGCTATGCATATCGCCATTACTATTCCATGAATAAACTTTATACGAATGGCAACATGATTCATGCAACTAACTGAAGTCAAAAATCACATCTTTTCGATACGCGGAAACTGGGTAATGCTAGATTTTGATTTAGCCACTTGTTTTGAGATCAAAACTAAGAATTTGAATAAAGCAGCCAAGAGAATTAAGCAAAGGCTCCCCGAACCCTTCATGTTCAAATTGAGCGGTGACGAATATTATAACCTCAAGAAGGAACCTACTTTTAGAGTTCCTATGAATGAAACCAAAAGGCGCTTTTTGCCCAATGCTTTTTCCGAACACGGAATTCTAACGCTTTCAATGGTTCTTAGATCTGAACCTGCATCGCGTATTGCCATCCATCTCGTCACGACCATAGGTCAAATGAGATTAGATCCCAGCTATCAGTCCTTACCGTCTGTGTTGAGCCATAGACTAAAGAGCCTAGAAACAAAATTCGACAATTTTATTGACTCATTTGCAACTAAACAAACTAAAAGGATTGACCATCAAGAAAAGAAGGCCACTTATCCAACAAAAAACAACAAAAGTTCAAAGTTAGAAAAAGGTCTTATTTTTAATGAAATGATGAATGAGCTTGCTTCTGAGTTCTGCTTAAGCACCAAAGATATATACAGTAAGACCCGACAACAACCCATTGCCATCGCTAGGCAAGTGGGAATGTTTTTAGCTAGACGACAACTTACAATGAGCTACTCGGAAATTGGTAACCACTTTGGCTCCAAAGACCACTCCACCGTCATCCATGCCTGCAAAAAAATCGAAGCTGAGTTAAAACTTGATTCTAAAGTTTCCAATTTTATCCAAAATTGGATATCTAAGAAGGTAGATGCAACCGAAAAAAAAGTCTAGCTTTGAACGCTCTGCTCTTGAATGGCAAATCATTCAAGGCATTCAAGAAGCAGGACTCACTTTTGAAGAATTTGCTAAAAAGATTGGAACTTCTAGAGCAAACATCTCCCGTGATCTTACAACAGTCGGGTTAAATAAAGCCTCACTCTTTCGAATCAAGAAAATGGCAGAAGCTCTCGACATGGAATTCATCCCCCTTCTTATACCAAAAAAAGGCAAACTTAATCGTTATCAATTTAAAATTGGAGCGGGCGAAGGGGTTCGAACCCTCGACCTCAAGCTTGGGAAGCTCCGCTGACACCCAGCACCTAAGTCCTCAGAATGATTCAGATCAGGCTCAAATTTCTTCGCAACTCCTCTCCCAACAACTAGCAGAACTCGCTAAAAAAATGCAAATGATTACAGATCTACAAATCGCTGTAGCAAATCAAAAAGGGGGCGTTGGTAAAACCACGACTTCTATAAACCTTGCACAAGCCTTAGCACTCCAAAATGAGCGGGTCCTGCTTGTCGATCTCGATCCCCAAGCCAACGCCACTCAAGCAATCATCAAACAGGCAAAATTATTCATTCCCCTGCCGACAACGCAACATTCCAGGAAAACATAAAAAGGCCGATCGACTAGAAATGCATGTACTTCCCAATACATACACTATAAAATACCAATCATATCATAAACATTGACTTGATGTATATTAAGAGATACTATAAATGACAAAAGCAACGATCTTGTTGGATCAAAAACTGGACATTTCGGAGCGTTATCGCGTTGAACTCAAAGTGTTCGAGGTGCAAAAAAGTGAACGGTTTCCAGAGCGAATTAAAGTTAGTTTTATTCTCATTGACGTGATTGCCAAAGTCCCCAGGCTGTTAATAGATAACCATGCCCCGTTTGGATTTCATGTCCATGAGGATTTACCCAACAACAAAGAGTCGAGACGGCAACTTCCAGTAAGTGATTACTCAGAAGCTCTGGAAGAATTTTGGCGATTAGCAAAGGAGATTATTCATGGTGACCTTTAAGCCTTTAAAAGTAACATTTGATTCATTAGACAGTTTTATTTCGAAATCCCGGCAAGATATTCAAAAAGCCGTCCAAGAAAAGAAAAAATCCGTTCAGAAAAAAAATGTGCTAGTTTGGGCTTCGGTTGAATCCTATCAGCAATTCATGAGCGACCAGAAGTACACCATTCTTGCAGCTATTTATAAATTCCATCCCCAGTCTGTCTACCAATTGGCCAAGATTCTAAATCGCGCCCAACAAAATGTGGCCCGCGACTGCGATCTTCTTGAGGGGCATGGATTCATTAAATTTGCGGAATCATTGCAGGGAAGAAAAGGAAAATCGCCACAGCTGGCGTTTGACTACAATGCCATTATGGTCTGTCTACCGAACGTGACCTATAAGGTTGAATTCGCAGATGCAGCTTAAATATTGACGCTCATTTTTAAAATTTGAGCCGCAACGGTCTTCGCTCAAAAAAGCTACCAAACGTCACGGCCCATTTTTATATTCGTCTGGTCCTCAAAGAACCAGCACTGGGCAATGGTCTGGACAAATCCTAATGCACTGAGGTGCAATCCGTAAACGACACCTATCTCGCGAAAATTTGTACTCACAAGCCGAGCCGGCCCAATGTTGTTGTTCCGGTTGTCTGGCCAGTTCTCCCTCGATCTCTCAAACTCCTTTCTCCTTAAAGAAAAAGTATTTGCAGAAGATAAATGGGCAATTCGACTAGTCATGGAGCAAACTAACTCTGATTCAGTAAGTTTTCCAGAGATATAATCGGTCTCAAGCTGCCTTGTTTTTTTTCGCAGTCTAACTAAATTGCCCCTTGGAATTCGGATTAAGTTTTTAAAAATTCGCATTCCCAGAAAAGGAACCCCCTCACTCACGGGCGCAATTTGAGTAACCATAAGGAGGATAACCCTCTTTCTTAGATCGTTTTAAACGCCAATCCCTAAGAATATTAAATAGGCCCATTTCAGATTCACCGAGAGTGGACCTCCACGATTCGTCTCTTTTTCCTTGTGGCAGGAGATTTGGGTCCAGTTCCTGTCTAATTGGAAAATAACGAATAACAAGAGAAAGGAAAGGCACTTCGTTACGTACAAAAAAATGATCTCGGATGGAAATCACTTCACAATTTTTAAGAAATTCTTGGAGTTTCGAGTCATCAAAACATCCTAATGCCGAATTAAAACTCAGTGTGATCACCTTAATCAGCATAATAGATTTTAGATTACCTCTTAGCCCGCACCTTAATCTAAACAGAGTCTCAAAAAAACAAAGACAGAAAAAGAGCTTAGAAGTATCATAGATGACTGAATTCCAGGGCGGCTTCGCACCGCCACTGGAATTCAGATAAGACGGTACTTTTAGCTAAAACGACAAAAACCAAGGGTACAAGGGTAATAGGGGGCAAGGGTTACGGGGTCCTCACAAGCCGAGCCGGCCCAATGAGGCGGCACCGGTAGCCTGGCCAGCGCCCGTCCCGAATGCCTGAAACGGCGTTCTCGAGGTTGCTCCACCAGCTGCCGCCAACAAGGACACGGACATGGACACGGACATCGTCCCCCTTAGTCTCAGTCCACTCAAATAATCCGCTCCGACGGAATCCAAATCGATTTGCTTCTTTGGCGTTAACTCCATGAGGCTGAGGTTCCCCTGAAGAAAGAACTAGACTTAGATCCGGGTGCTGAGTCGGATCTTTATCGGAAATTTCAAAATAGGTAGCATACCTCCAGAGATCATCATTATTCAGCTTAGGAGCCCTGCCAGCCTCCGTATCCGCCCATTCCCACTCTTCAACAGTTGCCCGCCTATAACGAGTATCTAGGTCCAAGATTTCATAAAATCTATTTAACTTATTTATGAATTCCTCGTCACTATCTTTGTATCCGCTATTGTCGGCGGCAACTCGATCAACCGGAAAGTCAGCGCACATTTCTACTTTTTTGGTACTCCCATCTTCCTCATAGACTTCGACCTCTTTGTGGGTCTTGGGGCAGTATTTCTTCTCTTTGAAGTACGAAGGATTAGTCTGCATGACCTCAACCCATAGTTCCTGAGGAATTGCTGAGGCCGCGATAAAAGTAGGACCTGCTTCAATTTGAGGGAAAATATCCAGCGGAATAAAATCGCCCAGTAGCTTTTCTATTCTCTTTAACTTCATTCGATATCGAGTTCGATTAGCACGACGAGCCACTGCGTTACTTTTTTTATTAACTCTGCTCACCAATTCTAATGTTTTCGGAGGTAGATG
>Ga0315273_10005871_pt1 | contig 15223 bp, 9 predicted proteins | sample YL17G02_0_MG_FD_205753 | JGI IMG/M metagenome (GOLD analysis project Ga0315273, IMG submission 205753) | Sediment microbial communities from Yellowstone Lake, YNP, Wyoming, USA - YL17G02_0 | ecosystem: Environmental > Aquatic > Freshwater > Lake > Sediment | place: USA: Wyoming | collected...
TCAGTCACTGCCCATCCCCGTCCGTCTTTCACCTTGCATCCTGTGATGATGCTTCTGTCTTCTGTCTTCTGTCTTCTGTCTTCTGTCTTCTGTCTTCTGCCGGGTCTGAAGACCCGGCCTCCATCTTGATTCTGTCTTCTGTCTCAAAACGCCTGCCCGATGCTGATGTGCAGGGCGAAGCGGTCCTCGCTGTTCGTGCGGTAGGTCTGGAGCGTCCCGAGCTTGAACCCGAAATCGAAACGGATCGGGCCGACTTTCGAGTTGTACCGAAAGCCGAACCCGGCGCCGGCCCGCAAGTCTCCCAGGCTGACATCGTTGACGACGGCAAAGACATTGCCGGCGTCGATGAAACCCACAACCCCGAATTTCCTGGAGAGCGCGATCCGGGCCTCGCCATTCAGGATGACCTCGGCATGACCTCCTTTGGGCGTGCCGTCGCTGTCGAGGGTGTCCGGTCTGCCGAGGCGATCCCGCTGGAATCCCCGAACAGTCGTGTCGCCACCGGCGAAGAAACGCTCACTGGCCTGCAAGTCACGCACGGGGACAGTCAGCGGGTTGCCGTTGCTATCCAGGATCGGATCGCCGTTCGGGTCGGTCAGGGGAATGTCGCGCGGGAATCCGGTGCCCAGGCCCAGGCGGGCTCCGCCGGCGAGGACAATCCGCCGGCTGGATGGGAGCTGCCGGTAGATGAAGCCCTGCAGCAGGGTCTTGGCGAAGCCCACCTCGGACCCCAGCAGCCGGAGGGCCAACTCGCCGTTGAGGGCGATCAAGGCGCCCTTCCCGGGATCGAACACATCATCGCGCGTGTTGCGAACCCCGGAGGCCGAGACCGATCCGATGCGAACCTCCGGAAGCACACGGTCGATCAACGGCCGGTCCACGATGTTGATGCGGTCTTCGTAGATGATGTTGCGCTGGATCGAGTACTGCCCGATCAGACTCCACCAGGGGCCGTACGGCTTGGAAAGATTGACGCGCGCGGACCGGCGGCGGAAGCTGTAGCTCGTCTGGCTGCCCTGCTCGAAGGCGAGGGCCACCTGGAGATCCGCGGAACTCCCTGCGACCTTTGGATCCCGGTAGGAACCGATCACACGGTACTCGAGGTTGGTCTGCTGCTGTTCGGTAGCCGGCAGGACATCCGCCGGCGCAACGGTTTCAGTGCGGCGCCTGAGGCTGATCCGGCTGAAGAGGTTGACCGATCGGTTCTTCCCCCACAGGTTCCGCCGGCCGACCTCGAAGAACCCGCGCGGCGCGAACTCGGCGATCTGGTCGACTCTCTGGAACTCCACGCCCCCGCCGTACCCGATGCTCGTGGCGGGCGACTCCTCCACCGTCACCAGCACGTCGCGCAGGTAATCGGAACCGTGCTGCAATTCGGCAATCGTGACCCGCCGGAACAACCCCAGCGCGGCCAGCCGGCGCTGGCTGTCGGTGATCGCCTTCAGGCCGAGAGGCTGCCCCGGCTGCAGCATCACCTCGCGGCGGATGGTCGCGTCGCCGATCCGGTCGTTGCCAACCACCAGGACGTGGTCGACGATGATCTCGGGGCCCTCATGAATCGTGAATCTGACGCTTGCCCCTGTGCGATCGTCGGCGTACGTGATCGCGGGCGCTACCCTGGCGAGGCGGTACCCGCGGTTGAGGTACTCCTCGAGGATGCGATCGCGATCCGCAACAACCGTGCTCACCACCAGAGGCGCGTCGCCGCGAGTCGTCAGCAGGGCCCTGACCTCCGAATCGGAGACCGCCGTATTCCCCGTCATGTCGATGGTGGTCACGTAGGTGCACGGGCCCTCGGCGACCGTCAAGGTGACGATGACGGGAGCCTCACGGGCCGTGCGCTGTCCGGGCACGTCGGTCAGCGTCGGGACGATCCTGGCGTCTCCGAATCCGCGCCGCTGGTATTCGGCGCGGAGCGCGTTGACATCCGCGGCCAGCCTGGCCTGCATGAACGGCTGCCCGACGACGAGGCCGATGAGCGGTCTGAGATGGACCTCGGGATCGAGCGTGGTCCCTTCGAACACCACTCCGGACACGCGGTAGAGGGGCCCGTTCCTGACGGTGAACCTGACGAGTAGCTGGTCGCCAGACGGGATCGGCTCGAAATTCGCGTCCGCGTCCCGATATCCCTGCGCACCGAGGTACTCCTCGATTCGCCGCTCGGAGTCCTCCAGCAGATCCCTGTCCACCGAGGCTTCGCGTGCGACGGGAACCAGATCCGCGATCCGCTTGGGCGGAAGCGGATCTCCTGTGAACTCCACCGTGACCAGCGGGCCCCGGGTCAGGGTGATCATCAGGTCGACGGTGTCGCCGCGCTCAGACTGCTTCTCTTCCTGGACAGCCCGGGCCTCGAGGTAATTCCTTGCCCGCAACGTGTCCGTGTAGGATGCGAGCTGCTTCCTCAACTCCGCCGGGTCATAGCCCGCGCCGGGGCTGATGTTCAGGCGGTCACGCAGGGACCGCACGGCCTCACCCTCTGCAGGCCGGAAGATGATGCTCCGAACGCGCGCCCGTGCGCCGGCGATCACATCGAATACCAGGTCGCCCGTGTCGGCGTCGGCCTCGCCCCTGGCCCGGGGCTGCGCCGTCGCGCGAAGGTACCCGCGGTCGTTGAGGAGTTCCTGAATGGCCCCGGCAATCTCGGCGGCGCGGCCGGCGGCGGGCGTCGCGCCGAACCGATCGACCACCGTCGCGCGCAGCGTCCGTTCGGAGAGCCCCAGGTCGCCGGCGAACACGATGCGGCGCACGTCGCGGAGGGGCACCAGCTCGATCTCCACGCGCGCGGCCTCACCGGCCTCGAACGCGGACACCCGGACGTCGAGGAACCGGCCCATCCCCATCGCATGCACGATCGTCTCGCGTACGGACGACATCGTGAGCGGTTGCCCCTGTCGAATCTCGATCAGGCTCTCAATCTGGGCCTCGCGCACCTCCTGCCCGTCTGACACCAATCGGACCTCCGACACGACTCGACCCAACAGGCGATCGATCGACTGCGCCGTGGCCGCCGGGGCGGACCACGCCACCAGCGCGAGGGCCACCAGCCACGAGCGGAATGGGGCAGGACGCCTCATCGGAATACGTACCGGACGCGCACGTCCAGAGCGTAGGTCTGGTCCTCGTTCTGCGTCACAACCCAGGACAGCCGGTCGTTCTGATCGTACTCGAGCAGGATCACCTGGTCGCGCGCCGTCGAGGTCAGGCTTCGGGAATAGGTCAGGTAGATGCGGTCCGAAATCCGTTTCCCGATGGTCAGACGGGCCCCCGGCGAGAACCGGCCGGACTGCTGGTTGGGATCGACGACAAACGGGGTGATCTGGACCGAGTCCAGTCCGAGTGTCTGCTCGACCGCCTTCTGCACGTTTCCGGACACGGGGCTGGCCAGGAGCCTGGCCGCGCGAGCCTGCACCAGGTTCTGCTCAGACAGGTCCTGGGATTTGAGCGGCCGCAATTCGGCATCCTGCGTCGATCCCGCATCTCCCAGGAGCAGAGAGAGGATGTCCACCTCGGGGAGCGGCGGGTCTGAGGAGAGTTGGTACTCGAATTGCTGAATCGTGCCGGTCGCCGCCAGTGTCACCTGGTAGGTCTGGCCCGGCGCGCGCACACGTGTTTCCGCCTCGATATCGAAGTAGGGCTCGATCTTTGTCGGGTTGCGGAAGTCCACGGTGCCGCGCGAGACGATGTAGCGCCGGCCCTCGGCCAGCAGCTCGCCGCGCTCGACTGCGGCGCGGCCCTCCAGCACCGGTTTGTCGTACGTCCCGCGCAACCTCAGGTCCGCGCTCGCGGTCAGACGAGCCTGGAGAAACAGCCCGAAAACCTCCATCCTGTTGTTGATCTCGAGAGTTGACGGGGCGGTGAGCCGCAGATCGAACCGGAGCGGGAACTGGACGGGCGGGGCGGCCGACGCCACACCCGCCGCCCCTCCCCCAGCCGCTCCGGCAGATTCGACGAGGAATGCGCTGATGTCCATGGTGCGCGGCATCGTCCCGCTCTTCACGAGCACCGAACCACTGAGGACCGGGTCGTCGACCGTGCCGCGCAGGCCGAGTTCGGCATCGACAACCGAGCGGGAGCCCCGATAGCGAACGTCCATCCTCTCGCCGCTCACGGTCAGGTCGAACTGCGACGGCGAGAGCCCCGTGAGCCCGATGCGGCCGCCGAAGCGCACGGGGCCGGTGCCCATCGTCGCCGACAGCCGCCGGTCGGCCGGAACTGACGGATCGTCGAAGCGGATGCTGCTGTCCGCGAAGACGATCGTGCCGTTGATGTTGTCGATGGCGTGGGGCAGATCCATGTGCCGCAGGCGGCCGCCCGTCATCGTGGCACTGCCCCCGATCTGCGGCTTCTCAATAGTGCCGGAGATGTTCGCCGCCAGTTCGGCCCGTCCCGACCCGCGGACATTGAAATCAAATGCCTGGAGGACGCCGAGGTTCGCCGCGCCCTCGGCGCGAATGCCCACGGTGCCCTGCACGACGTCGACAAGCCCGGCGATGCCGAGGCTCGTGTCCTGCCCAATCAGTCTGAACCGGCCGATGCGCAGCACGCCCTGCTCGAGGCCAGCGTCGATGATGCCGTCGTTCCGCAGCTGGTAGTCGAACAGCTGCATACCCAGCTTGTCGACCTGCACGCGCGCGACGACGTTGTCGAGGCTCGCCAGGGAGCCGCTGATGCGCATCGTGCCGGAGGCCACCGCCTTGGCGAAGGGCGACAGCCCCGGCGCGAACACGCGCGCGTACGGGTCGAGCGAGGTGTCGTTTATTCTCAGGGTGATGTCCCCGGGGTAGTTGCCGAGCAGCGTGACCTTCCCCGTCCCCGACGCCCCCAGACGGGACGATGCCGCCTCGAACGCGAAGTTCATGTCGTCGCCGCGCAGTTCGAGGCGCCCATTGACGTCGCCGATACCTTCGTCCTTCACGTAGAGATCGCGGATCCGGTAGTCCACGTCGTTCCTGGGATACAGGAAGGCCCCGCCGCCGGTTGACGAGAACTCGAGCCGCCCCGTGAGCGGCGCCTGGGGAAACGCCATCGCGTCGACGGACTCGATCGGGATCTGGTTGCCGTCCACGGTGTACGAGTAGGAGCCCGCCCACTCCACGTGGGCGGTGCCGCGAATCGTGCCCGTGCTGCCCTTGCGGATGTCGATCCCGTCGAGCCACACGCCGGGGCCCACGAACCGCAGCGATGCGGACGTGCTGGCAAGCGTTTCGCCGTACGCGACACCCGGGGCCACCTTCAGGCTGCCAAATCCGTACGGCTCCAGGTAGTTCCCGTACAGATGGAACTCCCCGGACAGGTCACCGTCGACGGGGTACTCGTCCAGGACGAAGGCATGACGCAGGTCCGCCAACTCCCAGTTCTCGACCCGGATCACCGCATTGATCTCTTCGCCGCGGTCCTTGCGCGGGTAGCCGAGGGCGAATCGGCCGTTGGCCCGGATGGCGCCCTTGCCCTTGCGGGACACGCCGTCGGTGACGTCCACGTAGGCGTTCTCGATGACGACCCGGCTCTGCCCGCTGCCCCACTCGACGTCCCACGCGCGCATCCGGGTGGCCGCGAACACGCCCTCGACACGGGGCGAGCGGAACGCGTTGAGCAGCACGCCGTCGAAGGTCCCGGTGCCGCCCACTTCGACCGCCCGTGTCGGGGATCCGAACGCCGTGATGATCCCGGCCAGCAGCCGATCGCTTTCCTGCCACTCGGCGCTCGTCACGTGGAAGGGTATGACAGAGCGGTCGCCGTACGCCGTGCGGCCCTGGAACTCCACGAAGGTCGTCGGCGTGCTGATGCGGCTGGGCGACACATCGACCCACTCGGGCCCGAATTGGTAATGTAGGCTGCCGCCGATCGGCACCCGCCGCAGCGGCGGAAACGGATCACCGTAGACGTGCGCGAACGACGGCGTTGGCGGCGTCGCGGAGAGCGTGCGCCCCTGCAGCGTCACACCGTCCGGAGGCACCGCCGCGAGATCGCCGAAGCCGCGATGCTCGTCGAAGTGCCCCAGCCGCCACTCGAGCAGGGTGTGTCCGCTCGCCCGCCCCGCCAGTCGAAGGCCCGCCATCTCCATGGCGTCGGAGAACACGGCCATGTCGACATCCGTGTAGTTCACGTCGAACCGCGCGGTGGCAGGCGTGGGCCGGCCAAGCGGCGCCATCAGGTAGGTGAATCGCGTCTCGCCGCCGTAGAACGCCGAGCGGGCTCGCGTGACCTCGAACCGGTCGGCCGTCCAGACCAGCGAGCCCTCAAGTTGCGGGAACCGGTACCAGTCGAGCCCGGCCTCCTCGCTCCGAAAATTGCCGGCAAGCTCGCGGCCGCCCTTGAAGAGGTGGAATCGGCCCTTGAACGTCGCTTCGCCCGACAGCGCGAACTGGTAGTCGGCCCACCAGATCCCGCGCTGCGGCGGGAGCTGGATGACGGAGTCGATGTCGTAGGTCTGCTCGGGCCAGTGCGCGATATCGACCACGCCCGTGAGCCTCGACTTCGCGCCGTCCGTGTCGAGTTCAATCCGATCAAAGACCACGTTGCCCTTGTCGACGCGGAACCAGGTCCGGAGGTCGGCGCCCATGGGCGTGTACGATTGCACCGCGATCGTACCGCCCGACGACGTGGAGTAGCCGCGATACCCCACGAGCTTCAACACGGTGAGATCGAGATTGCGAATCACCGCTCCCCACGGGGTGCCGTGGTCCTCGTACGTGAATTGCCCGCGCCAGGTGTGCACGTAGGCGACCGATATCTTGATCCGGCTCCGGCCCGGGCGTGTCGTGGTCATCTGGAACCGGGGGAAGCTGTGGCGGCCGCCGGGGAAGTACTCCACCTTCATCTGCCAGTCGGTCATTTCCACGCTGACGATGTTCAGCTCGCGCCGCAGCAGCGACCATAGGGGCATCGCCACGACAATTTCGCGGGCCTTGAGGAACGGAACGTCCTTGGGGGTGAGACCGTCGATGACGAGATCGCTGACGACGAAGCGGCCGTCAAACAGCCGAATCGAGAGACCGCCGATCCGGACGCGCCGATCGATCTGCCTGGACGCCCACGACTCGGCGCTTCCGCGAAGATCGACGCGTCCCAGCGGAGTGGCGAGAAGCAGCCCGCCGAGGTCCATGCTGAAGGACATGACGATCCCTGCCGCGAGGACGCCCAGGGCGATCACTCCAGCTCTCCGGGTATGTCGCCACACGAAGCGGGCCGTGTTCGCGAAGGTCATGCCACTGCCACGCTACTCGACAACCACGAGCACGCGTCCGGCCTCCACTGATGCCCCTTCCGCGACGAGGACCTCGGTCACGCGGCCGTTCTTCGGCGACCGGAGCTCGTTCTCCATCTTCATCGCCTCCACGACGACCAGGCCCTGCCGGGCCTTCACCTCGTCGCCGGGTTTCACGAGCACCTTCACGACCTTGCCGGGCATGGGCGCCAGTACCTGCTGCGTGCCCGCCGCCGGCACAGCGCCACCGCCGCCCCGGCCGAAGCGGTTGGCCGCGCCCGTCAGCACGCGGACCGACGCCACGCCGCTGGCCATGTGGACCGCCAGTTCGCCCGGCAGGCCCGTGGGCGACAACCCCACCTCCCGGCTGGCCTGGCCGTCGGCGAGGGAAATCAGCGAGAACGTCGAGGCGTCGACCGCGGCCGCGTCGACCAGGTGCTCCGTGCCGTCGATGGTCACGCGATACACCCCGTCCTTCGGTTCGACGCTGACCGCCCTGACGCGGCCGTTCACTTCGATCTGCAAGTCCATCAGGCTCTCCGGTCGGGCGCGGGGCTAGCGCAGACCATTCGCGCGCGCTGCGCGCTGCCAGTGACTCGCGGGCGCTGACGGCCCGGACGCCGGCCCGGCCGGCTTCCGCGTAAACGCCTGGAGGGCCGCCGCAACCGCCGCGATGTCTTCGGCTTCCTCCGCCACTTCGAGAAACGGCCGTCCATTCCGGCCGGCGAGCGCGTTGTCGATGAACGTCGTGTCGACACGGCCGGCCTGGAACTCCGGATCCGCGAGGAGCCAGCGGAAGAACGGGATCGTCGTCTTGATCCCGCGCACGTCGTACTCGTCGAGCGCGCGCGCCATGCGGGCGATGGCCATGGGCCTGGTCTCGGCCCAGGCGGCCAGCTTGGCGATCAGCGGATCGTAGAACACCGGCACCACAACCCCCGCAACCGCGCCGCCGTCGTCGCGGCGGATGCCCGGCCCGGCCGGCGCGCGCAAGGCCGTGACCAGGCCCGGCGACGGGAGGAAGTCGCGATCGGGGTCCTCCGCGTAGATCCGGCACTCGATGGCGTGGCCCACGGGCGCCAGCAGTTTCTGTGGGTCGAGATCGAGCCGCTCCCCGCGCGCGAGGCGAATTTGCCAGTGCACGAGGTCGGTATTCGTGACGAGTTCCGTAATCGGGTGCTCGACCTGCAGTCGGGTGTTCATCTCGAGGAAGAAGAACTCGCCCGACTCGTCGAGCAGGAACTCGATCGTCCCCGCGTTGGTGTAGCCCACGCGGCGAGCCACCGCCGCCGCCGCCTCGGCCATCCGCTGACGCAGAGCCGGGGTCACGACCACCGACGGCGACTCCTCGACCACCTTCTGGTGCCGGCGCTGGATCGAGCACTCGCGCTCGACGAAGGGCACCACCGTGCCGTGCTGATCGCCGAGCAGCTGGATTTCGATGTGCCGGGACCGCAGAATCCGCCGTTCGACATAGATCGAGGGGTCGCCGAAGGAGGAGAGGGCCTCAGACCGCGCGGCGCGGAGGGCGCCGGGGAGATCGGCGGCGTGGGTGACGGTGCGCATGCCCTTGCCGCCGCCGCCGGAAACCGCCTTGATCAGGATCGGGTAGCCCACCTGGTCGGCGATCCGGGCGACGTCCGCGTCCGGGATCTCGGCGCCTAGCGGCTCTTTCGTGCCGGGCACGACGGGCACGCCTGCCGCGATCGCCTCGGCGCGCGCGGCGGTCTTGCTGCCCATCAGATCGATGGCCTCGGGCGTCGGGCCGATGAAGGTCAGCCCGCCGTCGCGGCACGCCCGGGCGAACCCGGCGTTCTCGGCCAGGAAGCCGTACCCCGGGTGGACACCGTCCGCCCCGGACCGGCGCGCCACGTCGATCAGTTTGTCGATGCGGAGGTAGCTCTCGCGCGGGGCGTTCGGGCCGATGGCGTACGCCTCGTCGGCGTAGCGGACATGGAGCGCCGCGCGGTCGCACTCCGAGTAGACGGCGACGGTCCTGAGACCCATTTCGCGGCAGGCCCGGATGATGCGGACCGCGATTTCGCCGCGATTGGCGACGAGGATCTTCGTCAGGGAGTGAACCACTGGAACGCCATTGTACAACCACTCCCCGAGTGATGGCCCAATTCGTGGCGTCCGGCCTCGCCACGGAGGCCGGGTCTTCCACCTGCGCGGATTGCTTCGGCGGACCGCCGTAAGGCGCTGTAAATGAATAAAGGTAGCACCGTGAGGCCGCGGGCCCGCCATAAGGGCCCGTAAGAAAACAAAACTTGCTACCTTTGTCTTCTAACGGGCCCTAACCGCAGTGAAGGCGGTCAGACCCGGCGTGGGGTGTCGCTACAGCGGGATGTTGCCATGCTTCTTCGGCGGATTCCTGTCGCGCTTGTGCGCGCACGCCTCCAGGGCCGAGATGATCTTCCGGCGTGTCTTGCGCGGCAGGATCACCTCGTCGATGAACCCGCGCGACGCGGTGACGTACGGGTTCGCAAAGGTGTCGCGGAACTCGGACGTCTTCTCGGCGCGGCGCGACGCCGCGTCCTCCGCGCCTTCCAGTTCGCGGCGGTAGAGGATGTTGACCGCGCCTTCCGGCCCCATCACCGCGATCTCCGCCGTCGGCCACGCGTAGTTGAAATCGGTGCGGATATGCTTGCTGGACATCACGCAGTACGCGCCACCGTACGCCTTGCGCGTGATGACCGTCACCTTCGGCACCGTCGCTTCCGCGAACGCATAGAGCAGTTTGGCGCCGTGACGGATGATGCCGCCGAACTCCTGGACGGTGCCGGGCAGGAACCCGGGCACGTCCTCGAGCGTGACCAGGGGAATATTGAACGCGTCGCAGAAGCGCACGAACCGCGCCCCTTTCACCGACGCGTCGATGTCGAGGGTGCCCGCGAGATGCGCGGGCTGGTTCGCTACGATGCCGACCGGGCGCCCTCCCATCCGGGCGAAGCCCACGATGATGTTCTGCGCGTAGTGACGGTGCACCTCGAGGAAGTACCCGTCGTCAGCAATTGTGTGGATGAGGTCCAGCATGTCGTACGGCTGGTAGGGCGACGCCGGCGCGAGGGTGTCGAGGGACGCATCCTCGCGGTCCACCGGATCCTCCGTCGCCACGCGCGGCGCGTCGTCGAGGTTGTTGCCCGGCAGGAACCCGAGGAGCTCGCGGATGAGCGCGATGCACTCGCGGTCGTTCTCCACCGCGAAGTGCGCGACGCCGCTGCGCGCGTTGTGCGTCATGGCGCCGCCGAGTTCCTCCTTGGTGACGTCCTCGTGCGTCACCGTCTTGATGACGTCCGGCCCGGTCACGAACATGTAGCTCGTGCCCTTCACCATGATGTTGAAATCGGTGATCGCCGGCGAGTACACGGCGCCGCCGGCGCACGGCCCCATGATGGCGGAAATCTGCGGCACGACACCGGAGGCCAGGGTGTTGCGCAGGAAGATGTCGGCGTAGCCGCCGAGCGACATCACGCCTTCCTGGATGCGCGCGCCGCCCGAGTCGTTCAGGCCGACGACGGGCGCGCCCATGCGCATGGCCAGGTCCATGACCTTACAGATTTTCGCGGCGTTGGTCTCCGAGAGCGAGCCGCCGAACACGGTGAAATCCTGAGCGAAGGCGTACACGGGCCGGCCCTCGACTTTGCCGTGGCCTGAGACGACGCCGTCACCGGGGATCAACTGGTCCTGCATGCCGAAATCGAGGCAGCGGTGCGTCACCAGCTTGTCCAGTTCTTCGAAGGTGCCGGGGTCGAAGAGCAGGTCCATCCGCTCGCGCGCGGTCAGCTTCCCGGCGTCGTGGTGGCGCTTCAGCCGGTCCTCACCGCCGCCGAGTTCCGCCAGACGCTCAAGTTCCGCCAGCTTCGCCAGTGACTGTTTCACGCCTTCGCTCCCTTGGCCGCGGCCCAATCCTTCAGGAACCGTTCGATGCCGATGGCGCAGTAGGTCTCGATGTCCTTGATGTTGCCGGTGTCCAGGAAGATCTTCATGGTTCCCTCACAGGGACTAGGGACTAGGGACTAGGGGCTAGGGGCTAGGGGCTAGGCGCTGCTGCGTCTGTCTTCTCACCGCTGCCGGCCCGCCTTGCTGTGCCCTCGGCGACCCGGGGTATATGGCCTTCGGCCACCCGGAGGCTGAAGCCTCCGGGCTACGGGTCCCCTGGCTACGAATGATACGCTGCTACTGCCTACTGACCATCAGTCCCTGTCGAGCACCGGATTCGTGAGCTCGCCGACTCCCTCGACCTTGATTGTGACCGTATCGCCGGCCTGCAGCCCCCCGATGCCGCACGGTGTACCTGTCGAAATCACGTCTCCGGGCTCCAGCGTCATGATGGTAGAAATGTAGGAGATCAGCTCGGCTGCGGAGAACACCAACTGGTTCGTGCGCGACCCCTGTCGGCGAACGCCATTGACCCATCCCTCGACGGCGAGGTTGGACGGGTCGAGCCCGAGCGCGATGCACGGGCCGAGCGGCGCGAAGGTGTCGAACCCCTTGACGTGGGAGTACTGCACGCCGCGGTTCTGCATGTCGCGCGCCGTCACATCGTTCGCACACGTCACGCCCAGCATGTGCTCGGCCGCGCGCTCCACGGACACCCGGGTCGCACGCCGCCCGATGACGATGGCCATTTCCGCCTCGTGATCGATCCGGCCGACGCCCGCCGGGAGCCGGATGGGATCCCCGGGCGCAATGACGGCCGTCGACGGCTTCAGGAAGACCATGGGCTCGACGGGCAGGGGCTTGCCCTGTTCGGCGGCATGGTCCTTGTAGTTGAGGCCGATCCCGACGATCTTGCCGGGAACGACCGGCGCGAGCACGCGCACGGCCGGCGCGAACGAGGTGTCTCTGCCCGACGCCACCTGCTCTGCCAGTTCGTAGCGGCCGAAGATATCCCCGCGAACCAACGACAGGACGCCGTTGCGTTCCACGGCATGCCGCGCCTCACCGTTCCACTCGATTCGATAGATCCGATCCATGCGTCATTCTCCGGGGGCGGTTATTCGCCGGGTCTGAAGACCCGGCCTCCATCTGCAGCGAGACAGCTCTCTTCTTCTGTCTTCTATCTTCTATCTTCTATCTTCTGTCTTCTGTCTTCTGTCCGCCTACTGACTACTGGCTACTGGCTACTGCTACTGTCTTCTGCTTTCGTCCTCACCTCGCCGTCTCTTCCACCTTGTTGGACAGGGCGCTGCGGTTTCCCGGCGTCGCGCGATCGACCGCGACGACGGCGTAGACATAGCGCACGCCCGGCTTTGCGGACCCGTCCCGGTAGGTGGTCTCGCGCAGAGGCGCCTCGAAGACCGGCGTCAGCGCGCCGCTCGGCGCCTGCCCGCGAAGCACCAGGTACCCGGCCAGGTCCGCGGCGTCCACTCCCTGCCAGATCAGGCTGATGGCCCCTTCGCCCGCTACGGCCGCCAGCGCGGTCGGGGCCGGCGGCGGGAAGATATCCTGCGGCGTGACGCACACGGCGGGCGACGGGTCGCTTTCGATCGACGCCGATCCCTGGGTCATCACCGTTCGCACCGCATAGCAACGCTCGGTGCCGAACTCGACGCGCTGGTCCGTCCACGTCAGCGCCTTCACCGGCTCCTCGGTGAGCAGTGCCGGCGCCTTGCCCGGTGGACCTCCCGTTGACCCCGCACCCGTCGCCGGACGCGGCGTCGGGACAAGATACACGGAATACGTCGCGGGCGGCGCCGATTCGAGGCCACGGGACGTGCTGGCCAGAACGCTCACGTCCGCCGGTTCCTGGAACGGCAGGCGCACGCCGGGCGGAACCGACCAGTTCACGACCACGCCGCCCTCGTTCACCTCGAGCCGCGGTTGCGCCGGCGCCGGTAGAGGAGTGGTCAGGGGAACCGCCGGACGCTGCGTCGATCCGCTGCGGTTGCCATGCCGGCTTATGCCGTAGACCACGTAGTGGCGATGGGCTTCGGGCCGGGCAACCGGCCCCGCCAGCGGCATCACGAGCGGCGTGTCAAACCACGCGCGTCGCTCCGGGGGCGCAACGGGAGCGGCCTTCTTGACGTCCGGTGTCACAGGCGTCAGCATCGAGGCATCCAGTGTTTCCGTGACGGTGACGACTGCGCCCTGGTCCTCCCCCGGCTCGGATGGGGCCGGCGGTTTCCCGGCTTTGGCTTCGTCGCCAGGCTCCTGCGGTCTGCGCACGGGTATGGTGGCGACGAGGGTCATGTTCTTGGTGTTCCGCACGTCTCCGGCGTTCATGGCGGTGTACGCGTAGACCTCAACGCGCGCGATGTCAGCGGGCCGCGTCTCGTCGATATTGGCGGCCGGCACGGTCAGGGTGAGCCGCACGGAGTCGCCCTGGCGGCGGGCCGCCAGGTCCATCACCCGGCCTGGCACACGCACGACCGGCGCGAGCGGCGGGCCCTTCTTGCCGCAGCCGGGCGCCGCCAGGCCCGCGATGGTGACGCACAACAGGAGGACGGCGCGCACGGGTCTCACAGGATATACCGGCTCAGATCCTCGTTCTTGACGATGTCCGCGAGCATGCGGTCGACGTACGACGCATCAATCGTAATCGATTTCTCAACGAGGTCGGGCCCTTCGAACGAGATCTCGTCGAGGAGCTTTTCCATCACGGTGTGCAGCCGCCGCGCGCCGATATTCTCCATGCGTTCGTTGACCAGCGCCGCGAGCTCCGCGAGGCGCTCGATCGCATCGTCGGTGAAGCTGAGCGTGACGCCTTCCGTGCCGAGCAGCGCCGTGTACTGCGTGATCAGCGCGTTCCTGGGCTCGCGCAGGATACGGACGAACTCGTCCCGGCCGAGGGCGTCGAGCTCCACCCGGATGGGAAACCGCCCCTGCAGCTCCGGGATGAGGTCGGACGGCTTCGAGACATGGAACGCCCCCGCCGCAATGAACAGCACATGGTCGGTGCGGACCATCCCGTGCTTCGTATTGACCGTCGTCCCCTCGATGATCGGGAGGATGTCGCGCTGCACGCCCTCGCGGCTGACGTCGGGGCCCTGTCCGCCCTCGCGGCCGGCGATCTTGTCGATCTCGTCGACGAACACGATGCCGCTCTGTTCGACGCGCTCGATGGCCATCCGCGCCACGACCTCCATGTCGACGAGCTTCTGCTGCTCCTCCTCGATCAGGTGCGCCCGGGCATCCGGGACCTTCATCGTGCTCGTGCGATTGCGGCCCTGAAACATGCCCGGCAGCATGTCCTTGAGGTTGAGGCCGATCTCCTCCATCGACGACCCGCCGATGACCTGCATCATGGGCGTGCTCGTCTCGCGCACATCGATCTCGACCGTGCGATGGTCGAGCTTGCCGCCGCGCAGGTGCGCCCGGAGCCGCTCGCGCGTCTGCGTGGCCGGTTCAGGCATCGCGGCGGGGTCTTCCGCCGGCGCGGGCTGTCGCGGCGGCAACAACAGGTCCAGCAGCCGCTCCTCGGCGCGCGCCTCCGCCTGCTGGCGTACCTCGCGGTTGCGTTCCTCGCGGACCATGCCCACGGCGATCTCGACGAGGTCACGGATCATCGACTCGACATCGCGGCCGACGTAGCCGACCTCGGTGAAGCGGGACGCCTCGACCTTCAGGAACGGCGACTGCGCCAGGCGGGCCAGCCGCCGCGCGATCTCGGTCTTGCCTACGCCGGTCGGGCCGATCATCAGAATGTTCTTCGGCGCTACTTCCTCGGCCATCTCCGCGGGCAGTTGCTGACGCCGCAGTCGGTTGCGCAGCGCGATCGCCACGGCGCGCTTCGCCCGGTGCTGGCCGACGACGTACTTGTCGAGCTCGGCCACAATCTGGCGCGGCGTGAGGGCCGACGAGAGGGCGTCGGTCGAGGACGGAAGATGGAAAACCATGGTAAGTGACTCTTCTCGGGACTCGGGATTCGGGGTTCGAATCAGGGAACGGCGACGATCTCTTCGATCGTCAGGCGCGTGTTGGTGTAGACGCAGATCTCGGCCGCGACGCCCATCGCGATCTCCGCGATTGCGCGCGCGTCCATTTGGGTGTGCCGTGCCAGGGCCCGCGCGG
>Ga0315273_10005872_pt1 | contig 15222 bp, 13 predicted proteins | sample YL17G02_0_MG_FD_205753 | JGI IMG/M metagenome (GOLD analysis project Ga0315273, IMG submission 205753) | Sediment microbial communities from Yellowstone Lake, YNP, Wyoming, USA - YL17G02_0 | ecosystem: Environmental > Aquatic > Freshwater > Lake > Sediment | place: USA: Wyoming | collected...
TTTTCCGCTACATTGCCCATCACCCAGACCGTCGAGAGATCGGCAACCACAAACAGTTTTTTGGTGGTTTCGACCACCTCGCCTCTGGTGAGATTCCGCGCGATCACCCGGCCGGCAAAGGGCGCCACAATGGGAATCTGCGAGCGGATCGTTTGGGTCCGCTCCAGGGTTTTAATCTGCTTGTCGTCCATGCCTAACAACCGGAGTCCTTCCCGCGCCTCCTGCGCGTCGGCACGGATACTGATCATCTCTCCTTCGCGGCGCTGCGCCTCCGCCTGGCCGATGACTTTCTCTGCGAAAAGAAACTGCGCCCGCTGATAGGCCTGCTCCGCCACATGTCGTCGTGCACGGGCCTTTAGATAGGCCGACTGGGCAAGTCCGAGCTCACCGCTATGGATCACTGCCAACAGCTGATTGGGCTCGACCATCTGTCCCAAATCGGCATACACTTCGGCCACCCGCCCACGCACGAGGGTCGTAATATCCGCCGACGCGTGCTCGTTCGGCCGCACGACGCCGGGAAAATCACGGTAGGTGCTGAATGCCGTTCGTCCGACCGGCTCCACCGTCACACCAGACCGGGTGAGTTGTTCCGGCGGGAGCCGAACAAGACGTGCCCCATCCAGCGAACGTATCGCCTTGTTCTCCTCCGCAGGGGCCGGCGCACGGTCACAGCCCGTGAAGGACGCCAACAGCAGCATGCCGAAGAAGACCCTGCACGTCACACTCAGACGGCTTCGCTGCCGCACATGACGCTCGCATCGATTCGTCCATCGGCCAGGAGAAATGACCATGCCTCTCATCTATTCCTTTTGCAATTAGAGTGGACCGCCCACGGCGCGCTCATACCGCGTGAGCGCCAGGGAGAGTTCGAAACGCGCCAGATTATAATCCACCGTGATCTGGCGTTGGACCCGCTGGGCATCGAGGACGTCCAGGAGGCTGGAGGCGCCTTGTCGGAAGCTCAATTGGGCGATACGAAGCGCTTCTTGCGCTTGTTTTAAGAGCCCTTCCTCGTAGACGATGATCTGCTCTTGCGCCGTTTCCGCCTCGCGAGCGTGTTGGTTGATGGCACGGCCGAGGTCATTCCTGGCACGAATCAGCTCTGCCTCTTCTTTTCGCTGAGTACCGAGCGCCGTCGCAATGTGTCCTTGCTGCCGATACCATAGGGGTGTCGGCAGAGTCAGGCCCCCCAGCACTGCCTCGCGACCTATTTCCCTGGCATACCCGCCAAACAGGGTCACGTTCGGCACACGGGCCTGCCGCTCTTTGGTGACGGTAGATTCAGCCTGCTCCACCAGTTTTCCCTGGCGTTTGAGGGTGGGATGTTGCGACAGGTCCCTCGCCGCCATCTGCTCCGGGTCCAGACGATCCCGGAGCGACCGGAATTCTCCTTGCACCTTGTACCGAGGTCCCAAGGCCCCCGCCGTCAAGGTGTCCAATCCGACAAGTTTCACGCGCACGACATTCTTGGCTTTCGTCATCTCTTGCTTGGCCTTGAGCACCTCCACATCCGCCTTCACCGCTTCGAATTGAGGGCCTTCGCCGGATCGGACGCGGGCTCTTACAATGCGCGCCACCTCCTGAACAATCTCCAGGTTCTGCTGAAGCAGGTCTACCGTCCGTTCCGCCAGCAGCAGTTCGTAGAATGCCTGCTTCACCTCCGCAATGAGGTTGAGCTTGGCTTCATCGAGGCCGACCGTCGCGCTGGCCAGACCGGCGTCCGCCGCGTCCTTACGGGCCGCCCGCATGCCCGGCCATTCCACCGTCTGATTCACCGTCACGCCATACTCGTTCATACGCGTCCCGGTGCTGGGGTCTCGAGTCGCGCCACTCCCCGTATTGCCGCCGATCGTGGGGTTGGGATAGGCGCCGGCTTGGATCTGGCTGCCCTCTTTCTGTTGGATCACGCTCTGGGCGCCCGCGATCATCGGGTTCCGTTCCAGCGCCAAGTCGATGATGCGGTCGAGGTCGAACGTGCGCGTCTCTTCTTTCGCCTGTGCGAGGGACGGCATCAGCGTTCCACTCGTCCCCGCCACCATCACGGTCATCAATACGACACATTTCCATAGCCGAGCCGGCATGTGCTGCCTCCTTCGGAGTCACGATTAGGCTGTTCGATCGAAATCAAAGACGAAATAGATCGTCGACGCTGCGCTAACTGTGTGCGGTCGGAGGATGAAACAGTAGGGAGACCAGAAGGGTGGACGGAGGAATCTCGTTCATCGAGGCAAGAGAGCTGCTTGATTCGCAATCTGACACACTCACTCGAGAAGCGACATAGTCGTCCGGCGGCTCTTGCGACGAATCGTCCTCGGAATCGGTCGCTGCCCCAACGTCAATGAAATCGCCGGCTCGCTCAACCCCGGTATCGCCGGTCGAACCCCAGATGAGATCGAAAGACCAGCTGATCTGCGCGAACGGGAATACGGCGCAAAGAAGCATCCCAAAGACGAGGACAGAGATAAATGAGCGGATCGTTGCCACAACACCGTTATATCAATACGACAATGCGAGGTTGTCAATAAATTCGTTGAAATAGTCTGAGCGGCTCCCGTGGCAGTCGTGACACAGCTGAAATACTCAACGCCATAGTACGCCTCTCTCAGCCTCGGTTACAAGAACAACCATTAGCCCGCATTATTCATGACGGTTCGTCGCGAAATCGCTGAGGCGCGTCGCGAGACCAGCGCGCGGAGCCCTGAGGCCCCGATGCGTACTCGTGTAGTACGGTGAGGGTCCGAGGGGCGAGCCCGCTGGCCGAAGGCCCGTCGTAGCAGCGGATCGGCGATTGCAGCAGAAGTGTTCATGAATAATGCAGGCTAGGGGACTCCCGGTGGTTCTCGCTTTGTCATCGAACGACGAGCACGGAACAGTTCGCGTGCTGCACCACCCGCGTCGACACGCTCCCGAGGAGAAACCGGGCGATGGCACCCAGCCCTTTGGCCCCTATCACAATCAGATCGGCATGCTGTTTGGAGGCCACCTTCATGATCTCTTCAGCAGGCTTCCCAAGCTGACACAGAGGCTCGGCCGTAAATCCCGCCTTGATCAGCTTCCGCACGCTCTGTTCGACCAGCCTGCGGCCTGCCTCCTTCAGCCCCGGGTACTTGACGAAGGGCATCACATGGATCACGCTTACATGAATCGGCACGCGCCCGCCCTTGCCGGTCGAATGATCCGGCTGAAACTTGGTCAGCACAAACGCCAGTGCTTTGGCCGATGCGTCCGATCCATCCGTCGCCAAGGTGATCCGCCGCAACGGCGCCGCCTCGTCCTTGACCACAAGCACGGGACAGGGTGCATGATGGATGAGATTCGTCGACACGCTGCCGAGCATGAAGCGGTCGAGGGCGTCGAGGCCCTGACTGCCTACCACCAGGAGCCCGTCCCGTTTCGGCGCACGTTTCAAGATCACCGGCGCGACCGCCCCTTGCTCCTTGCGGACTGTGCCCTTGATCTTCAGCGATGCCAACTGCTTCTTGGTGTCTGTGATGGTTTTTGCCGAGCGCGTTTCCATGCGCTGAATTTCTTCCTGGATGTACCGTTCGTTGCCGGCCATCACCGGCTGCGCCAAAAACGGCGCGCGAAGCGCGGCGATATCCAGCACATGCAGCGCAATCACATATGGTCGCTCGACGAACGGCAGCTTGGCCACCCAGTTCAGCTCCCATCGCCCATACTTCGATCCATCCGTCGCCACGAGCACATTCATAGTGCGCATCCTTTCAATTGGGTTCCCGCCATGTTCGAATCGACAGACTGAAACCGGCTGCGAAATGCCTCCGTCGACAGCCCCGCAACCGGCAGCCGAGGCGTTGCGAGTAGTCCTACGCGGACACCTCCACATCCGAGACGCCCAAGGTGAGATGAGATCTCTTCATGGCCCCCCCCCTCAAGATCGCGTGCGGAGGGGGCGGTCAGAAAAGTAGCATGTCCCGGCTTTTTTGTCTCTACCTCTGAGCCGTCAAGATCCGTACCATCTGCTAAGCTTGTCTTAGCATAGACACTGAGACTTCAGCGCAAAAAGGGGTATGGCGATGCGGCTTCCTCGTGGATCCGGGCTCTTGGTGACGGGGATGCTATGGGGATGTGCGATGGTGAATGGAACCCCGCCGCCGGGCTCTGCGCCATTATTTCACGCCGATGCGACCGATACAGTACTCTTGCAAACCGTACATCGAGAACAAGAAACGGTGCTGAGCACCTGCACACAACACCAATCCTGTGATCAGGTGCATTACACACGTGCGATGATCGCGTTATTCCAGAATAGAGAGGCGGCAGCAGCCTCCTTTCAGCAGGCGATTGCCGTCGCGCCGAATGGTCCATTCGCGGATTCAAGCGCGCGCTGGATTCGGTTTCTTGCCAACCAGACTTTCCACCCCGCTTCCGCCGACGAGCCCAATGGGGCGTTAGGGGTGATGAAAGGGCTGGTGCGCGCATGGCTGGGACAACAGCATGTGGAAACTGCAAAAAGCCCGGACCTAGCAGTACCCACTCTTCGGCGGCGGATTCGTACTCGCGATAAGCGGATCGCGGAATTGACGGATCAGCTCAGCGCCCTGAAGCAGATCGATTCGGACGCGCATAGGAACAGCAAGTTGAGTCTGCCGAGGGCTCCATCCAAGTAATCACTGCTGGATAGCATCGCCACTCCTGACCACATCGCCCGACCCATGCCCCCGGCGAGCCCCACCTTCTTCGTGGCCCACTTTCCGAATCGAACGCATACTTTCTAGGGATGAGCAGGTCCGGCCGGCAGCCGAGGCGTTGCGAGTAGTCGTCAGCCGACGCCTCCAATCCGCGACGCCCAAGGCACTGTGAAAGCCTTTGAAGGCTCTCCTCTCAAGGCCGCGCGCGGACGAGTCGGTCAGAAAAGTCGCATGCCCCCGTTTTTTCGGCCCCGGATCGTCTGGGTTTCGGATCAGCCCATCAGAGGTTGAAGAAACTCTATATTTAGTGGGAAACTGTTGGACCTGCAGTCGTGGGCTTGCTGGATGAGATGCTGGGACAAGTAATAAAAGCCTTTGTGGTTTGCCGAGTTGGGGTAACGGCGAGCTCCGAGGAGCTGATTACCCATTGTAGCGAAAAGCTCCCGCGTTATATGCTGCCGAAGATTGTTGAAGTATTGTCAGAATTGCCTAAACCCACCAGTGGTAAAGTAGTTGATCCAGTTTATGTCGGTGTGAAAAGCTATGAGCCCCCACCCCTCCATGGAAGCGGTCTCTAACGTACCCAAGCTACGTCTCTTGGTCCTTTCGGAGATTGACGACTGGGATTTTGGCCGGCAATTGAAAGATTGCGGGCATGATATTGTAGCCTGGGCTCGTCCTAGGTGGAAGCGAGGCCCAAAGTGTGGCGGCCTTTGTCATGCGGTCAGGACCACCATTAAAGCTATTTTGTGCCAACCCAAACCGATACGGACAATTAAACCTAGATTCAGTGCCTGGAGATGGCTTAATAGGGAAAAGATCCTACGTATCACCTCCCCCAACGTTAACTCTCCCACTTTTGTTGAATATGTGAAGCGCTTGAACGTTGATCTTATCGTGGTCTATTTCTTCCCTCAGATTTTAAAGACGGCAATTCTCCAAACTCCTCGGTTGGGAATCTTAAACTGTCACCCCTCGCTGCTCCCTCGTTATGGAGGACCACATCCGGCATTTTGGATGATCAAGAATGGGGAATCGGTTGCAGGGGTTACCGTTCATGTGATGACGGAACAAATTGATGCAGGGGATATTGTCGCCCAACAAGAACTGATTATCGGAGAGAACGAGAATGCTGGGCAATTGACGCAGCGACAGCACCATGCAGCGGCTACGCTCCTGACAGAAACCGTCAATGCCATGGCGCAAGGAGCAATCAACCGCGCGCCACAAAATATCGCGGAACGTACCTATTTTGGAAAGAAGAAAGCAGCCGACACCATTGTTGATTGGAACGGGTCTGCGAGACAAATTGCAAATCTGTGGCGCGCGTTACAACCATATGAACCTCTCACAGCATGTCTCAATGGTACAACCATCAGGATTTATGATGCGCGACCTCAAGAGGGGCCTCCGTTAGGGAGAGCTCCTGGGGAAATCATGGCAAAGCGATCGGGGAGACTCCTCGTACAGACCGGCAACGGGTATCTTGAGATACGGTCCTATGAAATCGTACCGTTTCACGGTTGGGTCAATCGTATTCTACAAGAGTTCCTGCTGCCCGTCGGCAGCCGTTTTGACCTTGCTCCGGCAGCAACGGGGCTAGCATCTAAAGCAGTCTCATGAGCACGATATGCAAACCCAACTGAGTGATGTACTGAAATTTATTCATGGCTTTTCCCCCAAGGCCGCGCGTGGACAGACTCCGCAATGTTGAATTGCAAGACCTGAGGTGGTGCGGGTTTGTTCTTCACTGCGCGCATCGAGCGACCACCATCGATCTAATTGACCCTTCCAAGCTGGCTTGCTTTTCCTCTCTTGGAAGGGCACCCATGTTGGTCCTACTGCGGCCGTCGAACGAGGCCCTTCTCAGGGCGCGCGTTCCGGGAGCACAGGACCAACGTGGGTGTCCTTCCAATCCTTTTCATCGTGCGCGTTCTGTGAGCAAGAAGGATGGTCTGGCGGCTCCCTACCCCCTCAACATGGCTCCCTTCGCCCATCGAGGAAGGGTTGACCGAGCATTTCCATCGGCGTAGCATATTATTCTGACGGTCCAGTGTTGGCCGTGCTTTCGCGACGAATCATGCCGGACAAGGAGTTCGACATTGTCTATCCCGGATCGGAAACCGAGCCGCCAACAGAATGAGGTCTCGCCGGAGATTGCAGTGAACGTCCGAACATGAGAGGGAGGGCCTGATCATGGCCTCGCATACACCCGTCACCGATCGCATACTCGGCGAAGTACAACGCACGCATGGGTGCGATCTGGATACGTTGACGAAGAGTCTCTCAGACCTGTCCTGGGGCCAGGTCTTTCTTGAAGTCGATCGGCTGAGCCGGCAGGGACAGGTGCTGGTGACATTCGACACCAGAGGTCCCTACATGATCTGGCTGCCGGAGCACAAGAAGGGCTCCACGACCCACCACGTCCGGCCCTGATCAACGAAAGGGTTGAGCACAGGGCCACGAAGAGTAGAACAACCTGATCTGTGCGCGCTGGCTGTCGTGGCTGCTATGATTCTCCCTCCAAGCTTGCACGCTTCTCATAGTTAGCCCGCATTTTTCATGTCCGCCGGGTGGCGATTCGAGGACACGCGGACCAAGCGATCAGAAAAGTAGCATGTCCCCGTTTTTTTGCCCAAGAGCGGCGCAAGAATGAAGCCGGGGCAGGCGCGTCTTGGGAAAACGATTGCGGAGCGATCGAAGGTCGAGCGGGAAAGAATGGGCACGTTCTTCACCAGACGGCTAGCGATAGCCGTTTTGGAACACGTACATCGGGTTAATCACGGTCACGATGATCTTCTCCGCGGTGGTGAATCCGTCCTTCCTCATTTCCCGGGTGGCAAGAAATATTACTTCTCCAAGAATTGAGCCCACGACCGGCGTGACGATGAGATCGTTGATGCTGGGGTGTTCCGCCCAGCTTTCGATGAAATATTCGAACGCCGTCGACATGAAAGTGGAGAAGAGGAATGAGTACAGGGGACTCTCTCCGTAGTTGCGCTGAGAGAGATAGAATTGCGCGCCGAAATAGGGATGCCCCAGGTAATTGACAGTCCAGGCATCATGGTCGAAGACAGGTGGCTCGGTCCATGCTTCTTTGAAATTGCTCCATGCATTCTCATATTGATGTCCATCTTTGGTTGTTCCAGTGAACGAACTGGGGGCTAGGGCATAGACACCGATGCCGACGAGACTCGCCGCAGTGAAAGCCGCGAAGGTTTTCACGGAGTGGTGGGGCGGGGGCGGACCGATCTCCGGAAGCTTGGATCTCTCGGCGGGCAGGCTCGCGAATTCGGGATGCAGGAGAGGCTGGTCGCGAAATCCGGCGGATGTGTTGCGGAACGGTCCTGACGAGACCCGTTCACCGAGCGCCAGGAACGCGCTGTCAGGCAACCGCAGTTCCATCTCGTACCCTGCGGGAGGAACCGTGCGATGGTAGAGCCACGACTGCCGAAGCGGAGGTCGGAGAGGTGCCAGGTCATCTCCGAGAGCCTTCACAACGGGAGGTTGGAGGCTCCAGATTTCGGGAGCCCTGATCGAGACTTCGTCAGACATGGGTATGATGGAACCGACGCGCATCCTTGCCAGGGTTCGGACGATCAGGCCTGAAGACTTCCCTTCGAAGTCGGACTCAGAAACAAAGCTCGCAGAGAGATCGTTACCATCCGAAGTTGACTGAGCGGGACCGGACATCGGCAATGAAACAGAGTGATTGGGGATCGAGGGGTCTGGGTCGAGCTCGCGAGGCAGCGATCCCCCGTCAATGCTCTCTCCCATCTTTGGAGTGCGGAGCGCCGAGTCCTCTACAGTGGCACAACCCGACACGCCCGCCAGCATGATCACGAACAGGATGAGAAGGGCGGGTCTGCCTCCGGCGCTGCGTGCGTCACTGGTATGAGGAAGCCACCGGTATCGTGAAGGAACTTTGTTACGCATGAGGGAGAAAGGAGGCACAGATTGGCCGCTCAAGACGTTCACGACGATCCTTGAAGGGTGGACGTTCTCTTTCAAAACGACAACGTTGCTCATGCTAAGCCAGTGTCAACCAGCCACTGCGGCCGGACCAATAAGAGAGGTGGGTGGCAGCGACTGACCATTGGAAAAACGATGATCGAGGCGGGCAACCGTCTCTCACCCCGTCATTTAGATGGTCGCTGAGGAGGTGATGTTTCGCGAAATGCTTGCAGATAGAGCGAGCACTGTTCTTTGGCGTCAGTGGGAGAGGTTTCGTACTTCTTCAGACATTCACGGTAACCCGCGAGCTGCCGTGTCAATTCCTCTCGATAGGTTGTTTCTGCCTGCAACCGACGATATTCCTGGCACTGCAGCGCGACATTCCCTGACCAGAACGTGTCACTCGGGAGTGATCCGCAATCACTGGTGGTGGTGTACTGCACGCTTGTGCATCCCAGTACCCCAAGGAACAGGAGTGGAAGATAGCGAAACACGTGTAGGTCCATATATGTCCTCCATTCGATCGAGCGTGATAGTGGTCGGCGCAAACTTCTATCAAAGAACCAACCGGCATGCAAGAGAATTGGGCCTCTGCTCAATTCGCTTCATGTGCTGGTTGCCATGTCCTAAAAGAGCAAGTACAAGCCGATCCCGACGCTCTGGATCTTTTGGGCGTAAAACTGGCCATACGGATTGTAGCCCCAATAGTAGTTGACAAGCAGACGCAGGCGCCTGGTTTTGCCCAGCCGGAACCATTCAAGGCCTCCTTCGACATTCGAATTAATGAGCCAGTTAAGCTCCTCAAACGCTTTAAAATCCGCCCCGAATACCGGGGTCACGATCAACCCGCCTTTGAGCGTCTGCCCTAACAGGGGCGAACGAATCTCAGGCCCGCGCAGCTCGACACCCCACTGCGCTTTGAGCCGATCAAGGCTCTCCGGTTCCCGGTGAATAAGATACCCGCCTCCCCCATAGACTCGGCCCCATCCGCCTGGTGTGTTGAACGACAGGATCCCGTCGATTTCCTCGAAGCTCAGTTCCACCCTGTTGAATCCCGGTCTGGCCAAGAGGAACTGGTCTCCCAGATGGCTACTCTGGTGGTAGAGGCGCACCCGTGCGGAGACGAATTCATTCCGCCATGACACCGGCACCCCGAAGAGAAAATCCGTATTGATGAGCTCGGTCGGTCCGGACAGATCGAACTGCGAGAACGCGCCCATCAACAGACCGACCTGCGTTCCATCACACGATCCTTCTTTGCGACGGCTCCAGAGGCCGAAGTTTTCTCCCAATGCGACCGAGCCGATAGTGCTCGAGGTCTTCGATTCCAATGCCCGGACCGACTGCATGGTCGCGAAGGTTTGCGGTTCTTTCAGATCGGCCATCAAGGGGCGAAAGACATCGCCGTCTGGCAAGAACACGTTTTCCCACACGGCCTTCTCCTGTTCAGGGTGACTTACCGAGTTCGGATTGAAGCGGCAATCCACGTCCAGCGGATCCTTCCCCCCCGGTACAGGATCCGCTCCTGCGAAGGACGCCAGGAAAAACCACGCCGTGCACGCCCACAGCCATACGGCCACCCGGCTAGTGCGCCGCCATGATGTCCTTGAGATCCACTCCACTCATCACCTCTTTCTCAAGCAGAAGCTTGGTGCCCCGGACAAGGGCACTGTGCTTTTCTGCCAGCAGCCGCTGAAAAAAAGTACCCGCGCCGTTGCAGCAAGGACCCCGCCACCATCGGCACTTCGAGATCCGCAGCCGAGAGAGGGGAACAGCCACGGGCGACTGTTCACAAGATAACAAGAATCGTTGCCGCAGATTGGCACGGGACAGGATCGAAGGACGGTGCCTACTTCACCTTGGAGAAATCGGCAACGATTCTCGCCTCATTTCCGTCCTGAAGATTCACGACGAAAACGGACGCCGCAGTAGGGTCAAATGTTTCATAGGCAAACAGTGCGGTAAAGCGTGACCGGTAGATCGGCCCGCTTCCCTCATTCTTTCGGCCACGTTCGGCTTTTCCGATGTCGATGGGCTTGATCTTCTTGGAGCCCTGTTGCAACTCAATCAAGGCACTCTCTGCAAAGTATTCGTCATCGCCACACAGCTGAACTTCAATCTCCATATTGGGCATGTCGACGACTTTTTTGATGAACTCCTCTGGCATGCGCACATCCGTCTTCCGCTTCTTGGACTCTGCGGCTTCCTGCCTGCCAAAAGCTTCAAGTCGATAGCGCTTGGTCCGGAGGATGGCACTGGCTCCGCAGGGATCTTTCTCTGGGTCGGCTCCCACACGCGTGACCATGGAGGCTTGCTGAAGGACCTTCTTGACGTCTTGCGGGGTGTTGGCCTTCTCCATAGGCGCCCGCCCGGCTTCCAAGGCCTTCTGCGCCTCTTCAGCTGAGAGCTTCACATCGATCGCCAAGACCGGCTGGAGACCGACGACCGTCAACAGGCCCACGACCGCACAGGTTGCGACGCCACCAACTCGCGCCACTGATGTCAGGTATCGCACGCTCATTACTCCCTCCGTAACCAAGACAGGAATGATGGGGCGGCATTGTAAAGAACCCCCTACCCCTTTGCAATCAGCCTGGGAAGCGGGCCCAGTTGGCATAGGGCTTGGTGACATAGAGTTCGTCGAGATCGACCGGCACTCTCACACCGGCTTGCGCAAGCAGCTGAGCAACCAGGCGGAGCGGCAGGCCGACCACAGTCGGGAAATCTCCGTCAATGGAATCGACCAGGTCGCCGCCCTCTCCTTGGATCGAGTACGCACCGGCCTTGCCGAGACTTTCTCCCGTCGCGAGGTAACGTTCGTGCGCGTGTTCATCGAACGGCTTCATCCGAACGACGGCCGTGGACAGGGCGACGACGTTTATTGCGCGAGTTGAACAGACGAGCGCGACCGCCGTGCATACGTGATGATCACGGCCAGCCAGGCGCCGAAGCATCGTACGGGCCTCCGCCAGATCGGCCGGTTTCCCGAGCACGTCATGATCCAACTCAATCACCGTATCGCTCCCCAGCACGATCGCTTCCGGCTCTTGCCTCCCGACCGACTGGGCCTTGCCCTGCGCGAAGGACATTACCTGTTGGATCGTCGGGCGGTTCGCCACCAGCCGCTCTTCGAAGGATGGGCTTTTGACGTCGAAGGGGATACCCAGTAAGGCGAGCAACTCGCGACGGCGTGGAGAGGTTGAAGCCAGAATGAGTGACATCTACAACGTCGAAGAGGGTTCAGTGGAGACCAGGGGTTCGAGCAGCGTCTGGTCGGAGACCTCAGTGAGACTCACGCTGTGCATGCGAAAATCGGCGAGCACCTGCTCCAAATCGGCGACTGAAGAGACTCGGAACATAGCGGCTCGAAGCGAGGCGGCATGAGGAAACCCTTTGCAGTACCAGCCCAGATGTTTGCGCATCCGCCGAAACTGGCCCTGCCCACAGGCCGCTTCGAACCGCCGGGCATGATCGAGCAGCATCTCGAAGCGAACGTCGAGTGGCGGCACCCACGGTTCGAGCCCCTCCTCAGGCCGATGCTGCTGCAGAACGAGTCGCGCCGCCTCTTTCTGCCGAAAGAACCAGGGAGCTCCGAGCGCGGCTCGTCCGACCAACACGCCATCGACTCCGGTGTCCCGCACGCGACGGACGACGTCGTGATAACTGTGCACGTCCCCGTTGCCGAACAGCAAAGTCCCGCTCCCCCGCACGATCTCCGCCGCCCGGGCAATGGCGTTCCAATCCGCTTCCCCTCGATACATTTGTTGCAAGGTGCGGCCATGCAGGGAAATCACTGCCGGCTGTTCCATGAGGAGATGTTCGATCCATTGGTCGATAACCACCACGTCGTAGCCGAGGCGTGTCTTGACGGACAGGGGAATCGTGTGTCGGACGAGCGGGCGGGCATCCTGCCGCTGCTCGTTCATCCGCCGGATCGCCGCCACTCTGCCAGGCTTGAGACCCGCTCCCTCAAGGGTCTGACCGGCCGCCCAATCGGCGATCCCCTGTCGAGCCGCTTGCATAAGGGCCTGAGCCACATCCGGCGTTCGGATCAGCCCCGCTCCTGATCCGGATGAGGCCACACTCCGCGAGGGACAGCCCATGTTGATATCCAATCCGTCAAACCCCAATTCACACACGGCATGAGCGGCCTGATAGAAGAGGTCCGGCTCTTTCCCGTAGAGCTGCGCGACAATCGGCCGTTCAGCCTCGTGATAGATGAGGGAGTCCAACAAGAACTCCGGTCCCCGGCAGACGTCATGCACATGCGTGAACTCCGTGAAGGAGACGTCCGGCTTCCCGTGCATCGCCACGGTATGGCGAAACGTCGCATCAGTGACCCCATCCATCGGCGCCATCCCGATGATCGGTCTGGTGAGTGACTGCCAGAAACTCATCTTGTTCGCTCCATTTCCATCACCGGTTCCACCACTTCGTTCGCCTGGGCATAGGCCTGGCGCAAGCTATCGCATTCCTGTTGTATGCAAATCCGTGCATCTGGCGCACGCTCCATCACAAATTCGAGAAACCGTTCGATCTTGAGGAGGAAGAAATCATACGAGTGCGTGAGCGGTCGTGGTGACCGAAACCAGAACGCCACGAACTCTGTCAGGCAGATGCCCCGCTCCGCTAACGTCCGGCAGGTTTGCGGAAACATCTCTGCCAGGTCTCCTCCCCAATGGAGAATCTCGTGCGGCACGTAGGACGTCCGGTACCGTGTTAAACCGGTCTCCTCCGCAGCCGTTTCCTGCCACTCCAGGCCTGTCATGGGGGCTTGTCCCGAAATGATTTGCGCGTAGCGCGCGTAGTCGTCGCGCAACTGCTGCCGATCAGACTGACGCACAGGCTCCTGGACTGATGCTGAACGAGGCGTCAGTCCCATCAACGGTTCTACGGCCCTTCCTCTGGCCATCATCCGCTGAACGAGGAGGGAGAAACGCCGAACGGCCTCTGCATACTCCTCCACAATCATCTCGATCGGTTTGGTGTCCACTTCAAGCGCCACCGCCCGGAGGCTGACGAGGTTTGAATGGGCCAGAACCTGTTCAAGCATGGTGAACAGGATCGACGGAATCGGCGCGGCATGGGCGTCGATCCATTCAGGAGGCCCCTCTCCCCCCTTTGGCTCACCAACTGACTCATGGCAGGCCAACCCCGCGACGTGGATTTCGACGACCCGCTCCAGAGGAAATTCGTCGAGGAATTCCCGGACGAATCGTTCAAGAGATGTCCGCCGGCAGGCGCCGGTATAGCGATAGACCGTCCAGAGGTGCCCGATGTCCAGCACAAGACCGCAGGGCACCAACGCTGTGACGAGCCGAAAAAAATGGGGAATCGGTATCGTGCCGGCGGAAAAATATGTGAGTGGCGGCATCTCTAAGAGAAAGAGCGGCGCGGTCCCGTCCGCTCGACGACCCTGCCGATCCATCTCCTGTTGAACCGCCGCGATATTTGCCGCCACCACTTCGGCACTCAACCGCGTATATAATGGAGGGACATACGTACCAAACGAGTAGCCCGCCATCTGCTTCATCGCACATTCATGATTCAGCCAGAGACTCTGTATGCTGTTGAGTTGCGTGACCATTTCGCCGACGTCCTGCTGAAAGAACGAAGACTCTTGAACGTCCGGCTGAGTGATCCACAGGCCTTCCCCGTGATACGCCAGCGGTATATCCGGCACAGCCTGTCGAACTGTTGTCAGTGCGGTCGTCGTCGCCTTAAAGACTTCGAGATAGCCCGGCTGGAGTCCTCGCTCCCTAAGTTTGTTCACCAGCTCGAACAGATCGGGAGAATAGACGTCGACTGACAGCCCTATCCCCTGTGGAGGGATTTCCCTGAGGCGACGCTGAAAGTCCTGGCGAACGAAATCGGGATCAACCATCGATCACCCCTTGTGCTGCTCTAACAATTGGCCTAGTCTATTCGCCGAACCCCTTGTTTGACAAGGGAAGCCCCGGTCACGGACCAGGGGGCCCCGTCTGCTATACTTGGCTTACGTCGCCGGAGGCGGAACCCTCACGAATCGTGCAGGCGCGAATCGGGGGAGGTCTCGAACCCATGCCGAACGACGATGACAAGCCCTTCAAGACGACACATCTCATACCCACTATGGTTGCCCATATGATGACACCAGGAGTTGTGCAGGTTCCGGGGGACGTTTCCGTCAGCGAGGCGGCACTGCTGCTCGAACGAGAACGGGCGCCCTGCTTACTCGTGAAGGATACCGACACGCGATTCGGCCTCATGACGCCGACCGATATTGTGAAGAAAGTCGTCGCTCAGGGGCTCGAACCGCGCGACATTGAAGTCCGGACGATCATGACACGTCCGGTACAGTTCATCGAGTACGATGAGGCCTTAGCAGAGGCCTCGACACTCATGATGGCGACAGGTTCCTCTCTCTTGATTGTCACCAAACAAAACCAACCGGTTGGGGTGCTCAGTGCACAAGACCTGATGCTCACGCCGCTTCGATGTGGCACGAAGATCCCCGTCGTCGTGAGTGTGGTCGGACGAGCCTCGGCGCAGGGGCTCAACTATAACGCCATGATTACCCAACTGAGCCATGTCGGAGCGTTGGTCGAATCAACCGCGAAGATCCTGACAGGAA
>Ga0315273_10005873_pt1 | contig 15222 bp, 14 predicted proteins | sample YL17G02_0_MG_FD_205753 | JGI IMG/M metagenome (GOLD analysis project Ga0315273, IMG submission 205753) | Sediment microbial communities from Yellowstone Lake, YNP, Wyoming, USA - YL17G02_0 | ecosystem: Environmental > Aquatic > Freshwater > Lake > Sediment | place: USA: Wyoming | collected...
TTTGGCGTATTTCAAAGTTTCTTTAATTACTTTTTCCGGAGTAGGTTTATAGTATTCAAAACCGAACTCTTTTAGTCGCTTGTCGGAAATACCGGATTTTTTTAATTTTTTTATTTCATTCAGTAAGCCATCCTGAAACATTTTTCTGACTCTTTGTTCCACTTTCTTTCTCAATTTATCCGGCGGTAAACATAAACCAATTTTAATAAATTTATACATAGTATACATAGGTTTAATCTCTGTAATTTTAGGAACCTCGCCAAGTGCTTTGGCTATTTCAATCGCTCTGATTAATCTGACTTTATTTTTTGAATCTATAATCCTAGCGCGTTCAGGGTCCAATTTTTTCAATATTTTTAAAAGCTCTATTTTTGTTTTTTTCTCTAAATTTTTTCTTAATTTTATACTGGGCGGAACTTCCGGAAAAATGATACCTTTGGTTATTGCGTCAATGTAAAATCCCGTACCTCCGCAGATTATGGGAACTTTGCCCTTTTTGATAATTTCTTTAATTTTTTCTTCGGCCAGTTTTTTATACTCTGAAACATTAAATTTTCTTCTGGGGTTTGCAACACTCAGCAGGTAATGCGGAATATTTCTCATTTCTTCCTTAGTTATTTTTCCAGTGCCGATATCAAGTCCTTTGTAGATTTGCCTGGAATCGGCGGAAATAATTTCTCCGCCGATTTTTTTCGCAATTTTTACCGCCAGATTGCTTTTGCCGGTCGCGGTTTGGCCCAATATCACAAATACTTTTTCCATTCTAATTTTCAGTACTTCTTATTTTCGCTCCCAGTTTTTGAAATCTTTCTACAATATTTTCATATCCGCGTTTTATCATATATACATTGTGCAGTTTTGATTTGCCTTTTGCTCCAAGCATAGCCAGCATTATCACCACGGCCGGGCGAAGCGCCGGAGGACACACTACCTCAGCTGTTTTCCATTTTGTCGGGCCTTCTATAAAAACCCTATGCGGGTCAGCCAAAAGCACATTTCCCCCCAAGCGGTTTAATTCTGTCAAATAAATAGCTCGGTTTTCATAGACCCAGTCATGAATTAGGGTTTTTCCCCTAGCACAAGCGGCGATCAGTCCGAAGAAGGGGAGATTGTCTATGTTTATTCCCGGATAAGGTCTGGCTTCTATTTTATCTTCCAGCGCTTTTAATTTTGAAGGCAATATCAGGATATCACTCAGATTCGTACATCCATTTTTTGATTTATAATTTTTGATAATTTTATATTTGAGCCCCATCTTTTTTAATTTATACAATTCAAGTTCCAGGAATTCTATCGGGCATCTTTTCACTTTAAGTTTTGAATCAGTCGCTATCGCTGCCGTCATCCACATCATTGATTCTATCGGGTCTTCACTATTATAATATTCAATATTTTTGTTGATTTGATTTATTCCATAAATTGATATTGTGGTTGTGCCGATGCCTTCGATTTTTACTCCCAGTTTTTCCAAAAAGAAACAGATTTCCTGCACCATATAGTTTGAGCTGGCAAATTTAATCGTGGTTTTTCCGGGTATGAGCGCCGCCGCAGTTAAAATATTTTCACAGGCCGTGTCGCCTGACTCATACATTATTATTTCAGCCGGTTTTAATTTTTTACGGCTTAATTCATAGTTTTGATTTGTTACCTTTATTTTTACTCCCATTTCTTCCAAGGCATAAATATGCGCGCTCACGGTTCTTTTACCCAATTTGCAACCCTGCGCATGGGGAAGGGAAAATGATTTAAGATGATGCAACAATGGACCGGCGAACATTATTATGCTTCTGGTCTTAATCGCAGCATCTTTATTTAGATTATTTATTTTATACTTAACCGGCGGTATTATTTCCAAACTTTGCTTTCCAGTCCATTTTATTTTTACGCCAATGGATTCCAGCACTTCTATTACTCTAGACACTTCCTCAATGCGTGAAATGCCATGCAGAGTCGTTTTGCCGCGGTTTATTAAGGAAGCACATAAAAGTCCGACCGATCCGTTCTTGGATGTGTTGGTGGAAATAAAACCACGAAGCTTTCTTCCGCCCTCTATTTCAAAATTATTTACTTGGCTTATTTTATTTTTCATATTTTTAGCGGTGCCCAGGGAGAGAATCGAACTCTCATGACGTTGCCATCAATAGATTTTGAGTCTATCGCGTCTACCAATTCCGCCACCTGGGCAGTTTACATACTTTACTAGAAAATCAAGCCAAAATCAATTCTTTATTTTTTAAAATATGTTAGAATAAAATAATGTCTAATTTATATTCCAGTTCAATTTTTTGGATTGACACCGATAAAATAAAACCAAACCCTCTTCAACCCAGGCGGGATTTTGACGAGGCGCGATTGCAAGATTTAGCCGACTCCATAAAACAATATGGGGTTCTTCAACCGCTCATAGTTTCCCGGGTAGAAGTGGAAAAAGAGGACGGAGGACTGGTGACGGAGTATGAATTGATTGCCGGAGAACGACGGCTTCGAGCCGCCAAACTTGCCTTGGTCTCGCAGGTGCCGGTTATCATCCGCACTGGAGATACGGCTATCATGAAACTTGAGCTTGCAATCATTGAAAATTTACAGCGTGAAGATTTAAATGCTGTTGATCGGGCGCGAGCTTTTTTTCGATTGGTTAACGAATTTAAATTTACCCATAATGAGATTGCAAAAAAAATAGGCCGAAGCCGAGAATATGTTTCCAATTCTTTGCGCATTTTAACTTTGCCGGAAGAAATTATAAATGCTTTGTCGGAAGGAAAAATTACCGAAGGGCATACCCGGCCGATTTTAATGCTGGCGGACCATCCGGAAGAACAGCTGGTTTTATTCAAAGAAATTCTATATAAGAAAATTACTGTGCGTGAAGCGGAAAGATTGGCGAGGAAAATAGCTTATGATCGCGTGCGCAAGAAGGAATTCATGCCCGATCCGGAAATCACTGAATTGGAAGAAGAATTTCAGGAAAAATTGGGCACTCGGGTTCACATAGATAGAAAAGAATTAGGCGGACAGATTAAAATTGATTTTTTTTCCACGGAGGATTTGCGGGCAATTTTGGATTTGATCCATAAATCGGAAATTGAAAAAAAACCAGCTGAAATGCTTGAAAACCATATAGCCAATCTGCCTGCGCAGGCAGGAAATAATTCCGAAGAAATACCGATGGATGATAGAAATCAAGAAGAAAAAGAAAAAGACGATGCCGATTTGTATAATATTTCTAATTTCAGCGTTTAAGAACGGCCGAAGGATTTAAGTCTGGCCAGCAGACTATTTTTTTCCAAGTATGATTTTATATGTTTTCTCGCAATAGATGTCTGAACATATTCAAGCCATTTACTGGATGGTTTTGAATCCTTTTTGGTTATTATTTCCACAATATCCCCATTTTTTAATTTTGAAAAAATGGGCAACATTTTATTGTTTATTTTGGCTCCAAACGTATGATCCCCGATATCGGAATGTATAGAATAAGCAAAATCAAGTGGAGTTGAATTATCAGGCAGATCTATGACGTCTCCTTTGGGGGTAAAAATGAAAATACGGTCATTGAAAAAATCCATTTTAAGATGGTCAATAAATTTTTTCGGATCATCTGGTGAATATTTTAATTCTTTTAATTCTTCAACCCATTTGAATTTATTTTTATTGTTTTCAATTTTTTTACCGTCCTGCTCTTTATAGGCAAAATGTGCAGCGACACCGTAGGCGGCTTCGGCGTGCATTTCTCTTGTTCTTATTTGAATTTCCGCCACTCCGCCCAAACCGGTAAAAATAGTCGTATGAATAGACCGATAACCGTTTGGTTTTGGAACGGCAATATAATCTTTAATTCTGCCCGGCAGCGGGTTCCAAATAGAATGTACTAATCCTAAAACTCTATAACATTCTTCCACGGTATCAACAACAACGCGCAGCGCTACGATATCATGAATTTTTTCTATATCCATGTCATATTTTAGCAATTTTTTATATAAGCTGTATTTGTGCTTTATTCGATAATTAATTTCAACAAATTTTATTTTATTTTTTTTAAATTCCTTTTTTAATTCTTCGCTTACTTCGACAAGATGTTTTTCATACAATCTTTTTTTTTCTTTGATTATTTCCTCTATTTGCTTATATTCCTCGGGATAAGCATAGGGAAAAGCGGCATCTTCCAAGTCGCCTTTCAATTTTCCCATTCCGAGACGGTTGGCGAGTGGCGCATAGACCTCAATTGATTCTACCGCAATTCTACGCCTTTTTTCTTCAGGCACAAATTTCAGAGTTCTTAAATTATGAAGCCGGTCGGCAAATTTTATAATAACCACGCGCAAATCATTTGACATGGCGACAAAAAATTTTCGCAAGCTTTCCACATGTCTTTCGTGCCCGCGGTATTTCAGCGTTCCCAATTTCGTCACTCCTTTTATTAAAAATAAAATATCTTCGCCAAATTCTTTTTTTATTTCTTCTTCGGGTGTTTTCGTGTCTTCCAATACATCATGCAGTAATCCGGCGGCGATGGTCTGCGTATCCATTCCGAGCTGGGCAAGAATTTTCGCAGTTTCAAAAACATGAATAAAATACAGGTCACCACTGAACCTTTTCTGTCCTAAATGGGCGTTTTCAGCGAACTTATAAGCTTTATTTATAAGTTCTTCATCTTTTTTTTTTACACCGCCTTCAATCAGGTTAATAATTTCCTTAACATTTGCCATAGGGAGATTATACTACCATGCTTTGCATTTGTGAAAGCATGCCTGATATACTTAACTTGAAATTCTAGTACTTCGAGAATTTAAGACGAAATTGGGAACGCTGAAATAAGGAGGGCTGGAAAGCCATGAAAGATGACAGTATTTCGGATTTTGACAGTGCCGTCCTCATCGTCGGCGCAAAGAAATTCCTGTTTTCTAGCCAGGTCCAGTCTTCTAAACGGGTTGGTTGGTGGGGACCTGCGGAAGAGAGTGTAAGAAGAAGAGAGCTGGTTCCTGGTAAGCCGGGCAAACTGCGACAAGTGTTCGTTAGACATATGTTAGCACGGGCGCCCCGCATCAAGGCAGTCGCTTTATCGGAGGGGGCAGAGTGCGTAGAGTTTAATCAAGAATCGGAACTCTATCCTTACCTCACAAAGGTGCTCGGCATTGAGGCCGATCCTGCAAAGTCACTACCTGGTGCACCCAGACTGCCAGCGCTTGCGAAAGATTCGGGATTCAATCAGGAAAGCGGAGAAGTAGAGTTCTCACATAAGTGAGTACCGCTCGGCGTTTCCCGAGCAGGGGTCGAGAGTCCCATACTCTCAGAACAATAGCCAGCACCTAGGAGGATGTCTGGCTATTCCAATTTATGCTTCAATTTTTGGTATTTTATGGGGATTGTGCATACGACAGGATTTATTCGAGCAACGTTCGGGGATTGTTTTTGTGCCTTCCATCATCAAACTTCCGCATTCTTTGCAGGTGTTGCCGGTCGGCTTGGCTTTGATTGCAAATTTACAATTTGGATAATTAGAACAAGAATAAAAAATTCCGAACCTTCCGCGTCTTTCTGAAATATCTCCCTTTTTACAAATTGGACAAACAATACCCGTCCTCTTTTTTATTTCTTCCGCTGCATCTTTTTTTATGAATTTGCATTTTGGATAGCGTGAACAAGAGATAAAAGTACCGGTGCCATCTCGTCTTTGGCGTACAATAAGCCTGCCACCAACTACTTTTTTTCCCCCTCCCTCCTTCACTAAAGCTTCGGCGGGCAGGCCACACTCCGGGCACATCTCGCCAGTTTCTTCGGGGCCTTTTAATTCCGTGCCGTTGAGCATCAAAGCTCCAGCACAATCTGGATATCTGAAACAAGAATAAAATTTACCTCCGCGAGAAAGTTTGATGATCATTTTACTCCCGCATTTCGGGCACTTTATATTTTCCGGCGCCTCGCCCAAATTTGTCGCTTTTTCCAATTTCTCTTTCGATTTCACATCCCTGGAAAACGGTATATAAAAATCTTTCAATGTTTTTTCATATTCGCGCTCGCCTCTGGATATTTCATCCAATTCGTCTTCCATTTCAGCCGTAAATGTATCGGAAATATAATTGGCAAAATGTTTTTCTAAAAAGTCTGAGACCACTTCGCCAACATCAGTAGGGAATAATGTTTTTCCTTCTTTTTTCACATATCCTCGCTCTTCGATTGTTTTCATAATGGAGGCATAAGTGGATGGCCGTCCAATACCCCTATTTTCAAGTTCTTTGATAAGGCCAGCTTCGCTATAACGACCCGGTGGTTCAGTAAATTTTTCTTCGCTGATTAAATTGAGCAGTTTTAATTTTTCTCCCGAGATGCAGAGAGGCAATTCCACATCTTCGCCACGCGCGCCAGTATCTACGGCAAGCCATCCCGGAAAAAGAAGATGGGAACCATTTGCGGTAAAATCTGGAAATTCAGAATTTTTATTTTTTCCTGGTATAAATGCGATTGGTGGTAATGAATTTTTTTTATAAAATTGTTCTGGAACTGCACTTATTTTTGTTTTGAGCAATTTCGCATCCGCCATTTGTGATGACACGGTACGCTCCCAAATAAGACGATAAAGTTTGTTCTGATCACTGTTGCTGACGTAAAGTTTTTCTATATGAGTCGGACGAATAGCTTCGTGCGCTTCCTGGGCATTTTTTGATTTGGTTTTATAAATCCTGGCTTCAGCATAATTATTTCCATACTCTTTTTTTACCAAGGAAAGAATTTGACCTTGAGCGGTACCTGAAAGGTTCGTACTGTCTGTTCGCATATAAGTGATGTGTCCCGCTTCATAAAGTTTTTGGGCTATTTGCATTGTGCGCGACGGAGAATATCCCAAACGTGAGCTGGCTGTTTGTTGCAAGGTGGAAGTGATAAAAGGCGCGCGAGGGGAACGTTTTTGTTCCGTTTCTTTTATCGCACTGACAATCCAATTTCCAGATTTACCTATCTCCAGTATTTTTTGAACTAATTTTTTATCTCTTATTTCTTCTTCGCATTCCAAGGTAATGCGAGGACCTCCGCCCAGACCTTGGGATCCCTTAAGGTCTGGGCGGAAAGGGGGATTAGTTTCGAACAGTCCCAGTATTTTCCAAAATTTTTCAGGAATAAAAATACGAATTTCTCTTTCGCGTTCCATTATTATGCGAAGCGCCGGGGATTGGACACGGCCAGCCGAAAGGCCATATCTCACTTTTTTCCAAATAAGCCCCGATAAGTCATAGCCGACTAATCGGTCTAAAACTCGGCGGGCTTCTTGAGCTTTGCGCAAATTCGTATCAATTTTTCGTGGGTGCTTTAGCGCTTCCAAGATTGCCTCTTTTGTTATTTCATGAAAAACTATTCTTCTAATTGGCGCTTTCATTTTTTTGCCTGCCCCGTTTGAAGCTGAAAGCTTTCGTGCGGGGTCTTGATTTAAAAGTGTCTCTATATGCCAGGCGATAGCCTCTCCTTCACGGTCAGGATCGGTCGCTAAAAGCACCTCACTTGCTTTTTCCGCTAATCCTTGAAGTTCATACACGATTTTTTCTTTGCCTTTTGAAATTTCATAATGCGGCACGAAACCTCCTTCGATGTCGATGGCTTGCTTATTTGATTTTGGCAAATCGCGGATGTGTCCGACCGACGCACGCACGGTAAACTTGTCCGCCGAATTGGCGGAAGCGTTATCCAGATATTTCTCAATCGTTTTTGCTTTTGATGGCGATTCAACAATTAATAATTTCATTATTTACCAAGTATTACACGAAATAGTTTTTTAATGCAAATTATGTAATAAATATGTTAAAATAAAAATATGGAAAAATCAAAGAACATTGTATTGAAATCGGCAGAATCTATGAATCAAACCGTAGAAAGGTCTGCCGAAGAAACATATGCAGAGATTGCGAATTCATACGGCAATTACTTTGACAATAATCCAAAGGAAATTTTTTGGCAAAATGCCTGCCAGCAATTTTCAGAAATTATGAAAAGAAGGCTTGAGGAAAAAGGTAGGGGCAGTAATTATTTAAAAGTTAATATTAGGAGTATCGTGCCTAACGGCAAACCCCATATTATTTTATTGTCAGGAGATTATCTTATTGATGGTACTTGGCAACAATTTTTGGATAAACCCCGCGCTGACCATCATTGTCTTATATTAAATATAAATTCATTAGAACACGATTTGGAAAAAGCATCCGTACCAAGAAAGTTGTGGTTTGTGTACGGAGCCCATTTGATAGCTCGAGCCAAAGCGGCCTGAAAGCTTTTCATAATTTTTATCTCATATTAATCTAATTTCTCCCATTTCTTCTTTGATTAAACCTTTGATTTCCATGACGGAAAGAAGCGCATTGGCTGTCGGGGTGGGCATTTCCATCGCGCGAATTAAATCGTCTCGAGGAAATGGCTCGCGCAGTAAATCAACAACTATTTTTTCTTCGGGTGATAAATCAAAAAATAATTTTGCCTGTTTTTCTTCATCTTTCTCAAGTTCAAAACCCAAGGCTTCCAAAACATCTTCGGCGCAAGTGATCGGTGTTGCGCCAAGTCGGAGTAGTCTATTTGTGCCTTTTGAATTGGGAGAAAAAATTGATCCAGGCACAACTAATAAATCCCTATTATATTCTGTTGTCAGGCGAGCGGTAATAAGAGTACCCGATCTTTCTTCGGCCTCTATTATTAATGTTGCTTTAGAAATACCAGCCATTAATCTATTGCGCATTGGAAAGCTCCACTGGGTTGCCTTAAAATCAGGTTCAAACTCTGAAATTAAACACCCGCTATTTTCAACAACTTCATTCATTAATCGTATATTTGTTTTTGGATACATTGCTTCTTCGGAAAGTCCAGAACCGGGGAAGACTAAAGTTTTAAGTCCTACCTGCATTGCTTTTTTATGCGCTATGGTATCTATCCCCATGGCAAAGCCAGAAACTATCACTATCGGGTAGCCCTTAAGTCCGGCGATTATTTTTTCACAAGCCTCACGCCCGTAGGAAGTGAATTTCCGCGAACCGACAATGCAAAGATAGATTGAATTCTCCGGGGGCATTTCGCCCATGATCCAAAGGTTTTGGGGAGGTTGAGGAATTTCTAAAAGCGCTTTTGGGAATTTTTCTTTTGGTAATTTTTTTATTTGCACTTTGTAATTATATCAGTTTTGGTATAGAATATAAATATGCTGGATATAAAATTTATTCGCGAAAATAAAGATATCGTGCAAGCAGGCGCCAAGAAAAAGTGCATCGATGTTGATATTGAAAAGCTTCTGGCGCTGGATGATGCGCGCTTAAAGGAATTAAAAGAAGTGGAAGAACTTCGCGGCGAAGTCAATAGGGTTTCAAATGACATCGCTCGCAACCAGGACTCCGCGCTCAAAATTCAGTTAATTGAAGAAATGCGCGCGGTCAAAGAGGATATTAAATCCAAAGAAGAAAAATTAAAAGCGACGATTGAAGAATGGCAAAAAATAATGTTGCAAGTGCCCAATGTGCCGGACATTTCCGTGCCTGATGGTAATAGTGATGCGGATAATAAAGAAGTCAAAGTTTGGGGCGATAAAACTGTATTTAGTTTCGAGCCCAGAGACCATATTGAAATAACAAATGCGCTGAAGATGGCTGATTTTGAAAGAGGTACGAAGGTGCACGGGTTCAGAGGATATTTTTTAATTAATGATGGAGCCCTATTATCTTTTGCTATTTGGAATTATGCGATGGATTTTTTTGGAGCTAAAGGTTTTTCTTTAGTTATTCCGCCAATAATAGATCGTAAAGAAAATTTTATTGGGACTGGATTTTTGCCTCAAAGTGAAGAAGATTTATATAAAACACAAGATGGGGAATATTTGGCTGGTACGTCAGAAGTACCCATTATGGGAATACATGCAGGGGAAATTTTGGATAAAAATTTCTTTCCAATAAAATATTTGGGATTTTCTCCATGTTTCAGGCGAGAAGCGGGCAGTCATGGTAAAGATGTCAAAGGTCTTATTCGTGTAAATGAATTTTATAAAGTGGAACAGGTTGTATTGTGTGAGGCTAATCATGAGACTTCTGTGAAATTTCATGAAGAAATAAATAGGAACATTGAAGAATTTATTGAATCGTTGGGGATTCCATATCGTACTGTCATAAATTGCGGGGGTGATTTGGGATTAGGTCAGGTGAAAAAATACGATGTTGAACTTTGGGTGCCAAAAGAAAATAAATATCGGGAAATCGGTTCGGCTTCCTATTTTCATGATTTTCAAACAAGGCGTTTCGGTATCCGTTATAAAGACGAAGAAGGGAAAATGCATTATGCGCATTCCCTTAATGCCACCGCCATCGCTACGCCAAGAATTCTCGTATCCTTAATTGAAAACTATCAACAAGTGGACGGCTCGGTAAAAATTCCGGAAGTTCTGCGCAAATATATGGGCGGAAAAGAACTTATAAAATAGTCAATTTAAGATGCAAAAAAGAAATGTTTTAAATTCTCCGCGTCTTTTAGAATTAAAAAAAAAGAGACATCGGGTTGTTTTAAATAAAATTTTGTTTTCCTTACTTGGACTTTCGGCGATTTTTATTTTATTGGCTTACTTTTCTCGCCTGAATAGTTTAAATATTGACGAAGTACGGGTTATCGGCAATAAAATTGTAGACGCCGAAGCAATTAAGGCCGTCATAAAACAACAAATTGCGGGAAAATATTTATGGCTTTTTCCCAAGACAAATATATTATTTTATCCCCAAAATGATATAAGAAACGAACTCCGGGACAAATTTAAAAGACTTAAAGATATAAATTTATCGATTAAGCCCGCCCGAACGACTGATGCCGTTCAGTCGGGCGGGAATAATAAAGTTCTGGAAATATCCCTGGCTGAACGGGTGGCGAAATATACATGGTGCGGAATTGAGTTTCCAGAAGCCTTGCTTATGGAAGATTCCATGGAAAAATGTTATTTTTTAGATGAAGATAGTTATGTTTTTGACGAAGCGCCATATTTTTCCGGTGAAGTTTATTTCAAGTTTTATGGCCTCGCCGGTTTAAATATTAATAATCCACTCGGATTTTATTTTTTCAAACAAAATTTTAAACAATTAATTTCGTTTAAAGATATTCTGGTGAGCATCGGACTAAAGCCCGTAGCGCTATACATTACCGACGATGGAGATATCCAAGTATTTCTTTCCCGAGGAGATTCATTAATAACGGGACCTAAGATAATTCTCAAAATGGATGCTGACTTCCAAAATGTAGCGGAGAATTTGGAAGCGGCGCTGACTACCGAACCTCTGCAATCAAAATTCAAAAATAAATATTCTTCGCTCCAATATATTGATTTACGATTTGGAAATAAAGTTTACTATAAATTTAAAAGTGTTTAAAAGCAAGACCTAACATGTTAGGTCTTGCTTTGGTAGTTATGAAAAATTTCTGGAAAAAACTCAAAAAACCCATTTTTTGTTTGGCTCCTATGGCCGAGGTAACTGACTGCGCTTTTAGGCAAATAATTGCGAAATATGGCAAACCCGATATTTTTTGGACAGAATTTGTATCGGCCGATGGTTTATGTTCGCCTGGTAAAAATAAATTATTGGTTGACCTTATATATTCCGAAAATGAAAGACCGATAGTGGCGCAAATATTTGGCGGAAAACCGGACAAGATAAGACAGGCCTCAGCTCTTTGCAAAGAACTTGGTTTTGACGGCCTAGATATAAATATGGGTTGTCCGGATAAAATCGTGGAGAAGCAATGCGCCGGCGCGGCATTGATGAAAAATCCAAAGCTGGCCCGAGAAATAATCCGAGCGGCGAAAGAGGGAGGAGGCAATTTGCCTATTTCTGTGAAAACTCGAATTGGTTACAACCAGAATGAAATTGAAACATGGATTCGTGAACTTTTATCGGAAGGTTTAGCGGCCTTGATTATACATTTACGAACACGCCGGGAAATGTCCGAAGCGCCGGCACATTGGGATTTAATGAAAAGAATAGTTGAGATTCGCGATGAAATGAAAAAAGAAACTTTAATCTTGGGCAATGGCGATGTTTTAGATTTGGAAGGCGCGAGAGAGAAAGTGAAAGAAAGTGGTTGCGACGGGGTGATGCTGGGGAGAGCGATTTTCGGCAATCCGTGGTTATTTAGTAATTTACGCTCGGGATATGTTTCAAAAAGCACGGATATTTTTCTGCTGAAAAATTCCTCGTGCTCGCGCCAGTCGCGCTCCCAAGTCTTTTTTAAACATATCCCTTCGCTTAAAGAAAAATTGCAGGTTATGATTGAGCATACGAAACTTTTTGAAAAAACGTTGAGTAGGTATAAAAATTTCGCCGTTATGAAAAAACATTACAAAGCATATGTGAACGGTTTTAATGGCGCGAAAAAACTCAGGACGAAATTAATGGAAGCTAAGAATGCTTCACAGGTAGAAAAGATTATAGAAAATTTTTTGAAATGATACTTTACCGAAAAAAAGTTATTATTTCAAAAATTTCAAAAATGTAATATACTAATAATATGCACGATTTGGCTTTATATCGCAAATACAGGCCGAAAAACTTCCAGGAAGTTCTGGGGCAAGATCACATTGTGAAAGCCTTGGAGAGTTCCGTGGAAACTAATAAGGTCTCTCACGCTTATCTTTTTGTCGGTTCGCGGGGCACAGGCAAGACAACAGTGGCCAGGATTTTTGCCGCGAATATCGGCGTATCGGCTAATGACCTTTATGAAATAGATGCCGCTTCCAATAGGGGAATTGAAGACATAAAAGAACTGCGTGAAGGCGTGCGAGTATTGCCTTTTGATTCAAAATACAAAGTTTACATCATAGACGAAGTGCACATGCTTTCCAGAGATGCTTGGGGCGCATTGCTCAAAACTCTGGAAGAGCCGCCCAAGCATGTAATTTTTATTTTAGCTACCACCGAGCTTCAAAAAGTGCCCGAGACAATCATTTCTCGCTGTCAGGTTTTTACCTTTAAAAAAGCCTCCGACCTGGTGTGCAAAAAAATGCTGATGGACATTGCCAGACAAGAGGGTTTTGAATTGGATGCCGGTTCGGCAGAACTTTTGGCTATTTTAGCCGACGGGTCATATCGTGACGGCTTGGGTGAGCTGCAAAAAGTTTTAAATTTTTCCAGTAAGGACAATAAAGGGAATAAGAATAAAAAAATCAAAAGAATTTCAAGAGAAGATGTGGAAAAAATAACCGGCGCGCCAAAAACGATTCTGGTAAATGATTTTATTTCAGCAATTACAGAGAAAAATTTGGAGAAGGGAATTAGGGCTGTGAGAATTGCCTCTGAAGCGAATCTGGATATGAAGTTATATTCCAAACTTATAATTCAAAAGTTTCGTCTGGCAATAATTTTACGATATGCGCCGAAATTAAAAAATGAAATGGCGGGTATTTTGTCGGATACTGATTTGGAATTCTTAAAAAATTTAATCAAGGAAGACAAAGGCGGAATGCTTCGTTCGGGAGCGTTAGCCATTCTCTTGGAAGCCTATAAAAATATGGACAATGCCTTTATTGCCGAATTACCGCTCGAACTTGCGCTGGTGAGAATAATAGGTAAAGAATAAAATTTTGCTGGCTGTCTGGGACGATATTAGAACAAAATTAGCTAATCCTTTATATATTTAACTTCGTCTGAAACTGTCTTTCCTGCTTTAAAATCCTCTGCCAGACTTTTAGGAAGAATACGAATATTGTCAGTTGGATTTACCCAAACTATGTCAGCAATCTCGTGAGCATGGGAACGAATAATTTTTTCAGTATTCAAATAATCTTCTCCATTTTTTATCTCAAAGAAAAATTCTACGTATTGTTTATTGTCTATTTGCGTAAAAGTATTCACATAAAGCAATTTGCCTATGTCTGGTTTTGCTCCAAGTTCTTCAATTATTTCTCTAGACAAACATTCTTTTAAATCTTCTCCCCATTCCAAATGACCTCCCGGAAGTGCCACAAAACTTGTATCGTGAGGATGTCGCACTCCCAGCAGTTTGCCTTCGTGTAGAATAATTGCTCGAACTTTGATGACAATTTTTTTATCTTTTTTCATAATTTTGATAAGCAAGAACGGTTCTTGCTTAAATTAAAGATTTTTTAAGTTTTCCTGCGACTTTTTTAAGTTCTTCATAGTCACCCTTTGGTCCGCTGGCTGAAGATATCCAGCCCTCATATTTATCAAACCAATGTTCTTTTTCTGAAAGAATTTGTTCCCATTTACCTCGCTTTAAATTTTCTGTGCCATGCATTGGCACAAGTTTAATGTGGGCATGGTCAATTCCCGTACCTTCCATAATTAGTCCAACACGCCCGACATCTTTATAATAATTTTCAAGAATTTTAGAAACCTTTTTAGTAGCAATAATAAATCGTTGTAATATGTCATTAGGCATCTTTAATACATCACTTTCAAAATGTTTTTTCGGAATGATACAAGAAAATCCTTCTGTATTAGGGTCAATAGATAAAAATGCCATAAATTCAGAATTTTCCCAAAAAGTTGCAGTTTGTAATCTGCCCGCGCCAATTTCGCAAAATGGACATTTGTTTTCGGCTGTTTTTGCTTTGTAGCTTACCATAGATTGATTATAGCACTTCCTCATTAACGTTCGTCAGTGTCTTCGTCTCAAAGACACTGGGGCCGAAGGCTCTGAGGAGCTTTGCGACGAAGAGCTGGGAGACTTGGAATCGAACCAAGATTCACGGCTTCAAAGGCCGCTGTCCTACCGTTAGACGATCTCCCAAATACTATAGTTTATTAAATAGTTCTTTAATAAGCTTTCTACCAGAAGCTGATTTTAGATATTTTTCGCGTTTTCTGGCTTCTTTTAGATTATCATATTTCTCATTATAAATCATTACCCAAGGACAATGACGTTTTGTATAAAAATGTTTTCCTGAATTGTGTTCTTTTAGTCTACGATCTAAGTTATTGGTCATTCCTACATAACTTTTATTAGTGATTAAGCTTTTTAGAATATAAAGAAAATAAATCATATATTCAGAATTAGACGACCTGCCTCGCGTTGACACGAGTCAAGGCGGGTCTCCCAATATCTTAAAAACACTTAATTTATACCATAAATTTTTCTAAAAAACTATATTACTGGTATAATATAAATTAATTTAATTGACTCAAAATATTTTTCCGTGTATATTAAGATTGATGAAAAAGAATATCAACTTACCGAAAAACTTGGGCCAGGGACTGACTTTTGACGATATAT
>Ga0315273_10005874_pt1 | contig 15221 bp, 16 predicted proteins | sample YL17G02_0_MG_FD_205753 | JGI IMG/M metagenome (GOLD analysis project Ga0315273, IMG submission 205753) | Sediment microbial communities from Yellowstone Lake, YNP, Wyoming, USA - YL17G02_0 | ecosystem: Environmental > Aquatic > Freshwater > Lake > Sediment | place: USA: Wyoming | collected...
TACCGGGCCGGTCCAGCCGAACAGGGCCAGCCAGACCCCATATAAAACCGCGACGCCCGTCCCGCCCTGAAAGCGCAGGAAGGGGGTGAAAATATTGCCAGCCAGGGGGGCGATCGCCACCAGAGCCAGTTCGAATCCCCCGATGTGAGAGACCTCCTGAGCCAGCCAGACCGGCAGAGTGGCTTTGAAGGCGTCCAGCAGTATGGCGAGGACGTAGAGAACGGGTCCGCCGGCGTTGAAGACGTTGGTAGCGCCCGGGTTTCCGTCACCGTAATGCCTGATGTCTTTTTGCAGGAAAAACTGGCCGACCCAGTAGGAAAAGGGCAGGCAACCCAGCGCCAGCCCGGCCAGTATCCATGCCACGGTCTGCAACGCCTCAGTCATTCCTAACCTTCCAAAAAATATAAAACGACCAAAATCATAGCCAGGTCAAAATATAACGTAAAGGTTCTATCTACCGTACACTTAGCTCCACCAATACGATTTAGCTACAGGTTTCTTCTTTTTATTGCATTCCCCTATCTGCTAATTCTACTATTTGCAAACTTACGTGTCGTAAGGTAATTGTGTGAATCTAAAAATAGTCTGAAAATGCAATAAGCCAATGCTGGAATGTCAAGGATTATCCCGATCAAATGTAGAGTAAGCTGGTTCCCCTTACTGCAAATTGTAAACAGAGTTAGTAGCGTCAACAGCCCACAAACCATATAAACGTCACCGATAAGCTTAAGCTTCATTTCTTTGCCCGCTTTGCCGTAACCTCCCCGTGAACTATCCGTCTGCATTGTACTCCTGCATATTTTGGAATGCAATACCCGCAGTGAGCTGACTGATTATGCGAATTTATTTACTATGGAAAACACCACGGCAACATCGGCATGGATGTTCATTCACATGAGGATTAAAGAGGCTGCTGCCATTCTGGAGCGGATAAGCCGGTTACGCCTGGCACTATGGTCAGTACCCTGCAGGCCTGTCCTTTTTTAGATCGCGCCGGAATGCTGCCCTTCGAAAGCCACCGGCTTTCGATAGTATCTCCTTGATCCGAGGAATATAAAATATGACAGGTATCAGTATAAGCAAAAATGGATAAATGATGAACAGGATATGCTGGACAGGACTGACAGCGCGTGATTGCAACCAAACCAAACCCGGCAGGGACGTAAGAAGCCATATATCAATAGGGGTAGCCCATTGCACCCACGCTGTTACAGGGAATGTGAAAAATGCGGCCGCGTAGCAGAGCGTAGGGTAACGGGTAATGGCCAAGAGCAGAAGGAACAAAACGATAAAAAAAGGTATCCCCATGGGAATAAGGAAAGCCAGGATGCCACTGGCGGTAGCAACGCCCCTGCCACCCCGCTTGAATTTGAAGTACACCGGGTAATTGTGTCCGGCTATTGCGCACAGGCCACAGACCAGTTGAATGATCGTGATAGTGAGTGGCTGGGCATTCAACAGCTGGAGTAAGAGGGTTCCCAGGTAAACTGCAAGAGCGCCTTTTCCGGCGTCCGCTATGCCTACTGCCAGCCCTGGCCAGAAGCCGACCGTATAGAAGACATTCATGGCCCCCACATTACCTGTCCCGATCTTGCGAATATCAACGCCCTTAGCCGTGCGGCCAGCAATATAGGCTGAAGGGATGGAACCAATAAGGTAACTGAGAATCGCCCCGATTACTGAGCTGATCGCAACGTCCATTAGGCTTCAGTATACATCCTTCCCTCACGAGTTACAATACCTTGCATCACCATGGATGCCTGGATGTTCAATTTGTGGCGGTGCCGGAAAAGATGAAGATCCGTATTGCAGTTCTTTTAGAATTACCTACCACTGCACAAACATCGGCATGACCACGTGGTCGTAGTTGTCCGTGCCCACCGGACGGATCACGCCCGGGTTGGAGGGGGTACTGACTTCCAGTGAGACCTGCGCCTGTTTAATCACCGATAACACGTCCGCCAGGTAGCGGGCGTTGAAAGCTATCTTGGCCGCTTCGCCGTCCACCAGCGCGTCGATCTCGCCCACGTTGTCGCCGATCTCGTCGGCACGGGCAGAGATAGTTATCTTACCGGCCTCCACCGTGGCGCCCGGGGTTACGATGACCCTGGCTATGCCGCTACCGTCACGGGCGAAGATGGCGGCCATCTTGATGGCCCGCAGGAACTCGGCCACGTCGATGCGCGCCTTGGTACCGTAGGTCTGGGGGATGAGCTGCGAGTAGTTGGGGAAGTTGCCCTGGATGAGCTGCGAGACCATCTCGATGCCCTTCAGCTTGAAAAGCACCTGGCTCTTCTGCGCATTGAGCGTTATCTCGATCTCCTGGTCGGCATCGGTCATAAGGCGGTTAAGCTCGTGGTAGGCCTTGGCGGGTATGATTATGGCGACCTTCTCCTTGACCGGCTCGATGAGGTTGGCGCGGTGCACGGCCAGCCTGAAGCCGTCAGCGGCGGCCATGGTGAGCTTGCTGCCTTCAAACTCGGTCTGCACGCCGGTCAGCACGGGACGGGACTCCTCGGTAGCGGCAGCGAAGGCCACCAGGCTGATGGCCTGCTTGAGCTCCTCGGCCTGTATCTTGGTGCTGAAGCCGTCTCCCACCTGGGGGATGGGCGGGAAATCGGCCGCATCCAGGCCGTTGATCCTGGCATCGTAGCGTCCGCATTTAAGCTCCAGCGTGTGGTGCTTGAGGTTGAGGCTGATGATGTCGCTGGGCAAAGAGCCTACAAATTCGGTTAAAACCCGCGCAGGGATGGTTATGGATCCCTCGTTCTCTATCTTGGCGCCGATCCAGCAGCTTATGGCTATTTCCAGGTTGGTGGCGGCCAGCTTGAGTTGCGACTGGTCGGTGGATATCAATACATTTTGCGTGATGGGTAGAGTAGTCCTTGAGGCGACTGCTCTGCCTATGATGCCGAGGCCCTTATTTAGATTTTCCTGCAGACACGACAGCTTCATAGAATTCCCCCCATAACTATAGTGTCCAAAGTATACATTTACCTTTTTTCTAAGTCAATGGCCTGAAATATTATATAGTGTGTTGCCGTCATTGTATACAACGATATATAGTGGTATAAATATTTAAATTTTTCGGATGGACGAGGAGAACGCTATGTTTGCACTGAAAGGGTTGAAGGTGCTGGATTTCAGCCACGCCGCGGACGGCCCGACCTGCGGCCTGATGCTGGCCAAAGCGGGGGCGAACGTGATCAAGATCGAACCCCTGCATGGTGAGCCCTACCGCCGCGGAGGAGCCTCCGCCTCCTTTTACAACGCCAACCGCAACAAGCGCGGCCTGGCGCTCGACCTGCAAAAATCCGAGGGCAGGGAGATCGCCCACAATCTGGCCTCTTCAACGGATATCATCATCGAGAGCTTCACGCCCGGCGTGGCCGAGAGGCTGGGCATAGGCTACGCTGAAATAAATAAAACCAACCCCCGTATCATCTACTGCTCCATCTCGGGCTTTGGCCAGGACGGGCCCTACAGCCAGCGGCCGGCCTACGACCCGGTCACCCAGGCCATGAGCGGCTTCATGTCCACCACGGGCGAACCCGGCAGGCCGCCGGTGCGCGTGGCGCCGGGAGTAATCGGACTGGGGGCCGCATTCATAGCGGCATGGGGCATTGCACTGGCTTTAATTACCAGGGAAAAGACGGGCAATGGCCAGCATATAGATACGGCCTTCTTCGATACAGCGGTATTCTTCATGAGCAACCTCATTACCGGCTACTCCTTCACCGGCTTCGCCATGCCAAAGATGGGCTCGGCTAACCCTGTCTTCGTGCCCTACCAGTGCTTCGAGGCGGCCGACCGCTGGGTTTTCATCGGCGTCACCCACGACAGGTTCTGGCAGGCCTTCTGCCGGGCGCTGGGACTGGCTGAGTTGGGCAGCGATGCCCGCTATGCCGGCAACGAGGGCAGGCTGCTGCACCGCGAGGAACTGGTGTCTAAGCTGGCCACCGCCTTAAAGAAATTCGACAGCAATGGGCTGCTGGCAAAGTTGGAGGCGGCGGACGTCCCCTGCGCTCCGGTGAAAGATATCCCCGAGGTTATCGATGACCCGCAGGTGCAGGCCAGGGGCATGCTCTCCGACCTGGACTACCCGGGCATTGGCAGGATGAAGCTGGGCAACCTGCCTTTCAAAGCTTCGGGGATGGACCAGGTGGCAGAGAAAAGGGCCCCGCTGCTGGGCGAACATACGGCGGAGATACTGGCAGAGCTCGGATATGACAAAGCTAAAATTGACGTACTTGAGCATAAGGGGGTAATCTTAAAGGGTTAAGGATATGGAGATCATTCCGGCCATTGACCTCAGGGGGGGGAAGTGCGTACGCCTCTACCAGGGCGATTACGGCAAGGAGACCGTCTTCTCCAATGACCCCGTGGCCACGGCGCTCAAGTGGCAGGAGCAAGGGGCCCAAAGGCTGCACCTGGTAGACCTGGACGGCGCGGCCGCCGGCGAGGTGCGCAACACCAAGGCTATCGAAGACATCGTGAAAAATACCAGCCTGGCGGTGGAACTGGGCGGCGGCATCCGGCGGTCGGAGGTGGTGGAACAGCTCATCAAGCTGGGCGTCCAGCGCGTCATAATCGGCACAGTAGCCGTGGAGCAGTTAGAGCTGACCAAGCGTATTATCAAGAGGTTCGGTGAGGCTATCGTAGTGGGCATCGACGCCCGCGACTCCTACGTGACCACGCACGGCTGGATGAAGATATCGACCATGACCGTGCTGGAGCTGAGCAGCATGATGGCGGCCATCGGCGCCAGGCGCATCATTTACACCGACGTCAAGCGGGATGGCACGCTCACCGAGCCCAATTACGAGGTCACCGCCGAGCTGGTCAAAAGCCTGAATATACCGGTCATCGCCTCCGGCGGTATTTCTGCCCCCGACCATATCAGGAAGCTGGCAGCGCTGGGTGTGGAAGGTGCCATCATCGGCAGGGCGCTCTATACCGGCGATATCGACCTCAAGGAAGCGCTGGCCATATCCTGAATTCACCGTTGCCGGCCTTTACCCCTCACCGGAAAAAAAGGAGCCATTTATGCTGAAATTTGATGATAAGGGGCTTATCCCCGTAATTGTACAGGACGTTAAGGACGGCACCGTGCTCATGCTGGGCTATGCCAGTAAGGCATCCCTCAGGCTGACGCTGGAAAAGGGCGAGATGGTCTTCTGGAGCCGCAGCCGCAAGGAGCTCTGGCACAAGGGCGGCACCTCCGGCAACGTGCTGCGTGTGAAATCCATCTCTAAGGACTGCGACAACGACGCCCTGCTGGTCAAAGCCGAGCCGGCCGGGCCCACCTGCCACACTGGTGAGAGGAGTTGCTTTTTCACAGGGTTCAGCGAAGAGGATCTTGAATAAAGCGTCAGTGCAAGCGCTTTTTGGCCATGTCATGCGAGCGCAGCGAAGCAATCCCTGGAATCGCAAACACCATGCCCTGAGTTTGCTTCGTCGCTACGCTCCTTGCAATGACAGGTAAATTTATACGAGGAGGTTGGTATGGCAACGAATAACCCGGATATCCAGAAATACAGAGACCGCAACGCTTTCATGCTCAAGGGCCCGCTGGCCAGGAAGGGCTACGACTGGTGGTGGCACACTTTCACGGCCATGAATAAAGACCGGCGAGCGCAGGCCATTCTTCATCGAATATTTCATTATTAACCCGGCGCTGGGAGGTGATAAACCTCTCTTCGGCCAGTTGTCCGAAAATAAAGCCAAAGGCATACGCCCATCCTACGGCATGGTCAAGGCCGGATGCTGGGGACCGAAGCACTGCCAGGTGCACAACTTCTACGGTATCCGGAAGGTCTCCGCCTCATTCAAGGAGATGGACGTGTGTATGGGGAACAACGTGGCCACAGACATTATGCTCAAAGGCTCGGTCTCCCTCACGCCTCAGGAGGCACAGGATCATCCCGAGTATATGAGCGATGCCGGTACGTTGAGTTGGGACCTGAAAGTAGAAAAGGTGCTCAGCTACCCGGTGGGCTACGGCGCCTCCAGGTTTTTCCGCTGGCTCAACGCTTTCGCCATGTTCTGGCACGTGGCGGGCATGAAATGCCTCTATTCAGGCAAGGTCACCTGCAACGGCGAGGAATTCGATGTGATACCGGAGGAGTGCTACGGTTACCAGGATAAGAGCTGGGGGCGCGACTTCACCTCGCCCTGGGTCTGGCTGAGTTGCAACAACTTCGTCAGCGAGAAAACGGGCAAGAAGATGGAGCTTACCAGCCTTGATATCGGCGGGGGCAAGCCCGTAGTCTTCGGCATACCCATACCCATGAAGCTGCTTATCGCCTTCCGCCACGACGGCAAGCTCTACGAATACAATTTCTCCAAGTTCTACAAGCCCACAAGCCAGAATTTCGTCTGCTCGGCCAGCGGCGACGACGTCACCTGGGACATCAAGGGCTGGAGCGGTAAAGACAAGATAGAGGTCAACTTCCGCTGCCAGAAGGGCGGCATGACCTGGGGCAACCACGAGGACCCCATGGGCCGTAAGCGCTACACCGAACTGTGGAACGGCGGCTTCGGTGCCGGGACAGTGAAGCTCTACAACAATAAAGGTGGGGCATGGGAGCTCGTAGATACCTTTGTCGGCTCAATGGCCGGCTGCGAGTACGGCGTGTACTCACATTAATATTCCGGTAAACGTCTTACAGCTAATGAAGTTGCTCAGCGTGTGCGGCTCACCCCGCAATGGCAACACCGAGTGGATGCTGGAGCATCTTCACGCGCTGGCCGTGGCAAATGGCACGGAAGCGGAACTCCTGCTGCTGCGCAAGCTTGATATCAAAATGTGCAACGGCTGCCTGGCCTGCGAAGCCGGCGGTAAAAACAGGAAGGGCCTCTGCACTATCAAGGATGACATGCAGGGCATATATCCGAAATTGCTGCAGGCCGATGCCATTGTTTTCGCTACCCCCGTCTATTTCGAGATGGTCTCCGGGCTTTTAAAGAATTTCATGGACAGGACCTGTCCGGTCTGGACCAGGCTCGAAGACAAGCGCTTTGCCGGTATCGCCGTAGCTGAAGAAGGCATCGGCACAGCCATCGATAACCTGAAAACCTATGCCACCGTCTGCGGCATGACATGGTCAGGGTGCGTTACGGCGCTGGCTAAAAAGCCCCGCGAAGTCATGAAAATCGAGAACATCGGTGAACAGGTCGGGCAGTTATACCTGGCGATAAAGCGGGGCGCGGCTTAGCCTCGTTTCACTCTTCCTGCCCCGCCCGGCTGCCCGCCTTCTTTGCCCTGGCCCGCTCGTTCTGCGTGAGCAGCCTTTTGCGCAGGCGTATGTTCTTTGGGGTTACCTCGACTAACTCGTCGCTATTTATGAAGTCCATCGACTCCTCCAGGCTCATCTTGAGCGGCGGAGTCAGTCTGACCGCAATATCGGCGGTGGAAGCGCGGATATTGGTCTGCTTTTTCTCCTTGCAGATGTTGACCGCCAGGTCGGTGGGGCGGGAATTCATGCCCACTATCATGCCCTCATAAACCGGCGTGCCCGGGTCGATGAATGTGATGCCGCGCTCCTGGGCGTTATTGAGGCCGTAGGTCACCGCAACGCCTTCCTCGGCCGCCACCAGCGCGCCGCTGCGCGCGGAGGATATCTCGCCCACCCATGGCTCGTAGCCGAGGAAGAGGGTATTCACGATACCCTCTCCGCGGGTGGCGGACAGGTAGGCACTGCGGAAGCCGATGAGGCCGCGCGTGGGCACCTGGAACTCCATGCGCAGGTTGCCGCGCCCGTCGTTATGCATGTTGGTCATCCGGCCCAGCCTCTTGGCCAGCATCTCGGTTATCACGCCGATGTAATCCTCGCGCGTATCTAAAATAAGCGCTTCCACGGGCTCGTGCACTTTGCCCTCCACCTCGCGCGTGATAGCCTCGGGACGCGATATCTCGAACTCATAGTCCTGGCGGCGCATGGTCTCCACCAGTATGGCCAGGTGCAGCTCTCCCCTGCCGGATACCAGGAAGAGGTCGGGGCTGTCTGTATCCTGCACGTGCAGGCTGATATTCGTCTCAAGCTCGTGGTAGAGCCGCTCGCGCAACTGCCGCGAGGTGCAGTATTTGCCCTCCCGCCCGGCGAAGGGAGAGCTGTTCACACCTACGGTAATCTTCACAGTGGGTTCGCCTATCTCGATGCGCGGCATGGCGTCGGGGTGCTCCGGGTCAACCACCGTGTCGCCGATGCTGACCTCCTCGAGGCCGGTGATGGCGATTATCTCGCCGGCCGAGGCTTCTTCCACCGGCAGCCTGGTCAGCCCCAGGAAGGTAAAGACGTCGGTTATCTCGTATTTGTACGGGACTCCGTCGGCGCCGATGACCGCCAGTATATCTTTGGGCTTGACGCTGCCCCGGCGCACCCTGCCGAGGGCGAAGCGCCCCCTGTAGCTGTCGTAATCAAGGTTGGACACCAGCATCTGGAAGGGGCCGTCGTCAATGGCCGGCGGCGGGACCTGCTTGAGTATAGCCTCGAAAAGGGGAACCATGTCGGTTCCCTCCACGGCCGGGTCGGCGGTGCAGGTGCCGTTGCGGGCGCTGGCGTAAAGAACGGGGAAATCGAGCTGGCCGGCGTCGGTGGCTATCTCCAGGAAAAGGTCCTGCGTGAGGCTTACCACCTCGGCGATGCGGGCGTTCTCTCGGTCTATCTTGTTTATCACCACGATGGGCTTGAGCCCTTTTTCAAAGGCCTGGCGCAGCACGAAGCGCGTCTGGGGCATGGGTCCCTCCACCGAGTCCACCAGCAGCAGGCATCCGTCCGCCATATTCACCACGCGCTCCACCTCGCCGCTGAAGTCGGCGTGGCCGGGGGTATCGATGATGTTGATCTTGACGCCACGGAACATCACGGCGGTGTTTTTGGCCAGAATGGTTATACCTTTCTCGCGTTCCAGCGCATTGCGGTCCATTATCAGCTCGCCCATCTGCTGGTTCTCGCGGAATACCTTGCTCTGCTTGAGCAGGGCATCCACCAGGCTGGTCTTGCCGTGGTCGACATGCGCAATAATAGCTATATTTCTGATGTCTTCTCGGAATTTCGGGTTCAAGGTGGTCTCCTTAGATGGTTTATGCGCAGAAGGGTCTTAAGCGCGTGCAGGTGATTGCATCCATATACTATAATTATAGCACAGCGCCGGCCTGAACATGCAGTTTTCGTGACTATCCGGGCCCGGGCTGAGAAAGGAGGTAACGGGGCATGAAGATATTGGGCATCGTGGGCAGTTGCCGCAAGCTCGGCAACACAGAGATACTGGTCAAGGAAGCGCTGATGGCCGCGCAGGAGGAGGGGGCGGAGGTAGATATAGTCAGGTGGACCAACTACGACATATTTCCCTGCGAGGGCGACGCCGTCTGCATGTTCCTGGATAAGGACTGCAAGCACAAGGGCAAGGACGGCCACGATTTCCTGCTCAACATGATGTACGAGTTCGACGGCGTGGTGCTGGGCGCACCCTGCTATATACTGGAGGTGGAGGCCGTGATAAAGCAGTTCATCGACCGCCTCTTCATATTGTCGAGCCGTCCTTCAAAGATGATAGGCAAGCCCGCCGCCATCATCGTGCCCTACGCCACGCGCGGCTGGACCTCATACGCCTTCCTCCAGCCCACCATCGTGCTGCATTTCCTGGGCATGCACGTCATCGATAAGCAGCTCATCCATATACAGGCCATGAGCGAGACTGCCGGAGACCCGCTGGCCAGGGAGAAGGCGCGACGGATAGGCAAGGAGGTTGTGTATGCCGTCCGCAGCGGCGACCACTCCTATAAGGGCGACCCCGGCATCTGCCCGGTCTGCCACGAGCGCAATATCCGCATTATGAGCGACAACCAGACCGTGGAGTGCGGCATCTGCGCCATCCGCGGCCGGCTTTCTATCGTGGACGGCAAGATCAGGGCAGAGTTTCCGCAGGAACAACTCAAGTGGCACAGGTTCGCCCTCGAGAGCCTCTACCGCCACAGCACCTACGAGATAAAGCCGTCCAAGGACTACTTCATCAGGAAGTGGCCCGCCCTCAAGGAGCAGCGCGGCAGGTACAAGGAGTTCCTCGATATCGACCGCGGCGCGAAGGAGGTGAGGTGATGGAAGAGCTAACCGCAGTCCTGAGGTATTTCCCGCTCGACCCCGTAACCAATCCCCCCAACCCTATCCGGCGGGCCGACCTCGACCGCATAGCCCGCGAAACAGGGACAACAATCACCCTCGCTGCCGTGGTTAGCAAGAGCCGCACCGTGGAGGGAGATATCATCCGTGAGGACACTATGAACAGCGCCATTGAGGAGGTCAGCCAGGACGTAATAACCGTGTCCGCTCAGGACGAGACCGCTTTTACGAAGGCGGTGCGCGCGCTCTTCAGGCTCTACCGCGCTCCGCGCACCGTGTTCGGCACCTGGGGCAGCTCGCCAGGGGGAAGGGAAATAGTTTACAGGCTTTGCGACGAGTACGACGGCTGGTATTAGAGCGTTAAAATTATGAAAGTTGAAAAAGACAGGCTGAATCAATTAAAACGCGATGCCATCCAGGGGTTCGTCAAGTATATCGGGCTGAAAGCGGTATCCCTGTCGCCGGGCAAATTCACCACCAGGCTAAAGCTGGAAAAACGCCATTTTCAGCAGGACGGCTTCGCGCACGCAGGTTTAATAGCCACTATGGCCGACCATACGGCGGGCTATGCCAGCTTTTCCATGGTGCCCGGGGACAGGCGCATCCTGACCCTGGAATACAAGATCAGCTATTTCCGCCCCGCCGCCGGTGACTACCTGGAATGTAAGGGGAACGTTATCAAAGCCGGCGGGCAGGTGCTTTTCACCCAGGCGGATATCTACGCGGTTAAAGGCAAGGAAAAAACGCTGGTAGCCAGGGCTATGCATACCATGACCGCCGTGCCCGTCGAAAAGATGCCCAAAGCCTGACCGGTGCTAAACGGCGCTATCTTTCTTCAGCACGTACTCCCGGATAATCCTCAGCGCCGCTTTCACGGCTTCCGGCTCGATGTGCTTGCTCACGTCGTTGTGCGTATGATAGACCCAGCCCTGGTCGTAGTCCTTGATGTCGAAGCTCATGGCGCTCAGGTTGGTGGCCTCAATGCCGGCCTCGCCGAAGGCCGCGGCGTCAGTGCTGCCGCCGCCGAAAGACATGGCTGAAATGGTGGAAGGGTATCCCATGTCTTTTGCTATATCGACGCATTCCTGTGCCAGCTGGTGCGACAATTCGACGGTGGAATTGAGGTCTTTATCCAGGAAACTCAGCGCTTTTAGCTTATACAATGTGTCCAGGTTCAAAACATAGGTTTTTGTATTCAGCAACTGCTCACGGTGTTTCTTAATGAAGGCGCGGGCGCCGCGCAGGCCGGCCTCTTCAGCGTCAAAGGAGGCTATTATAAGGCGGGTGTGCTTCAGGGCGTTGCCACCGGTCTTTTTGATATTACCGAAAAGCCCGGCTATTTCAGAAGCTACTGCCACGGCTATCATGTTGTCGCCGGCGCCCGGCACAACCTGCCCGGTGGTGAAAAATGCCATGGGAAGCACCACTACTCCGCCGACTATAAGCACCACTGCTATCCACTGCGGCAACAAAATACTGAATACCGACAGTACTGTAGCCACCAGGGAGACAAGAAACCCGAGTGCCAAAAACAACATGCCTCCGTTAATAAGCAGCGCATAGTATTTCGGTAGCTTATCCAGCAGATGGAAAACATACGCAGCGTCGTGGTGGGCACTTACTACGATCTGCTGCTTCACCTCCCCCGAGGGCTCGATGCTGCCGTACACGTTATAGGCCTGCCGCCTGGGGAAGAGCGGGTCGAGCAGATGCCAGTAGCGGACGAATTGCCCGTAGAAAACGAATAGGCCCAGCGCAAGGCCTGCAAATGAAACCCAGGCCAGGGCAGGAATAAAATACAGCAGCGTAACGCAGGCGAAGTAGAGCACCACCAGGCCGGGTATATACTTAAGGAAACTCCACGGGTGGATATCGAACTGATCGACTTTGACCGAAGCCGCGTCGCAGTTCTTCTCGAACTCCTCCTTAACCCTCAGGCCAGCCTTGCGCACCGCCTCACTGCCGGCCGCGCGGCCCGGGTAATTTTCCACCACCTCGTCGGTAAAAGCAAAGGCATGTTTTACCTGTGCATCTGTTATCTCAGCTGCTTTTCCTGTTTCACTCATTTCTCTGCCTCCTGAATAGTATTAATTTAGAAACCCAACCAGGTTGTGATCTTATCCACAGGTTCGCGCGGGGTGACCATTTTATTGACGGCGAAGCCCTCGTCCGGGTAGCCGATAGTGATGCCCGCTATCAGGCGTTTGCTCTCGGGGATGTTGGCATGTTTGCGCCAGACCTGATCGTACATGATACCCTGGTCGGCGATGCAGGTGCCCAGCCCGAAATCGAGCGCGGCCAGGCAGATGCTCTGACACATGCCGCCGATGCCCAGCATATCCAGGTGGTACTGCATCTCCTTGTCGGCGCAGATAACGATCTGGCAGGGCGCATCGAAGAAGCGGAATCCGCGCAGCATCCACTTCTTGCGCGCCTCCTTGTCCTCGCGGCTGATTCCGATGATCTTGAATATCTCCATGGCCAGGTCGACCTGGCGCTGGCGGTAGATCCCCTCGTAGGGCTTGCGCAGCATGTCGTTGGTGGGGAATGAGCCCTCATTGAAGAGTTTACCGCATTCCTCGCGTATCTCGTCCAGCACCTTGCCGCTTGCCACCACGAACTCCCAGGGCTGAGTATTCATGCCCGAAGGCGTGCGGATCGCAGCCTCCAGTATTTTATGAATGACGTCCCTGGGCACGTGGTCCTCCTTAAATCCGCGTATGCTCCTGCGGGAATTCAAAGCCTCGATGACGTCCAATGTGTGCCTCCTTCAGAATAGATGGAAACTATTCTACACTTTTTCCTTTTAGTCGTCATTGCCAGCGACAGCAAAGCAATGACAGGTTAGTTGACACCGTTTCTCTGCTAAATGCTAATATTTGAAGGCTATGGTCAGCAAGGTCATCGGCGTTGTGGGCGAGATAGGCTCGGGCAAGGACGAGGTGCTCAAGTACCTGCGGGCTAAATACGGCGTCTCTTTCCTTTCAATCGGCGATATCGTGCGCAAGATGGCTGAAGATGAGGGGGTGGAGGGCACCCGGGAGAACCTGGAGGCCATCTCGCGGCGCTGCTTCCAGGATATAGGGAAAGACTGCTTTGTACGCATGGCTGAGGAGGAGATCGTCAGGCAGGGCTGGAAAGTGGCGGGTATCAGCGGCGTCAGGACGCCGGACGATGTGGAACTGCTGCGCAAAACGTTCGGCAAAGACTTCATCCTGGTGCGCGTTGATATTAAGGACCCGCTGGTGCGCTTCGGCCGCGCCCGGCGGCGACACGAGGAGCGCGACCCGCTGACCTATGAGGCCTTCCAGGCGCAGGACAACAAAGAAGAAGAGACCTTCAAAATCAGCGCAGCAGGCGCGGCGGCAGACTACGTGCTGGATAACAGCGGCCCATTGGAGAGCCTGCACAGCCAGATCGATGGTCTGGTTGAGGCAAAGAAACTGCCTGTTAATTAGCCGGGCGCGCCATCAGACGATCATTTTTCCCCCAAAAAGCAATTTTTGGTATGCTATACCATTGCAGTTTGCTCAAGGGCAAACCTGTATGAGCTAAACAGAAAACAGATTATGGACATTAATTAACTGGAAGGTGATATTTCAATGAAAAAAATAAGCGGCCTGATTGCTTTAATTATCTCGGCAGCATTGATACTGCCGTCCTGCGGTGACCCCACCATCGGATACCTCAAGCAGGGCGATACTTACTATGACCAGGGCCAGTTCGTAGAGGCCATCGCCGAATATACCAAGGCCATCGAGCGTAATCCCAATAGCGTGGCAGCCTACACACACAGGGGAGCAGTTTACAACGCCAGGGCGGAGTGGGACCTGGCCATCGCCGACCTCAGCAAAGCGATACAGCTCGACCCCAACACTGCTGCCAATTACCAGAACCGCGCCTTCGCCTATTTAGCCAAGGAGCAGTACGACCCCGCTATTGCCGACCTGAATAAAACGGTCGCGCTGAATCCGGGCGCAACACTGGCCTTCACCAACCTGAGCTGGCTTTACGTGAACAAGGGGGAATGGGACAGGGCCATCGAAGCAGCCAGCCAGGCTCTAACGCTCAACCCCGGTCTATACGATGCTAACTACAACCGCGCCGCTGCTTACTACGCAAAGGGCGATATGCAGAAAGCACTGGCCGACATGAACGCTGCGCTGGCCATCAACCACAACCTGGCGCCGGCGTACAACTACCGCGGCAAGATCTATACCTACACTGATAATATAACGGGCGCCGTCGAGGAATTTACCCATGCGATAGCCGTCGACCCCGACATGGCAGAAGCATACAAGCTGCGGGGCTTCCTGCAGATCGAACTGAAGGACAGCGGGCAGGCTCTGGCCGACCTCAATAAGGCCATCGAACTGGACGACGCCGACGCCATGGCCTTCTTCTATCGTGGCCACCTCCACAACGCCAACCAGGATTTCGATAAGGCGCTGGACGACCTTAACCGCGCCCTGGTCTTGAGCCCCCCGGCAGACCCTAACGCCGCAGCCTTTGACCCCTTCCGTTTCGACGCCGGCGGCATCTACCTGGAGCGCGCTGTAGCTTACAGGGGTAAGCTGCAGCTCAACCAGGCGGTGGAGGACGGTAGAAAAGCGGTGGAACTGGATCCTAATTACGCCCGCGCCTACGTTACGCTGGGCGATATACTTATCGCAAACAGCGATATCGAGGAGGCTTTTAAGGCGCTCAATAAAGCCATATCGTTGGACCCCAACCTGGTCGAAGCCTATTATAACCGGGCTGTTGCCTACGAAATAACGGCCACGATGACCAAGAATCTCAATTATTACGACCTGGTGGCAGCCGATTTACGCACGGTGCTCAAACTCTCCAAGGACCCCGACATAATCGAAGCGGCCAATGACAGCATCAGGAAAATGCAGAGCCACGGGTATATACCGTAAACCTGTCACTGCGAGGAGCCGTAGGCGACGCGGCAATCTCGGGGGTATTGAGTCTTCGATCATGGGATTGCTTCGCTTCGCTCGCAATGGGTATAAATGCCAAAAAAAGTTGCTGAGGTTTTGTCGAATCCGTGAATTATGAGACTGTTTTTCGGTAATATTTAACTATTTAGTTGTT
>Ga0315273_10005875_pt1 | contig 15220 bp, 7 predicted proteins | sample YL17G02_0_MG_FD_205753 | JGI IMG/M metagenome (GOLD analysis project Ga0315273, IMG submission 205753) | Sediment microbial communities from Yellowstone Lake, YNP, Wyoming, USA - YL17G02_0 | ecosystem: Environmental > Aquatic > Freshwater > Lake > Sediment | place: USA: Wyoming | collected...
CGCTGGAGGCGAACTTCGCGCTGCGCACGCTCGTCGGCGAGGGCAACTTCTACGCCGGCGTGTCGGAGAAGGAGTGGCGGCTGGCGCGTCTCGCACTCGACATAATGCAGGGAAGCCCGGCGAAGGCGGCGTCGCTGGCGGACGTGGCGCGAGCGGACGCCGCGCTCGTCCTCGGCGAGGACGTGACGCAGACGGCGCCGATGCTCGCCCTGGCCCTGCGTCAGTCGGTGCGACAGGCGCCGCTGAGGAAGGCCGCGAAGCTGCGCATCCCCGACTGGGACGCCGCCGGCGTCCGCAACGCCGTCCAGGAGGAGAAGGGGCCGCTGTACATCGCATCCACGTTTGGAACGCGGCTGGACGACGCAGCGACGCGGACCTATCGCGCGCCGCCCGACGACATCGCGCGGCTGGGGTTTGCCGTCGCCCATGCGCTGGACGCGAGTTCGCCGCCCGTGCCCGTCCTGCCCGCCAACGCGCGTCCGCTCGTAGGCGAGATCGTCGACGCATTGACGGGGGCGGAGGAGCCGGTCGTCGTCAGCGGCGGTTGCGGCAGTGAGGCCGTGCTGCGGGCCGCGGCGAACGTCGCGATGGCGCTGTGTCGAAAGGGGCATCCGGCCAGGCTCTGCCTGACGGCGCCGGAATGCAATAGCACCGGCCTGGCGCTGCTGGGCGGCGAGGGGCTCGAGCCGGCCTTTGGCGCTGTGACGTCGGGAGAAGCCGACGCCGTCATCATCCTCGAGAACGACCTCTACCGTCGCGCCGCCGCCGCCGCCGTCGACGCCTTCCTGGAAGAGGTGGGCAGCGTTGTAGTCATCGACCACACGGACGGCGAGACGGCGGCCAGGGCGGGAGTCGTCCTGCCCGCGGCCACCTTCGCCGAGAGCGACGGCGTCTTCGTCAACAATGAGGGACGGGCGCAGCGCTTCTACAGCGTTATGACGCCCAGGGGCGACGCGCGCGAAAGCTGGCGCTGGCTGCGCGACCTGGCGCTCGCTGCCGGCCGCGCCGATGTCGAAGCATGGGCGACCGTGGAAGACGTCGACAGGGCGCTGGCGGCGGCGATGCCGGTCTTCGCGCCCGTGCCGGAGATAGCGCCGCCCGCCGGCTTCCGCATAGCGGGACAGCGGATCGCGCGGCAGTCGGGTCGCTACAGCGGCCGCACGGCCATCAACGCGAACGTCAGTGTCCATGAGACGCCGCCGCCCGAGGACACCGACTCGCCGCTGGTGTTCTCGATGGAGGGCTATCAGGGGCAGCCGCCTTCGGCCCTCATCCCGCGCTTTTGGGCACCCGGCTGGAACTCGGTGCAGGCGCTTAACAAGTTCCAGGAAGAGATCGGCGGGCCATTGCTCGGCGGCGACCCGGGTCGCAGGCTCATCGAGCCGGCGGAGGACGCCGCAGCGGACTATTTCACCGACGTGCCGCGTCACGGCGAGCCGCCGGCCGGCAACTACCTCTTCGTGCCGGCGCACCACATCTTCGGCTCGGAGGAGCTGAGCGCCCTCGCGCCCGGAATCGCGCGCCTAGCGCCGCAGCCCTACGCCGGCCTCTCCCCCGACGACGCCCACGGCGCTTTCCTGGCGGAAGGAAAGGAGGTCGAGGTATCGGTCGGCGGCTGGTCGGGGCGCCTGCCGGTCAGGTTCGTCGACACGCTGCCGCCGGGGATGGTCGCGCTGCCCGTGGGGTTCGCCGGCCGGGGCCCGCTGGAGCTGCCCGCCTGGGGCGAGCTGCGTAACCCGCGCGACGAAAGGGGGCAGGCACAGTGAACGACACGGTCCGTTCGCTGCTCATCGTCTTCGTCCTGCTCATCGCGTCGCTATCCGTCGCGGGAATGCTGACGTGGGTGGAGCGCCGGCTGCTGGGGCTCTGGCAGGACCGCTACGGGCCGAACCGCGTGGGCCCCTTCGGCCTCTTGCAGGTGGTCGCGGACGCGATCAAGCTCTTCTTCAAAGAGGACTGGATCCCGCCCTATGCCGATAAGGCCGTCTTCGTGCTGGCGCCGGCGGTGATCATGCTGAGCGTGCTGATGTCGTTCACGGTGATCCCGTTCTCGTCGAGCCTGGGCGTCGTCGACCTGAATATCGGCCTGCTGTTCTTCCTGGGCATGTCGTCGATGGGGGTGTACAGCGTCGTCCTCGGCGGCTGGGCGTCGAACAACAAGTATTCGCTGCTCGGCGGGCTGCGGGCCTCCGCCCAGATGCTGAGCTATGAGGTGTTCATGGGGCTCTCCGTGTCGGGAGTCGTCCTGCTCGCGGGCTCGTTCGACCTGCGGACGATTGTTGAGCAGCAGAAGGCGGTCTGGTATTGCGTGCCCCAGGCGCTCGGGCTTTTCGTGTTCATGGTCGCCGGCGTCGCGGAGACGCGGCGCGTCCCCTTCGACCTGCCGGAGGCGGATAGCGAGCTAATCGCCGGCTTCCACTCCGAGTACTCCTCGATGAAGTTCGGCATGTTCTTCGTCGGCGAGTACCTGGGCATCACGCTTGTCTCGGCGATTGTCGCCACGCTGTTCTTCGGTGGCTGGCTGGGGCCGTTCCTGCCGCCGCCGATCTGGCTGGCGATCAAGACCTTCGTAATCGTCTGTTTCTTCATCCTGTTGCGCGCGACGCTGCCGCGGCTTCGCTACGACCAGCTCATGGCTTTTGGCTGGAAGGTCATGCTGCCGCTGGCCCTGCTGAACCTGCTCGTAACGGGAGCCATCCGGCTGGCGATGGGTTAGGCGATAAACGATGCTGAGCATTATCAAGGGACTGTGGATCGTCTTCCTGCATATGTTCAGGCGACGGGTCACCGTCCAATACCCGGAGCAGAGGCCGTACCTGGCGCCCCGGTGGCGCGGGCGCATCATCCTCTCGCGGATCAACGGCGAGGAGCGCTGCGTCGCGTGCTATTTGTGTGCAGCCGTCTGCCCCGTCGACTGCATCTCCCTCCAGGCGACCGAGGACGAGACCGGGCGCCGCTATCCGGAGTGGTTTCGCATCAACTTCTCGCGCTGCATCTTCTGCGGCTTCTGTGAGGAAGCTTGCCCGACCTATGCCATACAGCTCACCCCCGATTTCGAGATGGGCGAATACGTTCGCCAGAACCTGGTCTACGAGAAGGAAGACCTGCTGATTGCCGGGCCCGGGAAGTACGCGGACTACGACTTCTACCGCGTCGCCGGACTGGCCATCGGTGGGAAGGACAAAGGAGAAGCGGAGAACGAGGCGCCGCCGCGGGACGTGCGCACACTGCTGCCGTAGCGCCTCGATGCCAACATGAATGCGGTCTATTACATATCGTCTGTCGTCGCTGTCGTAGCGACGGTTGCGGCGGTGACCGGCCTCAACGCCGTGCACTCGCTGCTGTACCTGATCGTGTCCTTTCTGGCGGTGGCGCTCATCTTCTTCACGCTCGGCGCGCCGGTCATCGCAGCGCTGGAGGTCATCATCTACGCCGGTGCGATAATCGTCCTTTTCATCTTCGTCGTCATGATCCTGAACCTGGGCGACGTAGCGGTGGAGCAAGAGAAGCGCTGGACGGTCGGGAAGATGTGGGTCGGCCCGGCACTCCTGGCGCTGGTGCTGATGGCGGAACTGGTCTACGTGCTCTTCCAGCAGACCGTCCACCACCTGCCCGGCGCCGGCCCAATCCAGCCGCAGGACCTGGGCGCGACGCTGTTTGGTCCCTACATGCTCGGCGTTGAGCTGGCTTCGATGGTTCTGCTCGCGGGCCTCGTCGGCGCGTACCACCTGGGCCGACGCCGCCAACCCGACGAGACCGCTCAGGAGAGCCAGGAGCCCGTCGACGCGGGCGCACGGAGGCAGTAAGGAGAATCGAATGGCATCGATCCCGATGGAACAGGGACTCCTCCTGGCCGGGGTGCTCTTCGTCATTGGGCTGACGGGGGTGCTTGTGCGAAGGAACATCATCTTCGTGCTCCTTTCGCTGGAGGTGATGCTGAACGCTTCCGGCCTGGCCTTCATCGTCGCCGGTTATCGCTGGGGGCAGCCGGACGGCCAGGTGCTGTTCCTTTTCGTCCTGACGATGGCCGCCGCGGAGGTTTCCGTCGGGCTGGCGCTGGTGCTCCAGCTCCACCGCGTCTTCAAGACGCTCGACGTCGACGTGGCTAGCAGAATGCGAGGCTGACTTGCTGCACCTCTTGTTCCTCGTCCCGATTCTGCCGTTCTGCGGCTTCGTCGTGCTGGCGCTGTTTGGCCGCTGGTTCGACCGGCGGCAGGTCGCGGCAATCGGGGTAGGCTCCATTGGCCTCTCGGCGCTGTTTGCGCTGCTGGTGGGCTTCGACTTCGTCATTGCGCCGCCGGCGGGCGACCACTTCTCGCAATCGCTCTGGACGTGGATCAACGTGGGCGGCTTCTCGCCGCATATCGCGTTCTATCTCGACTCTCTTTCCGTGATCATGATCCTGGTGGTCACCGTCGTCGGCTTCCTCATTCACGTATACTCCGCCGAGTACATGGAGGACGAACCCGACGGCTATGCCCGCTTCTTCGCCTGCATGAACCTCTTCGTCGGCTCGATGCTAACGCTCGTCCTGGCCGACAACCTCCTGCTGCTCTATCTGGGATGGGAAGGCGTCGGGCTGTGCAGCTACCTGCTCATCGGCTTCTGGTATACGGACCCCGCGAACGGGCGGGCGGCGCGCAAGGCGTTCATCGTCACGCGCATCGGTGACACGGCGCTGCTCGTCGGCCTGCTGCTTTTGTTCACGAAGCTGGGGACGCTCCAGATCCAGCCGCTGATGCAGCTCGCGTCGGAGCGCTGGGTCGTCGGGTCGAGCATCACCGTCGCCGCGGCCGGATTGCTGCTGGGCGGCGCGCTGGGGAAGTCGGCGCAGTTGCCGCTGCAAACGTGGCTCCCCGACGCCATGGCCGGCCCGACGCCCGTGAGCGCGCTCATCCACGCGGCGACGATGGTGACGGCAGGCGTCTACCTGATTGCCCGCATGAACGTGCTGTTCACCCTTTCGCCGGTAATCCAGACGACGGTCGCGGCCGTCGGCGCCGGAACGCTCATACTTGCCGGCTTCAGCGCCCTGACGCAGCGCGACATCAAGCGCGTGCTCGCCTATTCGACGATCAGCCAGATCGGCTACATGTTCCTGGCGGTCGGCGTGGGCGCCTGGTCGGCGGCGATGTTCCACTTCATGACGCACGCCTTCTTCAAGGCCCTCCTGTTCATGGCTGCGGGCGTCATCATCTTGGGGCTGCACCATGAGCAGGACATGTTCAAGATGGGCGGTCTCCGGAAGCAAACACCCCTCGTCTTCTGGACGTTCCTCGCAGGCTCTCTGTCGCTAGCCGCCCTGCCGCTGGTGACCGCCGGCTTCTACAGCAAAGACGCCATCCTCGCGGGAGCGTGGGCATCGGATGCGGGCGGGCGCTGGCTGTGGGCGGCCGGACTCGGCGGCGCGCTGCTCACCGGGCTCTACACGTTCCGCATGGTGTTCCTGACGTTCTTCGGCCAGGTGCAAACGCCATTCCATCTCAAACCGGGCTTGCGGTTGCTGCTGCCGCTGGTGGTGCTCGCCTTCCTGTCGATCGTCGCCGGCTTCCTCGACTTGCCGCGAACCCTGGGCAACCAACCGTGGTTCTCCGACTTCGTGCACACTTCACTGCCCGAGACCAAAGAGATCGCCGGCAGCGTCGAGCGCAACCTTCAGATTGTGGCTTCCTTGGCGTCGATCGGTGGGATACTGCTCGCCTACTACTTCTTCCTGCGCGAGCCTGGATTCGTGCGCAGGCTGGTGATGACGCCGCTCGGCGCGGCCCTGCATCGCTTCTGGTTCGTCGGTTGGGGATTCGACTGGGCCTACGACAACCTGATTGTCGGCACCTACGTTCGGTTGGCGCGCGCAAACCGCGCTGACGTCTTCGACCTTCCGGTGCGAGTCATCGCGCTCATCAACCAAGCCGGTCACATCGTTCTCAGTCGGACGGAGACGGGGCGGCTCCGCTGGTATGCCACAAGCGTGGCGTTCGGCGCGATCGTCGCCGTGGGGATCGTGGTGTTCGTGACATGATATTGACGTGGTTGATCGTTGAGATGTTCGCCGGCGGCATCCTGGCCTGGATAGCAGGTCGCTGGAGCCGGTTCTGGCCGCGTGTGATATCGCTGGTGACCCTTTCGGTCCACATGGTCATCCTGATTGTGCTCTGGGTGCGCTATTTCGGGCCTGTCGGCTATGTGGCGAAGGGCCCCTGGGTTATCGAGGTGAGTTATAGCTGGATACCGCAGCTCGGCATCAGCTATCACCTGTCGATGGACGGGCTGAGCATGTTGCTCATCGTACTGACGAACTTCCTCGGCATCATGGCGGTGGCCTGCTCCTGGAACGCGATCCAGGAGCGCGTCGGCTTCTTCCACTTCAATCTGCTGTGGATCGTGGCGTCGATAATGGGCGTCTTCCTGGCAACCGATCTCTTTCTCTTCTATTTCTTCTGGGAGATGATGCTGGTCCCGTTGTACTTCCTGATCGGCTTCTGGGGCTACGAGAACCGCACCTACGCCTCCATCAAGTTTTTCATCTTCACGCAGGCCGGCGGCCTCCTGATGCTTCTCGCCATTCTGGGACTCTACTTCGTTCATGGTCGCGCCACCGGCGTCTACACCTTCGACTACAATGAGCTGCTGGGGACGCCGATGTCGGAGTCGACGGCGCGCTGGCTGATGCTGGGTTTCTTCGCGGCTTTCGCGGTGAAGCTGCCGGTGGTACCCCTGCATACCTGGCTGCCCGATGCCCATACGCAGGCGCCGACGGCCGGCAGCGTCGACCTGGCCGGGCTCGTGCTGAAGGTCGGTGCCTACGGGATGATCCGCTTCCTCGTGCCGCTCTTCCCCGAGGCTGCGCTTGATTTCTCAGATGTCGCAATGGGGCTGGCGGTCGCCGGTATTCTGTATGGCGCGGTGATGGCCTTCGCCCAGACCGACATCAAGCGCCTCGTCGCCTACACGAGCATCAGCCACATGGGCTTCGTGCTGCTGGGCATCTTCGCCTGGAACGAGCTTGCGCTCGAGGGCGCTGTCATGATCATGCTGGCGCACGCCATCACAACCGGCGCCCTCTTCATCCTCGTCGGCGACCTGAACGACAGGATACACACGCGTGACATGGGCCGGATGGGCGGCCTCTGGCAGACCGCTCCCCGCATGGGCGGTGTGGCGCTCTTCTTTGCCGTGGCGTCTCTCGGCCTGCCGGGACTTGGGAACTTCGTCGGCGAGTTTCTCGTAGTTCTCGGTACCTACCAAGCGAACACGACGATGGCCGTCGTGGCGACGCTGGGGCTCATCCTGTCTGTCGTCTACTCGCTGTGGATGATCCAGGTGGCATTCTTGGGGCCGAACCATGTCGGCTGGAAGCTCCCGGACATGAACCTGCGGGAAGGCGCGATCATGGCGACAATGATTGCCGTTGTCCTCTGGTTTGGGCTGTACCCGCAAAGCATTCTCGCCACCGCGAGGCAGTCGATAACCAACCTGCAGCAGATAGTGGCCACGACGCGGCCCGAGGAGAAGACGCAGGCGCCGGTCGACCCCCTCAACGTCGTCCTGCCCGAGGAGTGGGAGGCGCCATGACGCGCAGCGGCTGGATCGACGTCCTGCCTCTGATCCTGCTGGCCGCCACGCCGGTCGCGGTGATGCTCGCCGTCGCTGTCCGGCGGAGCTACGTCGTCTCCACGGCGATCACGTTCGGCGGGCTGGTCCTGGCGTTCGTCATGTTGCCGGTCGTGACTTCGCAGAGCGACCGCCAGGCGACGCCGCTCTTCCTCGTCGACAACTTCGCCCTCTTCTACATGGGCCTGCTCTTCGCGGCGGCGCTGGTGCTCGTCATCCTGTCATACCGGTACCTGAAGGAGCACCCGGGCAACCTCGAAGAGTACTGGATACTGCTGCTCCTGGCGACGCTCGGCTCGTCGGTGCTGGTGGCGAGCGTGCATTTCGCCTCGTTCTTCCTGGGGCTGGAGATACTGAGCATCTCCCTCTACGCCCTCATCGGCTACAATCGCGCCAGCGCCATCGGCGTCGAGGCCGCGGTCAAGTACCTGGTGCTGGCCGCCGCGTCGACCGCCTTCCTGCTGTTCGGCATGGCGCTGGTGTACGCGGAGATCGGATCGATGGAGTTCGCGCAGATTGCCTCGCTGCGTGACGCCCTCGACGACAGCCAGCGCGTCTTCTTCCTGAGCGGCCTGGGGCTGATGGGTGTCGGCATTGGCTACAAGCTGGCGGTCGTGCCGTTCCACATGTGGGCGCCCGACGTCTACCAGGGCGCGCCGGCGCCGGTCACGGCCCTGATCGCGACCGTCTCCAAGGGAGGAGTGTTCGCGATACTCCTGCGCTTCTTCACTCAGATCGATTTTCGCGGCGACGACTCGCTGTTCTGGATATTCAGCGTCATCGCGATAGCGTCCATGCTGGCGGGCAACCTGCTCGCCCTCTTGCAGAACAACGTCAAGCGCATCCTGGCTTACTCATCGATTGCGCACTTCGGCTACCTGCTTGTCGCGTTCGTGGCCGGCGGTGACCTGCGGGTCACGGCGGTGACGTTCTACCTGATCGCCTATTTCGTCGCCACGGCAGGCGCTTTCGGCGTCATCACCGTGCTCTCCGGCCCCGAGCGCGACGCTGACCGCATCGACGACTATCGCGGCCTGTTCTGGAAGCGGCCGTGGCTGGCGGGCATCTTCGCCGGCATGCTGCTTTCGCTTGCCGGCATCCCGCTGACAGGCGGGTTCATCGGCAAGTTCTATCTGGTCGCGGCGGGTGCGCAGTCGTCGCTGTGGGCGCTGATAATCATCCTGGTGTCGGGGAGCGTGATGTCGCTGTTTTACTATCTCCGGATCATCGTCGCCATGTACATGCGTCCTGTTGAGGAAGGCGAAGCGACGCCCGCGCCGGGGTTCGTACCATTCTCCGAGGGGTTCGTGCTCCTTGCGACCGGCCTCCTTGCTTTGTGGCTGGGCATCTATCCGGCGCCGCTCGTGCACATTATCCCGAAGCTTGTCCACTAGCGAGATGCAGGGGAGCGCCGTTGATGCGTGGTGCGACACCACGTGCGACCTGGTCGACTCGACGCCGGTACGGGTTGTATGACGCCGCGCCCCGCCGGGGCCACGTCTCCATCCGCAGGCACGGGCCGATCCTCGTGCTTACCCCGTCGGAGGAGGTGAGGAGATCGCCGCTCCGGTTGTAGAGGCGGTACTGGATGTTCGCGTCGAGTTCGGCGCGTAGGTCCAGCAACAACTCGCCATCGTTCGAGTCGATCCTGACCCCATCAGGGAATGGCGAAATACCTTCTGATTCGGCGGCCGGACAGCCACTGGAGTCGTACAGCTGAAAGCAGATCAGGAAACAACCATCTGCGTCCAGGCCGATCTTCAGAATGGTCTCATCGCTTGGAGCATCCACGAAGGAGATCGATGTGCCCAGGGCTCGATATGCTAACCTCGTGAGTACCTCCAGCGCCCAGCGCTAAGCTTCAGGGCCTAGAATGGACAATCGGTGGTTTTCGGGGCTTGCTGCGCCCGCCGCGTGCGACCTGACGACCGCCATCTGACAATGGGCGATCTACGACGACGTCCATCGTTCGTCCTCTCAATTCCACGCCTTTCAAGGCTTGCACCGCGATAGCGGCGGCCCTGTGTTCAAGATCGACAAGGGCGAAGCCGCGGGCGCGGCCGGCGTGATCACGGGCGATCCGCAGAGAGCTGATTTCCCCGAAGGCCGAGAAGACGGTCTGTAAGTCACTAGCGGTAGTCTTAGGGGATAGGTTTCCCACAAGTAGCGTAGTCACTTGCATTCCTCCTCCGCGGGGCGCGTTGCACCACTGCGGCGTCGAAGCTAGCGGCTCCGACACCCCTTACCGAGGGCTCTGTGTCAGGGCAGCGGGTCGAGTCTAGTAGGCGCTGCGAACCGGTGTGCGCTGAGAGTAGCAATCGCTGCAGTAGACAGGCCGGTCACCCCTCGGTTCGAATGGAACCTCAGCGTTCTTGCCGCACTGGGCGCAAACAGCCGAGTGCATGTGGCGAGCAGAACCGACATAGCCTCCGCCATAGCTGCGGCCACCGTCACGCTCCGACTTACGGGCGGAGCGACAACCGGAGCAACGCTTTGGCTCGTTAGTGAAGCCGCGGCTCGCGTGGTACTCTTGGTCCTCTACCGAGAAGGTGAATTGCGTGCCGCAATCGACGCACGTTAGGGTTCGGTCAGTGTAGGACACTCGACGACCTCCTTACATGGGGTCCGCTATTCCTCGTCGCCGAGTGCAAAACAAGATTGGGGATGCGTTGCAGATCGAAGACAGGGCTTACTTTCTTACCCAAGCACTATAGCACACTTGGCCCCGGTTGTCACACAGAGCCGGCAAGCCCGGCACTTGCGACTCCCTCTATATCCATTGTCGGCAGGTCCGCGCGAAAGGCGAGGAGGAGCGCCCACAACCGTTGTTGCGTGGGGGAACACCGCTTCCTACCGTCACGATGCCATTGCATAGGATGTCTCTTGCGATCAGCGTCGTTCGCGGTTTGGCGCCTCGCTCTGACTCCTCTCCAGCGGCGCGAAGTCGACGATGTCGCTCAGCGGGATGACCGGTCAGACCTGCCGGCCATCGCTGCAGGACCAGCATGCGATGTGGTACGGTAGGAGGGGCAAGGTGCGGGTACGTCGCCGCTTACGTCCACGCGTGCTTCATTCAGACCAGCCACCCTCCCGGATCTCTCCCAGTTTCATCTTGAATTGGAAAAACGACCCTAGCCGCGCCTTCCAGACGCCGAAAAGACCCAACGGAAAGCGCTTACGTCTTGCGGCTCAACGGACTGCACTTCATTATTGCAGTCACAGGTTCGCCGAAGTCAGAGAGGACACACTGGCTTGAACAACGGCAGGAGGGGTCTTCGTACCGCCGTCCGCGCCATCTGGGGCCGACGCCACAGGCAGGGGGTCGAGCCCGCACGGGGCGGCGATGACCAGCCGCTGCGCGCCGAGCTGCTCAGCCTCGAGCAACTCAAGGGCCACGCCAAGGAGCTTGCGGCGCGGCACACCGTCGAGGAGAAGCGGGGTCCGGATCTTCTGCTCCCACAGCTCAATGAGAACGAGGGTGTCCTCCTCAATGCCTACCGGCTCATAACGGACGAGGGGGAAGATCAGGTTCGTGTCACTCCGGCCGGCGAGTGGCTGCGCGACAACTTCTACCTTATCGAGGAGCAAATACGGGCGGCACGGGGCCACCTGCCCAAGGGGTACAGTCAGGAGCTCCCCCGCCTGCTTGCCGGCCCCTCGACCGGCTACCCCGTCGTCTACGCCATCGCCCTGGAGCTTGTCTCGCACGGAGACGGTCGCGTCGACGCGGGCAGCTTGAGCGCTTTCGTCTCCGCCTACCAGGCCGTCAGGCCGCTGAAGTTGGGCGAGCTTTGGGCGATCCCGATCATGCTGCGCCTGGCGCTGATCAACAACCTCCGCCGCGTCGCGGCTCGAATCGCCGCCGACCGACTCGCGCGCAGCCAGGCGAATCATTGGGCCGACCGGATGGTCGAGGTCGCGGGGAAGGAGCCGACGACCCTGATCCTCACCCTCGCGGACATGGCGCGGTCCCGGCCGCAGATGTCCAGTGCCTTCGTAGCGGAACTCGCCCGCCGGCTCCAGGGCCAGGGTCCCGCGCAGGCGATGCCGCTTACCTGGCTAGAGCAACGGCTCACCGAGATGAGCCTGACGATCGAGCGGCTGATCCAGCTTGAGGGCCAGCAGCAGGCGGAGGGCCAGGTTTCGATCAGCAACAGCATCGGCAGCCTCCGCTTCCTCGACGCCACCGACTGGCGTGAGTTCGTCGAGACGATGAGCGTCGTGGAGGACACGCTCTGCGACGACCCGGCCGGCATCTACAGTCAGATGGACTTCGCCACGCGTGACCGCTACCGGCACGTCGTCGAACGCGCGGCCCGCCGAGGCGGCCTCTCGGAGCGAGAGGTGGCGCAGAAAGCGGTGGACTTGGCCGCGGCCGCACAGACGCAGGCCGGCGCCCAGGACCGGACGGCCCACATCGGCTACTACCTGATCGACCGGGGCGTCCCGCTCTTCGAGCGCGCCGCTCAGGTCCGCCACTCGCCTTTCGAGCGACTCCGTCGAGCGGCAGGCCGCATACCCCTACTCCTCTACCTCGGTTCGACCTGGCTGATCGCCGCGACCGTGACGTTCGCGGTACTGGTGCAGACTATCGCCTTCGGCACCCGAGGCTGGGGACTGCTGCCGCTCGGCGCGCTCATCCTGCTTTGCGCCAGCTCGCTCGGTATCGCAATCGTGAACTGGCTGGCGACGCTTCTCGTCAAGCCCAATACGCTGCCGCGGCTCGACTTTTCGCGGGGAATACCTTCCGACCTGCGTACGCTCGTCATCGTGCCCATGCTCCTCACCGAACCAGAGGACATCGAGAATCTGATTGGGGCGCTGGAGGTACGCTTTCTGGCGAACCACGACCGCAACCTCCACTTCGGGCTGCTGACGGACTTCCGCGATTCGCCGGCCGAGGTGATGCCGGAGGACGAGGAACTGCTCCGTCTGGCGCACGAGGGAATCGAGACGCTCAACCGCAAGTACCAGGACGACCGCGATGACGCCTTCTTCCTCTTCCATCGACCGCGCCGCTGGAACCCTCAAGAGGGCGTCTGGATGGGCCACGAACGCAAGCGCGGGAAGCTGAGTGACCTCAACGCCCTCCTGCGCGGTGCGGAGGACGGCCGATTCTCGCTGATCGTCGGCGAACGGTCGGTGCTGCCGACCGTCAAGTACGTGATCACGCTCGACGCCGACACGGAGCTCCCTCGCGACGCCGCCCGACTCCTCGTCGGCACGCTCAGTCACCCTCTCAACCGACCGCGTTACGACGAGGCGAAGGGGCGCATCTGCGAGGGCTACGGCATCCTACAACCGCGCCTATCGGCCGCGATGGCGAACGTCAGCCGCTCGCGGTTCGGCCGCCTGTTCGGCGGTGAGCCCGGCATCGACCCCTACACGCGCACCGTCTCCGATGTCTACCAGGATGCCTTCCGCGAGGGGTCTTTCACCGGCAAGGGAATCTACGACGTGGACGCCTTCGAGCGGGCGCTCGGCGGCCGCTTCCCCGAGAACCTGATCCTCAGCCACGACCTCTTGGAAGGCTGCTACGCGCGGTCCGCGCTTGTCACTGACGTTCAGCTCCAAGAGAGCTACCCGACGCGCTTCAGTGCCGACGTAACCCGCCGCCACCGCTGGATCCGCGGCGACTGGCAGATCGCCCGTTGGCTGTTGCCCTTTGCGCCCGACGCCAGCGGCCATCCAGCGCGCAATCCAATCTCGGCGCTCTCGCGCTGGAAGATCCTCGACAACCTGCGGCGGAGTCTCCTGCCCGGCGCGCTCGTGCTCCTCCTGCTCCTTGGATGGACAACCCTTAGGCCGGCTTGGTTCTGGACATGCATTGTCGCCGGCATCGCCCTTCTCGGTCCGCTCCTGCCGTTCCTTGTCGACATCGCCGCCAAGCCAACGGGTCTGCCGATCCGCTTGCACCTCAGGGCGGCTGCCGCTTCGGGCGCGAGGCGGATGGCTCAGAGCGCGTTCGGCCTGGCGGTCCTGCCCTACGAGGCGGCCTTCAGCCTGGACGCCGTGCTCAAGACGTGGTGGCGGATGCTCATCACGCGACGCGGGCTCCTTGAGTGGACGACGTCAAGCGACGCCAGGCGGAGCGCCAGCAAGCGGCTCGTCGAGTTCTTCCGAGTGATGTGGGCAGCGCCGGCTATGGCAATTGCGGTGACGGGCTACCTCTCGGTGCAGCGGCCCATCGCGCTCCTGTCTGCGGGGCCGCTTCTGGCTGTTTGGGTCGCCTCGCCGGTCATTGCCTGGTGGGTAAGCCGGCCGATCGAGCAGCGTGAGCCCCGCCTCTCGCCCGAGCAAACGAACTTCCTGCGCAGGCTGGCCCGCGAGACGTGGCGCTTCTTCGAGACGTTCGTAGGTCCTGAAGACAACTGGCTGCCGCCCGACAGCTATCAGGAGGCGCCGATCGAGGCGATAGCCCACCGGACCTCGCCCACGAACATAGGACTCTCCCTCCTCGCCAACCTGGCTGCGTACGACTTCGGTTACATCTCCGCCCGCCGCCTGATAGAGCGGACGACGCGCGCTCTTCAGACGATGGAGGGGATGGAGCGGATCCGCGGCCACTTCTACAACTGGTACGATACGACGACGCTGCGGCCGCTTGCGCCCCTTTATGTTTCCACCGTTGACAGCGGGAACCTGGCCGGCCACCTGCTCACGCTGAGACCGGGCCTGCAAGAGCTGGCCGACAGCCGGGCTCTCTCACCTCAGGTTTTCGGCGGCCTCCGTGACACGCTTGGTCTCCTGGCCGGCGCCACTCGGGCTGCCCGCTCGCCCGAGACGCCAGACCGTGACATCCGCCTCACCGAGATGCTCGACGAGATCGCCGGGCTGCTCCACACGCTGGCTAGCCCTCCCGCCGGCCTCCGCGCCTGCCGCGTACTCCTCGATGAGTTGATGACGGCGGCTGGGCGCATCGCCGACGACTTGGGCCCCGAGCCCGATGCCGAGGCGGAGTGGTGGGCTCGCTCGTTCAAAGATCAGTGCGATGACTGGCTCGGCGACCTTGACAATCTAGCGCCGTGGGCGGCGCTGCCTGCTCCGCCCGACGCCCTTGTCGACGGCGACGGTGCCGGCGAAGCTGCGGCGCCCGACGTGCTGCTCGATGCGATCCGCCGGCTCGATGAGGGCCCCACGCTCCGCGAAACCGCCGGCTTCAGCGAGACGCTCATCCCGGCGCTCGACGCCGGGCTTGCCGCCTTCACGGTCGACGGCACGCGACCTGCCAGCGCGTGGCTGGCCGATTTCCGCAGCGCAGTGAGCGAGGCGAGCAGCCGTGCAACTGACCGGTTGGAGGCCATCGAGCGGCTCGGCGGGCTTTGCTACGGGCTGGCCGACGCGGATTACGACTTCCTGACGGACCATTCGCGTAACCTGTTTGCTATTGGTTACAGCGTTGCCGAGCGGCGGAGCGACCCGAGCTATTATGATTTGCTGGCGTCAGAGGCGCGGCTCGCCAGCTTCGTCAGCATCGCGCAGCGACACCTGTCGCAGGAACACTGGTTCGCGCTTGGTCGCCTCGTGACGACCTCCGGCGCCGACCCCGCTCTCCTCTCCTGGGGCGGCTCCATGTTCGAATACCTGATGCCGCTCATCGTCATGCCGA
>Ga0315273_10005876_pt1 | contig 15220 bp, 11 predicted proteins | sample YL17G02_0_MG_FD_205753 | JGI IMG/M metagenome (GOLD analysis project Ga0315273, IMG submission 205753) | Sediment microbial communities from Yellowstone Lake, YNP, Wyoming, USA - YL17G02_0 | ecosystem: Environmental > Aquatic > Freshwater > Lake > Sediment | place: USA: Wyoming | collected...
GCGGCGCCCATTTAGAAAGAACTGGAAAGTGCCCGGCGGCTCGACCGACCTGAGGTCTTGATACTTAAGTATACCAATGGTAACATTGCCTCGCCAGCTTGGAGCTCTCAAGCAGCAGGCTGATCTCAGGGAACGGGACTGGGGCTGTAGCAGGCGGCGGGGCTGCGCAGCCATCGAGGGGTATCCTCAGGTCTCAAGGAAGGGAAGCCGACCCCGCGAGGTCAGCTGTTGCTGTTCAGAAGCCACGCGGTATCTGCAGACCTTTAGAAGGGGGAGGCAAATGAGACATTTTAGGAACGAAGAGCCTTGGAAGAGCGCCTATTGGTCTAGGGTAACACAACGACGTCTTTCCCGAAGGGTTCTGCTGAAGGTTGGCGCTTTCGGCACCGCCGGCCTCGCGGGTGCAGCGTATCTCGGCTGTGGGGATGGAGAAGAGAAAAAGGGTGTAACGCCCACAGCGGGCAAGACAGTGGCCCCGGAGGGCACGCCCAAACCCGGCGGCAGCGTAACGGTGCTGATGGGCGCCCCGTTCTCCACAATGGATTCCGCCTTCCACTCCACGAACGCGGATAAATACTGCATCTACAACGTCTACGAACCTCTAACCGCCCCTGATACGGACGAGGAGATGAAACAATACTCGGTGCCGTTCCTCGCCGAGAAATGGGAGCAGGTCGACGACAAGACTATCAACTTCCAACTTCGTCGGAACGCCAAATTCCACGATGGCACCGACGTGGACTCCGCCGCGGTGAAGGCCTACTACGACATGGTGCTCAAACCCGAAACCGCATCTCCCCGGCTCGCCGACATGGTGTCCCTCGATCATGTCGAAAGTCCGGACGCCTCCACCGTCACCATGTTTCTCAAGCGCGTGGACGGCGGTTTCCTCGGCGCCATCGGCCGCTGGGCTGGGGCCATGCGCTCACCGACCGCCGTTGCAAAGTGGGGGAACGACTACCAGAACCACCCCGTCGGCGCGGGAGCCTTCATGTTCAAGCGCCAGGAACCGGGTGTCCTCTACGAGTTCGAGAGGAATCCCGACTACTGGCAAGGGCCCTCCTACCTCGATGGCTATAAATGCCGCGTCATCCCCGACAAGGCCGTCGCCGCCGCCGCCCTGAAGGCCGGCGAGATCGACTACGCGGCGGGTGGCGACCTGGACACTGCCGACCTCGGCGCCTTCCAGAAGGACGCCGATTTCGACGTCGTCATCGCCGGAGCTGGGAACTTGGGGACGATCTGGGTTAATAAGAAACGCGAGCCGGGCAACAACATCCATCTGCGTAAGGCGATCTCTTACGCGATCGATCGCGACGAATTTGTCCAGAAGTACGGCGGCCTCGCCTTCATAACCCCCGGCCCGTTGCCAAAGTATTCTCTCTATGAGACGCCGGACGAGCCCGACCCTGAGTACAGCCCCGAAAAAGCGAAGGAAGAACTGAAGGCCGCGGGCTACCAGGACGGCTTGACGATAAACCTGGTCGCCGTCAATGACCCCATTTTGCAGGCGGACACGGAACTGCTTGCTGCCCAGCTTGGGAAAGTCGGCATCAGTGTGAAGACAGAGTTCGTCCCAGCCACGCAGGCCGGCCTGACCCTAAACAAAGGCGAGTACGACTTTGCCTATGGCGCATGGCCGGTCGAGTCAGCGGGAGATATTGATTACGCCATGACCCAGCTCTACCACTCCAAGGGCTTCTTCAACAACGGGACAACCTCCGACCCTGAAATCGATACTCTGGTAGATAGCGTCCAGCCATTGGGACCGAACGAGCGGGCGGATGTATACCGCCACGTCATGAAGATCGTCGTGGAGAACGCCTACATGGTCTATGTTGTCGGAATGCCCCAGATCAACGTCATCCGGAAGAACGTGCGCGGCTACATCCCCATGAACAAGCCGCACGGCTTCGGCCTGGAGAAGCAGTTCCGGGGCATCTGGCTTGCCTAGAAGGTTGACCCCGTGGCAGAGATGACGACTCATGAGCGGATCAGCCGCATGTACGAGCACCGCGACGCCGACCGTGTTCCCATTTGGGAGGGGCCCTGGGAATCGACATTGGCGCGCTGGCGCCGTGAGGGCCTGGGCGACGCTCGTTGGGATGAGTATTTCGGGCTTGACAACATAACCGGGATCATCGTGGACAACACGCCCCGTTTCCCTGACTACATGATCGAGGACACTCAGGAGTCGCGCATCCACGTCAACCGTTGGGGTGCGACGATGAAATACATCCCCAGCCAGTCATCAACCGCCCTCATCGACGCTCAGGTTAAGACCAAGGACGATTGGCTCGAAGCGAAGGGGCGGATGACTCCCAGCGATGACCGTATCCCTTGGGACTACCTGAAGAGCCAGTGGCGGCGGTGGCGGGAAGAAGGTGCGTGGGTCAAAGGAATCGGCGCTTTCGGCTTCGACATCACCCATACCTTGTTCATCGGCACTGAGCGCGTGTTGCTGGCTCTCGCCGAGGACCCCGAGTGGTGTGTCGACATCTGGCGGACCCAGCAGGATCTCTGCCTCGCCCTCTTTGACCGCATGTGGGACGCGGGTTATGACTTCGACGAGCTTCACGTCGCCGACGACATGGGATATAAGCAGAACCAGTTCTTCTCCCTGCGGACATACCGCGATCTTCTGAAACCCATACATCAGCGGGCTATCGACTGGGCACACTCAAGAGGCATCAAAGCCTACCTGCACTCCTGCGGCGACATTCGTCCCTTCATACCCGACTTGGTGGACATGGGGCTGGACGGGCTAAACCCCCTTGAGGTAAAGGCGGGCATCGACCCCGTAGCCCTCAAGCGCGAGTTCGGCGAACGGCTGCTGCTGCATGGCGGAATCAACGCCGTGCTTTGGGATGACGTGGACGCCTTGGAGGCGGCGGTGCGGCGCGATCTGCCGCTGTTGAAAGAGAATGGCGGCTACATCTTCGCCACCGATCACACTACCCCCGATAATGTGAGCCTTCAGGACTTCAAGCGAATAGTGGACGTGGTCAAAGGGGTGGGGCGCTACTAGCCGCGAGCGTTTCATCCGCCCACTCCATCGGCGGCGGCTACGGGCGCGACGCCACGGGAATTGACCCACAAAGCAGTGATTAGGGTAGGATGGAATTTCGGAAACAACTATCGGCAATGCACCACCGTGAACGGGGAAGGCCCGTCCGGATCCGGGAGCGCGTGGTCTCGGTTCAAGACTGAGATACAGTGGGAGTTCAGGAGGGAACAATGGACCTGGAGAGCCTCAAGCAGAAGGTCATCGATGGCGACGCAAAAGGGGTAACGGCCCTCACGCAGCAGGCGCTGGACGAGGGAATAGCGGCGCAGTCGATATTGAACGACGTGCTGATCCCCGGCATGGGAGTGGTGGGAGAGCTGTTTGAGAAGAACGAGTACTTCGTGCCGGAGTTGCTGCTTGCGGCGCGCGCCATGTATTCGGCCCTCGACCTGCTGCGTCCTCGGCTCCAGGCTGGAGACTACAAGCCCGCCGGCAAGGCGATAGTCGGGACTGTGCAGGGAGACCTGCACGACATCGGCAAGAAGCTGGTGATGATCATGCTGGAGGGCAACGGCTACGAAGTCGTCGACCTGGGCACGGACGTGCCGGCGGAGCGCTTCGCTGAGGCTGTCAAGGAGGGCAGCGGCCAGCTCGTGGGCCTGTCGGCGCTGCTAACCACCACCCTGCCGGCCATGGAGAAGGCAGTCCACGCGATCAGGGAAGCCGACCCGACGGGGAAGGTAAAAGTCATAATCGGTGGCGCGCCGGTGACGCAGGCCTTTGCCGACAGCATCGGTGCCGACGGCTACGGGCGCGACGCCACGGCGGCCGTCACTCTCGCCCGAAAACTCATTGGAGATGCCTAGTCCCAAGCCAGAGCGGCCGGTACGCGTCACTCTGGAGGGGATGGGCCTCGAGATAGAGGTCAACCCCGGTATCTCCCTCTTCGAAGCGGTGCGGAAGGCGGGTCTCGCCATCGATTCCGACTGCGCGGGGAAAGGGACGTGCGGGCAGTGCCGCGTTCATTTCCTCGAAAACGTTCCCCCGGCTAAGGCGGAGGATGAGTTGCTGCTGTCGCCCGAAGAGGTGGCGGACGGCTGGCGGCTGGCCTGTCAGGCCTTTCCTCAGAGCGATTGCCGGATCCTGATCCCCCAGGCGACTCCCCAGGCCCGTCGCCGCAAGATACGGGTGCTGACGACCGCCGTCGAAGAGGAACTAGCGCACTCTCCGGCGCAACGCACGACGGCGACGGGTTACGGCGTGGCGATCGACGTGGGCACTACCACCGTCGTCTGCTATCTGATGGACCTCAGCCGATCGCTCCAGGTGGGCGTGAGCGCCTTCGCCAACCCACAGAAGGCGTTCGGTCCCGATGTTATCTCGCGCATCACTTATGCCCATCGCAGCCCCCGCGAGTTGAGGGAGCTTCAACACCGCCTCACCGCTGCTATCGAGAGGAACTTGGTCGCCCTCTGCGCTGAGCGCAAGATAGCGCCGGAGTCCGTCTCGGCGATGACCGTCGTCGGTAATATGACGATGATGCACATCTTCCGGGGCGTTGATCCCTGGTCATTGGGAGTGGCGCCGTACGAGCCCGTTTTCTTGGAGTCCCCACCGCTTGCAGGCCGAGAGCTTGGGTTCCATCGCTTCGCTGGGGCGCAGGTGCAGGTCCTGCCGGGGATCGGCGGGCATTTGGGGTCGGACATCGTCGCCGGTGTGCTGGCGCTGGATCTGCCGCACCGGCCGGGGGTGTCGCTGTTCATGGACCTCGGCACGAACGGCGAGGTGGTTCTCTGCTCCGGTTCGATACTGGCCGGCGTCTCCTGCGCGGCAGGGCCGGCGTTCGAGGGGGTTCACATCCACTCAGGGATGGCAGCTTTTCCGGGAGCGGTGGAGCGGGTGGATGAGGTGGATGGGACGCTGCGCCTGGATACCATCGAGGGGGCGGAACCGATAGGGCTGTGCGGCTCCGGACTCGCCGATGCGGTTGTCTTGCTGGTGCGCCGCGGCATCCTCTTGCGATCGGGACGCTTTGTGGCGCCGGACCAGGTGCCGCCGGAGGTGCCCGCCGACCTGCGCCGCCGGGTGCAGGAGGACGGTGAGGGGCGCCGCTTCCTGCTGCACAAGAACGGGGAGCGCGGCGATATCGTGTTGATGCAGAGGGACATCCGCGAGGTGCAGCTCGCGAAGGCGCCCATGCGCGCCGGAGTCGAGGTGTTGCTCAATGAATGCGGCTTGGCGGCAGCGGAGATCGAGGCGGTGTACGTGGCGGGGGCGTTCGGCAGCTCAATCCGCTCCGAGAGTCTCTTGGCTCTGGGGGTTGTGCCGGAGAGCGTGCGGGGGCGCATCCATGCCGTCGGGAACACCGCCGGCCTGGGAGCGCGGCTGGCCCTAACGTCGCCGGAGCATTTGGCGGAGGCGGGAGAGCTGGCGCGGAGCATACGGCACGTCGACCTGGTGTTGCGGGACGACTTCCGCGAAGCATTCGCCGAGAATATCCCCTTCCCCTAGAGGACTACTTAGAGGCCGTAGCCGGCGGGGTCGAAGAGGTGACCGTAGGTCGACCTCATCTGCTCGGTGAGAGCGGCTTCGTCAGTAGGCAAGTCGGCCAGCCCTTGCTCGATCCGGCCCAGCCACCGTGTCTCCACGCTGGAGAGCGTCAGTTTGCCGTCATCGACGGCGCTGCGTATCAGCTCGACGGCGGTCCGGCCGGCGGCGACGGTGCGAGCGTAGTCGCTCTTCTCAGCGATGATGGCCTTGGCAATGGCGATCGTCGCTTCCGGCGACAGGACCAGCGCCTGGGGGCTGAGATAGCGGTCGGACTCCACCAGGAGGTCGCGCAGGCAGCGTTCGTCTCCCCGTTTCAGGGCCTCGTTCATGAGGCGGCAGTCGTAGGACAGTATCTCCGTGAAGACCTCGGGCGCGTAGCCGGAGAGGAGGCGGACGTTCTGCACCGCTTCGTTGCTCCAGAGATCGCAGCAGGCGGCGGCGATGTTGCCGATGGGGCTGAAGTGGGCGCAGGCGGCGGACTTCCCTTCCATAGAGATGGGGCAGCCGGTTATCGCTTTGATTACAGGGCCCTCATAGGCGCAATCCTTGGAGGGGCCGACGGCGCCATGTTCGAAGGCGACGAGGCTGTTGGGGGCGGCCATCGCCCTGATCGTGGCGGCGAAGATCTCCGGCAGCATGCGCTGGTTCGCGAGCTGCATCGCTGTGTTGGCGAAGGCGCAGGCGCTGTCGCCGGCGGGGAGCACTCCTTCCCGAGCCCGGCAGATCTCGCTGATCTGGTCCCAAAGCCAGGCCATGTCCCGGCAGCCGAGGACGCCGAGGGCGAAGGCCATGCCCGGGACGTCACCGGCGAGGAGCGCTTCGTCGGAGACCTCTTTCCCTCCCTCCGACTCGATTGATAGGAGGTGGGCGCCGGCATCAGCGCACTGTTCGAAGGAGGCGCGGGTGACATCCCAGTCCCGACCTTCCCGCAGCCGCGGCGGGTGGTGGGCTTGCCGGAAGTCGATGATCGTGGCGCGCAGGGCCGAACGCAACCCCGACGACTCGTGTGCCTTCTTGAGGGCATCATGGAGGAGGGCAGTAATCTGCCTCCCCCATTCGGGTCGCTCCGTCATTGGGGGCAGGAGCTCGTATTCGAGGACAAGGCCCGGTACCTTGAGGGTGATGGCACGGCCGATCATTGTCTCCGCCATCTCCTCGTACTGGCGGACCGCCTCCGGCCAGGTGCTGTCGTTCAGGTCGAGCGCAGGCAGGGTGAACTTGACTTCGGGAAAGACCTCTCCCGCTCCGATGGTGAGTCCGAAGCCGCAGGAGACGGGTTTGGGGGCGCGGCCAAAGACTAGGTCATCGGGATTGCTGATCGTCAGCCGGGAGTAACGCAAACCCCATTCCTTTCCGATATTCGGTGACTATCGTGCTTTGGCAAGGGCGTTGGCAATGGCCTCGATATGTCGGGGCGTCCCGCCACAGCAAACACCGATAAGCTTGACCCGCTTCTGAGCGCACCAAGTCGCGTACTCAGCCATTAGTTCCGGCGTGGCGTCATATGTGGTCTGGCCTCCCTCGAGGCGGGGAACTCCGGCGTTGACCTTCGCGACCAGCGGCGCCTTTGGCGATGCGGCGATGAGTTTCTCGACGACGACTTGGTACCCCTCGAAGCCGCGGCCGCAGTTGAGGCCGACGGCAAAGAGCCCCAACTCGTTGCTTTTCTCGACGAGTTGCTCGGCGGTGACACCCATCATCGTTCGCAGGCCGGTCAGGGGGTTGCCGGTATCGAAGGAGAGAGTAAGGGCGATGGGTAACTGCGAGACACTCCGGATCCCCTCAACAGCGGCGACGGCCTCGTCTAGGTCAGCCATCGTCTCTACATGGAGGAAATCCACCCCCCCTTCGTCCAGGGCTCGCGCCTGCTCGGCGAAGGCTTCTTTGAGTTCAGGTACGGTGACCTCTCCCGCGACGAGCAACTTGCCGCTGGGGCCCAGTGAGCCGGCGACAGAAACGGCGCTGCCGGCGGCCTGGCGAGCGATCCGGCCTGCCTGCACGTTCACCTCGTGCACTTTGTCGGCGAGGCCGTATTTCGCGAGGCGGAAACGGTTTCCGTTGAAGCTGTTGGTCTGGATCACCTGCGAGCCGGCGTCGATGGACTCTCGATGGGCCTTGTGAACGCTCTCCGGCGCGAGGATGTTGAGCCATTCGGCGACATCTGATGGTTCCTTCCCAACCTTTGAAAGAGCAGGAACGAGAAGGGTACCCTTGGCGCCGTTGTAGACTGTGGGCTTGTCGAGTTGAGGTACGCTCAAGATTCGCCTCCTTCCGTGGAGAGACTGAGTTCCCATTCCGTTCCGGGAGTTGGGGTGCTTCCTGCTATGATTCGCTTACTCGACCGTCTGGACTGGCGATCCTCCCGACGATGTCGGCTCCTGCTACGTTCATTATAGTTTGTTCGAGAGCCCGCGGTACAGGCATGGGTTGTCGGGGAATGGGTGAAGGCGATTGCGGGAGTATTGACTTTGTCGGTTACCGTAGCGTAAGTTGTGTCTAACTAGGGATCACATAGAAGGAGGACTCTAAATGCTTAGGCGGGTTAGCATATCTCGACGTCACTTCTTAGGAGGGGCGCTGGCGACGACAGCGGGGGTCGTGCTGGCGGGTTGTGGCGGTGGTGACGACGAGGAAGGAAAGAAGACAGCGCAGCCGACAGGGAAGGCGACAGGCGCAGCAGGTGGGGAGCCAAAGCGCGGCGGCACTATCAACGTTGCTAGCCTTGTGCCCATCCTTGCGCTCGACCCTAACACGACTGAGGGCGTGTCCGTCGCAACCTATTTCTACAGCTATGTTGTCCACCCCACTGATTGGCACCAACCGGATCTCACCATCGGCGACCTAGCAGAGTCATGGGAGAGTCCTACTGACCTGGAGTGGATATTCAAGATCCGGGGCGATGCCGCGTTCCAGAATCTGCCACCGGCGAACGGGCGGCCCTTGGTGGCGGAGGACATTGTAAAGAGCATCGATCGGTACCGGAGCATGCCGGGCGCCAGCACCGCCTGGGATCAGTGGACTGACAAATACGAGGCGTCCGACCCGCGCACATTCATCGAAACAACCAAGAAGCCGTACGGCTATTTCCTGATGGACCTGGGTAGCCCGTTGACGGCGATCATGCCGATAGAGGCGGTCGAGCAGTTCGGCGATCTCAAGAACAACGCCGTCGGCAGCGGGCCCTACATGCTTAAGTCTTACGCCCGTGACGAGGGCCTCGAAGTGGTACGCAACCCCACCTACTACCACGACTATCCTTACGTCGATGGGGTGAACGTCAAGGTGATAGCGGATGATGCCTCGATCCAGGCGGCTTTCCGCGCCGGCGCCGTCGACTACTATATGGCGACGGACAAGCTGAAGGCAGACGCTGTGAAGGATGTCAGTGGCACAAGCATCCAGAGGTTCCTTGACAGGGTCTATTCCGTGCTGTCGTTGAACGCGGTGAAGGTGGAAGCGTTCAAGGACCAGCGGGTGCGAGAGGCGGTCGATCTGGCGCTGGACCGGCAGGCGATGATCGACAAGCTGTACTTCGGTGATGCGGAGATGGCAGGGCCGGTGCCGCCGCTGTGGCCGGCAGCGTTGCCCAAAGAGGAGATAGCGGCGGCTTACAAGCGGGACGTGGCGAAAGCGCGGCAGCTTTTGGCGGCTGCCGGTCAGGAGAACCTGAGCTTCTCCCTCGCCCATCACACCTCCGGCAACATACCGGACCTTGCGGCGATAATCAAGGATAATCTGGCGGAGGCGGGCATCACTGCCAACCTGAAGCCGGGAGAGCTGGGCACTTGGATTGCCGACCTCATGTCTGCGAACTTCGAGGCGACAACGTACACGAGCCTGCGCTATCTGTCAGACTACATTCAGATCAACTCGGCTCACAGCCACGGTTGGACCCACAGCGACTCCGCCTACCTCGGCGTCGACGACGACGAAGTGGACGCGATGCTGGAGAAGGTCAACGGGACTATCGACGATGCGGAGAGGATCAAGCTGGAGCAGGACGTGCAGAGGCTGGTCTTGAAGCGCCACGGTCCGACAATCACACTTATTGAGCCGTATGGCTACTGGGCCGCCTACGACTACATCAAGGGGTACACGCCCACATCTTACGGCTTCGGTCTCTACAAGTACGACTACTGGATCGACAAGGGGTAGAATCGATAGGGCAGCCAAGGGGAGTGAAGCACTTGCGGGAGGATCGCTCGGCACGGTTCGGGCGATCCTCCTTTTTTCCTGTTCCTGGGCAGTTTGTGGGCCAGTGGGGTTCATTGGGAAGGCTCTCGAACGTTCTCAACCCGACGATACATAGGATGTGCAAGGTCCGGGGTTGGCAGAAGGAGGATCCGGGATGCTGGGTCAGGGAAAGCTATCGCGGCGCCGTTTTCTAGGCGGGGCGCTGGCAACGACGGCAGGCATCGTGCTGGCGGGTTGTGAAGGCGGCGGAGACAACGCAGAGACGACGGCGCGGCCGACGGAGTCGACCGGTGGGGAGCCGAAGCGTGGGGGCACTATTCGCCTGGCCAGCATGGGATCCCTACTCGGCCTCGATCCCCATATGGAGGGCCTTGCGACCGCGGCCTCTTTTTATAGCTACGTTGTGCACGCGACGGACTGGCAGGGCACGGTTGGTGACCTGGGCGAGTCTTGGGAGATCGTGGATGAGTTGGACTGGATATTCAAGATTCGTCCCGGTGTTCGCTTTCAGGACATCCCTCCGGTCAGTGGCCGGGAGTTCGTTGCCGATGATATCGTGAAGAGCATCAAGCGGCAGATCAGCCTGCCGGGTACGGCGAAGGGGTGGGACCAGTGGGTAGAAAAGTACGAGGCGCCTGATCCCGCGACCTTCTTCGTCCGCACGAGGAAGCCCTATGGCTATCTACTCTATTCTTTGGGCGCTCCCGGGTCGGCAATCATTCCCATCGAAGCGGTTGAGACGTTCGGTGATCTCAGGTCGCATGTGATCGGGAGCGGGCCTTTTATGCTGAAGGATTACCAGCTTGAGCAGGGCCTGTCGATGGTGCGCAACCCCGGCTACTACCACGAGTTCCCTTACGTCGATCAGGTCGACATAAAGGTGCTGAAGGACGAGACCTCCGTTCAGGCGGCTTTTCGTGCCGGCGACATTGACGCCTACCTTGCCAACAACAAGCTGAAGGCGGATGCGGTAGGAGACGTAGATGGTGTGAGCGTCCAGAACTACCTGGACCGTGTCTATGCTGTGTTCGTGTTGAACGCGGCGAAGTTCGCGGCCTTCAAAGACGAGAGGGTGCGTGAGGCGGTTGATCTGGCACTCGACCGCAAGGCCATGATCGATAGGATCTACTTTGGTAGCGCTGAGTTGGCGGGACCGGTTCCTCCACTGTGGGACACAGCTCTTCCTAAAGAGGAAGTGGAGCGGGCGTACGCCCGTGACGTGGGGAAGGCAAAGCAACTACTTTCCGCTGCCGGTCAGGAGGGACTCAAGTTCGCGTTGAGCTTCTCAAGCTACGGAGATGTCGCGGACCTTGCGGCGATCATCAAGTCGAACCTCGCCGAGGCGGGAATCACGGTCGATCTCCAGGTCGGCGAGTTGGGCACATGGCTGGCCAGCTACATCGGTGGCAGCTTCGAGGCGACGACGCTTGTACACCTGCCGTATCTATCAGACGATATCCAGTTGCAATCGCATCACAGCCGCGGGTTTATGAAGAACGACGCAGCCTATCTCGGCATCGACGACCCGGAGGTCGATGCGATGCTGGAGAAGGTCCAAGAGGCGATTGACAACAACGAAAGGATAAGGCTGGCGCAGGAAGCGCAGCGTAAGATACTGTCGCGGCACGGCCCCACACTAGTGCTGTACGAGCCGTATGGGTACTGGGCCGCCTACGATTACATCAAGGGGTACAAGCCCACAGCCTACGGCTTCGGTATGTTCAAATACGACTACTGGATCGATAGGGGGTAGCGTCGGCGAGATTGCCACCGACGTGAGGTCGGTGGAGATTGAGGCATCTATGGGGAACTGCTCGATGTCAATTCGGGCGGTTCTCCTTTTTTTGTTGATCGGGACAAGCCTGGGCGACTTGGGAATAAGTGAAGGCAACTTCGGGAGTATTGACCTTGCTGGTTGCCGTAACATAGATTATGTCGAACCAGGAATCGATAGAAGGAGGACTCTAAATGCTTAGGCGGGTTAGCATGTCTCGACGTCACTTCTTAGGAGGGGCGCTGGCGACGACGGCGGGGCTGGCGCTGGCGGGCTGCGGCGGTGGTGACGACGAGGAAGGAAAGAAGACAGCGCAGCCGACAGGGCAGGCGACAGGCGCGGCCGGTGGGGAGCCAAAGCGGGGCGGCACTCTCCGCTTTTCTGTCCCATCGGCCATTCTTAACCTCGACCCCCAAGACCCACAGGGCGTTACATCTGCGCCCTTCTTCTACAGCTATGTTGTCCATGATACTGATTGGGAGGGTGTCGTCGGGGACTTGGCAGAGTCGTGGGAGGTACCGGACCAGGTCTCCTGGATATTCAAGATCCGCAGCGGCGTCCGCTTTCAGGACGTCGCCCCGGTCAACGGCCGTGGCCTTGACGCCAGGGACATTGTCAAGAGCTTCGACCGGGGACGGTCTCTGGCCGGCGCTAATGACTGGAGCGATTGGCTGGACCATTACGCGGCTCCTGACCCCAATACGCTCGAAATAGTCACCACGAAGCCGTTTTACGGTGCGATGGGGGCCCTTGGTAGCCCATTGTCGGCCATCGTCCCGGTGGATGCGGTGGAGCAGTTTGGCGACCTCAAGACCCACGTTGTCGGCAGCGGGGCGTTCATGATGAGCAAGTATGACGCCAACAACGAACTCCAGATGGTGCGCAACCCTAACTACTACCACGAGTATCCCTATGTGGATGGGCAGAACATCAAGGTATTGGCCGATGACGCCTTAGCTCAGGCGGCCTTTCGCGCCGGTCAGATCGATGTCTATAACGCGTCGACTAAGCCGAAGGCCGACTCTGTTAGCGGCGTCAAAGGCGCGAGCACTCAGAAATACCTATCTCGTGTGTACTTGACCCTCGTACTCAATGGTTCGAAGTTCGAGGCGTTTAAGGACGAGCGAGTCCGTGAGGCGGTTGACCTGGCGCTTGACCGCAAGCAGATGATCGACAAGATATGCTTCGGCGACGGTGAATTGGCGGGTCCCATACCCCCTTCAGGGGGGAGCAAGGCTCTTCCCAAGGAGGAGATAGAAGCGGCCTATCAGAGAGACGTGACGAAGGCAAAGAGTCTCCTCTCCGCTGCCGGCGCCGAGGGGCTACAGTTCACGCTCAGCTTCAATTCCGTCCCGGAACAGGCAGACCTCGCCTCCATAGTCAAAAGCAACCTGGCCGAGGCGGGCATCACGGTGGATCTGGCGCCACAGGAGCTTGGCACGTGGGGCGCCGCCTTATTCGGCGGCGACTTCCAGGCAACCTTGTTCCAGCAGTTGCCCTACCTCGGCGCTGAGTTCTCCCTCGAGTTCCATCATAGCCATGGGTACAGCCGCAGCGACGTGTTCTATTATGGTGTTGATGACCCTGAGGTTGACGCGCTGATCGAGGGTACTAGGGAGGTTCTCGATGAGCAGAAGAGGCTGGAGAGGTGGTGGACGGCGCAGAGGCTGATCTTGAAGCGCCATGGGCCGATGCTTACGCTTTATCAGCCATATGGGTACTGGGTCGCCATGGATTTCATCAAGGGGTACACTCCCACAGCATACGGGTTTGGTCTCTACAAGTACGACTACTGGCTCGACAAGGGGTAGCGTTGGTGGGACCGCCACCGATGTGGGGGCGGACTGCACCGGAGCATCTAACAAGGAAGCCGCTCGGTTCCCCATCGGGCGGCTTCTCTGTGACATTAGGCCGGAGTAGAGCGTCGGAGACGCTGCGCATCACCTCCTTGAGCCCGCAAGAGCCGAACGGGCATGCTCACAGGCCTGGAGAACCTCTTCCTTGAACTGCTCATAGTCAATCTGGAGCCCGTTGATGTACGTGCTCCAGCCCGCACTCGACTTGGCGAAGTGCACCACGTCCTCGATCTCCTCCGCGGACGCCCCGTTGAGCTTGGCCGTTTCGGTGTCTCCTTCACGTGTGCGGTGGTGAGGGGAATCTCGCTCCTCACCACCACACGCAATACCTGTCAGGGGCGCGTCCCGATGAAGTAGCTGCTACTTCATCTCGTGGAACGAGCGGATCTGCTCGGGCGTGAACTTGGTCACCTCAACGATGCGTGCCCGCTCCAGTATCGACGTGGGAAGCTTATCGCCTAGTCTCGGCCTGCTCTCCGCCTCAATAACCGCCCAGCCGGTGTGGTCGCCGGCCATGCATCCCCACTCGAACTTGCCGAGCACCTCGGGCCCCCGCTCGTTGACCTGGTCTAGAGCTTGCAGACACTCCTCGGGAGTGTGAGACGACTCAATTTCGAACGTTTTCATTGTAGGTTCCTCTTTCTTTTTGTCGTTAAATAGGGACTGACGACCAATACGGTTCTTCGTCTTCGAGTCCATCACCTCCCTTTCCGGCCGCTGGTCCGCTGCGGGAGTCGACATAGACGATCTCACCGTCATGCCACTCGGGCTCGTCCTTGAACAGCTTGGCCAGCTTTCGATAGCGGGCATCCTGCTCGAGGCTGTCGGCGTTGGCCATGTAGGCCTCTTTGTCGGTGAAAACCACCGCTAGGTAGTACTCGTTCGGGTCCTCGTCGGTTCGGTAGACGTATTCCCCGATCTCTCCAGGCACTTGGGCAGTCTGGAAATCACGCAACCGCTGCTTTAGGCTCTCTTCGGTTCCTGGTCTGAGATGGAATCGCGCTATTGTCCCGTACATCTTTGGACCCCCTTTTCGTCTGGTCTCCTCGCTTACAACTTCATTATGGTGGACGGGGCCAAGGAGATGTATGAAGCTGTTCGCAGTTGGGTGATGATTCTGTGATTCCTTCGAAAGAAAGCTTCAAGAGCCTGCCGTATCTAGGTTTGACATAAAGTAGGGATTTGCCCTAGACTCTTCGGGTGACCTTTGTCTCTCATAGCCCCGCCGGTTCAGCGAATCGCGCTGGCGCCGGTAGAATCCCCACCTTCTACCTCGGTTTCCAGGGGATCTGAACAAGAGAAAGACGGGTCAGCGCAAGCCGATTCGGGGGGTCATGCTGCCGTGAGATAGCAGCCACTCCCAATCTGGCTCCGGCGCCTGGGCGTAACGTTAGCCTGGGTGCGGTCGTTTAGGATTGACGAACGTCGAGGGGGCGACGGCGCTCCCCTCAGAGAAGACAGGAGAGGCTACACGTAGCGGTTTCTGTCTTAATCGGTAGGTTGGGCCGGGCATGGCCCTTTGGGAAACGGAGGTTCTGTCTCTTTGGTGATCGGGTCTTGGGCTTGAATTGGTTTAGTTCCCCGCTTATGGTCACCCGATCCCGCGGAAAAAGAGACGACTTTTGGGTAGAGCCAACAAAAAGAAGGAGCAGCGAACTCCGCGAGGACGCAAAGAGAGAGTTCGGCTCCGCCCATCTCTAACCCTGGCCGCCTGGTTGCTGGCGGTGTGGGGTGTGTGGGTAGCAGTACGGCGGAAGGCCCGTTCTGGGTTGGCGTCAAAGAGGGACGCCAAGCGGGCTTCTTCTCCGTTGGCGAGATTATTCCTGGGTCCCAGGATTC
>Ga0315273_10005877_pt1 | contig 15220 bp, 30 predicted proteins | sample YL17G02_0_MG_FD_205753 | JGI IMG/M metagenome (GOLD analysis project Ga0315273, IMG submission 205753) | Sediment microbial communities from Yellowstone Lake, YNP, Wyoming, USA - YL17G02_0 | ecosystem: Environmental > Aquatic > Freshwater > Lake > Sediment | place: USA: Wyoming | collected...
AGGAAAAAGAGCGTGTTTAGGGTCATAAACTACACGACCTTCATCGCCACCGCGAGGCTCGCCGTGCTGTCGAAGAACGGCGAGGTGGTGTATCCAAACGCGAACGTGTGGTGTCCAGTCAGGATCAGGACGCTGGATGCCGTGCAGATGTAATCCACTCCGACGACTGAGCATGGCATGATAGCGGGGCTTCCGTCCACAGACAAGCTGGTGATGGGGATGTCCGCGCTCGTCAGGTTGTTGCTCGACAGATTCGCATACACCGATGAGAACGCGAAGCTCAGGTTCCGGCTGCTAGGAGTTCCTGTGTTGTCGATGGTCCCTGCCAAACTGACAGGAGCGCCGGATATGATGTCTCCGCTGATGCTATTCCCGACCACGGTGCTATTGTCGATGCCGGTCGATGCGCTCACATTCCACGCGTTCGAGATCGGGGAATGGACGGTGAACAATCCGGTCAGCATATTGCCCAGATAGGTCAAGAGCGTGGCATTGCCGATAGGCACGAACGCGGCGAACGCGAACAGGGCAATCGCCAAGATAGCCATGATAGGCAGTTTCGTTTTTGGTTTGTTTTCGGTTTCCATACAATTTCCTCCGTGTTTTGTTAGCTAACAACTCCCAAACAGGGAATGAATGTCAGAACTTCCCTTTCTTGTAGGCATGGACTTTATAGACGCCATGTTCTCGGCAAGTGCGGTCCAGCATTATCTTGTCGATGAGGACCGCCCTCCCATACCATTTCTCCATGTGATGTTCCTTCTTGGCCGCGACCATCTTCTTGAGCGAGAAGTTGCTCATATCGGCCAATGTTTCAATCGTTCTGATCGGTTTCACTTTAAAACCTCCTTCGCTTTTGGACAACGAGAGCGTATTATTATCCTCTTTGCTTCGTCGAGATAAGCACCCTTCACCATTATTGGAAGGTCATCGAAATCAGCCCATTTTGATTCGCTTCCATTATGTCCAAACTCGTAATTTCTGATAGCTAGGCCAATAACCAACTCGCTCATCGCTTTCTCGACGGCTTGCTGCATATCATCCTTACTTTTCCACCCCGCTTCCTGTGCGCACAAGAACATCACGTTTGGGGTTGGTTTGCTAAGCATGTCTGTGATGGCTTCTCTGAGTTTTGTCGGGACCACATTGGCGCGGATGTATTTGCAGGCGGTTTCTTCCCATTTATCGTCGCGGACGCCGCAATCTGACGGCGGACGCAACTCGACCTCTTTTTGGACGTGAAGACGGATAGCGGTAATCTGTTCTGCTGTTGGGCCGTTGATATTGATGTTCGACAAAACCTCGTGGAGTAGTTCTTTCTCATCCTCAGTCGCTTCTGGCCTTTGTTCAACCCCAGATTTAGCAGACAAGCTCTTCTCAACGTCAGCTTCGCTCGTTGCTGTTGGCTGGGATTTAGCCTGCGCCTTTGCCTCTGAGGCCGCTTTATTACCAACCTCATTGTTATACCGTTTTGATATAAATATTCCATCGCTCGACGTTGGCTTTAGTTTGACAATTACATGGTCATTTTTGTCTGGTTCCTCATAGCTCTCTGCATCGTGCGTCTGCCCGACATCAAGAGCGACGCTCGCGGAGGCTTCGTCCAACTTCTTTTTAGTAGCCATCATTCCACCATCTTTCCTATCTCGATATTGTTCATATCCCACGATTCACTCGCGTATTTGATGGAACACTTCTTCGAGCAGATGTGGACTCTATCGCATCCATCATCCCAACATTGGAGCTTTCGTTTGCACGGCTTTTTGCATTGGCCACAGATAGGGTCGTTTCCATCACACTCCCGACAGTAGTATGCTTGCTCGTATGCTTGCTCAGTAGTCGTCATCTACACACCTTCTTACTGATTCAGGCATCTTCGGCCTTATGCTCTTGCATTTCAAGCACCCACGGACGCTGCCGTCTGACAGCGGACGCAAGTCGTGGTTGGTCATGCACCGGCACATAGGACAGAGCTTCAAGTCCCAACTCTTGTCGTAGGTGCAGATGTGGTTGGATGTCTGACCGTAGGATTGCTTCTCATTCAGGCCGCATATTTCACAGACGGGAAGTTTGGGGTTCATTTCAATCGCCTCACTCCAACACCCCCGAAACGGCTGTCGTTGAAGTAGACGCCGAGGTAGGCGCCGAACCGGTTGAGGCCGAAGTCGCCGTAGCCGCCGGGGACGGCAGGGCCGTCTGGCATACGAACCCAAAATGGTCTGTATTTTGATTCAATTACGACTTTCTGTTTCCACATCCAATACAAATCCTCCATCGTTGGCATTTCGAGCTTCTCTTTTTCGAGAAGCTTCTTGAAATCTTTGAGGGAGATACGTTGATTGTCATCGTTGTATTCCCGCAGGCATTTCACTTCAAGTTTTGGTTGTTCGGTTGTCATGGTTTCACCTTCGCACGCTCGCGTTTAATTTCCATTTCTTGAACACATATCACTCATGCCTCCAACTGATGATGACCCATCCTTGCCAGATCGTGATATCGGTGATCTGCCGCGTGAAGAACGCACCCGTCTCCGAGTTCTCGATGATGATTATCTTCGGTTCTGTCTCTTCGCTGAACAGATGCTCGGTGTAGGATTGGAGCGTCCGTAGCGTGTTCGGCTTCCTGCCATCCTTCTCCTTTTCGTAGTTCTCGGGTATGCTCTTGAAATGGATAGTGTTGTTTTGGTTCATCATCATCAACCTCGCATATTTCTCAATCAATTCCTTCCTGAACCTCGTGTCGAGATAGGCGGATGGAGGATCGGGCGGCTCGGTCATGCGGACCCATATCGGAGGCCCAATTCTGTCGATCCCCGCATTATCCAGCACCTCGTCGATGAGTGCTTCGATTTTCTTTTCAAGTGGGCTTCTTTCCAGCGCGTCTTGCCTGTCTTGCTCCTTCTCTTTTTGAGTCATGAACATCATCATTTAGAATCCCTCCACTTCAGGAGCGCGTGCTCCTTTCCTCCATATATGCAGATACACCGAATTGGGCGGCGCAGGGAGAGCGGCCAGCTTCCTCCTCGTCTCGGAGGAGACGTGGGTTCCGTTTTCTCCGAGGAATTTCACCTGCACGAAACAGACCGAGGTGCGTTTTATCCCTATCACGTCGATAATCCCAAAGGCATCTGCATTAATCGAGATGGCGCGGCCCTTCCCAATCCACGCAACCTTCTGCGGGCATCGGTAGCAGGAATACCCCATCTTCTTCAGGTATTCGACAGACCGCAGTTCGTATCTGCTCCCTTTCTGGCGTGAGGTGGTCATAGTCTTCCCCCGTCATTCACTCGCTTCTTGGCATACCGGGCATAACTTTCATTTAGCTCAATGCCGATAGAATCCCGGCTTTCTTCAAGAGCGACACGCATCACGGTCCCACTTCCGAGGAATGGATCACAAACCATTCCATTTGGCGGGCACATGCTTTTGATATAAGGCCGGATTAGCTCCTCTGGGAATGGCGCGATATGCTCGCTCGTGGGTTTGTCGTGCAACTCGAAGCCGGATTGTTTTGCCCCGACAGGGATGATGCGCCATGAGTGTTCGATGGTTTCCTCGTTGGTCATGCCGCAGCCGCGTTTGCCGGGCGTGGAGGATTGGTCATCTCCGAAGGCGTTATTTCTCTCTTTTATCGGCGTTCCGTCTGCTTTAGCCCGCATATATCGAAGCATCTCATCATTGCTCCTTTTTTCTGGCCTAAAACATGAGGTTGGAGAGAGTTTAAGCGCATCTGCGGCGGCAAGTGGGCGCGAGCCGTTCATGCGTTTTTGGTTGTTTTCCTGCCCGTTTATCTTCTTCATCCACGGCCCCTTCTCGAAATAATATTTATCCGCATCCTTGACGAACCAGAAGAGCTTTTCGTGCGAGTGTTTCAAACGAGAGCGGATGGGGGATGGCACATTCGGCTTGGCCCAGATATGCTCCCCACGGCATACGAAGTCCGTCTCGCTCACGATGCGGCAGTAGGCGAAGCTGGAAACAGAGAGGAGTTGTTTGGTTTTGTAGATGCCGCCCATTTTATTTCTTGGAAAGTTCTCGTTGTGTTTTTGGAATTTGCCATCTGCGGGGGCGAGTGGGTTCTCGCGCTTGGTCTGCTCGTTATCTTTCTCGCTTCCAGTTGAGCACACGAAGCAGTCGCCAATATTCAAAACAAAACTCCCACTCGGTTTGAGGACGCGCCAAACCTCCTTCACCCATCGCATCGTGTTATCGAGATAAGCCTCCATCCTCGGCTCTGCGCCAAGCTGACCTTCGACGCCATAGTCCCGCAATCCCCATACCTTGCGCTTATGCGCTGTAAGGGGGGCTTGTGAGGCACAGATCGATGGAGTTATCCGCGATCTTAGGCAGTTCATCGAACACGTTGCCGATGCGGATGTCTGTTTTGGTCATTTCTTCTCCCTCTGCTTCTCTCTCCATTGGTTCTGCTTCTCTTTCTTGTTCTCCTTCCGCGCCTTCTCCAATTCATCTTTGAAGAGCATGGCCTCGAAACGGCATTTGTGATTGACCCTTTTCCAGTATTTTGAAGCCATCTAATCCCACTCCGCGAAATGATGCAGGCTCCCGTTGCAGACACAATGAGGCCCGTCATGGCCTTTGGGCCTGCCGCAGATGTAGCCGGGTTCTTGGCTGCGGACGTTGTGGCAACGGTCTTGTTTCGAGGTGAAATGCAAACAATCGCAGGGTTTCAGACCATCACCTCATTCTTCTTCGCCATCGCGATCTGGAACTCCGGCTCATAGTCGGCTGCGAGGCGTATCATTCTATCGACGGCTTCCTGCGGCAATATGGAGGGAGGGCGTCCGCGCACCCGCCCCGCGACGGCATCGACGGGGACGCGCTCCATGCCGACGGATGTGGATTCGGGCGGGCGCACTCCTTTCTCCTTGGTGTATGTCAGTATCTTGGATCGCGCATACGGCATCTTCGGTTTGAACGACGGTTTCTTGTTCATATCAAATCACCTAATTCGATGCGTTCCCGTTGAAGACCGCACGCCCCGCCTCCATGATGGGCATCACCCCATCCGTTGGCACATAGATAACGTCGTGCTGGCCAGCGCGTTCATTCAAAGCGTTTACCCAGAGATACTGCAAATAAACTTGGTTGTCCTTCAGGGATTCGCCGATGATCTTGTTGGCCTGCGCCACTCCTCCGGCCCGCGTGACTTCGGCAGCCGCTTCGTATTGCGCGGAGTCTGCCTTCGCTTTCGCGATCTGCACGGCGACCTGCTTGGAGTAGTCCGCCTGCGCTAGTTCGGCCTTCCCGATCTGCTCAGAGTTCCATACGGACCAAATTGGCAGGATAAGCATCACGAAACCAAGCCCCCCCGCAATCAGAATCAATAGGAACAAAAACACCGTAAAATTTTCTCCATCCATATCAAACACCTCTCGTATATGTCGCTATCTTCATCTGAATGAACCGCAAACATGAACCGTTGTCATTGGTTTCTTCTTTGCACAACTTACAACCACGCGCTTTGTGATAAATCTCCCCATGCCCGCAGGTTTTACAAGGATACGAACGGACCATCAACACACCTTTAGCAGTTCTGTTTTTTTCTTTTCGAGTTCGCTCAGTTCAAGAACCACTTTCTTATAGTGACGATAGCATTTCTCGCATAGATTATCATGTGTGGAAAGGAGCTTTACCGCGTCATAATATTTTCTCTTCGTGAAGTCGAACTCCTTGATGTTGATTCGCTCGTTGCATTTCTGGCATTTTATAAGGTTCTTTAGGCGGTTGATCTGCAAACGCAACTCATCCATAGTATCCTCATCGAACTCAATCGTGCCGTCCTCTTTGTTCTTGTAGGCGATATAGCCTTCCTCTTGCGTCAGTTTCCCTCCGAAGATAATAAAGCGTTGGAGGTTCTCGCCATCCTCCCCAACGGATAGAACCACTCCCTGTGCGCTCTTATCGAACAGCGCGATAAGGGAAAGAACGCTCTCCATATTATCATCACGATTTTTCCAGTCCTCGTCGATTCTCAATACGCTTCCGTCGAAAGAACTATAAGATAAAGACATAACCTCATCTTCATTGGTCTTTGATAAGAAATGTTCGCAAAGTCGCTTCCCGTCTTCTGAGAAGATTTTTATGTCTCCGTTGTATCGTGTGCAATAACCCATCATATCACCCATACGCTTCTCTGACCGCTTTGATGAGTAAATCGAGATGCTTGTCGCAGCCGACCGCCATCACCAAGCCATCCTTGACCCTTTCCTTTTCGCATCACAATCTGGGCACGACATCAAATCACTTCCATTCGACGAACTTCTTGCATTTGCATAGCATCTCGCCCAGCTTCTTCGGATGCGGCATCCTCGTCCAGTTGCATGAGCCATCCTTGAAATGTTGGAGTTGGAAGTGCCCGCATTTGCAGACGAGTAGTTTCATAGTCTCAACCTTCCATCTTCTTTCGGACGACCAACAGACCATCCTCTTCTTCTTTCCCATTTTCTCCATCTGGATAATGGCGAACGGATACCTCGAAGGTGTAATGGAAGGTGAGTTCCCATCCTTCTTTGTTCACTTCTTTGCCGAAGTCCATCATCGCCTTGTTCATGGCTTTGTCTAACTGCTCCATCATCTCTTCTTGCTCTTCCCAGATCATAGCCCCACCATCGCTAGTTGTTCATCAGTCGTCGGCCTTTCGCGGACGCTGCCGTTTGACAGCGGACGCAAGTGGCACGGGCAGTCGCACATCAATTTGCCATAGGAATCGGTGCAACTCGCCGTGCTGCACGTCATTTTCGGTTTGAATGTGCTATGGCACTTTTTCATCACGACACCCGCAAGGAGACCTCCGGCTGAAGCCGGAGGAGGAATTGCGACTCCCTTTCTCCTGTTCTTGTATGTATCTTCGTATTGTCTCCTCTGAAACGTGTCCTGCCGTTCCGACATAATAACTTGGAGACCATAGCTTTCCTCCCCAAAGAACCTGTTTCAGAAGTGGGAATTGCAGAAACATCTCGCGTGAGCTTCTGCCTTTTAGATACCGGACAACGTCTGTTGGAGCGAACTTTGGAGGAGCAGATAGGAAAAGATGAATGTGGTCTGGCATGACTTTCAATTCCAGAATCTCCCATCCTCGTTCTACAGAGATATTGTTCAGTATCAATTCGAGAAACTTGGCGCGTTCTCCGATTAGAACTCCTCGTCGATACTTTGGGCACCAGACGATATGATAGTTGATATTGTATTTCGCCGAGCTTGTTGTTTTCTCCATACCTATTGTATGTGCAATAACCTTTATATACTTTGCCTTCCTCAATACAGTTATGATGAAGACGATACAGACTGTTGTCGAGGAGCTTCCAGAGCAGAGAGTTGTCTTTAATGAAAACTTCGCTCTTATGACCGAGGCCCAGAACTTCGTCGTTTCCTCTTGCTACGAGAACGAGCAAACCAACTCTTTCAGGATGCACCACATCAACTACCCTATTCTTCGCAGTCGATTTGGTCTGCCGTCTCAACTTGCAGTCGTCGCTAACAAGTTCGCCTGCACCGCAGTCAAAACAGCCATCAAGAGAGAAGCCCCAAGACCGCGCTTCTCTGGAAAGTCTGTTCACTACGATTCCAGAAGCAGCACAGTTGACTTGACGAAGAAGACAGCCAGTCTGCTTACCAAGAATGGGAGAGTCAAAGTGAAATTGAATATTCCGCTGTATTTCCAGAAGTTCGCTGATTGGAAGGTCAAGGAAAGCAACCTTGTCGTGTGCAGAGACGGAAAGCTCAGACTGATGATCTCTATCGAGCGTCTTTCTCGTGTTTCTTCCAAAAAGGGAAGAATGATTGGAGTTGATAGAGGTATCAATAACATAATCGCCACTTCTGACGGATGGTTGCATGATAGCGACCATCTTTTCTACGTCAAAAACAGGTATCGTAATATGAGACGTGTGTTGCAGGCAATAGGCACTCGCTCTGCCAGTTTGCATTTGAGCAAAATCAGGCAGAAAGAGAAACGGTTCGGAGCCGACATCAACCACGTCCTCAGTAGAAGATTGATAGAAAGCGCAGGAAAAGACGGAGTAATCGTTTTGGAAAATCTCAAAGGGGTACGCTCGGCCAGGCATCGACAAAAACAAAACTGGCGTTTCTCCAACTGGTCTTTTTTCCAGTTGGAGAGTTTTCTCCAATACAAGGGAGAAGAAGCCGGTGTCGCTGTTGAGTTTGTTCCCGCTAGAAACACATCCAAAACTTGCTCCGTCTGCGGTAGCCTGAGGAGAGGGCAGAGACAAGGTTCTGCCTTCAAGTGCAAAGTCTGCAACGTGGTCCTCCACGCCGACCTCAATGCGGCCAAGAATATCCTGCACAGATACCAATCCCTCACGGGCTGTTGTCAACCAGCCTATTGTTCCCCAAATGGGTCGAACAAGCCACCGGCTTTAGCCGGTGGTAGTTGACACATACGCCTCTATCGTATCTTCTTCCTCAATAGAGAAAATAGATGCGGCTCTCCGTCTGGCCCTCGGCGTTCTTCTTGTCGATGACCTTCACGATCACATCCTTGCCGATAAGCTCGTTTGGGGCTTTCACCCTCTGTGCATTGAGGAACTTGTTGAGATTCCCCTTCTTGTGCAACGACCAACCGAGCGTCCCGTCCTTCTGCTTGATGAGGTTGAACCATCCGCGCACACGGTATTCCGCGTCGGCCTTGATGCCGAGCTTGGCCACGATGTTCTCCGATTCCACCAGCAACTGCTCGCGGGGGACTTCCAGCTCGATAGGGTTTCCGGCCTTGTCCCATCCCTTCGTGGATGCGATCACGGACACGCGCTCGATTTTCACCGTCTTGTTGTGGAGCGGGGAGAAGTCCATCAGCACCCCATCGCCTTTCGGCTCGATAGGCTTCAAAGTGGCTAAATCCACGTTCAATTTTTGTTGTTCTTCCATAGGTTTCAACTCTTGTCTTTCAGGCTCGCTGGCCATAGTGACTAGGACATTTCATATTCGTGCATACCATCGCCGGATAAACGAACAGGAGCTTATGGCCGCAGGTGGAGCAGGAGGCGGAGGTTTTGGGGACCCAATCGGTGAGAGTCATCAGGCCAGCCCCCAACTCTTCCCGCCGCAGGTATCGCAATCACCCGGCGTCTTGCTCGTGCAGTTGCAGTTATCACAACGATAAAGGACTTTCTTTCCGCCGCCTACCATCAGCTCAGGCAGGGCTATCTTGAACGGGGTCTTGCAGGCGGGGCATTGGACGGGGGCTTCGAGCATCTACTTCACCACGTTTCCGGTCTTTGAATTAATTTTGAAATGACCGTTATCTGAATTATCACCGCGCAGAGGGTTGTCCATTGAACCAAAATAGTAATTAGAAGCAGATGGTTTACCCCCCAAATACCAAGAGACAAAATTTACCATAATCGTCCCAGCCTCGCGTCGGTATAATGGTTCAATAACGTTATCTTTACTATAAGGACCTAGACTTTTAATATACTTTTTCGCTGCTGCGAGTAGTCTCTCCCCATCCCAATGAGAGAAAAATGCAACACTTTCAACTTCTCCATCCCAAAAACTTATACTTACACGGTCTCCCATCAAAATCACTTCTTCTCTCCTATCTTCAACGACGCCCTCAACCACTTGATGCGCTCGCGGATCACGACCACGCATCCGGCCTTCGTGGTTGCTTCGGATTTTCCGACAAGGCTGAGGATTTCATAAGCCTCTTCGATACGCCGTTCCGTCCCTTGCCGCAGCCAGAGAGACGGCCTGACGGTCCCGATGACTTTCGATGGCTCCGGGGTTCCGCTGTTAGAATACATCCACATCACTTCTTCTCCACCGGCTTTCCAAACCCGATGAATTTGAGCTTCTTATGCTCGCTGCGATCCGCTTTGACCACGATGGTGATTTCATCGGCGTCCACTTCCTTCTCGCTGAAGCCGACGTATAACAGCCATTCCCTCTCGAATGTTTTGAGGAACGAGCCGTTCTCTTTGTTCTTCCTGATGGTTATCGTCTGGATGTCTCCTTCACGCATATCTTTCACCCATTTTGCGTTTAGTAGTGCTTATTATTAAAACTGTCTATTTTGAATAGATTTAAAAAACTTATTATACTCATACCGCGTTATGGATATTGGGGAAATAGCAAAGGCCCATGAGGATGAGACGGCGAAGAGGGTTGGTTATCGCTCATCCGAATATCGGTGGTTTGGGAAGTCCGTTCCAGAGAACGCCATAGCCGAGTGCGCCTTCTGCAAGAACGTGGCCAATATCCAGATAGAGGATTTCATCAACGCGAGGATTCCGAGCGCCTGCCCGAACTGCAAGGCGAAAGGCGTAACCATCCATGATGGAGAACGATGGAAACGATACGCGCAAGTCAAGCTCTGGGAGTTTGAGTTCTTCCTAGACCAATTCCGAGCGAGCCATGCGACATACAACAACGGGAGCCGTCATGTGTTCCGAGTGGATAGCCAAGAGATGAAACGCATACTATCAGGGAGATGCAAGAACCCCAACGACATCAAGACCATCACCACCTATCTTGATGGGTTGGCAGGATCGAGCGGCATCACGCATCAGATGGATAACCGCATAGCCAAACGGGAGAGCGGGATATGGATAGACGCGGCCACCGCGCAAGGAGAGGCGTTCAACATCACATCGAACGGCTGGCGCATCGTTGATAAGCCTCCGTTGTTCTTCCGGCGGTTCGAGCATCAGCTTCCACTCATCGCCGAGCATGGTTATAAAAAAGACTTTGATGAGTATGTATCATTGATGAACCTATCCTCCGAAGAGGACCAGCTTCTTTTCATGGGCTACGCGGCCAGCCTGTTCATCCCAGAGATTGACCATCCTATCATCATGCCGATAGGCCCGCAGGGAAGCGCGAAGACGACCATGAGCCTGATGACCAAGATGCTCATCGACCCATCCAAGACGCCCCTGCTCACCGTGCCGGACAACGCCGAGAAGCTGCCGATGATGTTCTACTTCAACCACTTCCCTGTGTTTGACAACTGCAAATACTTCCCACAAGAGGCCAGCGACATGTTCTGCCGCGCCTGCACAGGTGGGGGCATATCCACCCGTAAGCTCTATACCGACATGGAGGAGGTATGCTTCGCCTTCCATTCCCCTATCATCCTGAACGGAGTTACGGCCCCATCCATGTCGCAAGACTTCATAGACCGCACCATGATTATCAACCTAGACCGCATCCTAGAGCAGAACCGTAAGGAAAAGGACATCATCGAGCAGAAAAGGGACGACCTGCTTCCTAGAGTGCGCGGCTATCTGATGGGGATAGTGGCGGATGCCATGAGTGCAGACCCCCCAACCCCTACCCTTTTGCCGCGTTTGGCTGACTTCGCAAGGAAAGCGGACGCTTGTGCGACAGCTATGGGCTTCAAACAGGGTTCCTACATTGAAACCTACATCCAAGCAGCTAGAGACTCAGCAAAGGAAGCGGTTAGGAGCGATGTGGTGGCTGAAGCGTTGCTGGAATATTTGGAAGAAAATGGCTCTTGGGATGGTTCAGCCAGCGAACTGATGAAGCTATTGGCAGAGCGTGTTGGACCCAATACTAAGTCTCCAAACTGGCCAAAAGATAGCACCAGATTCAGCGATGCGTTGTTTGGAAGGTTGCGCCCAGGCCTGAATTTGCTTGGCTGGAATGTAGCCAAAAACAAGTCGCATGGAAAAAGAAGTATTAAATTATGGAAGGATGAGGTAAAAGAAGGTGGTGTTCTAAGTTATTAAGTGTAAAGGGGGACGCTGGGGGACGCTGTGGCCTATATGTGGGACATTTTGGATGGTGTCTATATGTTCTACATAAGGGTATTAGCGCCACCCAGCGCCACCCTAAGTTTTCACCCTCCACCCCCACATCCACCAACCAAGCTGGCAACCAGCCAAAATGAGCAAAGCCAGAGCAATTTGGAGCGGATCGCTGATGCCCAACCTAACCACTTCCAAGCGAGTTCATGGTCCAAATCCACCCATTGATGTTCAGGAAACTGTAGATTTCAATGATCCCAAGTATCAACCAGAATGTCAAAACCGCTTGCTTGTAGCGCTTGGTGTCGCTCAAGTCCATCATTAGGATCACAAGGACCAAGAACACATGGAAGACCCGGACATTGATGAGTGAGCCTATCAAAATGGCAAAGAAAGCGAGCAGGGCATCCCCCCTGATGGCCCCAATCAGGAAGGGGGAGATGGCCAAGAACACCTGCCGCGTCTGGTTGGCGAGGCCGAAGTCAGCCACATGGCCAAGATAGTTCAGGTATCGCTCAAACACTTTTCCACCCCCTCCATCTCATCCATAGCCACGTCACGGCCATCGCCGGAAGCCCGAATGAGTGCGTCAGGGCCGCCAAAGCCGTGAAAAGCAGGAACAAAGGCGGGAACGCCAAGCCCAGAAGCATGAAGTCTATGACGATGGCCTGCGGGATGGTCCCGTTTATCAGGTTGAAGAGCGGGATGGCGCACCCGTAAAGGAAAATTATCGGATAACGGTAGCTCCCTGTGATGCGCCAGAGCAGCACAAAGGGGGCGTAGAGGCATACCACGACCGCCATCAGGCCGAAATAGACGTTGTAGTCCTGATCCGCCAGCCGGTCCTTGAAAAAGCGGTTGAAAGTAGGCAGGAGGGGGGAATAGACCGTGTTGTCGGCATTGTAGTGGGTCAGAACGACGTCAAAAGTTCCTAAAAAATAACCTGTCTGCGCTCTTGAAGCCAACATGAAGATGACGCTCATCAGGATAATTGGCACAAGCGCAAGGCATGACTTGGCTATGAACGGCCAGTTGAATCGCGTTTGGCCTATTTGGGGGATGGAGTCTAGCATCGGCTCGGCCTCCAAAGCGATTTAAAGCCATTCTGAGCGACCCGCCACCTTACCCCTACCTTCCAATAATAATCGGCGCGGCAAGGGAAGGGATGATGCTGGACGCCCGTAGAACGCATTTTAGCAGCCATACCGCATCCTCCTATACAAACAACCGGACTAGGTTGAACAAGAACGCCATCCACCAACTCAGTTCCAAGAAATTTACCCGGTCTAGTGCCATTTGGTCATCCACAAGAACAGGAAGAACGCGGCCCATAACGGGGCAGCCATCTGAAGCTTCAACATCCAGTCGAAGAACCCGGCGGCGGTCATCAGCGCAGGCGAGGGGGTAGGCGGGGCAGGATTGAGCAACGCATTAAAACCAATAAGGACAAGGCATAAAACCAAAATTCCGATTCCGAGAGATTGCCAAGGATATTTCAAAATCCAAGCTGCCGTTTTAGCATCGGCCTTCTTGTCATCTCTATCCAAAGCGATCCTGTATTTACCAAGGAACGATCTGAACCCGTCGATAGATTTCATACACTCACCTTCTCGATCTTGATGCTCCTCTCCGTGAAGCCGCCGCGCTGCGCGGACATGACGATGAACTGCTTTATCTTCGCTTCCGCTTTCTTCGCCGACAAGCTCTTCACGGACACGCCGAAGAACGGGAAGTAGGCGGCCATGTCGGACACGTCCATGTAGGTGAAACGGAACACGGTCATGTCCTCGGACTCCAAGACGAAGAACTTGTAGTAGAGCGGCTTGCCATCCTCACCAGTAGCGAGCAGGCTGTCGATGGCCGAATTGAGCGTGTCCTTCGACAGACTGTTCGCCCTCAATGCCACCTCAATCATCGGATTGCGGACCTTGCTTCGCATATTTGAAAGCCCTTTTCCGAACTCCGCCCGCAAAGATTGCAGGTTTACAACCAGCATCTTCCGTTGGTATTCGTTCACCGGACGGGGGAACTCGATCCTCAGTTCTGTCGCCTTCATCTGTCTTCACCTCTTTCTGCCTCTGCTCTCGCTCTCGGATACGCGCCCACACTTCTTCCTCGGCGCTCTTCTTCGTCTCTTTCTTTTTCTGCGGCGCTGCCTGTTGGGTCGGCATCTGCCCCAGCATATCGCTCAGGCTCCCTCGCAGCAAACGTTTCGTCGCCAATCCTGACGACACACCGGCGCAGAATCCAACTCCGGTCCCTATGAACAGGAGTTCTCCGAAGAAGAAACTGGCGGCGGCTCCGCCTAGTATAGCGGCGGCGCACACCAATGTCAGGAGTTGGTCGGCGAGATCCATCAGTCCATCTCCGGTTTCTTCCCGTGCGTGAGCCGCCTGATGAGTTCGGAGACGATGAGCGTCATGCCGCCCATCATCATCGTGGTGAACGAATTGTATATCGGAGTCTCCCACAGGAACTTCGCCATCGTGAAGAAGAATCCGATGCCGAAGAACACGATGCCGAAGATGTAGAGATACGAACGGACATCCTCCATCAGGTTTGTTTTCTCTTTCTTCATGGAAGCACCCTCATGCTCCCCTTGAATATCCGGCCAGACAGGGCGGGGACTTCTTTCTGTATCGCGGCGATGACGTCGGTGGTGTAGACTTTCACCTCTTCGTTGAAGTCGTCCATGTCTTTCTGGCTGGCCAACGCACCGTCCGCGATCTGCGCTTCGACGAGCATGATGCGGTCGGCTCCCTCCTCCTTATACGCGGCGGCCATGACGAGCATGGCGGTCGCCTGCACACCAACAGGCGGCTCCTCTTTCGATTCCTCCTGCTTGATGTTCACTAAATAAAACATCTTCCTCACCGAGTTCTTGTGCATCTCATTTTTGAATGTCTCGATGCTCTCATATTGCTCGACTATCATCGTCATATCAAATCACCTTGGGTGTGTAGGTCGCCATCGGCGTCTCCTTGTTTTTGCTTAGGATGAACTCCATGAACTCCCAATCCGACATGCTGGTCTTGCCGAACTGGGTCATGTGTTTGAGCTTCTGGCGCTTGAACTCCTCCAACTGCTCTTTCTGGACGTTTATCGTGGTCATCTTCATGCAAGCACCATTACTCGAACACCGTGATTTCCAATTTCTCTATCACATCGCGCAGGCACTCCTCCATCTTGAACAAATCCTCGATGCCGATCTTCAATTTGCCTTGGTCCTGCCTCTCGATGAAGAAATCCGACGGGGAGAAGGCGTAGTTGCGGAAACCTTGGAATGTCTGCTGGATTTCCGTTCCGACTTCGCTGCGGCCTTTCACCTTCGGCTGCAATTCTATCCATAGCCGCGTCAGCTTGGCGATGAACTCATGCACCACATCGTGATCGTAGTTGTTGTTCAGTATCTCCACCCGCGCCTTCTCCGACAATTCGTATATCTCCGCCCATTTCATCATAATGAAACTGCGG